>OGIK01000001.1_pt1 | contig 320422 bp, 286 predicted proteins | sample 1571781 | NCBI WGS metagenome assembly OGIK01 (sample SAMEA2581956, study PRJEB24529) | metagenome | biome: Human gut stool | place: China | collected 2011
TCCTCCAGGTTCGATAAACTTATCTGCTTATTCATACTTTTATTATACCATTTTTTATTTTACTATGCAACTAGTTTGTTTACTAATCGTGCTTAATTTCTAATTTGTGGACTTTGTGCGGTGTTGCCTTATGAATATCACGTATGTCTTGGGGAGCTTCTCAAAATTATCTCCTGTATCAAGCGTGTTGCAGTCCAGCAGGCTGCTGTTATACCGTCCACGCTTCGGAACTGCTCCCTTGTCGCTGCGCTGTACCTCAACGTCGTATTTCGCTCCAGTGCTGTCAACAGCGTAGATATCCAGCTTGGCAGAACGTCCCTGAATGTTTTTCAGTTCGTACTGCGTTACAGCCTCCTGCACAGTCAGGTCGTCACGACCGAGGATTATCCTGAGCAGAAGCTCCGCACAGGCTTTATCCTCGAACACCTTGCTCATGAGCGTATCGTCCATCAGCCGGAAATTCCGGATTATTTCTTCCTTTTCCTTACGGTCGTCAAGTAATTCTTGCTCGTTTGCCATTGAAATTACTTTCCTTTATTAAAGTATAGCATATTACTGCTGAAAAATCAAGCGATTTTATGTATCTTTCTGGAAAACACAGGTTTACCGAAAACTTAAGAAATCGCTTATTTTTTTGCTTAAAATAGTACGCTTCGCATCGCCGAAACGCTGGAAATGTACAACTTCACGCGCCCGCAGGAATTTGATCACCTCGTTGACGTCCGGGTCGTCCGAAAGGCGAAGTATATTGTCATAAGTCGCGCGAGCCTTCTGCTCCGCCGCCATGTCCTCGACGATATCGGCGATCGGATCGGCCTTCACCGCGAAATAAGCCGCGCTGAATGGTACTCCCGCCGCATTGACCGGGTAAACTCCGTTTGCATGCCCTGCGTAGTAATCGCCGTTTCCATACTTATCGAAGCTCTTTGCCCCTTCTCCGTCGGTCAGCTGTCCTACTATGCTGCCGATTATCTCAAGATGCCCCAGCTCCTCGGTGCCTATGTCCGTAAGAAGCCCCTTGCCCATGTTATCCGGCATTGTGAACCGCTGGGAAAGGTACCTCAGCGACGCGCTTAATTCGCCATCGGCTCCGCCGTACTGTTCCAGTATTATACCCGCAAGCCGGGGATTGCGGTTCTTTATGCAGACCGGGATCTGCGTTCTCTTCTCAAAAACAAACATCGCTCCGCCTCCTTACTTGAACGGCGCCCAGACGCCTTCGGGCCAGTCCCAGCATCCGTCCCTGCCCGCACTGCTTGCAGTCAGCGGGTAGAAGCTGTCCTCGAATGCAGCCTTGCACGCCATGTACTGACGGCACGCTTCCGCATACATCTCTACCGCGCGCTTGTCGTCGGGGTGGGTATCCAGGTAGAGTTTCAGATCCTGCGCGAAGAAATCCGCCTCGGCTATCGCACGAAGGAGCTCCTCGCAGCTTGCGCTGTTTGTGCGCTGAGACTCCGGGCGCGGCGGACGCGGAGGCGGTCCCGGACGGCGATACATGTTATTTCCCATTCCAAAGCCCCCTTTCGTACTCGTCGATCGTTATATTCAGCTCCGGAAATATCGTGCCCACACATAGCGCCTTGTTCGGCGGGTACACCTTTTCCATGCGCTGCCATGGAACGTATGCGTAACCTACGTTCCGTGCCGCTTCGCACTCGTTTATCTTGTTCATTCGGATAAACTCCTTTCGTTAGAATTGCGATGCTATCGCTGCTTTATTGTATGAATCCGCCGTCTTTTTGGTCACACCGGATCGATGTAATATTTACGCAGTATCGCAAATACAATTTACCAGGACACGCCATATACAACGAAAGGAACTCCGATGAACAAGAAATATATGAAAAACACCGCGATACTGTTCGCTTCCATGACTATCACAAAGATAGTCGGCGCAGTATTCAAAATACCACTCGCGAACATTCTCGGCGGAACCGGCATGGGCTACTTCTCCACCGCGTACGGACTGTACTCCCCGGTATTCGCCCTGACCGCCGCGGGTATCCCCGCTGTAATGATGAGGCTCACCGCCCAGAACATCGCCGCAGGGCGCCCGGAAAACGCGCTCCGAACCCGCCGGACGGCTCTCGCGCTGTTCTCCGTACTGGGACTTGCAGGTACGCTTGTGGTCGCGCTGTTTTCCGCATTCTTTGCCGAGCACATCGCATGCTCTCCGGAAAGCACTCCGGCGGTAATCGCCATTTCCCCCGCAGTCATGATATGCTGCATAGCTTCCGTGCTGCGCGGCTATCACGAGGGGCTTTCAGACGTAGTTCCTTCCGCAGCCGCCGCAGTCGCCGAGGCTGTTTCCAGAGCCGCCGCCGGACTTTCCCTCAGTTACGGGGTGGTATTCTATGCAAAATACCGGTTTGATAACGGGCTGGACGTTTTCGGCATGCAATATGCGGACTACTCCTCCGCCTACGCCGCCGCGCTTCCCTATGCCGCTGCCGGAGCAATCGCGGCGGTCTCCCTGAGCGAACTGTGCGGTCTTATCTCCCTGCTGATATCCGACCGAAAGCGCCGCACATACCCCGCGCCGGACAGCACTCCGGCAGACAGGAAACGCGTCATCGGATTCCGGCTGATACGCGAGATAATACCGGTCGCGGCTTCTGCCCTGGTAATGAACTGCGTATCCTTCATCGACCTGCTGACCGTCACCCGCACTCTGAAAGCCTCCGCTGAAATGAACGCTGTATACTTCCAGCGCGAATTCTCTGATATAATACCCGCCGCCGGAGGACTTCCCGGACTTGCAAACTTCATGTACGGAAGCTACACCGGGATCGCAATGACAATGTTCATGCTGATCCCCTCGTTTGCTGGCATGACCGAAAAGACCTCCGTGCCGGAAATCGCCGCCGCATGGGAACGCAAAGACGAAAACGCAGCGGCGCAGGGCTGCTGTACGCTGTTCCGCGCCGCGGCTGCTATCGGATTCCCGGCATGCGTCGGAGCCGCCGTCCTCGCGGAACCGCTGCTCTCCATGCTGTACCGCAGCCGCACAGCCGAGGTCAGCGCCTGTGCCGGAGCCTTCGCGGTTCTGTGCGCCGGAGGTCTTTTCATGATAATCGCTTCGGCTATGTTCGGAGTGTTCCAGGCTATCGGAAAGGCACATATCCCGCTTATTCTCATGTGCTGCGCTGTTGCTCTCAAGGCGTTGCTGAATCCGCTGCTGATATCAATTCCAGCGCTGAATATCTCCGGTGCCGCTGTTTCCACCGCCGCGGGTTATATCGTGATGGCTGCCGCCGGGTCGCTGATTCTACGAAGAAAACTCGGCGGGAAGATCAGTGTTTTCGCCTGCGTGAAGCGTCCGCTGTTCTGCTCGCTGCTCTGCGGAGTTTCCGCCGCGCTTGTGTTCCAGGTGGTGAAAAACACGCTGCCATCGCCTCTGAACGTCATTACAGCCGTGTTTGCAGGCGCTATTGTTTATGGAATATCACTAATTTCAACATTGGATTTTCGTAAAAAGCGCCGATTAATAAAATCTGCCGGAAAAAATTTATAAAACCCCTTGAAAAAAGCGCGAAAATAGGGTAATATATAGAAGGTATCGCCTCAAAAGGGCTTAAATAAAAGGCTGGTGTATATTATGGCAAACTTTGACTTCAAGGACAAATACGATATCAACGACCTCAGGCAAATCATCGAAATTCTGAGATCCGAAAACGGCTGCCCCTGGGACAAGGTTCAGACTCACGAGAGTATTCGCACCGATCTTATCGAGGAAACCTACGAGGTATGTGAGGGCATCGACAAGAACAGCCCCGAAATGCTTCGCGAAGAGCTTGGCGACCTGCTGCTCCAGATAGTATTCCATGCGCAGATCGAACGTGAAAACGGAACGTTCGATTTCGACGATGTGTGCAATGATATCTGCCAGAAGCTGGTTTATCGTCACCCTCATGTTTTCGGCGAGGTCAAGGTGGACGGCAGCGAGGAAGTCCTCAAGAACTGGGACGCGCTGAAACGTGAATCCAAGCACCAGGAAACCTTTACTGAGACGCTGGAGAGCGTGCCTAACACATTCCCTGCCCTGCTTCGCGGAGAAAAGCTCTGCAAGCGCGCTTCAAGAGCCGGATATCCGATGAACTCAGCAAAGGAATTTGCAGACAGGATACGCGCGGAGCTTGATATGCTGGAGGCAAACGGCTTTGAGGTCAATTCGCAAAATCAACAGATATGCGGAAAGATGCTGCTCGATTTTTGTAATTTGGACAGAATTTTGAAAATCGACGGCGAAAAAGCCTTGACATACGCTTCAAATGCGTTTATAATAAACTTCAGCCGCGCCGAAAAAATGGCGGCAGAAAAGGGCAAAAAGCTCGACGAGATGTCAGAGGACGAACTCGCGGAGCTTATGAAAGTGATATTTGACGGTCAGTAACCGTTGGATTATATAATTAATTTGGAGGTTCAAACAACATGACAAAGGCAGAATTAGTTACATCTATTGCTGAGAAGACTGGTCTTACCAAGAAGGATTCCGAGAAGGCTCTCGCAGCTTTCGTAGACACCGTAACAGAGACCCTCGCAAAGGGTGACTCCATTCAGCTCGTAGGCTTCGGTACTTTTGAGGTACGCGAGCGTGCAGCTAGAGAGGGTATCAACCCCCGCACCAAGGAGAAGATCGAGATCGCTGCTACAAAGGTTCCTGCATTCAAGGCAGGCAGAGCTCTCAAGGACGCTGTAAGCGAGTAATTGATCTGAACCGATTTGACTGACAAAACGCGGCGGGCTGCTTGCCTGCCGCTATTGTTTTACAGAAAGCAGGTTTGAAATGAGATTAGACAAATACCTCAAGGTTTCAAGACTTATAAAGCGCAGAACAGTTGCAAACGAGGCTTGCGACGCGGAGAAGGTCTCCGTCAACGGTAAGCCCGCCCGCGCTTCCTACGATGTCAAGGAAGGCGACATCATCGAGATCAACATCGGCGCAAAGCCGCTCAAGGTGCGCGTGCTTGATGTCAAAGAATTCACAAAAAAAGAGGACGCAGCCGCTCTCTACGAGGTCGTCTGAACCTGTAATATTACGCCTCCTGCCTGAATATACTTGTACAAATCAGGCAGGAGGTGCTTTATGCAGAATTCGTCGCAGCCGCATAACGTTATTATGGAAAACCGCCGGGAGCTCCGCATTTCCGGCGTAAAGGACATCGACAGCTTTTCTGAGACAAAAATAGTTCTCAACACGATAATGGGCGAGTTGGTAGTCCGCGGAAGGGATCTCCATGTCAGGGCGCTGGAGGCAGAAACCGGCGAGCTGTCGATGTTCGGAGATATAAAGAGCCTTTGCTACAACAGCTTCAGCAGCTCCGAAAACATGTTCGGAAAGCTTTTCAGGTGAGCGCTATGGCATATTCGATTCCGGACTGCTTCATGATTGCTTTCGCCGCCGGGCTGATTTTTGCAGTAGTATATGAAATACTGCGAATAATTCGCGTTATGTTTCCCTTCCAGGTGGTGACGTTCGTCTGCGACATCGTATTTTTCGTCATCGCCGCCGGCGCTGTTACCAAGCTGTCGCTTTCCCTCGGGAACTACATCAGGATATACACCGTGCTCGGGTTCGGCGCGGGGATTTTCACCTACATTACAACGCTCGGAAGGCTCCTAAACATCGTTGAAAATGCGGTCGCGGGGGCGGTTCGGTCGTCTCTGTCGGCGGTTTTCCGCTTTTTCGGCAGAATTTTCAGCAGACTATTTGGCGCTATTGCACATGTGTGGGCTGGCGTATTTGGGGAAATCAACAAAATTTGCCTGAGCGCTGAAAAAAAGCTCCGCAAACCCTTGAAAAATAAGGTTAAAATAGTGTATAATAAAGAAAGCCGTAAAGTTCATACTAGGGGAAGTGAAACAGGTCATGTCATTAAGGCTCAGGTCATACGAAGCAACAACGCCAAGAAGAAAGCACAGCATACTTAAAATGCTCGCATTTACCGCAGGTATCATGGTTGCGGTGTTCGTTGTTGTTTCCATCGTGTCAACCAATATTTCCATCAGCAACTACGAGCAGCAATATGAAGATCTTGTAGCACAGACCTCCGCTGTGGAGGACTCCAACGATGAGATCCGCAGATATCTCGACGAGGACGCCGATATGGACGAGTACATCGAAGATATGGCGCGCAGCAAGCTGGATTTCGCTAAGCCGGACGAACGTGTTTACTACGTTGTGCCGGATTCTGGCAGGTCCAAAAAGACCTCCGAGGCGGAAAACAACTAAATATTCAGGCGGCGGCTTCAAAGTTGCCGCTTTTTCACACTTTGTGGATTTGTGACCTTGACAAATCAGTAATTTTTGCATACAATATAAGAGGTGGTTTTATCCATAGCAAGGAGACAATAAATGCATTTTTTAACAAAATTACTTAAAAAGATATTCAACCGAACGACGGTATGCGTTATCGGCATACTCTTACAGCTCACCTACCTGGTGGTAATATTCCTGTCGTTCGGCACGCAGTATACTTACTCCTACTTCGCGTTCGTGCTTCTGGGTGTGATACTCTCACTGTACATTTATAATATGGACATTAACCCGAGCTACAAAATGGCGTGGATGTTCGCTATACTGTCATTCCCGATTTTCGGCGTGATGTTCTACGTTTTCTTTGGCAACAGCCACTCCGGCGATCGTCTGCGAAAGCGAATGATGCAGTACAACGATGAAGCCCGGCTGCTGCTTCCGCAGAACAACGAGCTTATGAGCGCCCTCCACCGGGACAACACCGCCGCTGAAAAGCAGGCGAAGTACCTCTACAACTACGGTGGCTATCCGGTCTACGCAAACACCAAAACTACCTACTTTCCTATCGGCGAGGCAAAATTCGCCGCAATGATAGAGGAGCTGGAAAAGGCGCAGCGCTTTGTATTCCTCGAATACTTTATCGTCGCCGAGGGCAAAATGTGGGGAACTATCCTCGATATCCTCGAACGGAAGGTGAAAGAGGGCGTTGACGTCCGCATGATATACGACGATATCGGCTGCCTGTTTACCCTCCCCTACAAGTATAACGAAATTCTTGAGGAAAAGGGCATAAAGTGCAGGGTGTTCAATCAGTTCCGGCCGATATGGTCGGCGAAAATGAACAACCGCGACCACCGTAAAATTCTTGTCATCGACGGTCATACTGCGTTCACCGGCGGCATTAACCTCGCCGACGAGTATATCAACGAATACGAAAAGTACGGTCACTGGAAGGACAGCGCCGTTATGCTCAAGGGCGAGGGCGTCTGGAGCTTCACGATGATGTTCCTTGCAATGTGGAACTTCCTTACCCACAGCAAGCCCGACGAATACAGCCAGTACATGCCCCGACCGGAGGAAATCGCGGACTGCCGCGGAGAAGGCCTTGTGGTGCCGTTCACCGATTCCCCGCTTGACGACGAACCGGTCGGCGAAAACGTCTACCTCAATATAATCAACAGCGCCGAGGACTATGTGTACATCACCACGCCCTACCTCGTAATCGACAACGAAATGCAGACGGCGCTCATTCTCGCCGCAAAAAGCGGAATTGACGTCCGCATCATCACGCCGCACATTCCGGACAAGTGGTTCGTTTTCGCCGTGACCCGCGCGCACTACCGTAAGCTCGTAAAATACGGCGTGAAAATCTACGAATATACCCCCGGATTCATTCACGCGAAAAACTTCGTTTCGGACGACAAGGCGGCGGTCGTCGGCACGATCAACCTTGATTTCCGAAGCCTTTACCTGCACTTCGAGTGCGCTTCCTGGATGTACAAATGCGAGTGCATTCCCGATATAAAGCGCGACTACCTCGAAACACTCAAGGTCTGCCAGGAGATAACCTACTCGGACTGCATTCACATCAATATTTTCAAGCGCATCGGCCGTGCCATACTTCGGCTGTTTGCCCCGATGATGTAAAAGATTCCCCGGAAGTTCGCTTCCGGGGATATTTTTATATTATCTCGGTTATCTGGTTGAGGTCGGTTATCGTGTAGTCTATACGAAGATCTGCGGGAGGCTCCGAGGGTTCCGGCGAGTACCAGCAGCAGGCTATTCCGGCATTGTTTGCGCCTCTGATGTCGCTTGTCAGGGAGTCCCCGACGATTATCACATCTTCCCTGTTCTCGGGAATCTGCTCAAATACGCGGTCGAAAAACTCCGTGGCAGGCTTTTCTGCGCCTACCTTATCCGAGATGAAGATACCGTCGAACAGCTTATCAAGCCCGGATACGCTCAGCTTCCGCTCCTGCGCGACCGCGGAGCCGTTCGTCACCGCGTACTGATGGACGCGCCCTTTCAGCGACCGGACAAGCTCAATTCCGTTGTCGTTCGGGAAAATGTGGCTCCCAAGCGTGCGCTGATACAGCGCGTTGAACTCCGCTTCGTCGCAGGTCACTCCGATCTTCCCAAAGAAGTCGCGGAACCGCCGCGTGAAAAGCTCCGGCTTTGTGATCTCCCCGCGCTCAAGGAGCTTCCAGTAGCCTTCGTTTATCGCGGAGTACACTCCGACCATCTCGTTGGTGCATTCCGGAAGCCCGAAATGCTGGAAGCACTCCTTTATTGCCGCGTTTTCTGATTTGAGAAAGTTCAGCAGGGTGCCGTCGACATCCCATAATATCGCTTTGTACATACTCACCTCATAAAAACAGCCGCGCGTGATGTCGTGCGGCTGCTGTTCTGTTACTTCTTGGTCTTTGCCTCGTTCTTGAGTCGCAGGTCGCGCTCAAGGATAACCTTTCTCATACGGATGTTCTTCGGTGTTACCTCAACAAGCTCATCGTCCTGAATGAAGTCAAGGCACTCCTCAAGGCTCATCTGCTTCGGCGGGATAAGGTGCAGAGCGTCATCAGAGCCGGAAGCACGGGTATTCGTGAGGTGCTTCTTCTTGCACACGTTGATGACAATGTCGCCTGCCTTCGGAGAAACGCCGACGATCATGCCCTCGTATACCGGAACGCCTGCGCCGATGAACAGCGTACCGCGCTCCTGCGCATTGAACAGACCATAGGTGATGGAAGGACCGGTCTCCCAGGCAATGAGGGAGCCTACAGTTCTTCTCGGGATATCGCCGAAGTACGGCTTGTAGGAATCAAACGTGGAATTCATGATGCCTTCGCCCTTGGTGTCGGTCATGAACTCGCTTCTGTAACCGAACAGACCTCTGGACGGAACCAGGAACTCAAGGCGTGTGCGGTTTCCGATGGGGTGCATGGAGATCATCTCGCCCTTGCGCTGACCCATGCTCTGCATTACGGCGCCTACTGCGTCGCCGGGAACGTCCGCAACCAGGCGCTCAACAGGCTCGCAGAGTACGCCGTCGATCTCCTTGGTGAGTACGCGCGGCGTGCTTACGGAAAGCTCGTAACCCTCGCGGCGCATGGTCTCGATGAGTATGGACAGGTGCATTTCACCGCGTCCTGCTACATTGTATGCGTCCAGCTTATCGCTGTCGGTCACGCGCAGGGATACGTCCTTGAGGGTCTCCTTCATCAGGCGCTCGCGGATCTGGCGGGAGGTTACGAACTTGCCCTCTCTGCCGGCGAACGGGCTGGTATTTACGGAGAATGTCATTTCAACCGTCGGCTCGGAGATCTTCACGAAAGGAAGCGGCTCGGGGCAGTTAACGGAGCAGATAGTCTGACCGATGGTAACGCCCTCGATACCGGAGAAGCACACGATATCGCCGACCATTGCCTCGTCAACCTCGACCTTGTTCAGACCCTCGAACTGGTAGAGGGATACGATCTTGCTTCTGAACGGCGCGGTGCGGTTGTGGTGGTCGCACACGATAACGTCCTGATTCTTACGCATTCTGCCGCGCTCGATACGTCCGATGGCGATTCTGCCGACGTATTCGTTATAGTCGATGGATGATACAAGCACCTGGAGCTCGCCGTCGGGGTCGCCCTCGGGAGCCGGGATATGCTCGAGTATCTTATTGAAAAGCGGCTTGAAGTCTGTGCCCATCTGGTCGGGGTCGTAGGAGGAAAGTCCCAGTCTGCCGGAGCAGAAAATTACAGGGCTGTCGATCTGCTCCTCGGAAGCGTCAAGATCGAGCAGAAGCTCGAGCACCTCGTCTACGACTTCCTTATTGCGGGCGTCGGGACGGTCGGTCTTGTTGACAACGACGATGATCTTGTGACCAAGCTCCAGAGCCTTCTGGAGGACGAATCTCGTCTGCGGCATTGTTCCTTCGAAGGAATCTACCAGCAGAAGAACGCCGTTTACCATCTTGAGGATACGCTCTACCTCGCCGGAGAAGTCAGCGTGGCCGGGGGTGTCGACGATATTGATTTTTACGCCGTTGTACATGCAGGAAGTGTTCTTCGCAAGAATTGTGATTCCGCGCTCGCGCTCAATGGCGTTGTTATCCATTACACGGTCGCTTACTACCTGATTCTCGCGGAATGCGCCGCCCTGCTTGAGCATTTCGTCGACCAGGGTAGTCTTGCCGTGGTCAACGTGGGCGATTATTGCAATGTTACGTAAGTCATTTCTTACCAATTAATTCACGATCCTTCACATTAAAATTTTACATCGTTCTTTATTATACTACTTTTTTTTCCACCTTACAAGGGACTTGAGAAAAAAACGTTGTTTTAATTATAATTGCTGATGTCAGCGCATGGTTTTTGTGTAATTTCACAAGAAACAGGACTTCATTTTTACCTGAAGCCCTGTTCCGTGGGTCTACTTAAACAATCTGCGCATTTTTTCAGAAATCGCCCTGCGCCTTTCCTGCTCCGCCGCCTCGTCAAGCTCGTAGCCTCCGGGTACTTCCCTCAGTATGCTTCCCTCGTGAACTCCCTGCGGAAGCTCGCTCAGCGGTATATCCTTCCGGACGTCTCCGGAATACACTACGGCAAAGCCGTCCTCTATCCTGTCAACGACTATCATGCGGCTTCCTCCGTATCCTGCCGGAAATCTCCAGTTTGCTGGTCGGTGTAAATTCTGAAGTTCTCGCCGTCGCAGGTAAACACTATGTTTCCATTGTCCATCGTTGTGTAGATCGCGCAGCCATGCGAAAGCAGGCGGTTGACTACCTCCGTCTTCGGGTGTCCGTAGGAGTTCCCCTCGCCGACCTCTATTACGGCATACTCGGGGCTTACCGCCTCGATAAACGCCGGCGTGCTCGACGACGTACTGCCGTGATGTCCTACCTTCAGCACGTCGCTTCTGATGTACTCGCCGCTGTTGAGAATGTCGCTTTCCGCGGCGCGTTCGATGTCCCCGGTGAACAGGAACGACTTGTTTCCGTGTACCAGACGGCAGGTTATAGAGTAATTGTTCAGATTAGTATAATCATCATGCACCGGAGCCAGGAACTCCAGCACGGCGCCGTTTCCGAGGTCGAGCGTCCTTCCCAGCCTGGAATACTCCGCGGTAATACCGCGGCGGTCTATCGTGTCAAGCATGTCCTCGAAATTCTGGGTCATGGGCAGAAGATCCGACGGAACCTCCGGCATGATGACGGTTCCGACCGTGAATTCTTTCATGATCTCCGCCATGCCGCCGATGTGGTCTTCGTGCGGGTGGGTGGCTATGATGTAATCAAGCTTTCGTATTCCCTGATTTTTCAGATAATTCTTGACGCGCTCGGAATGTATCTTCTCGCCGCAGTCAATAAGCACCGTCTTGTCGCCGGAAACTATCAGCTCGCAGTCGCCCTGTTCGACATCTATAAAATGCACTGCTATCTCGCCGTCTGCGACAGTGACTGCGTTCGACTTGCCGTTCAGCCAGGATATTATATCGTCTGCGGACGGGATAAAATCAAACTTGAATATTACGTCGTTGGCGTATATAACCAGCGAAAACAGCATGAAAACCGCGAAAACTACAAGAATGGCCTTAGCCGCGGGGTTTTCCCGCATGCTTTTTTGTCTGCGCTGTTTTCCTGCCATTCGGTTTCCCCCTCTCGCGGTCGTTAGTTGCGTTGTATCCGGAACTGCGGTACTGCTGCTTCGGGGCGCTCTGCTGGCTGCGTGCGCCGGGCTTCCTTCTTTCGGAGCTTCCGCCGCGCTGCGCCGCTCTCTGCGGCGACGGAGCTATCAGGCAGTCCTTGCCGGTTCCGATGAGATCCCTGCGCTTCGCCATGATGAGCGCCTTTTCAACTATGTCGTGATTTTCCGGCTTGAAATACTGGAGCAGAGCGCGCTGCATGCGTTTCTCCTCCGGAGTCCTCGGAACAAACACCGGCTCCATCGTGTACGGATTCAGCCCCGTCCAGAACATTGCCGTGGAAATAGTTCCCGGTGTGGGGTAGAAATCCTGCACCTGCTCGGGGCGGATATTGTGCTTTTTAAGGAACACCGCAAGCTCCACCGCTTCTTCAAGCGTACAGCCCGGGTGACTCGACATCAGATACGGTACAAGGTACTGCTCCTTGCCACACTTTTTCGTGGCTGCGTAGAACCGCTTTTCAAACTCCTCGTAAACCTCGATATGCGGCTTTCCCATCAGGTCGAGTACCTTATTGCTGGCATGCTCCGGAGCTACCTTGAGCTGACCGCTGACATGATACTGCACCAACTCGTCCAGGAAGTCGTTGTTCTTGTCCTGGAGCATATAATCGTAGCGGATTCCCGAACGAATGAATATCTTCTTCACTTTTTTGATGGAGCGCAGGCGGCGCAGCAGCCTGATATAGTCGCTGTGGTCGGCGATGAGGTTCTTGCACGGCGTGGGAGCCAGGCACTTTTTCCCCTTGCACATGCCGTATTTCTCCTGCTTCTCGCAGGAAGGGTGCCGGAAATTCGCGGTAGGGCCTCCGACATCGTGGATATATCCCTTGAAACGCGGATTCTCAGAGAGCTTCACGGCTTCCTCATAAACGGAATCCTCGCTGCGGGTCTGCACTTTTCTTCCCTGGTGCAGGGCGATGGAACAGAAGTTGCAGAATCCGAAACAGCCGCGGTTGTGTGTTATCGAGAACTCCACTTCCTGGATAGCCGGAACTCCGCCCTCCTTCTCATACATCGGGTGGTACATGCGCATGTACGGTAGCTCGTAGGTATAGTCGAACTCCGCCTGCGTTACGCTGCGCTGCGGGGGATTCTGCACCAGCATCATGTTTCCGTGGCGCTGTACTATCGTCCTGCCGTACACCTCGTCCTGCTCGTCGTACTGCTTGCGGCAGGATTTTGCGTACGCTTTCTTGTTATCGCGGACTATCTCGAAGCTGTCGCACTGCACCGCGCCTATCGGAGTGTTCTCCGGCTCCGTGAGGTAGCATATGCCGCGCAGGTCGTGCATGTCCTTCAAGTGAAGCCCCGCCTTAAAATTGTTCAGCATCTGGGTCAGCGTGACCTCACCCATGCCGTACATCAGGTAATCCGCTCCGGTGCTCACCAGAACCGACGGCATTACGCTGTCGCTCCAGTAATCGTAATGCGCGAAACGGCGAAGCGAAGCCTCCAGGCCGCCTATGGATATTTCAACGTCCGGGTAAAGCCGCTTCAGATTCTGGCAATAGACCGTGAGCGCCCTGTCGGGACGCCTGCCGCCCTTTCCTCCCGGGGAATACGCGTCGTCGAAACGCTTTTTCAGCGCAACTGTGTAGTTCGACACCATGCTGTCGATGTTGCCTCCGCTCACCATGAAGCAGTACTTCGGCTTCCCAAGCTTCATGTAATCGGCGTCGCACAGCGGCTGCGCGATAACTCCGACCGTGAACCCCGCCGCTTCGATCATTCGCGAGATTATCGCAATTCCGAAGGTCGGGTGGTCGATGTAAGCGTCACCGGTGAAGCAGATAAAATCAAGCTGCTCTATTCCTCGTTCTTCCATATCCTGTCTGCTTACAGGCAAAAACGGCATTTTAATTCCCTCACTTTATCTTTGCTGGAGTTTCCTCTCAGCCCATTCCTGTTTTGTCATCAGAACCTGACGGGGCTTGCTGCCCTCAAGAGGTCCGACTATTCCCATTTCTTCCATTATATCGACAAGCCGCGCGGCTCTTCCATAGCCCAGCTTGAGCCGTCTTTGCAGCGATGATGTGCTGCAAGTTCCGGATTCCACAACGAAATCTATCGCTTCCTCCAGGCGCTCGTCGCTTGTGTCTATATCGCCGCTGTCTGAATTCCCGGAAGACTTGCTGTCCTGCGCGGAAGCCACCATCTCAGTCTGGCGCTCGACCTCTTCCATGACAAGCTCGTCGTATTCAGCCTGGAAGGTCTGCTTGATGAACTCCACAACGCGCTCGACTTCCTTATCGGAAACGAAGCAGCCCTGCACTCTGACCGGTTTCGGAAGTCCCACGGGCATGTACAGCATATCGCCGTTTCCAAGGAGCTTCTCCGCGCCGCTTACGTCAAGTATAACGCGGCTGTCCGTCTGGGAAGCCACCATCAGCGCGATACGGCTCGGGATATTCGCCTTTATCAGACCGGTCACGACGTTGACCGTCGGGCGCTGGGTCGCGATAACAAGGTGCATTCCGGCGGCTCTTGCCATCTGGGCAAGGCGCACTATGCTGTCCTCGACGTCCTTCGGGGAAGCCATCATCAGGTCTGCCAGCTCGTCAATGAATATTACTATGTGCGACATCTTCATGAGCCCGCTGTCCGGGTCCTTTGCAAGCTCGTTAAAGCCGGTGAAGTCGCGCACGTTGTTGTCGGAGAACTGCTTGTAGCGGTTCAGCATTTCGTTTACCGCCCATGCCAGCGCGCCCGCCGCCTTCTTCGGGTCGGTGACTACCGGGATAAGCAGGTGCGGGATTCCGTTGTACATCATGAACTCCACCTTTTTCGGGTCGACCATTATCAGGCGCACGTCCTGCGGGGTGGATTTCATCAGGATACTCATAATGATGGAATTTACGCACACCGATTTACCAGAACCGGTGGTTCCCGCAATGAGCAGGTGCGGCATTTTCGCGATGTTGCATGTCACCATTGCGCCGCTGATATCCTTGCCGAGAACGGTTTCGAGCTTCTTATCGAAGCTCTTTTTGAACTCCGTGGTATCAACCAGTTCGCGGAAGAATACGGTGTCCCGCGCCTTGTTCGGAACCTCTATTCCCACCGCCGACTTATTCGGGATAGGCGCTTCAATACGCACCCCGGCGGAGGCAAGATTCAGCGCGATATCGTCCTGCAGGCCCGTGATTTTGGATATCTTTACTCCCGGCGCAGGCTGAAGCTCGTAACGTGTAACGGAAGGTCCGCGGCTCACGCCTACAAGTTTGGTCTGAACTCCGAAGCTCTGGAGCGCTTCCACCAGCTTCCTGGAGTTGCGGTCGATCTCATTGTCGATGTCAGCCTGAGTCAGTTTCTTCTGAACCGGATTCAGCAGATTCACCGGAGGAAGCGTGTAAACATCGCTGAATTTCAGTTCCTCCGGAGCCGGCTTTTTAAGCGGCATTGCGGGACGTTCCGGCGCTGGCGCGGCGGGAGGCGTTACGGGTCTGTCCGGGCGCGGAACTTCCAATATCTCAGGCTTTACCGGATTCTCAGGGCGCTCAGGCTCGGCGGCCTTCGGCGCGGAGGTTTCCGGAGCTGCGGCGCCCTTCTGCGGCTGCGATTCTGTTTCCGGCTCGTCGGCAACATCGTCGAGGTCGAACGGAAGCTCGCTTTCCTCGGAGCTTGTTATCGAATTCTCCGGAAGATCCTCAATGCTGCTCACCGGAGCGTTCTCCGGGTTTTCCTCCTTGAAACGGTGCAGCGCGTCTATTATCGGAACAAGCTCCGCGTCCTCGTCCTCGAGAGGATCCTTCTCGGAGCGCTCAGCTTCTTCAAGAACCGCGCGGTTCTTCTGCATTATGTAGTCCTTTATCTCCGCCATGTAGTCCACGCTGTCCTCGTGCTGCTCCTCAAGGAGCTGCTCAGTTTCGGCGGGGTCAGGCTCGGCGGGAAGCTCGGGTTCGGCGGGCTTCACCGGCTCGGGGCGCGGAACCTCGATTATATGCGGCTTTTCAGAAGATTCAGGCTCAGTATGCGCCGACGTATCCTCGACTATCGGCTCCGGCTCTTGCTCCTCCGGGTCGGAAACGCTGAACACTGCGCGGCTCAGCTCGGCTACGGAGCGCTTCTCCTGCTGCTCCGCGTCTATCTCCGCCTGTATTTTCTCTATTTCGTCCTGCTGCATGTGGAGCTCCTCCGCGGCTATGCGGTTCTCCTCGCGTATGCGGTTGTGGTGCTCGACCGCCTTATCCTTCGCATTGCGGACTGGCTTCACCATGCGGTCGGTGAAGTCCGCAACCGTGATCCCGGTGCAGAGAAGCACGCAGACCAGGATCAGAATTATAATGAGTATCGTAGCTCCCAGCCTGCCCAGCAGAAGCAGCAGGCCTCCGATGAACAGCGCGAAAACGCCGCCACCGCGGAACTCCTTGCCGTCCTTGTAGAGAGTTGCGATCACTTCGCCGAAATTCTCGCCCGGAACAGCTCCGACGGAGAAAATCTGCACCGCCGCGCACAGCAGGAGAATGCCTCCAACGCATTTTAGCACGTCCATGCCGAGCTTGTGACCTTCCTTGAACGCGGAAAGCCGTATCGCAACAAAAATAAGAAGGGGTCCGACCAGGAAAGCGGAGTAACCGAACAGTCCATGCATTATGTCGAAAAATCCGCGCCAGCCCTCGCCTTCCCCGGCGGGAATAACCGCAGCGAGCGTCAGGACGATCCCGACTGCGAACATTATCACCGTTGCGATGTGACGGCGGCGAATGCTGGCTTTCAGAGCCTCCTCGCGGAGCCTGAGCTGCTCAGCCTCGAGAGCCTTCTTTGATGGTCTTGAGCGCCCGGTGCTGCCCTTCGAGGAACCGGAGCGCGGTCTTGTTGTCTTATTCTCAGCCATTTTATCCGACTTCCTTTACGTGATTTCAGCCCATTAGGAGGGAATGGAGCGTGTTTCCGGAAATGTGCTCCCACAGACCCGCTGCCACGCAGGCTGCGCCCAGAACGGCGGTGTAAACTCCGAATATCTTGTACCTGTCCTTCTTGACGAGCCAGCTGACCAGCTTTATCGAGAGGATTCCAACGACCGCAGCGATGACGAATCCTATTCCGAGAGCGACCCAATCGAGCTCCATGTCAGAATGCAGCGCATCGCCGAGTTCCAGGACGCTGCCGCCGAGTATCGCGGGGATACCGAGGATAAACGCGAACGTAACCGCGGTCTCCTTTTCAAGACCGGAGAGCAGTCCACCAGCCGTTGTGGAGCCACTCCGGGAAACACCCGGGAACAGCGCGACGACCTGGAAAAGCCCGACCGTAACCGCGTCTTTGACGGTCATCTGCTCCGCTGTGCGCGTGCCGTGGCCGAATCTGTCCGAAAGGAACAGAATCAGCGAAGTAAACAGGAATGCGGCTCCCTCGAACACTATGTCTCCATCGCCCTGCTTTCCGGTGAAGAATCCCTCAACCAGGTAAAACGGAACCAGAATCACCGTCGCAATAATCACCATGAACATCATGCGGCGGTTTCCGTTCATGTTCTTCCATGAGAATTTTCCCGTAAAGATGTCGCCTATAGTAAGGAAAAATTCCTTTATCATGCCCCATATCGTGCCCCAGAAGGCTACGAAAACCGCTGCAAGCGTTCCGAGGTGGAGCACCAGCGAAAGCACGAGCGCCGCTTCCCCGTTGACTCCGGTCACATGCTGAACTACCGACAGATGTCCCGAGCTTGAAACCGGCAGGAATTCTGTCAGTCCCTGCACCACTGCCTGAATAATTACCGTAATTATGTCCATATTTTTCCCCTTATGTATCGTTATGTATCCGCCCGGAGGCGGGTTATCTGTCGCCGTGCCAGTCTGCGGAATTCAGTGCGCTCCGGCGGCTCTGTGTCTCGGCGGGTCTTAGCTGCACGAATGCGGTTTTCTGCGCAGAGGGCTTCAGCGGCTTTGTGTGCGCAGTGGTCTTTCCGGACTTTTCCGCTTTTTCTGATTTGGCGGACTTTTCTGCTTTGTCCGATTTCTTCCCCTTTGCGGAGGACTTCGCAGGCTTTTCAGTTTCTGCGGGCTTCCGCTTTTCAATGAGGGAGTACAGGCACTGCACCGCGTCGGATATCCCGCCGAGGTGGTCTATCAGCCCTTCCCTGACCGCTTCGCTGCCTTCAAGGACGGTTCCGATGTCCATTACAAGCTCGTCCTTTTCCATCAGCAGCTCACGGAAGCGCTCCGGCTTCATGCGGCTGTTTTCGGTCACAAACCGCGTTATCCTGTCCTGCATTTTCTGGAACCACGTCATTGTCTGCGGAACTCCGAGCACCATGCCGTTCGTGCGGACCGGGTGTATCGTCATCGTAGCCGACGGAACTATAAAGCTCACGTCAGTGCTGACCGCCAGTGGTACTCCTATAGAATGCCCGCCGCCGAGCACTATCGAAACCGACGGCTTCGACATTCCCGCTATCATCTCCGCGATCGCAAGTCCCGCCTCCACATCACCGCCGACCGTGTTCAGCACCACCATCAGCCCTTCCACCGTGCTGTCCTGCTCAATTGCTGCGAGCGCCGGTATAAGGTGTTCGTACTTCGTGGTCTTGGTCTGGGGAGGGAGAAGAAAATGTCCCTCGATCTGCCCGATTATCGACAGACAGTGTATGTTATGCGGAGCGTTGACCGTCGCTATCATTCCGTTGTCGATCATCTGCTGGTTCTGCTCCTCAGTAAACGGAGCTTCATTCCTGTTTTCATCGCACATGCTGAATTTTCCTCCTGAAACAATTTTTTGTATATATTATTTCAGTTACACGTGAGATTATGCAGATATATCACATCAATAATAGGGAACCTCTAAAAACCGGTGTGAAAAGCAAAAATGGGCAGGGTGTGCCAGATTCTAGGAAAGCCGACGAAGTAAGGCTGTATGCCTTACGAGGAGGTTTGACGACGAAGATGGTGCGCACTGCACATTTTCGCTCACATGAGGTTTTTAGAGGTGACCAATAGTCATTGAGTGCGTACATATTTATTATAGCACAAATCTCTCTATAAATCAAATACTTTTTGGCACATTTTTTCGCCACGGATATTTTTTCCGTACAACTCATCATATAAGCCCCCGAACAAGCATATATTGCTGTTGAAAGCAATACCTACGCACCCGTGAAGGAGGATACAATGGAAGAAATGAACAGAAAAGCTGACGCGGTGTTCATGACCGAGACCCTTTTCGACGGTCAGACCGAGCAGGGCGTTGAGCTTGACCATGTGCTGCCGGACTATTACCCGGAGATCTTCAGGATACTTAAATGCTGTCTGTCGCCGAGAGTGATCTCCGCTGCGGTATCAGGGAACAAGATAATGCTTGACGGAGTTGTGCTCATCAAAGTGCTGTACCTCGCTGAGAACAGCACCGCGCTGCACTGCGTCGAGCAGAGGTACACCTGGTCGAAAACGGTGGATATCGCCGGAAAAGCCGAGAACCTCTGCGGCGAACCCCGTATCACCGTAGTTCCCCGCACCGACTACTGCAACTGCCGCGCGGTCAGCAGCAGGAGGCTCGATATCCGCGGAGCGATCAGCTGCCGCATTACCGTCACCTGCCCTGCGAAATTCACCCTGCCCGCTCTGCCGGACGGCATGCAGGTGCTCACCCGGGAGGTAAGCTGCTGCACCGAGCCTATCTACGCCGACAAACAGCTCGCCGTCCGCGAGGACATCGAGACCGGCGCTCCCGGGATCGACTACATAATAAGCTGCGACGCCGTTCCGCGCATCGACGACCTGCGTGTTATCGCGAACAAGGCGGTAGTCAAGGGGACGGTCAGCATAAGCGCGCTCTATGGAGTTCACACCGACGAGCACAGCGGCTGCGACGAACTCGAAAAAATGTCTGCGGATATCCCGGTCAGCCAGATACTGGATATGCCGGGGCTTTCCGACCAGCACTCCTGCACGCCGGAATTCATCGTCAGGAACTGCGAGCTTGTTCCAAAATCCGACAGCGGCGTAATTTCCTGCGAACTCAAGATGGAATGCCGGTGCAGCGCCGTCCAGACCTCCACCGTGGCGATTCCCTGCGACGCCTACTCGACGGAATACGAAACCGAGCTTACAACTGCCTCGCTTAAAATACCCACCGACCAGCGCCGCGCAGATTCCCAGACATCTGTGAAATCAACGGTGGCATGCGACGGCGGCGAAGTCGACTCTATCTGGGACTGCCGCGGCGAACTTTGCAACGTGTCCTGCCGCCCTGACGGCGAAAACGGACTGCTCGTGACCGGGCAGGTCTGCATGACGGTGATTGGAAAATGCGCGGGCGGTACGCCGTTCGTCGCTGAGAAGCAGGAAGCCTTCGAACATACGATACCCGCCGCGAACGTCACCCCGGACACCTCTGTAAACTGCCGCGCTTCGGTCAGCAACACCGGATTCGCTATCCGCTCGGACGGCAGCGTTGACGTCACGGTGCAGGCTGATATCTCCGCAGAGCTTACAGACTCAAGGCAGTTCAGCGTTATCAGCAGCGCGGCGGTTCATCAGGATAAGCCGAAGGAGCGCTCCGACGAATTCGCGCTCCGAATCTGCTACACCACCGGGCACGAAAGCTGCTGGGACATCGCCAAACGCTGCGGCACCACGGTCGAAGCAGTCATGGAAGAAAACGAGATCGCCGACCGCAGCGCGGAACTTTCCGGCATGGTCGTTATCCCGATAGTTTAAGGAGCGTGAAATATGGATCACTCAATTTATTCTGACATCGCACGCAGGACTGGCGGCAACATTTATCTCGGTATCGTAGGTCCGGTGCGTTCCGGCAAATCGACATTCATCACACGGCTGATGAACACCCTGGTTATCCCGAACATCGCCGACGATTTCCAGCGTGAGCGCGCAAACGACGAGCTCCCGCAGTCCTCCGCCGGCAAGACCATCATGACCACCGAGCCGAAATTCGTTCCCGAGAAGGCAGTCACCATCGTGCTTGACGGCGGCGTCAAGATGAACGTCCGGCTCATCGACTGCGTTGGGTACATAGTTCCGAGCGCCATCGGCTACATTGAGAACGAGGCTCCGCGCATGGTCATGACCCCCTGGTTCGAGGAGGAGATCCCGTTCAACATGGCGGCTGAGGTCGGCACGCGGAAGGTCATCACGGAGCATTCCACCATCGGTATAGTCGTCACCACCGACGGAAGCATTACCGATATCCCCCGCGAGGAGTACCAGCAGGCGGAGGAACGGATAGTCTCCGAACTGAAGGAGATCAACAAGCCGTTCGTTGTGATACTCAACTGCCAGAAGCCGGATTCCCCGGAAAGCCGCGCGCTTGCCGCCTCCATGCAGGAGAAATACTCCGCGCCGGTGATGGCGGTAAACTGCCTTGACCTCACTGAGGAACAGATAAAGGAGCTTCTCGGAATGGTTCTTTTGCAGTTCCCAGTCAGCGAGATACGCGTCAGAATGCCGAAATGGATCACCGCGCTCGACCGCGACCACTGGCTGCGCAGGGAGCTTTTCAGCACGATAAAGTCCGCCGCCGCGAAGATAGACGGCATAAGCAGCATAAAATCCTGCGCAGACGAGATCTCAGCCTGCGAGTACACCTCAAGGGTTATTCCGGAGGATATCGACCTCGGCACCGGCTCGGGAGTCATCGACATAACTCTGAAAAACGAGCTGTTCTACCAGATACTCGGCGAAACTACCGGTCTGGTGCTCCACGACGAAAGCGACCTTATGCCCTGCATGATAGAGCTTGCGCAGATAAAGAACAAATACGAACGCGTCCGCGGCGCGCTCGAGGAAGTCGAGGCGACCGGCTACGGGATCGTCATGCCAACGATGGACGAACTAAAGCTCGATGAGCCGAAGATAGTAAAGCAGGGCGGCAAATACGGAGTCCGGCTGCGGGCGAGCGCGCCTTCAATACACATGATGTCCGCAAACATCACAACCGAGATAAACCCGATAGTCGGCAGCGAGAAGCAGTCAGAGGAGCTCATCGCATACCTGCTGACCGATTTCGAGGAAAACCCGAAAAAGATATGGGAAAGCAACATCTTCGGAAAGTCACTGCACGAGCTGGTGAACGAAGGGCTCCACAACAAGCTCTACCGCATGCCCGCCGACGCAAGAATGAAGCTGCAGGAGACGATACAGCGCATCATCAACGAAGGCTGCGGCGGTCTCATATGTATCATTCTGTAAACAACAATATCCCCCCGCTGCTGCGGAGGGATTTGTTTATGCGTTATTCAGCGTAATTACTGAGCAGAGTTCTGCTGAGTGTAGCTTGCGATCATGTTCTTTACCATCTGGCCGCCGATAGAGCCTGCCTGCTTTGCAGTGAGCTCGCCGTTATAGCCATTGGAGTTCAGCGGAACGCCTACCTCGCTGGCTGCCTGCATCTTCATGGAATTGAGTGCGCTCTTGGTCTGCTTATTAGAAGCCATAATCTTGTTCTCCTTTAATAAAACCTTTTTTATTATACGGAACTTCCGCTCCGTATCTTTTACAGGAGCGGAAGCGTTTTCACTTCGCCCTTGCAGTTATATTATTTTCACTGCGGCGTTTTTTATTAAAGGAAATTGTTTCACAAATCTGATGTAATTATTGCTCGGAGCCTTGTTCTGAAGCCGAGCATTCAGCGCAAACGCCTTTCAGATTCAGCGTTACGCGGGTTATGTGATGCCCCGTCGACTGAAGCACCGTCTGCGGTATCGCGTCAAGGCAGTCAAGCTCAACGTCAAAGACTCTGCCGCATTTCTCGCATATCATGTGATAGTGACGGTCGGTTCTGCCGTCGAAGCGGTCGGAGCCGTCCGCTATCGGGATTTTAAGAAGCATTCCTGCTTCGCTGAGCTGATTCAGATTGCGGTATACTGTTCCCAAGCTCAGATTCGGATTGTCGTTTTTTAATGCGCGGTACACTTCCTCGGCGGTCGGGTGCACCGGAAAATTTCTCACCTGTTCATATATTATCTCTCTCTGCCGTGAAAAATTCATTTTTCCCCTCCATTATATAAAACAATAACTGTTATTATTATTTTACCATAAAATAAGGAGATTGTCAATAGCAAAAAGGCAACGCTTGCCGCATTGCCTTATTTGTATTATCCGCAGATCTCGCGTGTGAGCTTCTCAGCCCTTTCGTAGACCTCGTTCGCATCAACCGTCGTGAATTTTCCGTTTTCGTAGAGGATTTTTCCGGCGACCATAGTCATGACTACGTTCTGCTTTGTTCCCGCGTAAACGAGATTCTTCGCAATATTGTGTATCGGCTGCATGTTCGGCTGCATGAGGTCGATGACCGCAAGGTCTGCCTGCTTTCCGGGAGCCAGCATGTCGCAGTCTGTAAGTCCCATCGCAAGCGCACCGCCGGTGCATGCCATTTTCAGCACATCAAACGCCGGGAACGCCGCCGCGTCATTCTCGCGGTACTTCTGCAATGCAGTCACAAGGAACATTTCGCGGAACATATCAAGACAATTGTTGCTTGCGGCTCCGTCGGTGCCTATCGCCATGCGGTCTATCCCGCGGCGCTTCATCTCGCAGAGGGGAGCGATCCCGCTCGCCAGCTTGAGATTCGACGACGGATTCGTGACTATCCACAGACCCTTTTCCTTCGCGATACGCATGTCTTCCTCATCGAACCATACGCAATGGAAGCCGCCTCCGCCGTACTCGAGCATTCCGAGTTTTTCGAAGAACTGCGTCGGGGACAGCCCGTAGCGCTCGCGGCAGCCGTCGGTCTCCGACTTCGTTTCACTTGAATGCGTGTACATCGGAGCCTTGTACTTCTGCGACAGCTTCGCCAGTCCCTCCAGGGTCCCGCGCTTGGTCGTATACTCCGCGTGGAATCCGAGCTGGTAGCTTATCAGCGGGTCGAAGCGGTTGAACTTGTTATACTCCTCCTCGATACCCTCAACTGTTCCGCCAAAATCGTTGATGGAGCCGCACAGAACGCTTCTGTAGCCCATATCGGTGCACGCCTTCGCGTAGCTGTCCAGCTTCATGTACATGTCAAAGCTGGAAGTTATTCCGCTCGTAAGGTACTCCATGTTGCCAAGCTGAGTGAAAACGTACACCGCCTCCTCGGTGAGCTTCGCCTCGTGCGGGAAAACCTGCTCATAGAGCCAGTCGTTAAGTGGGAGATCGTCCGCAAAACTGCGCAGGAACGTCATGGCGGTATGAGTGTGCGCATTCTTGAATCCCGGGATTATCAGCTTGCCGGTAAGGTCTATCTCGCGGTCGAAGCTGCCCTGCGGGATATTCTCAGAGCCTGCGAACGTGATCTTATCGCCGTCGGTGTGAAGCTCGCCGGTGATGATATCCTCGCTCTGCATGGTAAGTATTTTTGCGTTGTAAAAGCGTATTTTCATATTCCCTCCGAAGCGTAAAGCCGCTTTAGTGATTCTTTGTATGGATACCGCGCGATTCCCCGCTCGGTGATTATCGCGGTCACAAGTTCCGCGTCAGTCACATCAAACGCTGGGTTCCAGCATTTGACCTCCGGCTCAGCGACAGGCTCGGAAAAGAACAAGGATTTTATTTCCTCGCCGCTGCGCTCCTCGATCACGATGTCGTCGCCCGTGGCGCAGCCGAAATCTATCGTCGAGCCCGGGCAGAACACGTAGAACGGTATCCCGTGGAACTTCGCGTTTATCGCCACCGAGCGCGTTCCTATCTTATTAGCGACGTCCCCGTTTGCCGCGACCCTGTCGCAGCCTACGAAGCACGCCTGTATCTTCCCCTGCTTCATCAGCAGCGAAGCCGCATTGTCGCAGATGAGCGTCACGTCTATCCCCGCGTGGTTCAGCTCGAACGAGGTCAGCCTGGCTCCCTGGAGCAGCGGGCGCGTTTCGTCGCTGTAAACGTGGAACTCATAGCCGCGCTCCCTTCCGAGCAGCAGCGTGCCGAGCCCGGTGCCGTACTCCACCGCCGCGAGCGCTCCCGCGTTGCAGTGGGTGAGTATTCCGTCGCCGCTTTTCACCAGGGAAAGCCCGTTTTCAGAGATAGCTCGGCAGGTGGCTATGTCCTCGTCGCAAATAGCCGTGCACTCGCTCCGGAGGGCGGAAAGCAGCTCATCCCGGGAACTATAGCCGCGTTCCGCGCAGGCTAGCATTCGTTTTACAGCCCAGCTCAGATTTACTGCGGTTGGCCGCGACGAAACGAGGTACTCCCCCGCCCTGCGGAGCTCCGGCAGAATATCGTCCGATATTTTCCGAGCCAGGACGTACATTCCGAATCCCGCGCAGACTCCTATCGCCGGAGCGCCGCGCACCCGGAGCTTAAAGACGGCTTCGTAAAGCTGCTCCGCGGTTTCCAGCCGGAGGTACTCGACCCGGTTCGGGAGCAGAGTCTGGTCAAGTATCTCAACGGCGTTTTCGTCCGCTGAGAGCCTGACAGTGAAAATTTTTCCGTTCATCAGCTAAAGTATACAAGCTCGCTGGGAGCCGCTTCGGTTTCCTTTATCTCAGCCGCGTTAAGCACTGGACCTTCGCCCTTGTAAGCCGACTGCTTCTCGGCGATGATCCTTCCTGTTACTTCCACCCATGCACCGTCCTTGAAGTCGGCGGCGTTCGGAGCCTTTACCAGAATCCCGACTACCTGGATATCGTTCGCGCAGCAGGTCATTGCGCGGCGGGAAATAACAAAGTACCCCTTCGGGACGTTAGACGCGCGGAACACCATGCCCCTTACGCGTACGTTTCTGTTGAGATAGCGCTCGGTGTTGCTCATAACGTCGATATACCACAGACCGAAGTCGTCGTGGATTATCTCGATTGGGTCTGCGTTCAGGTCGTAGGGCATCTCGTCGTCGCCCTGGAAGCCCTGTTCAATTGAGCCGTCGGTGTACTCGAACATCATGTCGATCTTCGGGTTAAGAGCCTTTATGCTGCGGCGGAGCGTCTTTTTATCGACTTTGTTTTTCTCGCAGCGGTTGAACACTACTATATCCGCGATCGAGAAATTATCGGACAGAAGCTGGCGCATGTTGTTCATATAAACCTGGTACTTGGAATGGTCCACGAACATGAAGATCTGGTAGAATATCCAGTCCTTTGGTGCCTTCTCAGCCATCGTGCGGAGGCTCCACATGCCGTTGTACTCAAGCATTATCTGGGTCGGGCGGTGCTTCTTCACCAACTCGCTGAGGTGCTCGGGATTAAATTCCTCCTCGTCCTCGATGAACTCCACCTCTGCCTTTGCAGCCTTGAGGATATCGGGCGCGTACTCGACCTCGCCCTCCTCGCAGGCAATTATAAGGGTGCGCTGACCCTTAGAGAACTGCTTGTCGCTTATCGTGTCGAGGATAAACGAGGTCTTTCCGCTCTCAAGAAAGCCCGTTATCATATATACCGGAAGCTCCATTTTGCTCCTCCTGTCATTATCTTAAAATAGTACCGTGCCCGGAGTTTTGCCCCCGGGCGCGGTGTTCGCTTTTGTGGAAAATTAAACTCCGAAGAGCGCCTTGATCTTGTCCTCGGCGAGCTTTGCGCCGATCACGCACATTCTGCCGGTGACGTCAGCCGATCCGGTGCGTACCTCGTACTCCTCGGGAACAAAGTCGAAATGGTACCAAACGCCGTCAGCGCCTGCAACGATGCCCTTAGCGCGGAGTACTGTGCCGTATTCCTCGCCGGACAGCTTGGACAGGGCGTTCTCAAGCTCTTCCCTGGTGAACTTCTTCGCAGTCTCAACGCCGAAGTTGGAGAATACCTCGTCGGCGTCGTGACCGTGGTGATGGTGGTGATGTCCGCAGCCGCACTCGCCGTCGTGGTGGTGATGTTCGTGCTCGTCCTCGTCGTGGTCGTGGTGGCAGCATTCGTGGTCATGATGGTGCTCATGCTCGTCATCATCATGGTCGTGATGGTGGTGGCAGCACTCGTGATCGTCATCGTCATGATGGTGGTGATGCTCGTGGTCATGGTCGCACTCATCGTCGTCATCATCGTGGTGATGTCCGCATACCGGGCAGATTCCCTCGTCCTTGAGCAGCTCCTCTGCAAAGCTGTTCTTGATCTCCATTGCCTCAAGGATCTGCTTGCCGTTGATGTCGTCCCACGGAGTGGTTACGATGGTAGCATGCTCGTTGAGCTGGCGGATCATCGCAAGAGCCTCAGCGAGCTTGTCCTCGGAGAGCTTCTGGGAACGGCTGAGTATGATGGTCTTTGCAGTTTCTACCTGGTTCTTGTAGAACTCGCCGAAGTTTTTCATATACATCTTGATCTTGGACGCGTCAACTACGGTTGTGTAGGTGTTGAGTACGAGATCGTCGCTCTGAACGTTCATGACAGCCTTGAGCACGTCAGACAGCTTGCCGACGCCGGACGGCTCGATAAGGATACGATCAGGGTGGAACTGCTCGAGCACCTGCGCCAGAGCCTTGCCGAAATCACCTACCAGAGAGCAGCAAATGCAGCCCTGGTTCATCTCTGTTACCTGTATGCCGGCGTCCTTCATGAAGCCGCCGTCAATGCCGATCTCGCCGAACTCATTCTCGATAAGCACCAACTTCTCACCGGCGTAAGCCTCCTTTAAAAGCTTCTTGATAAGGGTAGTCTTACCTGCTCCGAGGAATCCGGAGAACACATCTATCTTTGTCATTTTAAAATCCCTCTTTCTGTAAATTACAGCCTTCTGACGAACAGAGGCTTCCAACTTTATATTTTAGCACACTTTATTTAATAAGTCAAGTGCCGGAGTTGCTAATTAATCTGAGAGTTATGTGAATTCCGGTACCCTAGGTAGTCAACGAACCGCTTTACAGCCAGCGGAGCCGTCTCGTGGTTTCTCATAACAAAGCAGATATCCCGGAAGGCGGGTTCGGCAAGGCTCCGTATTTCCACATTATAGGGAATGCGTTTCAGTATAAGCGCCGGGAGTATCGCAAGACCCAGGCCGCATTCAACCATGGACATCACTGCGTAGTCGTCCAGCGTTTTGAACTGGATATCCGGAACAAGTCCGCGCCGCTCGAACAGCTCGGAAACTTCTCCCCTGGCTCCGCGCTCAAGCAGCATGAACGGACCTCTGCAAAGTTCCTCGATGGGTACCGCGGAGTGCTCCGCAAGCGGGTGTCCCTTCGGGAGCACCGCCATCAGCTCGTCGCGCTCCAGCACCGTGGAATCAAGGTCAGGCTGTATCGGTGAGCATATGAAACCGCAGTCGACCCTTCCGTCGCTTATCCACTGCTCTATCTCGCCGTAGTCGCCTATAAGCAGCTCGTAATCGATATTCGGGTAGTCCTGCCTGAAACGGCTGATTATACGCGGCAGCCAGTGCTCCGCAACGCTTGCTATGGTCCCTATGCGAATTATTCCTGTCTGAAGCCCTTTCAGGTCGTCGATCTGCATTTGCAGGCGGCGGTAGTCCTCGCAGACGCTTTTTGCATAAGGCAGCAGCGTAAGCCCGTCGGAGGTAAGGCGAACTCCCGCGCGGCTGCGCTCAAGGAGCTTCACGTGCCACTCTGTTTCGAGGTCGTTTATCATGCGGCTTATTCCGGACTGCGAATAATTTAACTGCTCCGCCGCTTTTGTGAAGCTGCCGCATTCCACCGTCCTGATAAACGCCATATATTTAAGCAAATTTGAATCCATATGTCCCTTTCATGCGGAAATATCATCTTTAGCTGAATCTTAATCCGGTTTTATTATCCATGTAAATATGATACACCAAAAGCGCCGCGATGTCAAGCATTCGCCGCAGTGTGAACTTCACTAAAAATAACCTGTGAATGCGCCGGAATTTTCGTAGATTTTGGCGATTGAATTCTGAACCGGATTCAGATATAATTAATCGACAAATCGACAAAAAGGAAAGGGCAACTCCATGAAAAACAAATACCAGCTCACGATGTACGCCTGCTTTATAGGATACATCGTACAGGCTATAGTAAATAATTTCCTGCCGCTGCTGTTCGTTACATTCCAGAAAACCTACAGCATTCCGCTGACGCAGATAACGCTGCTAATTACGCTGAATTTCGGAATTCAGCTCGTTATTGATATGCTTTCAGCAGGATTCGTTGACAAGATAGGCTACCGAGCTTCAGCGATAATAGCGCATGTATGCTCCGCAGCCGGGATCGTCCTCCTGACAGTCCTGCCCGAAGCGTTACCCGACCCGTTCGCCGGAATTCTGATCGCCGTATTCATCTACGCCATCGGCGGCGGGCTTATAGAGGTACTGATAAGTCCGATACTCGAAGCCTGCCCCACCGACAACAAGGAAAAGGCTATGAGCCTTCTGCACTCCTTCTACTGCTGGGGACACGTCGGAGTAGTTCTTATTTCCACGCTGTTTTTCACACTGTTCGGCATTGAGAACTGGAAGATACTCGCTGTCTGCTGGGCTGTGGTTCCGGCTGCTAACATTATTCTGTTCGCGAAGGCTCCGATATATTCCCTTCACGAGGAGGGCGGGACCGGACTTACTCTGAAACAGCTTTTTACCCGGAAAGTTTTCTGGGTAATGATGCTGATGATGCTCTGCGCAGGAGCAAGCGAACAGGCGGTGAGCCAGTGGGCCTCCACGTTTGCGGAGCAGGGTCTCGGCGTAAGCAAGACTATCGGCGACCTCGCAGGGCCTATGTCTTTTGCCGCGCTGATGGGACTTTCTCGTCTGCTGTACGGTAAATTCGGCGACAAGCTCGACCTCGACAAATTCATGAGAATGAGCTGTCTGCTTTGCATTGCCGCGTATCTCTGCATTTCGTTAGTTCCGCTTCCGGCTGTGGGACTTGTCGGCTGTGCGGTTTGCGGCTTCTCGGTCGGGATAATGTGGCCGGGTACGTTCAGCAAGGCTTCCGCTGCGGTCAAGGGCGGAGGTACGGCTCTGTTCGCAATGCTGGCGCTTGCCGGGGACGTAGGCTGCTCCGGCGGGCCTACGCTTGCAGGGTTCATTTCCGGGTGCTTTAACGGAGAGCTGCGCGCCGGTATCCTCGCCGCTATCGGTTTCCCTGTCCTGCTTCTCATCGGGATACAGCTTGCAAAGAAGCTCGCAAACAATTCAGCAGACAGGTAGATCCGGCACGCCCTCAGATTATTAGGGCATATTTGAAGCGAACCAATTCCGGCTATAACACAAAATCACTTCTGGCTTTTGTGCCCGGCAGCAGAACTTTTGATATAGAAAAAGGACGCCTTCTGAAAAAGCGTCCTTTTTGTTGATCAGAGTACGGTCTGCGCTTAGTATACAGCGCTACAATTCCTTTTGTAATACGGGTTTGCGGTTCAGAACCAAACCCCGTTAATACGGATAATAGAATCTGTCCAGCCGCCAGCCGTCCGCCGTCTTGACCGCGTTTATCGTGTAGTGATCCTGCTTGTCGCTGGGACCGTCTGTATCAAAATCCGCGTAGGTTATGGTGAAATCCAGCACTGCTGTGGAGTCAGTTTTGGTCTCCTCCGGAATGGAGAATCCCACGCTCCAGATGGAAATGTCTGTACCGCGCGCGCCATCGTTAGTGAAGGTCCTGCCGTCCACTTCCCAGACTGAGTGACCTATTACCTGGCTCATCGCGTCTAACGCCGCCTCTTCCGTGTACACTTCCTTGAACTGATTCAGGATACCCTGGTAGGTGCGAAGCTCCGGATCGGCAATAACCCTGCCCATGTATCCATCAGTTATGACCATATACTCGCCTGTACCCACAGGAGCGCCTACCACATAGTTGAACCATAGCTGCTGGGCTATTTTCTCGGCTGCACGTATCTTCAGTTCGTCGTCAAACTCTATTTTGGTATATCTTCCGTCGTATTCGTTCAGCACCTCCAGGCTGTCGTCGGTGATTTTCAGCAAACGATGCTGATAGCAGCCTACAACTAACAGGCTCGTACGCTCAAGAACGGTATATCTTCCGCCGTCGGGGTCGTTGTATGCGACGATCACGAAATCACCGTGCGGTATCAGCTCGATTTCTCCCTGCACCGCCATAGTGGAGCCGCACACGCCAGACGCCGTTACAACGCCATGCTTGTAGCGCGCCAGCCGCGGCTGAGATTCATCTATAGACGCAGATAAAACGCTTCCGTTGTCATCGACTAAAAAATCCATGGTCTCGCTGTAATTCAGCTTGGTGTAGGAGTCGGTGTGCGGGTCGCGGTAGTAGAGATCGTACTCGTAAACTGTGCCGGAAGCCCCTCTGATCGTGCGCAATGCGTAGATGTCGGTAAGTCCGGCGTTTTCCACCGCGTAGTACTCGACGGAGACCTCGGGTGAAGTTTCGCCGATGTCCATTACTGGCGGGAAAATATCGAGGTCCGTCAGCGGGGAGAAGAAGTTATCCATGTCTGATGGGTCGCCGGAGAGCGGAGAAAATTCCCAGCCCCAGCCGGAATCCGTCCTGGTGAAATCCACGCGGAAATCCCTGTAGAACTCGCCTGAATAGTCCTGCAAATAAAATGCGTCGCGCCACTTTTCGTCCGCGTTGAACATGCGCACCGTTATCGACAGCTTATCCGCTGACTTTTCAAGCAGCCAGTTCTGCTCCTCGGGGAGGTCGATGTTCGCAACGCTGTAACGGTCAATGTGAGTGCGTTTCCATGTTACGCCTGCGTATTCCGTGGAGCCGTTCTCCAGAACGTCCATGACCGTCCCGGCGAGCGTGCCTTTTAAGGCGTTTTCGTTATACCTCAGCCCGTCTCTGGAGGGTATCACACAGATGCTGTCGCCATACTCGGAAAGTGTTTTCAGCAGACCGAGCTGACCTATGCTTGAAGGAACGGACACTTCCGGCGATACTATGCCGTCTCTGCGGTTGTATGCCACGAGGTAGTCGGAACGGTCGCGCATTCCAACGCCCTCATAGCGGTAGAGGCTCTCGGGTTCGTCCTTCCATACGACCCACAGATTTGCTCCGTTGGTATAGTCCAGCATGTAGAACGCCTTGCTGTCCATTGAGAAGCCGCCGCAGGTGATTCCGTTCATCGGTCTGAAAATATCGGAAAATGCATAGCTGACATCGTACTCCAGGGAAATATCATAGCTGAAGTCCCAATCGGGGTCGTAGTCCTGGATAGACCAGCTTCCGTAGAAATTCGGCTCGAATATCTCTGTCAAAGCTTCTGCGTCCATATAGAAAGACAGCATGGAAACGTCGACCTTATCATCAGATGTCACTACTGGATTATCGTCGTGCTCGGCAAGCCCGGCGTAATACTGTCCGTACTCGCTGATGGCATAGACACCGTAATATTTTGCGGGATTCTTTGTCACGGTGCGGTCGTAGGTGAGGATCTCCTCGCCGGCGTGATTATATATCACCGGGAGGTTTTTGCTGTGCGCCGCGGCGTAATCTACGCCGTCAATGGTGATTATATCGGCGATGGTCTGCGCGGCTGATACCTCATAGAATCGCTCGCCGTTACGCAGGGCCGCAAAGAATCTGTCTCCCTTTGTATAGAGCGGACAGCCCTCGTACTGGTAACTGATCCTGCCGGGCATGAGAATCTTTATCGAACGCCCCACCGGATCTATTCCCATCTGGCTGTAGTACGCTGTATCAATGGTGACAGTGTAGACTGTGTCGCCGCTTCCCCACTCGTAGTCGCAGTCGGTCACGGTCATGGCGGCAACAAGAACGGATTTTTGCAGGCTCAGCCCCTTGATATCGTTCACGACGGTCTCGTCAAAGGTTTCGCTGTCCAGTTTATAAAAGCCGTCGTCCAGAATTCCCTTGTTCGGATATTCCGGCAGGTCTGCGGAGGTTATGCCGTGCTTTACCGCCTCCTGAGTGGGTTCAGCGGTTTCCTCGGTCTGCACGTCCGGGGTAAACTCTGAAACGGGCGTCCCGGTAGGAATTATCCCGGTTTTGAACGCCGCTGTAACTCCCACGGCGACCACAGCCGCGGCAGCCGCGCTGGTTACCACTATTTTCAGCGGGTTTCTGCGCTGCGGTGCAGGCTTGTACTCCTGGCTGAACTGCATAAGCTCGGTTTCTTCGAAATCACCGATGTTCTCCGGCTCGTGCTCAAAGCAGTCGTCGAGCCGCTTTTCAAGCTCCGTCATTCTTTCCTCGGAGAGCGACATTTTATCATACATAGTCCTGAGTTCTTTTTTAGTCATTACAGTCCCTCCTCCAAAGATATTTTCAGCAGCTTCCTGCCTTTGGCAAGGCGTTTGTAGACCGTGTTTTCACTGATACACAGAGTCTTTGCGATATCCGCGGCGGGCATGTCCTCATAGTAGAACATGTAGATCACCGCCTTGACGATATCCGGCAGTTTCATAACCGTGTCCAGCAGCTCGTTCTGCGCTTTCTGCGGAGCCGCGACCTCCTCGGCGGCTTCAAGCGGAACATTGCGTTTCACCCTCGCCGATTTTACCACGTTCAGAGCGCGGTGCTCCGCCATTCGCATGAGCCAGTTCTTCAGGTGATTCTCGTCGTTGAATCCCCCGGCGTGATGTATCGCTGCGGAAAAGCAGTCCATGAGTATGTCCTCGGCTTCCTCCGGACTTCGCACTATTCCCAGCGCTATGCGGTAGACTGCGTTCGCGTACTGTCTGAATAGCGCAGACGCATTTTCGTGTGTTATCTGGAACACATTACCACCCCTTTCGTTTCCCTTCTGTAATTATAACATGCCAGGCCGGGAAAATCTGCCTGTTTTAAAAAAAATTTTACGCGGATCATTGACAAATCCTCCGGAATGAGGTAAAATCAATTTATTGAGAACCTCTAAAAACCGGTTTGAGGAAGCAGTCGGTGTGCTATACAATTTTTCACTCAAACAAGGCTTTTAGAGATGGCCTGATTAAATTCGGAGGTGCAGCATGGCTCAACTTTCTATCAAATACTTTTCCCAGGCGCTCAACCGGAATATCCGGTTTGAAATGTACATTCCAAACGACAAGCCGGAGGACACTCCCAAGAAAATGCGGACTTTATTTCTGCTGCACGGCTACACCGGGGACGCCGGAAACTGGGTTCCGGAATGGCTCGCGCAGAAGTACGGCTTCGCGGTAATCGCCCCTTGCGGCGAGAACAGCTTCTGGCTGGACGGGCTTTCCACCGCGCACAAGTACTGCGCATTCGTCGGCGATGAGCTTGTGAATTATATCAGGCGGACTTTCGGTCTGGCACATTCTGCTGAGGACACATTCCTGCTTGGTCTGTCGATGGGAGGCTTCGGAGCGCTCCACACCGCGCTGGCTTACCCGGAGAACTTCGGAAAGACCGCGGCGATGTCCTCGGCTCTGATCGTTCATCAGATCGCCGGAATGAAGCCCGGCGAGGACAACGGCGTCGCGAACTACGACTACTATCGCGAGTGCTTCGGCGACCTCGACGCAGTTCTTGAAAGCGACAGCAACCCGGAGGTGCTGGTAAAACGCCTGAAGGACTCCGGGGCGCGTATCCCTGAGATATTCATGTCCTGCGGCACGGAGGATTTCCTGCTCGAGCAGAACCGGGAGTTCCACCGCTATCTCACGGGCATTGAAGTCCCGCATGTTTACCTTGAAAGCAAAGGCAGCCACGATATGGTATTCTGGAACGAATACACGCTGAAATTCGTTGAGATGATGTTCGGCGAAAACAATTGACTGCAAGAGAACACCGGCAGACCTTCCGACCTGCCGGTGTTTTTATTTCTTTTTGTGGTCCTTCACCTTGACCTCGGGAACGGCGAGATTATCTATCGCGACATCGCCGTGAGGCTCCGCCGGCTCGTTATCGTCGGTGTTTTTCTGGGAATCTACATGCACCTCCGGGAACGCGAGATTTTCCGAGAAGAAATCCAGTTTATTCTTTTTATCTTTCATAAAACTACCTCCATTTGCTCAATTAAGAATATTAATGAAGAACGTTATAACCAGACTGTTGATGAAATCCGCGAACATGCTTCCGACTATCGGTACGAGAAGATAAGCCTTTACGGACGGCGCGAACTTCTCGGTTATCGCCTGCATGTTCGCCATCGCGTTAGGAGTCGCGCCCATTCCGAAACCGCACACGCCCGCGCTGAGCACCGCAGCGTCGTAGTCCCTGCCCATCACGTTGAATACCACGAAATAGGAGAACAACGCCATGATTATCACCTGCGCGACCAGGAGCACAATAAGCGGAAGCGCAAGCTCTGCAAGCTGCCAGAGCTTCAGAGTTATCATCGCGATACCCAGGAACAGCGACAGGCATATGCCGCCGATGTCGTTTATCTCACCCATGTGGATATGGAAAGAACCGGTGTACTCGTCGATGTTCCGCATGAAAGCTGCAACTATCATCGAGCCGATGTAGACCGGGAACGTCATTCCGGTCAGTGAAAGCGCCCAGGAAACGACCGTTCCCAGACCCATCGCTATCGCTATCTGATACGCTGCCGGAGCGTACATGCTGACCGAGCGGTGGTGCTTCTGCTCCTCCTCGGCGAGTATGGTCGCGTCTTCGGAGACTGCGTTTTTCATCAGGTCGTGCTTGACTATCAGACGGCGCGCGACGGGTCCTCCCATCAGCGAACCGATTATCAGACCGAACGTAGCCGCCGCAGTGCAGAATGTCGTCGCGCCCTCAACGCCGAAATCCTCGAGCACCGGGCCGAACGCTCCCGACGTGCCGTGACCCCCAACCATAGGTATCGAGCCGGTGCACATTCCTATAAGCGGGCTGATGTCCAGCACCTGTGAAAGTCCAACAGCGGCGAGGTTCTGAACAACTATAAGCACAAACAGGCAGGCAAGGAAAATCACAAGGCTCAGCCCGCCCGCCCTGAGCACCTTCAGATTAGCCTGAAAGCCTACCGAGGTGAAGAACATCACCATGCAGACATTTTTCAGCGTTTCATCAAAGTTGAACTCCACAATGCCGAACACATAAAGCAGGCAGGAGACCAGCGCGAAAATCAGTCCGCCGATGACCGGCGCAGGAATACAGAATTTTTCAAGTATGCTTATCTTCTTTTTCAGAAAACCGCCTATGAACAGAACCCCCACAGCAAACGCTAGAGTCTGATACATGTCGATATTTAAAACGTGCAAAAATATATCCTCCTTAATCTCCCCGGGTCACAAATAACGGCCTGCTGACCTCCGGAACAGATCCCGTGCTTACGGTCACGCCGTTCCACGAATAGTAATCCGCCGCCCCCTGATGGAACCCGCACGGAATATCCGTCACCGCGAACTCGATATCCGGCGCGGGTACGGTCATCGTGTATTTTATGCTGCTTGCGTTTTCGAAAAGCGCGGCTGTTACTGCGCGTACGCTCTCGCTGCTGACGCGGGCTTCCGCAGTGAGCACCGCCTTTACTCCGACCGTGTTCACTTCCTCGTCCTGACCGCGGTATGTACCCGCCGGGATCGTCATGCTGTAATAGCCAGGGTAGATTCCGGTCATTGCGGCTGCGGTGCGCTCGTCAAGCTGCATTATGCTGATATCCGTGCTTTCGGCAAGCTCTGAAACCACTGTCGACGGCGCTCCCAGGATTACGAAGAACGCGTCAATTTCGCCGTTTTCAAGCGCCTGCGCAGACTCTGCGTAGGACATGTTCACCGTTTCTACAGAGCTGGACGGAATTCCAGCCGACAGCAACAGGTACTCCGCGTTTTTGGCAACGCCGGAGCCTTCCTCGCCGACGGACATTTTACACCCCTTCAAGTCTGCAAGTTCAGTTATGCCGGAATCGCTCCGGGTAATTATCTGGAACGCTTCGTAGTACAGCCCTGCGACCGCCCTCACGCCAGTCACCGGGGTGCCTTCGAAATCTCCAGTCCCGCTGACCGCCTCTGCAAGCACGTCGCTCTGCACTATCGCCAGGTCAAGGAATCCCTCTTTCATAAGCCGCATGTTTGCCCGGGAGCCTTCCGTTTTCTTCACGTCGATCCCGCAGTCGTCAAGCTCTCGGAGAACGGTTCCGTATGCGTAATATATTCCGCCAGGATTGCCCGTGCCGAGTCTCAGCCCGGCCGGCTCCCCGCAGGAGCACAGCATGGTCAGCGACATTACGACCGCCGCAGCCGAGAGGAATATTCTCTTTATATTCAATCCTATACCGCCTTTCAATTCATCTTTTCATATCATTATAACATACAATCCGCGAAAATTCAACCTCCGTCAACGAGTGTCTTTCTTTATTCGTTTGTTATTTTCAGGAAGCGCTCCTGCGGCTCTGTTAAAAAATAACCGAAGTTTTTCATTTATACACTGTTTATTGTTTCCACTTCTGTTTTTATTAGTCTGCGCATTTATAGATTTGCACTATTTTGTATGTGTTTTTATGGATATTTTCAATATTTTTCAAAAAATACTATTGCTTTTCGCATAATCATGTGTTATAATTCAGACAACATATGGCAAATGACTATCATATGCGGTCATTTAATTAATTTTATCTATAGGAGGCAGAAAAAACGGAAAGAAAAGTAGTGCTAATCACCGGCGGTGCAATGGGCCAGGGAAGCTGAAAGCGCCGGCTCAAGCAGTCGGCGCTTTTCTTTATCCGGAGGATACTATGAAATTGCTTGTGACTTACAAAATGAAAAACGGCAGCGCCGAGGCTTTCCTGAGCGAGCTTTCCGGAATGGGAATACCGGAGATAATCCGGGCTGAAACCGGGTGTCTGCGCTACGATTACTTCCTCCCCGCCGATGGAAGTACGGACTGCGTGCTTCTTGTGGAGGAATGGGAAAGCGCAGAATTACAGGCGCTCCACCTGGAACAGCACCACATGAAGCGCCTTGCCGATATAAAGCCGCGTTACGTCAGAGAAACTGCGGTGGAGGTCATTGCTGAACAGCGGACTTTCTGCGGGTCATAAAGCTCTCAAAGCGGAAATGCCTGTCGAGGAAATCACCGCATATTCCGACCGCCTTGCCCATCGTGAACGCCGCAAGGACAGTGCCAATACCGAGCCCTTCAATGTGCCCCAGTCCGAAGAAAGTCAGCGCGGCGGTCACGGCCAGGCAGGTCACGTCGAACGCTATCTTGATTTTCGGATAGCCCACCTTTGTAATATCGGAAAGCTCCCGCGGGAAAAGGTCTGTCGGAACTATCGGAAGGCCGCAGCGGTTCGACAGAGCAATGCCCACGCTCAATATAACGTAGCTCAGCAGGAACCACATCACGCGCCACGGCAGGCTGTCCGGCAGAATGCCGATCCAAAGTTCGTGAACGTCGAGGAGTTCGCCGAACACGAAGCCCACTACAAAGCTGAACAGGTAGGACGGGACGAATTTCTTCCGCATTATCATCAGCGACAGGACAAGCAGTCCCTGAAAGATGTACGTCCAGGTTCCGAGCGAGAGCTCCGGGAACACCTCAGAAAACGCATACGGGACGCTTGAGATCGCGGATATTCCGGCGGCGGAATACAGCATCAGAACTACGCCGAAGCTGTTTATGAGCACCGCGAAAGGCAGAGCAAGCTCCCCGCGGAACAATGTCTTTTCTTTTGACATGATATGTGCCTCCTTTTATTATCTTCCATGTTTTATTTTAGCATTATCAGTTCCGCATTTCAAATGTATTATTTTTATAATTCCATAGATTTTTTTGATAAATTGTGCTATAATACATATATAGGAGGATTGATATGAATTTAGATCATCTCAGATACTTTGTAAAGCTTGCCGAGGTACGGCACTACACACGCGCTGCGGAGCAGCTCTGCATTTCTCAGCCGAGCCTCAGCCACGCGATAAATCAGCTTGAATCCGAGCTTGGAGTGCCGCTGTTTGAGCGCACCGGCCGCAACACCACGCTAACCCGGTTCGGGGAGGAGTTCCTTGAATGCGCACAGCGCTCCCTCGGCGCACTCGACGTCGGGATAGATTCGCTCCAGCGCTCCGCGAAGGGCGAGGGAATCGTGCGCCTTGGCTTTCTGCGGACGCTCGGCGTTGAGTATATTCCGAAGCTCACCGCGGATTTCCTCGCCGCCGACCCCGACTGCGGGATACAGTTCAGCTTTCATTCCGGGCTGTCAGGCGGGCTTATCGACGGTTTACTTCAGCGGAAATTCGACCTTGTGTTCTGCTCGGAGCCTGACCCATCGCTGGGACTGGCTGCGGTGCCGGTGATGTCGCAGGAGCTTGTAATGATAGTTCCGAAAAACCACCCGCTTGCAGACCGCAAAAGCGTTGATCTCGCTGATACCCTGGAATATCCTGCGGTATTCTTCGCGGAAGGCTCCGGTCTGCGGAAGGTCATCGACAGAATGTACGAGCAGGTCGGCGGAGTTCCGTGCTCCTACATTGAGACCGAGGAGGACGAGGTAATCGCCGGACTGGTCGCCGCAGGATTCGGCGCCGCGGTCGTGCCGTACATGGATATGCTCCAAAAGCTGGACGTGTCACTGCTGAATATATCCTCCCCGCCATACAGACGGGATTTCTTCATGGTGCAGGACGATTCAGTATTCCTTCCGCCCGCCGCTCAGAGATTCCGCAGCTTTGTGCTTGGACGGGCATGGAACAAATAAAATCAAGGGCTGTCATCGCGACAGCCCATATTTTTTAACTATGAATGCTTTTCGGCTTCCGCTGCATTCTGATATGCGGGATACCATCCTCGTCGAACGGCTCGGAAACCTGCACGAACCCAGCTTTCTCGTAAAACTGCTTTGCGTAAACCTGCGCCTCTATAGTTATAGGGAGCGCTCCGTACAACTCCCGGACAGCTTCTATTCCTTCGTTCAGCAGCACGGAGCCAACTCCGCAGCGCCTTCTCGCCGAAATGACCCTTCCAAGCGCCGGATCCCCAAACGCCGCTCCCGGCGGCAGTATCCTCAGATAAGCGGCTATGCCGTCAGAATCCTCCAGCCAGAGGTGATACGCTATTTTGTCCAGACCGTCTAGTTCGTGATAGGGGCAGTTCTGCTCGACGACGAATACGTCCACACGCAGTTTCATGATGTCATACAGTTCGTCCGCCGTTAACTCATTATATTTTTTCAGTTTCTTTTCCATGTTATAATCCTCCACTATTCAATTATAGCACTTATGGTGGTCTGTTTCAATACCCGTTTTAATCCGTGACATGTTTCTTATGATTATAGGAACTGATTCATACTTTTAGCGTTTACGCTATATCTTTTTCGTATATATGTCATACTTTTTAGATTGTTTTACAGTTGTTGCGATTAATTAATATTGCTATTTGGTACTCGGCGTTAAGATACCGTTAATAATATGCATATCAAACGAATCAGATCATCGTTTCCTTAAAAACCTAATATTTCTCAACGTGTGAGATTGCCTAAACTGAACTGTTTTTGACGCATTTTTTCGTTTTGACACAAAACGATACTAATAAGCAAAGCTCGTTGCACAACAATTGATGTCATGAAAGACATGAGTTTTGCAATCAAAAAAACACGCCGATTTCGCATAATATTACGGAGTAAGGGTATATTAAATCAAAACGCCGGATTTTATTTTTATTATTTCAAAGGGATTGATTTTTTTTTGTAAATGAGCTATAATAACCATGCAATTAACCACGTACAGGAGGATCCCAAAATGTTTAAAAACCAGGCAAACGGACGTAAGAATCTCTTAGGAATCAAAATGCGCGAAATTCGCAAGGCACGCGGAATTTCCCAGCGCCAAGTCGCTGACGACCTTGCAGAGCTGGGTCTAGTAGTTGACAAGAATGCTGTACAGCGTATGGAATCCGGTCAGCGCTTCATCACCGATATCGAGCTTATCACCATTTCTAAGTATCTCGATATCCCGGTAAACGAGCTGCTCGCATCCCTTACAAAGTAATTTTTGTTATCTCCCCCGTTTAAACGGGGGATTTTTTTTGTTTATTCTGAACGAAAAAAGTGTGCAGTCATAAAACTGCACACTTTGTTTTTACTGCTTTACAAGCACAGGAGCGTTTTGAATCTCGCGGGCGCTCTGATTCTTGAGCGAAATGGCTTCCTTATGCGGAACGTGATCTATTAACTTCATTGTTGTTTCTACTTTTCCGGCTGTTGTCTGCATTATCCGGAACTACTCCGTACAGGTCACGGAATGAAGCTCTCCCGCCGGAAATACAGTTGAAATCGGCGGCAGCTCACGCTATCCCTCAATGAAAGCGGTTCGCGGAATGGTGTATGTTCTCAAGCATTAGCAGCCCTCCGTAAGTCAATGTAATGCTCCGGCTTTTATTCTGCGTTCCTCAGCTCGATATACTTTATAAGCAGCTCTGCGGTGCTGTCAAGTCCGAGTTTGGAGGAATTCACCGTAATATCATAGCTGCGGGAATCGCCCCACTTGTTTTCGCTGTGGGTGTTGTGGAAGTACTTGCGGCGCTTGTCAGCCTGCTCCATGCGGATTTTCGCCTTCTCCTCCGAAATTCCCTCGCGCTCTGCGGTGCGCTTTATCTTTGCCTCGGTATCGCCGAGAACGAACACGCGTACCAACGCTGGATTCTCGCGGAGTATGTAATCCGCGCATCTTCCGATAACAACAAAGCTCTCGCCGGCGTCCGACTTCTGCTTGATGTAATCAAACTGCATCTGAGCGATGATCTCCTCGGGGGAGTTGCTGAAGCCGTTCACAGTGCGTGAAAAGAACAGGTTGCGGGCGCTCTCGTCGTACTTTTTAAGGTACTCTTCGCTTGCGTTGCTCTTCTTTGCTACTTCAGCAAGAATGTTGCTGTCAAGAAGCTGGATCCCGAAATGCTCGGCAAGCTTAACGGCTATGATGTGTCCGCCGCTTCCGAACTCGCGGCCAACGGTAATTATAAGTTGTTTTCCCAAAAATGTAGACCTCCTTCTTAATTACTCCGCCAGCCCGTGCTAAACCCTTCCGGACTGACGGAATGTCAATTTTGTCAGAGTCCGAGCTCTGCGCTGTATCTTACGAAGATCATGACGGTGCATATCGCAAGTACGAGTACGGTTGCAGGTACGCATGCCTTGAGGTATCTGCCCCAGCTGATCGGATGACCGTGCTTTGCGGAAACAGAGGTTCCGACAACGTTAGCGGAAGCTCCGATAGGAGTTGCGCTGCCGCCGATGTCAGTACCAAGGGACAGCGACCATGCGAGTACGGAAAGGTACGCAGGGTCGAGGGTGCCGCTTGCCGCTGCAAGTCCCTTGATGACAGGAACCATAGTTGCAGCGAACGGAATGTTGTCCACGATGGAGCTTGCAATTGCGGAAAGCCATACGATGATGATAATAACAAATATAACGTTGCCGCCGCTTATCATCTCGATGAAGTTTGCAACCAGCTCAAGTACGTTGGTCTGCTCAAGGCCACCGACAACAACGAACAGTCCGATGAAGAACAGCAGGGTCTTGTAGTCGACCTTCTTTATAAGTTCAAGCGCGTGCTTTCCGGAGGTGATCAGCGTCAGCACGGCAATAACAGAGCCGATGAACGCAACGGTAAGTCCGGTCTGGGCGTGTGTGACGAGCATAACTACAGCGCAGAGGAAAATCACTATGCTGATAATGAAGCTGCGCTTGTCAGTGATCGCTTCCTTTGGGTCGGGCATGGAAGATATGTCGATCTGGGACTTTCCGGCTTCCTTGAGATCCTTTCTGAAGATGAGCAGGAAATAGAATACCACAAACACAAGGCAAATTCCTGCGATAACGCCGGTATTCGTCAGGAAGTCCGCAAAGGAATAGCCGAGAGATGTACCTACAATGATGTTTGGCGGGTCGCCGCACATGGTCGCGGAGCCGCCGAGGTTCGCGCAGAACACCTCTGAAAGTATCATGGGTATCGGGTTGAACTTCAGGAGCTGCGCCAGCTCTACAGTTACAGCCGCGAGGAACAGGATAACAGTGATACTGTCGATGAACATTGAAAGTATCGCAGACATCAGCATGAATGTGATGAACAGCGGAACTACCTTGTACTTTACAGCCTTGGCGAGCGTCATGCACAGCCAGCGGAAGAATCCTGCCTTAGCCATGCCCTCGACCATTATCATCATTCCTGCGATAAAGATGATGGTCGCCCAGTTGATACCGCTGGAGCTTTCCTCTGAAGCGCCTGCTGTGTACCAGAAGCCAGGCGTGAATATGTTCGCGATGTTCAGCGTCGACCATACCGCGTCAAAGCTCCTGAGGCAGATACCGAACACCATTACAAGCGTTGCGAGTCCGCAGCAAAGGGTCACTATGTGGCGCTCGATTTTGTCCATAATAATAAGCACGAACATCACCACGAATATCAGCACCGCGGCGATCTGTGCGATCAGCATCTGGTCATCGCTCCTGCTGAGCCCAATGAACACGCCGAAAAGCAGAAGCACTGCTCCGACCGCGCTCATTCCCATTACCGCCGGGCGGGACAGCTTGTCCCTTGCCGCCATTATGAACATTACGGCAAATACCACAACGGCAAGAATTGACGAAATTATCATTTTTCTCCTCCGTTTCGGGGCGTTTTCCCTGCCCCCCTTTTTTCGCACATAGAAAAACTCCCATAAGCTGCTTTATTTTGCACACCTTTGGGAGAGTTATTATATAACTTGTTTCTTAGCGCACCTCAATTTTAACACAAATACCTGCGGTTGTCAAGGTGTTTACATTTTATTTGTCAATTACTTCGTAGAAGTTACCCTGATTTAAATCTGCTTATTTGTCCATTATCACGAATACACGCTGGGACGGTCAGGAAATCTCTATGCCCTTTCGGAAAAAACGCTCCCCGCTATTTACAGCAGGGAGCGCGTATCAACTTAGTCTATCGCCTTCGCAAGCTCCAGCATGTCGTTGTCGATAATGCCCAGAATGTCGTAAACCGTACCCTGGAGCGCCTTCACAGTGTCGCCGTCGGCGCATGCCGGGAGCCTCATCACATACTTGTGATACAGCATCTGATGCGTGGCGAGTATTCCGTAATTTCCCAGCACTGTGCTGAGATTTATCTCGTTCAGCGCGACCAGCATTTCAGGATACCTTTCCGTCTCCAGCTCCTTGAATATCGTTGTATAGAGCTGATAGTAGCCGCAGCCTTCATCGTCATCTATCGGTACTCGGCAGATCTCCATAACTACCACGCCGTCGTTGTCCGGACCCATTCTGTCCGGCGCTATGCGGAGCGTCTCAGTTCCATCGGAGCTGTCTATCTCTCCGGCGATGTCGTCATTGGCAAGTAATTCATGCAGTTTTTCTAATATCGTCATGTGATTTCCTCCTGTTAATATGCGAGTCTTCTGCGCCTGTTAAGCTCTTTAAGCGAATGGCTCTGACCTATCTTTTCATCTATCATGCTCAGCGGAGTCTGCTCGAAATTCTTCTCGCCGAACGCCGCCATCATCTTCTTCGCGCCGTTGTCGCCTTCCCTTGCAAGGTACTGGTGATTTACACGCGCAGCTTCATAGCGCGACCTGTCTGCAAGGTCGCTCATGGAACGCGAGCCGGTGTTGCGCCTCATGAGTATCTCCATCGTGTTCTTGTCGATACTGTGCTTGCTCTTGAACTTCTTCGCGGCATCTACGCTTCCAAAAATATCCTCGTAGCCGATGTCGCTGTCAGTCTTTTCACGCGCGCTTGAATTCATATGGGACACTCCCAGGTCTACCGCCTTGTTCAGACCCTTTGCAACCGTGCTGCTGACTCCTCCGGTCACGGCGGACAATCCGGAGCCGAGTGCGGAGATACCATACTTCGCGACATCTCCAACGCCGCTTCGTATCTCTTGGTCAAGCGTGTTTCCGTAACCGCTGTGGGCAATCCGCATGTATTTCTGGTCGGCTTCGTCCACACCTGCGGTCTGACCAGCTTCGTCCACGCCATTCAGCTTATGCTTCTGATAGGAGTGTATGCCGAGCTTTCCGATGGTCGTTCCCATCTCAGCGACATCTCCCACCGCTGACAATCCGGGAAGGTCTAAGCTACTAAGTCCCTTGGTAACGTATCCCATTCCGCTGTTTATCGCGTCCATTGAGTCAAGCGCCGCCTGTTGGCTGTTCCCGCGCTTGCGTGCGTCATGTGCCGACATCACCGAACCAACCACGTCCACGTTGTCCCCGACTGCGTCGAGCACTTTCCCCGCCGACAACGGCTCTGCCTTTTTTGCCGCCTTCGCCGCCTTTGACTCCTCGTCGGTCATGAACTGCCGCTTTTCCTCATCATAATCCCGGAGAGCCTCCGCGCGGTGCTTTACGTTGCCGCTGTATTCTCCGTGCTTAAGATCCTGGTCAGCCAGTGCGATGGCGTTCAGGGCGCTCGCTCCGCCCTTGCGCACTAGCCGCTTGAGGTACCGCTGATCGTCGTGGTCAGCGTACGCCTGCTTCTTTTCCTCTATCCAGTCGGAGATATCGTCCTTTTTCTTCGAAATCCATTTTCCTGCCTTGACCGCCTTATTCTTCACCCAGGTTCCGCCTTTAACGGCTTTATCCTTGACCCAGCCTGCTCCGGATTTTATCTTTTCGCCGGCTGCCGCCGCCGTCTTTTTGAACCAGCCTGGCTCCTTCTGGGCTTCCGCTGCCTTTTTCTTGGCGCGCTCCTCTTTTTTGCGGCTCACCCACTGACCCAGCTTGCTTTCCTTTATCGCGGTGCCTGCCGATTTTGCCTTGTCGGACACCCAGTTTTTCGCGCCTGTCATGAACTTGCTGAACTTTCCTGGCTCCTTCGGCTTGAGGGCTTCCTCCGCCTTTTTCTTGGCGCGCTCCTCTTTCTTGCGGCTCACCCACTGACCGAGCTTGCTTCCCTTGATCGCGGTTCCGGCGTCCGTAGCCTTATCCTTGACCCAGTTTCCGGCGGACTTCGCCATACCCGCGATACCGCTTCCAACGCCTTTGAACCAGCCCTTCGTCTTGTTCACGCCGCTCTCAAATTTGCTTCCGTGGTACTTGTCGGCTATCTTCTCCTTGACTCCGCTCCTGAAATCGCGGAAATCATCCATCTTGTCGCGCACCCAGTCGTTTGCGGCTACCAGCCTGTCGAGGTGCTTGTTCCCAAGCGAAGTTCCCTCGGCAAACGCGGCTGTTCTCTTGGCGTCGCGCTCCTTTTTTTCAGCGAATTTCTTCTTCGCCTTGTCCCATGGAGCCCAGCCCTGCACCGGAGCGTTCTCGGAATTCACGGGAACCGAGAAGCTCCCCTGCATGACTTCGCCCGCCGCTACACGGTCGGCCTGCTGCTCAAGCGCAGGGGCGTCGTTGACCGCTCCGGCGACGCTGCGGCTTCCCTGCTGCGCGATGTGCGCCGCTTCGTGAAGTATGACCCGCTGACCATCCTCGCCGGAGGTGCTTACACCGCCGGAAAGGTGTATCTCCGCACCCTTTGCGTACGCCTTCTGCCCTAGTCCGCTTAATCCGTCGTCGCGGTAGACCTTCACGGAAGCCGGATTTATCCCGCAGCGCTCGCGTATCTTGTTCCCGAGTTCCTCTGAAAGAGCCGCCGGGCGGCTGTGCAGCGACGAAAGTCCGCTGCGGAGCATTTCATCGCTGCTTTTCTGCGGCGATTGCTGCTTCTTCGTCAGCATGGGCGATTTCTTTTTTTCTGCGTAGGTATTCATGATCTCCTCCTTACTGATTAAGTGAGCCGGATCTCTGTTTCTTTTCCGCATCCATGCGCAGGGTCACTATGAAAAGCACCGCCGCGGCAATGAACGAGAATCCCATAATATTCGTTCCGGCGTTCCCGCCTGCAAGTATCGCGGAATAAAGCACCGGGCTGAACGTCTGCACTATGCTCCCGACTACGTTTAGCATTGCAAGCCCCTGGCTTACCCCTGCCTTTCTGACCGCCGGCATGTTGACGTAATAGTCGCTGGTCGCCGGAGTGCCGAAACCGTCGAAAAGTCCCAGCAGAGCCACGCTGACGAGCACGATCACAAGCGGCAGGTCTATGTTAAGTATCAGAACCGAAGCTCCCGCAAGCAGCAGCGAAATAACTACGCATGCGGTCCTTCCGAGCTTACCGGACAGGGACTTCAGCAGCGCCGGGCCTACGTAAATTCCCACCAGGCCGTTGATAAGATAACCGTAGGACGTGGTAACGTCGGGAAGCCCCAGCGAGCCAACGAAGTTCGGGAAAAACGCCACAACGAACATCAGTCCGACGTTCATAGGTATCGCAACAAGCAGCGCGTATCGTATGAACGAGGGTTTCACCACCAGCGACAGAGCGCCGAATCTGCTGCCGGAGCTTTCCTTCTCGCTCTCTGCGCTGTTTTCCCTGAAAAGCTTCCAGGGCGAAAGCGCAAGCACCGCCACTGCGAACGCAAAAATGAACACGCCCGCAATAAGGTAGGAAGTATGCACGTTTATCGAGCTTGCAATGACCGCGCCGAGCGTTCCGCCGCAGGTTATTCCGCCGAGTAGACCTGCATTCAGCGCGGCGAGGTTGTCGGTGGTGTTCTCAGGAGTCAGGGAGCCGAGGGATACTATCGTATTGAGCGAGTATTTAATTCCGGCGAACCCTATACCTGAGCAGAATCTCAATATGATGAGCTGCTCCGGCGAGGAAGCGAAGAAGCACAGAAAATTCGCCGCCGCTGAGATAAGCGTGGAGACCGCGAACACCAGTTTCAGGCTCATGCGTCGGTAAACCGGGAGCAGAAGCAGCGAGCACAGCATAGTCGCGAGAAGCTCTGCGGTCATCGGTATCGAGGCCAGGAACGTGACCGAAAGCCCGAATATCGACTTGTTCCACTGCGTTATAAGCACGCTTGAGAACGGTATGCCGACGTACATTCCGGTATAAGCTATGAACGAACCCAGCCTCAGCACCGGAGCCACCGCCCCAGCCTGTATCTCCCGCGAACTGCGGAAGTTCCGGGAAATGCGCGTAAACAGCGCGTCCGGGAGCTTCAGCAGCTCGAATATCATGATGAGCGCCACTGCGAACGTTACCGCGAACACCAGCAGCATGCTTATCATCTTGTCGTCGATGTATTCCTTCGAGATCTCAACGTTTATGTGGGTATTCAGCCCGTCCTCGGAGCTGCCTATCTTCAGCGAAACGTTGTACTCGCTGCTGCGGGTCAGCACGTCGGAGGTGTCGGCGTATACGTTGACAACGCTTACGTTCCACAGCAGCGGGGAATCCTCCACCTTGCCCGCCAGGTAGTCCGCGAGGCCGTTCATTCGGTCGTAGGACACGCCCTTTTCGTGCAGGTCGTCGATTATCTCGCCGATGTAGGACGATATTCCCTGCGCGCCTTCAAACATTACGTCCTTATACCGCTTCTGGTACTCGTTATAGGATATCATACACTGCACCAGAAGTCCCGCCATTATCGCAAGCACCGGTATCAGGAACATAAACCGATTCTCGCGCTGCTTATGCGCAATAGCCGCTGCCGGGTCGTCCGGCTTCTGCTCTTCCTCCCCGGTGACTGACCTCGGTATCAGAATAAAATATATCACCAGCAGTATGATCGTCGCGCCTATGCAGCACATGGTGACCATATCGCTGCTCTGGCGCTGCGGCTGGAGCTCCTCCTCAATATCGGCAAGTCTGTAAAACAGCGATACCGCGCCTATCTGAGCGCCTTCGCGGTCATATATCGGCTGGAGCATTACTTCGTACTCTCCGGCGCTGACCGTCCGGAAATCTGATGACTCCGCGCCGCTGAAATCAAGATTGTATATCACGCTCTCGTTCTGGAGCAGCGCGACGTACTCCGCTTCACTGCCGCTTCCGGAATAGGACGAGTACAGGATATTACCGCTGACGTCGGTTATCGCCGTATTTACCGGCACCTGGTCGGTGCTTATTATCGCGAGCATGTCGCTCAGCACCTTGTCCATTCCGTAGAAGCGTTCTATCTGCTTGCCGTTTCTTATCGAGTTCTCTATATCCTCTACTATCTGCCTGGATACTACGCCGTAGTACTGCTGTTTTATCTCGCGGTAGCTCTGTGAAAACACCGCGTATATCAGCCAGGAAACGAACGACATCGCGATCGCTATGAACGCCGCAAACACCGTGAGTATCCAGTATTTTTTACCTGCTCTTTTTTCTTTCCTGATCATCTGATCTCCTCCCCCGTCATTCCGAACAGATTATCTTTTCGCATGCTATCAGCATTTCGAAGGACGGCTTATAGCCTATCTCATCGGCAACGTCAAGATTCAGCGTCAGGAACGGCGAGCTTACGTACTCCTGCTCAAGATCCTCCGGCACGGACCCGTTGAACACCGACCCGATTATATTCGAAACGAACGGCCCTGTACCCACGGCGTCGCGAGGATCTACGATCATCATTGCGGCTCCGCCCTTGACATACGCCGAACCTACCTGTGCCACCACCGGGATATTCGCGTCGTAGAATATCTTCATAAGCTCGGCGGCCTTCTCAACCGAGGGAATAACGTCCGTGTTGAGTATGTACGCGTCGACGCCGTCCTCCCGGACCATTCGGCGGTAAATGCTCTCAAGGCGATTGTAATACTCGTCCTCGTCGGCGAACGCTTCGCGCTCCAGCTTGTAGCCCACGATAGTGAAGCCGTTTTCCTCCGCAACGCTGGTGTAATCCGGGATCGCGCAGACTATCTCGTCGCCGTACACGGAACCTATCTTACTGAATCCGAACGTGTCGTAATAATACTGCATCTGTCTGGAATACGCCGAGGAATCAACGTGCGCCCAGTAATTCTTATTTCCCGAATCATCCGCCGACTCTATCAGCCCGGAGCCTATCGGGTCGGATACCGCATACATGAGCAGCGGGATGTCGAATCCGAACCGCTCGAGCATCAGCGACGGAGACGTACCCATTGAAAGTATCGCGTCTATCTCGTGATTTTCGATGTGCTTCTGAAGGCTCTCGCGTATCTCCTCCTCGGAGCTGACCGTGGTGTAATAATGCGCGGTCTTGTCGAACGCCATGTAGTCGCTTTCAGCGTTGTCTGCGAGCCAGTCCATCAGCGCCAGCGAGTCGGAATCTGTCTCCGGGTCGAACGGAAGCTCGCCATAGCTTATCCAGCCGTCGTCTTTCAGACTCTCAATAACGTAATACAGCATTCGGAACGTCTCGTTATACGGGTCGATATCCACATAGGCAAGAGTGAATTTCCCGCCGCCGGGCTTCTGTATCGGCTTGCTCGCGCGGTTTATCGCAGTAAGGGTGCCGCTGCCGTCTATCTGCGCTTCCACGATGTTCCCGCCGTTTGCTCCATCGGCTCCGCAGCCGCTGAACATCATAAGTCCCGCCACGGCAAGAATAACAGCCGCAAATCGCTTCAGTAACTTGATTGCTCTCATGTTTTTCAGTCCTTTCAATGGTAAGCCCAGAATATATTCTCGTTAAGCGCCGTGAAGCAGGAATTCACCATCATACGCTGCGAACACCGGTTATCCGGAAGCACGAATCCGCAGCCTATGCTTGCCTGCTCGGCGTACTTCGGGGTTATGTACTGCATGAGCGTTCTGCCTATCCCCTTGCCCCGCGCCTTCTCGGATATCACCATCGAGCCTATCTCGCCGTCGAGATGTATCGTAACGTACCCGACGCGCTCGCCGCCGCACAGCGCTCCGAATCCGGGGTTTTTTCTGATGCATTCGCTGATGTACGGCTCGTTGCCGAACTCCGGGCTTTTATACAGCGACAGTATGAACTCCACCCAGCTTTCGTCCAGCGGGACCACCGAAACCTCAGGATTCACCGCGGCGGGATTCGGGCGGTAATCAGCCGAATCAAGCACGTACTGCACATACTCGTGCGCCGTCAGCTCCGGGAAGATATCCTTTATCTCCTGGATATAGGCGCAGCTGTTTACGTAGAACGTGCCTATATCCCTGCCTATCTCGCTGTACAGCTTAGTGAAATCCCCCCGGTCTGCAATGCTGAACAGCCAGTAGCCGGTGTTTTCCTCAAGCACCGCCGCAGAATCTCCGCAGAAGTAACGCTCGGCGTTCGATTCATTTTCCAGCGTTCGTATAAGGAACGAGTTCTCCCTCCTCCGCATATTCAGTCTTTCCAGCGCCTGAGTTGTTTCCATTCTTTTTGTTCCTCCTGAATAAATATACCGAACGCTCTATCCATGTCACAGCCGCCGTCAGCAGCAGTCCCGCTCCGGCGCAGAGCAGCACCATCATAAGCAGCGCCGCCGCGTAGCTCCATGTGCGTTCGTTTATATAGCCGTCAGATATAACAGCGGTTATTCTGTAATTTCTGTCATAGATCAGATTATCTATAAACGGAATATCCTTGTAGTTTTCCATCAGCCAGCTATTGAGATCATATATCTTGCTGAGCGCTACGCCTTTTTCGTTTACCGTGTCTAGGTCGTTCTGAAGCGACATCGTTATCTTCGAAACCGACTGCTGTATGATACTCCCTATGGTCACGCTGAATTTGAAAACGCTTATCGCTGCGTCAAGCGCGGACTGCATGCACACCGCCGCTGATATCACCAGAGTTCCCTGCCGGAACAGCTTCTCTTTTGATTTGCAGAGATGTATCATCATCAGCGCGCCGGTCAGCCAGCACAGGATCCCCAGCGCGGCGGACTGCTTCCAGTATTCCTCCGAGATATCGGAGAGCGTGTTTTCCACTGCGTCGCGGCTGATATCCAGAACCATGTAACCGCAGACCTCGTTTCCGCGGCCGAAAATCGGCAGGGTCAGGACATAGCGCCCGCCCGCTGAATCGTCGTAAACGGAGTACACGCTGCCGCCGCTGAAATCTCCCACGCTGAACCGCGTTACGGGGCTTCCACCGTCGTTCAGGCTGTAAAGCTGGCGGCGGTCGCTGGAAAAGATGTACACTCCGTTGGTGTAGGAACAGCAGCGGCGCACTCCGCTCAGAACCGAGCTGATGTTGTAGAAGTTCTCAAGGCTCTTGCCGTTTTTCACGCCGTACTCTATCTGCCGGGTGTATTCCTGGGATTCCACCGCAAGCCGCGTGAATATAATGTCGCTGTAAATGCTGCTGAGCTCCCTGGTTTTGACGTAATACGCGCGCTGAGCCGAGAACGCTATGAGCGTCCCCATCAGTATGGTCAGCAGGACTTTCAGCTTATTCATGCTATCACCTCTACCCTCGCTACGGAATGTTTATCGTCATTGCCGGGGTCATCGTGACCGAAACGACCCCTCCCCAGTTACACATGCATTTGCTGGAGTTATTCAGCGCCGGCTTGCCGGCCACAATCACCGTAGGAGAACCCGGCGCCCAGGGAGCCGCGCACGCCGGAATACACGGCATGGGAGTCAGCACACCCATCGCCGCTGCGGTCGCGCTCGCAACCGTGGGATTTGCAGGACTGCTGCACATTCCGAAAGTCATAGGCGGCTTCGGGATATCCATTATCGTGGCGAACGGCATGCTTCCTCCCACCGCTGTGGACTGGGACGTCACCGTAAGCGGCGCGGGAGCAGCTCCGAACGTACACTGACACACCGCTGTATTTACTGCTGGATTCCCCATCACTTACCTCCTGCGAATTTCAGTTTTCCTATATCCGTGCAGCCCCTGGGAGCCGCCTCAGCCTGTGCTGTAACTACCTTCCCGGACTTTTCCGCAATGAAGCTCAGCCTGTAATTCCCGGTCTGCGCGTCCGGTCGGAATGTCCCCGCCAGCAGCAGGAAGAATTCCCCGTTTTCGCTGCAGCGCAGCCGTATAAGCGGCTGTGCCGTTTCGGAGCGCTGGTGCGCGTATTTCAGCGGGCTATGAACGGAGCACAGCCCGTCCCGGCTTCCGGTGAACATTACCAGCTCGGAGGTCTTTCCGCTTCCCAGAAGGAACAGCGCAGGCAGCGCCGGCGCGCCGGTCTCCTGGAACATTCGCACCTCTGAAGCACCCGCTTCCGAGCGCTCCTCCGCGACCCGGAGATTCCCCGCCGCGCGGACTGCGTACACCGTTCCGAACCCCGGAGCGCTTCCGCACACAGACGGGTATCTGTCAGCGGCGGGGTGCCGCCTAGAGGGATTCAGCGCAACGTATGACACGCTGTCCAGGGCGCTGAACCTGGCATGGTCAACTGTTATCACCGCCTGCTCCTGCTGATAGCCCGGAGCCGTTACAGTTATCGTATGATCGCCCTCCGGCAGGTCAGTCAGGACAAAGTACCCGCCGGGCTTGTACTCATGCTTTATTACGGCTCCGCCTTCACGGAACGAGACTTCGCTCCTGTTCAGCAGCCTGCCGGAACCCGCGTCGCTCAGGCGGAACACGCAGGACAGCCTTTTAATTACCATTCGGCTTCACCTTTCTGTCAACGGAAGGATTTGTATTGAACTGTGCAGACGTAATGCGCGGAGCAGCGCTCCTGACGCGGTTGGACTGCATGAAAACCTGCGATATGTCCACCGCAAAGGACGGGCGTATCGTCTTGCTGGAATTGTTCCACACCCGGGACAGCTCCTCCCCGTTGAGCTTGATTATTTCAAGCAGGACAGGCTCGGTCTGCTCCGCAAGCGAGCCTACAAGGTGCTCCGGAGGTATCGACGGCACGTCCCGCACCACCTGCATCGCCCTGCCTAATATGCGGTATTCGTCCGCGCATTTCTGGATCGCAGGAGCTTTCGAGTGCGCGGATATCAGCGCGTGGAGCTTCATCTGCATTGGCGCGAAACGTTCCTGCGACGGGTCGTCGGGGTCGGGCTGGAATCCGGTGCGCGTGCCGCTGTCCTTCACCGTCTCGATGTTGTATATCCATATGGTGAGCTGGAAGTCCTCCGGCGACTGCGGTTCGCACAGACCGATGTGCTCCTTTTTCGCCACCGGCTCGGGAGTAAGTTCGCTGCGCAGGAGCGCCGCCAGAGATTCCCCGGCTTCGTATATTGCGGTGTATTCTGTCATTTTCAGCCCTCCAGGAACTCGCCGAACGGCGAATAGATGTCAATGTAGTATTTCCCGGCTGTCACGCCGTTTTTGTAGAAAATAATCTCCGCGCGGTTTACTCCGCCGGTCTGTTCCGGCGCTTTAAACTCCGCACCGCCCAGGCTCTTTCCTGCGCAACTCAGCTTAAATTCAACAGTATCTCCCTCGGAGATTTCGAAAGGGTACGCGGAAATTATCAGCCTTACTTTTGTTCCGCTCCTGCGGACGAACCACAGCCCTTCTCCGCGAAGGCTACCGGGAAGCGCACTGTGAAGGGCTTCTGTCAGACCTTCTCCGGCTCCGCTGGCTGAGGTCAGCGCTCCGCCGCTCGCCTGGTCGAGTTTCAGCATGGCGACGGCGTAGTCCGCCTTTTTTTGCAGCGCTTCCAGCCGCGCCTCGCCGTAGGTCTGCCGGAGCCGCTCAAGCTCCGACGCGCTCACCGTGCCGACCTTTGCTCCGGCGGCCGCGCTCTCGTAGTCCTCCGCAGCGCTGACGTAGCCACGCAGTGCTTCGCCAAGCGCGTAGTACCCCTGAACAGCCGCGTTGTACTGCGCCGTAAAATCGCTCTGTTCCGGGGAATATTCCGCGCCTTCCGGGACGTATATCGTTCCCGGGCTGCCCCAGTCTGAAAGCTCATCTGCCGACAGCTTCAGAGCGTCAGTTATGAGATACGCGCTGCTGAAATCAAAGTCGGAACTCAGCGTTTCTCCGGTCTGCGCCTCGATTTCAGATTTAAGCGCGCTTATATCGAAAAGCAGGCTTTGCAGCTCGTAATACTTGTCGTCCCGGAGCTTCTCCGCTTCGTCGCGCTCAGCCTTGGTGCATTCGCCGACGAGGTATTTCCCGGACATTTCCGCAACGGTTTCTTTAAGCTCTGAATAAAGCTCCGAACCAGCTTTCAGCCGCTCAAGCAGCAGGTCGTAATTTATCAGCTTCTCCGCAAGGGAATACTCCATCGCGGAATGCTCGCTGCAAAAGCTGTTATAAAACTCCATGCGTGCGGCGTACAGTTCAGCCGCGGTTTCTGAGCGGGATTCGGCGGTTTCGGCTTCCGATGTTCCCGGTTCGGTTTCGAGGGCGTTCAGGGCGTTCTCAAATTTTGCTGAGATCTCCGCCAGGTCTGCGGAAGATTCCTGCATTGCGGGAGCCGTGACGTCGCTGCAAAATAAGCCGTACGCCGCCGAATGCGCGGTCAGCAGCAGAGCCGCAGTTACCGCCGCAGCGGCTGATATTCTACGCTTCATCGTCTCCCCCTTTGAACCCCAGGCTCTCGAAATCCCTGATGTCAAGCCCTATCTCCTCGAACAGCCGTTCAATGTCGCCGCCGTACTCATCGTCTGAGCCGCCCGCGCTGTCCGCAGGAGATTCAGGGGCGGTTCCCGCGGCGGCTGAGTTCATCAGCAGCACGCCGTCCGGAGACGTCCACCAGTAACGCACTGCGCCGTTTTCTGCGGCTGCCCAGCACTTTACGTCCGACCCGGAAACCCCCAGCGCTTCCGCAATGCCAGGCAGCGCGGAATCAACCTGATATGCGCCCTCCGCCGGAATATCCTCTGCGGATCTTATTTCCACGGAAATCCCGCCTACCGGAACAGCGTACACCGCGCGCACTTTCGCCGAAACATCTCCCTCTGCGAAGCTGCATTCCAGCACTATTCCGCAGTCCGCCGTCAGTAAGAAACCGTCCTCCTGCACTGTCCGGACTGCCCCTGGGAACAGCTCCGCAGCCGCGGAAGCCTCCATTCCGGCTATTGCGCCGTACGCGATATCGCCTCCGCTGAACTGTCCGGAATACACCGTGTTCCCCGCCGCGTCGGTGAGCGTTCCTGTGCCCTCCGGAATGTTCCCGGCAAAGCAGCCGTCGTATTTCATTCCATTGGGGTAGGTGCGCACCGCGGCTCCGGAAACGCTTCCGTCCTTGAATGTTCCAGTGGTAACGGTTCCGTCGCTTCCGTAGAGGGTACCGCTGCCGCTGCAGAGGCTCTTTTCGAACTCGCCGCTGTACACGCGCACGCCGTTTTCATACAGCGTTCCCGTGCCAGAATACTCGCCCATTTCAAAGCCGCCGCTGTAGATTTTCACGCCGTGCTCGTCATAGAGAGTTCCCTCGCCGCTGTACTTCCCGGCGGTGAACCTTCCGTTATATTTCAGCGTTCCATCGGGGTAGTACTCAAGCGCTTCCCCGTGCGGGACTCCGCCGCTGAATCCTCCGCTGTAGTGCAGCGAGCCGTCGGCGTAGTTCTCCTTGCCCGCTCCCTCGGGAATTCCGTCCGTGAAGTTCCCGGTGAACAACACCACGCCGTCCTGCGAGATCGTTCCGCTGCCCTGGAGCACTCCGTTTCTGAACTCCCCGGAAAACGTCCTGCCGTTCTCCGTCAGTTCGCCGGAGCCATTGTATTTTCCGTCCGCGAATTCGCCGCGGTACAGCACCGTACCGTCCTCAAGGTACAGTATCCCGCTTCCGCTGTACTGCCCTTCGGAATAATTCCCGGAATATTTGTTCCTGCCGTTTTCCCAGTATTCCTCGCCGAATTCCTCATATTTACCGTCTTTCAGCCTGCCTTCGAACCGGAGCTCATCAAGCTCTTCTCCGTAGTATATCCTGACTCTGCCGGAATAACTGCTCAGCGCGGCGTCATTCCCGCAGAAGTCCCGGACCCACCACCAGCTGGTAAACAGCGGATGAAGCAGGAATACGTACACCAGCGGGATCGCCACGAGCAGCACCGCAACAAGAAGCACCAGCGACTTTGCAACGTATATGCTGCCCCAGTCGAAGTAATCCTCGCGCTTTTCGGGCTTGCGCTTCGCGATCTTCGGGAGCTTTTTCACAGCGCCCGGTATCGCCGTCGCGACCCTTCCGGCGCTGAACATGTAATTTATCTTGCTGTAAATCACCCGGAACGGGCGAAGTAATGCATTTTTCAGCACACGGATCGTCAGCGCGATCCCGCTCGAGATCTTCTTGATCATGCGTCATTTCCTTCCATGAGGGGTATTGCTTACGCCTCGCTGCCGTCGTATATCCGGTAGGTCAGCCGGCGCCGCCCGGAATTAATGTTGTGTTCCGCCAGGTAGAGGTAGTTACGCGCCGCGCCGTCGTCCGGAGCGTATTTCACGATATCCATGAAGCGCGTCCGGGCTGCGGTGAAATCGCCGCTCTCAAACAGCGATACCGCCTTCGCGAACTCCGCGCTGAACTGCTCCTTCAGCTTTATCAGCGCGTAGGGGTCGCTGTCGAATATGTCGTACAGGCACTCACCCGCGATACCCGGGGCGGAGAACTCCCCTATGCGGCGGCTGCGATACCTTCCCTGCGGCAGGGTGCGGAACGCATCCCCGGTGCATACGATGTACAGACTGCTCCCGCTGCACAGCTTCTCTATTTCCTCGGCCTCGGTGATAACTCCGGACACCGCCGCCGGCTCCATTCGCTTTTCGTCGCCAATAAATCCAAGCAGCACGTCGCCTTCGCTTATCACTACCCTGACGTCGGCGGTGCGCCTTCCCTTTTTCCTGCCGACTTCGTTGTACGCAGCCATTGCTTCGCGTATCCGTATCGCTGCGCGTACCGCGTCGTCAGCGCTGTTAAATATCGCGCTCAGTCCGTTGTACAGAAAGTTATACGCCGTTCCGCTGAATTCTCCGATTATCGGTATCATCTGCTCAAACACGCCGTTTACGCTCTCGAAAATATCCTGCGACTCCATCATGCTGCCGGTACCCGACATCGTGAATCTCAGCAGCAGCACCGCCATTCTGCGTTTTGAGTGCAGAGACTTGTCAACGCGCTCTATCTGGGTCTCTCCGAGGTTTTTCAGAAAGCTCAGCGGAACGAATCTGTAATAGGAATTGTTCAGCCGCTCAAGGCTGGTGGTTTTGTCAACGATGTGGTCGGAAAGCGCCCTGACGGACTTCGACAGCTCCTCTATCTCGTCGCCTGTGCGAATGTCGATAGGCGCGTTATACTCGCCGCAGGCTATCCTGTCGACCGATTTTTTCAGCCTGCGGACCGCCCCGGCGGTGATATTTTCGATAATCATGAAAATCACGACAAGCACAACTCCGCCGCCGACAAGGAACATATTAATAAGCGCCTGTATCTTCTGGACTGCGCCCGACAGCGCGCTTATGCGTATCCCAACTACCATGAAAACATCGTCGGAAGTCACCGGCAGTGTGATTTTCCGGACAAGGAACAGCTTTCCGCCCTCCGTGCCGCTGGCGGTGACGAATTCCTCGCGGCCGGTCATGCCCTGAGCCAGCGCGGAGAGGTTCACGCCGTACATCAGGCGGTCTGCGGGGGTTCCGGAGGGATACAGCTCCGTGGAGGCTATCAGCTCGGCGCGGGAGCCATTCAGTCTGACAAGGTGCACCTGCGGCTTTTCATCGTCGCCGCTGAATCCGTCCGACGGGTCTGCGGCGGCCGCTGCCTCGCCTTCCGCGGCAAACAGGTGTTCGTACTCGCTGTACTGCGGCTTCCCGCCGATAACGCCGCTCATAAGATCCTGGTAGCTGTTTGCGATGAGCTGCGCTTCATGGCTGTAGTTTGCAGTAACGATATTCTCCACCTGCGGAATTATTATCAGGTACGACAGTGAGTACAGCACCATGAATATCAGCATTATCATCAGCAGCGACTGCCGCAGCAGTATCGAAAGGTGCATTTTCAGTATGCTGACGTAAAAATCCCAGGTCAGGATAGTAAGCAGTATCACCGCCGCAGCCGTTCCTGCAAGCGCCAGTATCGAATTTATCTGCGCTCCCCGGTCGACCTCGTCGGTGTATATTCTGGACATCACTGAGAAACTTCCGTAATACAGCCTCTCGGTTTCACCGCGGATAGTTCCGAAAATGTTGCCGGTTATTCCCACGGAAATATCCGTGAAATCCGCGGTGGACAGCGCTTCCTCAGCGTTGATGATACGGCTGCCCGAAACCGCCGCCGACATCGAAAGATCCTTTGACAGTGTGTAGATATCACCGTCTGCGGAGTTCATCATGTATACAAGGTCGATTCCGTTCCAGAAGCGGTCGAACACCGGAGAGCCGTCAGGCATGTCAAACTCGCGCGTTCCGGAGCTGCTCAGCACGGTAAGTCCGCCGTTTCTGCCAAGCACAACGCTGCCGTCCGTGAACGCGTACGCGCCGTATATCTCCGCGTCCGGAAGCCTGTGATCCGCTATTTTCGCGGCTGGCTCGGAGTTGTTCTTCAATGCGGAGAACACCTCGGCGGTTCCGTTATCAAGCAGCGCGAAGTACACTGCGTTGTCGTCCTCGCTGAACGACGACACAAGCAGCGTCCGGGCGTTCATCAGGCAGGAGACCTTCTGCGAGAACACCTCCCCGGCATAGGTTCCGTCCTCGTAGAAATTCTGAATGGAGACCCTGCTGATGAACAGCGTTTCCGGGTCGTACTCGTATACCGTGAGGTATATTCCCTTATCGTGCTCGACGTAAATCCCGGAAACGGTGAAATCACCGCCGAAAACCGCCGGGTCAAGTTTCTTTTCAAACAGCCGCTTTCCTGTGGAATCCACGCACACAAGCTCCATTCCGGTGCTTGTACGGTTCACGTAATAGATATCTCCCGCGCGGTCCAGCGCGTACGCCGAGCTGACCGGATTCTCCGTCATGCCGCCGAAACCCAGCCCGAAATTGGAGGTACCGATCAGCACCGCAGCTCCGGCTGTGCAGAACACCAGCAATATCACGATAAAGCTGATCACTTTCTTTGCCATGTAACATTCCTCCGTTTTCTGAATGGGTCTACGCACCGCGCCTCCTGCGGCGCTTTTTTATACTTCCTCTCAGCCGTCTGCCGAGGTACTTCATAAGGCTCTCTTTCAGGTACGCTTCCCGGGTTTTCTGCGCTGACGGCTGTATCTCCCGCCATGCCGCGTACGCCGCGGTGCAGCTCCGGAAGCCACCGGAGCACATTTTTTCTATGTATTCCGCTATTTCGTCCGGGAAATATCTGTCGGTTCGGAACATCATGCGCAGCATGCCGCCCAGCCGCTTCGTCCGGAAATTCGCGCCCGCAGTGCGGTCAGGGTCTAGCAGCATGTTGAAATATACCTGCCCCTCCGCCGCGTTCACTACTGCATTTTCACAGGTAAGCCCGCACGCCGCCGTCCGGTCGTCGATAAGGTCGAACTCGAGCGCTCCACGCAGCAGGCTGTCAGCCAGCCCGAGGTTTGTATCGTAATCCCCGGAGCGCTCTGCGAAGTACTCCGCGAACGGAACTCCGCTGCGGTAAACGAACACCGCCGAAAAACTCCCGCTTGAAGTGATAAGTCCGCGGAAGCCCCTGAACCGCTGTTTTTCCATTGCACAGAAAAGCTGCAGAAGCTCCCGTATATAAACCATACTGCTGTATTCGTTCACGATGTAAACCGTGCCGTCGTTCACCGTGACATCAGAGCAGAGCGCCGCTTCAAATCCGCTGTGGGAACTCAGCACTTCCGTGACTTTGTATTTTCCGCAGTCGATAAGTCCCTGCATGCCGAAGCCCTCCCTGATGTGGTTTTACTCCCCTACAAGCACAAATGCCGAGGTGCGGGTCTCGCCGTCAGCGTTGCTGCGCGCGATGACCTCGTATGTTCCCTCCTCCGAGGGTGCCTGATAAAGTCCGTTGTCGTCTATGCTGCCGCCCTCCGGGTCGCTTACCGACCACGTTACCGACTTATCCTCCGTGCCGTCTACCTCCGCAGTGAAGCGAACTCTCTCAAGCGGTCGCAGCTTCTGGATATCCGGCGTTATCTTTATCACCACGTTGTCCCTGCTGCGGAACTGCGCGGTGTCACGGGTCGGTTTGTACGCGAACCAGCGCACCCTTACGCTGTGACCCTCGACGTAATCAGATAGCCGTATGCCTATTCTGAAAGTACCCTTATCCGGGCTGAGGAGCGCAGCGGCCTGTATTTTCGGAACTCCCTTTTCGCCCTTCGCCGAGAATATCTCGCCGTCACCGAAAAGGAGCCTGCGCCCGCCGTCATCGTCGTACTCCACAGAAACGTTTATACTTACGTCGCCTATGCCGAGATTATGCGGGATATCCTCCGAAAAGAACTTTGCGTTGACGCGTATCGCCCCGGATATCGGGATATCCACAGCGCCGGAGGAGGTCGCGTAGTCGTACGCCTCGGCGGACGGTATGCCAAAATGCAGGTCGAGTCGGTCGTCGCGCCGGCTGTAGCTTGCGCTGACCTGCGGCTTCTGCCAGTATTCGAGGGTCTCTACATTCGTGGACACGCCGCCTTTCAGAAGACTCTCAGATCTTACGGGAACCGCCGCCGGCTGAGCCGTATGCGCCGCCTGTTCGCCGGAAAACGCAGTGACAACCCGCTGCCCGAACGGAAGCGGCGTGATGTGCCGGATAATAAACCCGGTGCCGATGTTCATGCAGTCCACCTTTGCAAGGTAGATGGGGGTATTTTCTCCGCCGAGGTGGCGCTCCAGCGTGCTCATTCTCGTATCGCGCATAAGGGCGCAGCTCTCCTCGTCGCGGCAGAGGTAGACCTCCGGGGCTTCCGTGCGCACCTTGTCAGTGAAATCGCCCATCTGAACCGAAAGGGTCGCGCTTTCCTTATGAAGCGGCACCGAAATATCGGAAGCCTCCGCGCAATTCAGCGTGAAATCAACATGGAAAACGTCCTCGCCAAGGGAGGTGTCCTCCGTGAAGCTGAGCCGCGAAGCCTCGTCACCGCCGGAATGGAAATAATCCGCGCTGAACGAATACGCAAACGACACCTGGGGAGAATCCGCGCCCTTAGTCACGATGAAGCGCACCGTGATCTCATCGCCGGACGCCGCCAGCTTCGGAACCACCCGGACTATGCGCAGTCCGTGAGAGCTGTAGACTACCGAAACGCTGTTCACGCCGGCTCCGCCGTATATCTCGGTCAGGTCGGGCTCATCTGTGGAGAGATACAGCCGGTAGCCCTCGCCTATCTTGTTGAACTGCTCGCTGGTGCTGTCAGCCGCGCCGATGTTGTTGACAGGTTCGCGGTTCTCCTGTGCGTATTGCAGGCAGAGGTACGCGCGGTCAGATTTCTCAAGGCTCTCGCAGCCCTCGACCATGCGCAGCTTGCGTATCACCGGGGCGCTCACGCATATCTCGCGACCCATGTAGTCAAGCGCCATTCCGGTCTCCATCGAGAAGGAAACGTCGTCGTTCCGGTAAACGCCCAGCCCGCAGACCACGCCCGCGCCGTACAGCGTCCGGTTCAGCAGTCTCCGCTTGTTGTTGAAATACCGCTGCTCGGTCTCGAAATCCCTGGCGGTGAGCATTTTTCCGTAAAAATACCTGTTTCTCTCAAGCGGAAAGAAATTACTGTTGTTCATCGTTGTTTCCTCCTAAAATAATGTCCCCGGTGATACTGCCTGCGTCCGCTTCGGCGCACACATAACCGCTCAGCACTGAATTTACGCCAAGGTAGGTGTGCTGCTCAAGCACTACGTTGCGCTTCAGCACCACGACTTCGGCTTCCGTGTAGGCTGGGATCCTGTTTTTCAGCCGCTCTGTGAAAAGATTCGCTTCGCGGGTGTCGGCAAAGGTCTTTTCCGGCAGCAGAATGTAGAATTTATACGGGTCGCTGCCGAACAGCCGCTGGTATACCTCGCGGTCGCCGCCCTCCGCAGCCAGCTTCCGCACGCTGAAATACTCGATTATATTCGGGGTCACGCCGTACTCCCGGCTTATCCACTCGGAAAGCCCCCGCCGCGTGCCAGTCATGCGGTATTCCGATACTGCATGACGTATCTTCTCACGAAGCTGCTCATCGCTGAGATACGCCGACGTTTCGTCCGTGACCCAGCCCGCAAGGTACCGGAGCATTTCGCCCCGCGCCGTGCGGTAATCCAGCGAGCTTCTAGCCTTTGCAATGCGCTGATCCATGTCGAAGAAAATACTGTCGAATATCGACATGAACCGCGTCATGAAGCCGTTTTCTCCATCCTCTGCTCGGTAGGCCTCCGGAAGGTGATCCATCATGCTCTCGCTTTTCAGAAGCAGCTTGATTTTATCAATGCTGACCGGGTGCTCGTCGAGTATGACGATATCTATCCTTACCCAGATATACCGCCCGCGCAGGTCGGCGAGGCCGTCCGTGCAGTTTGTGAACAGCGGCGTAAACAAACCGTCCAGCAGATTCAGGCGTTCCCCGGCGGGAACCGTATCGTCGCGCAGGAAGCTGTCAAGCTCGAATGTCCTGCCGCCGGCGCTCACTATCGTGGAATCAGCTGCGTAGGCGCTCACGCGCGTCACCGTGTTCTCGCCGTAATCAGCGGATATCTCAAGGCTCCGCCAAAGGAACCCGTGCTCGGTGGAATCCTGCGAGCCTGTCACCATCGTGCAGCCGGAAATCCCGCTGTCAGACGTCACGCTGCCGCCGCTTATGGTCATGCCGCTCAGCAGACACCGCTGCCACTCAGAGGGTCGGTTCAGCGTTATGTACAGTCTTGATCTGTTCAAGGTCGGTATCCCTCTCTTTCAGCCCGGTCAGTTCCCGGAGGAAATCAGCTCCACTTTGCCGCAGCACGCTATCGCATGGGGCGGTATGGATATCCCGGCAGATGTTTTTTTACAGTCGGGGCGGTCAATATTCATGCGCAGGCGCTTCACCGCAAGTACGCCGTCCACGCTGCACAGCCCCGCTATAACGGCGGATTCACGTATCGGCTCCCCGAATCGGCTTCGCCCGTCCGCGCCGTAAACGCTGAACATCTCATGCAGCTTCTTTTCCGCGTTTTCTATCACTCTTCCGACTTCGCCGGAGCCGCACGCCAGCTCGGCGCTTATGTTCACGCGGACATACGCCGGAGCTGCGGTTTTTAATTCCACCGTCAGCAGGCGGCAACGCTCCATATGCGCCCTCACGGCGGCAAGGAACCTTTCGTCAGGCTCCGGGAATTCGCCGCGGCTATAGGGCAGCACCGCGAGCGTCACGGTATTGCACAGCCGCTCTGCGGGGGCGTAGGGGTCGCCGGGGTCAAAGAACGGAATCGCCCTGACGTCCGCCACACGCAGCCCCGGCGTTCGCAGCGCCGCTTTTCGGAAGTCCTCCGCGGAAACCGCCCTCTGGCAGTCGGAAAGCTCCGCCCTGAAACGCCGCAGAGCCGCCGAGGTGGTCTCCCGGAAGCGCCCGCCGCAGCAGCTCAGAGGCTGCTCCACCGCGCAGGAAACTTCCGCACCGGTTATTTCATGGAGATTCCCGGCGGCGAGGTTTCCTGCGGCTCCATTCGTGAGCGAACAGGATATCACAAGGATATTGTCCGTTCCGACCGGAGGGGCTTCGCCGTTCTCGTTGTCGCCGAAAACTATCCGGCGGCGCTTCTCGTCAAAGCTGAACGCCCTGTCGAACTCCCCGGCAAGCGCCAGATCCTCCGTGAACGTGTATTCATTCCAGCGCGGGAACTCGCTGTCGGATCTGTCCCGCACCATTATGCGCAGCTCCCCGGTAAGCACGGTGCCGTCCGGGTCAAACGGGAACTCCTGGCACGGAAGCCCGTCGGATGAAAAGCACATTTTGCCGGAAAACTCCTTTGAATAGCAGATGATCCTGACGTTAACCGCGCCGTCGACAACAGCGGCGTACTGCGAAAGCCCGAACCTCACACGGCTTCCCTCGACGGTGAATTCCGGCTCAGGGACATCGTACCAGCCGTGTTCGTCGCGGAGCATTACTACGTGCTCTCCCCGCGCCGCAAGGACGTCGTTCGCCTCGGCAAAGCCGCCGTCAAGCCTGGTTTCCGTACAGACGCACCCGCGGGTTTTCTGGGTCAGCGCAAGAGCATTCGTGTATATTCCCGACAGCAGCGGCATATCCTCGCAGCCTGCGTATTCAATGCAGGCGCGAAGCCACACGCCCTTTTCCGGCAGTCCTTCCGAATACTCGCCGATATCGCCGCAGCCGAGGGTCAGCCTGCCTGAAAACGACATTCCGTGCGTAAGGTCGCGCCTGACCTCGCAGGGAGCGAAACCCGCCGGCGTGGAATACTCCCACCTGATATCCCGGGGCGCGCCGGATTCGTCCGCGTATGGATTCCTTGCAACAGCGCAGCGCTCCGACGTTATGAAGTCAAGCGATATCTCTTCCTGCGCGGCGGTCAGCTTTATCATGAGGTAACGTCCGGCGCAGTCAAGTTCCGCGCCGAAGGGATAGAATACCGCGCCCCGCTCCCCGGAAAGCCCGGTCACATCAACGTAACCGCCCGGAGATTTCATGTAGATTTTCGATATCTGCGCGTCCTGGCGGCGGAATGGCTCGGTCAGTGTGAACTCTGTTCCGTCCGCTGAATGTGCCGTGCTCCCCGCAGGCAGAAACTCCGGCGGCGCTGCTGGGATCAGCTCCACAGCCGCGGGAGCCGCTTCAAGCGGCTGAACTCCCGCCAGCCGGAGCATCGCCTCGCGGGTGCTGTCCGGAATGCGGTCGAGAGTGTACTGCTGCATTTCCTTGAGCCACGCGAACAGCTCTATAACTGTAATGCCGGGGTCGTGCTCGTTGAAATCGGTCCATTCCGGAAATATCACCGGGATACGCCGCTTCGCGGCCTCAACTATTTCAGCGTAATTCTGGTCGTCCAGCTTCGGCAGGCTTATCATTGCAGACAGCTCCTCTCATTTGGTATTGCGGCTAAATCCCCGCCGCGCCGTCGATCCTGACGGTATGTACGCCCGTTTCAGGCAGGAAATACTTGTATTCCGGTGCACGGTCGAGCGGTATCGCCCGCACCTCGCCGTCCTGCGAATACTCCCCAGTGAGCAGCACCTTCGACGTATACGCAATGTTGCCGATGTTCCTCAGCGCGGCGTAAACGTCGGATTCGCACGGCACGCTGCCGATGCGGGCGCTCCGGCTTTCAGTGAGCCTTGACAGCGCTTCCGCGGCTTCGCGCTCCGTCTGCGCGGCGAATGCGATATCTTTGATAACCACGGATACCTCCGCGCTGATTTTCAGCGGTTTCGCCGGAACAACCGCCAGACCGCCCCCGGCGGCGGGGATACCGCAGGCGCGCTCCCTCAGGAATGCTTCCACCCGACGGCAAAGCTCTGCCGCGTAGGCGGGAGTTCCCATCTCGGCGGGCTTTACCACAAGAGTCACGCAGCCGCTCTGCGGTTCTCCACGGCGGTTTCTTCCCGGGAAGCACTTCACCTCGCCGACCTCGGAGAATTCCTCCATTACAAGGCTCTCGTGATCCCGGGCGGTCACTGCTCTTCCGCCGTGGCGTATCCGCTGCGCGCCGATCCTGCGTATCGTTTCGAGGCTCTGAGCCGCGCTCCCGCCGCAGGTCGGGAGGATATTCGTCATGCTTTCGATGAACGGAATTCCGGTGATAAGTCCGTCAAGCGCGCCCGCCGGAAGATTACCCGCCGTGCCGCCGCCCCAGGAATAGTCGACGATCATCTCCGCGTCGCTGGTGTACGCCGGGATACGCCCGCATGCTCCGTCTCCGAAGGTCAGCTTTCCGGCGGAGCTGTCAAGCTCGAAACACCGGACATCTCCGGCGCATTCCCCGAGGTTTTCCGTAAGCCGCCACCTTACCCACCACTCGGCGGGAAGCCCGTCGTCTCCGTTTACGACCCTCACGTCTGCGGGGAAATCCCTCAGCAGCTCCTGAAGCTCGCTCACCGGAGTTTCTCCAAGCTCGTTGACCCACACTGCGCACTCTATTACCGGAGAATGCGACAGCGTGATACTCTGGTATTTCGCGCCCGCGCGTGCAGTGCGGCGCTCGCCTGTAACGGTCGTTTTCTGCGTTATCCGCACTGCGTTCATTTCAGCCAGAGTCAGCGGAGGAACAGGTCTCGACCGCTCTGCACCGAAAGGCTCCTCCGCCCTTATCCAGTAACCTTCAACTCCGAAAAACTCCGCCCTGGCGAAGTCGTCGGGAGCGTACAGCGATATTATCCCGCCTGCGCAGAATCCTCCGGTGCGGTCTACTGCGCGCAACTCGCGCCAGCCGCCGTTCTGACCGCCGGAATAATAGGAGAACTTCAGTGCCTGAGGAACGTCCGTTTCGCCCTCGAAATCCATGTACAGGTTCACCGGAAGCCCCGCAGGAGCCTTGTCGAACCGCATGTACACTGTGTTTCCGCTGTCCGGCATAGTGGAGAAAAGCTCCATTCGGGTACGGGTGCCGCTCATCTCATAGGAGTTCCTGCGGCAGGAATTCAGCGTTGTTACCGTCTCCGCCGGAACGTACCCGGCACCGTAGTCAAATCGCAGCTCGATCGACTTCACCAGCGGAAGCAGCCAGCGTGCGTTCATGCTGAACCGGTTGTGTACCTCCCGGATCCTCGCGCGCAGCCACAGCCCGCTGTAGGCGTTCTGCACGGACGGCTGAAAATCCTCCGGGCAGGTGAAGCTCAGCCTCCGCCTGCCATCGGAACCAGCGCAGGAAAACGGATTCACGTCGCCGCTGACCTCAAGTCTCGCCCAGCCGGTGCCGTTCCAGTACTCCCACACTATGCCGGAAATATACACGTCGTCCGGGGTATTTACCCGAAGGTCTCCCTTGTCCACGACAAGTTTCTGATCAAACTGCGGCTCCGACTGAACGTCGCCGTTCTGAACCACCACGGTTCCGACCGAGATATCCACGGTTATCTGCGCCCCCGCCTTGCTGAACGCCTCGTCGCAGGCGATATAAAGCGAATCGTAGGCGCTCGGCTCCCTTCCGAAAACGTATCCGCATTCTATCTGCGGAAGCTCCGTATCGTTGGAATAAAGCCTGTCGGGAAGTCTGCCACGGAGGGTCTCCGGGTCGTCGTTCCCTCGGCAGCTAAGGTACGCTATATCCGCTGCCAGAAACTCCGCCTTTTCACTGCGTGTCATTTCGCACATAATGCGGAATCTGCCGTTTTCATCGTCACGCACGCCGTTTTCATCAGCCGGAACTGCCTTTCCCTCCGGTTTCGAAAGTATCACGCAGTCCGCGCCGGGGCGCGCCTCAAGCGGAATTACACCGTTCTCGCCGGGAATGCTCCATCTTACATTTTCAGAGCTGAGCGCTTCCTGATAGGAAATATCGCGCAGCCCGGAGGTCCCGCCAAACTTCACCATAATTTCCGCAGCGCCGTCCAGCCGCAGCACTGCGCCGTTCGACAATGTGAAGCAATGCCGCTCAAGGTTTCTCTCAGCCTGCGGACGGAACAGCTTAACAGGAAGCTCCCCGGGTATTTCGGTGCGCGTTATGACGTCTTCGGCGGGGGCGGTCATGAAAATATCGGTCAGCTTTGCCGGAACTGCAAAGAACCCTTCCGAGGTCTCGAACACTATGCGCTCCTCGCCCCTGTCCGTGAAAAGCTGAGTTCCCTTTTTTATGTATACGCGCTCCTCCGCGCCCTCGGCTATGCGCGCTGCGGCAGTACCCACTGCGGGGGACACCGGCTTCGCGCTGACGCCGAGCATATTCAGGAATTCAAGACTGCATTTGTCCGGGAATCTGTCCAGGCGGTCGACAGTACCGCAGAACATCTCAGAGAACAGTATTGCAAGCGCCGTTCCGCCGTCCGGGGACTGCGGGTCAAAGCGCCACTCCGGAGTGTACGAGCCGCTTTTCCTGCCGATAAGGGCAAGAATATCCGCAGCGGTTCTGCCGTCAAGTTTTGGTATATTCATCTGCCCTCACCTTCCATCATGTAGAACGGATAGACCATGTTAAACTGGTTGTTGGTAGCGCGCAGCGTGTAACTGATGTTAATATTGAGCACTCCCCCGGAGCTTTCGCGCGCTGCCTGCACGTCGATATCCATGATACGCGGCTCCCATTGCTCAAGCGCTTCGCGGACGCTTTCTTCAAGCGCTGCGATACGCTCCGCACGGCTGTCGGAAAACAGAAACTCCCCGGCGGCTGTGCCGAATTCCGGAAGCATCACCCGCTCGCCGAGATTCGTGCGGAGTATTATGCGTATCGCCTCCTCAACGTCCTGCCCGGCGCTGCTCATGGCTATGCGGTTCGTTGACGGGTCTACCCTGAACGGAAAGCTGAATCCCCTGCCCATGAACCCCTTGTTGTCTGCCATGCCGTGTACCCTCCCGTCAGTTTATCTTGGTCATTGAACCCTTTATCGTCATCACGCCGCTGCTCTTCACAGTCACTGAGCCGCTGCCCTCCACGCTCGCCTCGCCGCTTGCCTTCACGCCGATTTTCGCGGAGTTCAGCTCTATTTTTGAGTTGGTCTTGATCTCCACCGCCCCGGAATTTCCATCGCAGGTAATCGTGACTCCGCTGCCCACCTTTATCGTGAGCTTCTTTTCGCAGGTCAGCTCCACGGAGCCGCTCTTTCCGCTGATATCCAGTTTGTTTTTGCCGTCGGTCACGGAAATAACGTCATTCTCGTCGTCGAGGTCTATTCTGTGACCCTTCGGAGTAGACACTGTGATGTGCTCCTTTTTCGGAGCGTCGCTGAACTCAACGTAACTCTTGTTCGGCGTTATCAGCTTGAAGATCTCGTTTTTGCCGTCGCTTACCGACGCCGGAGGAGTGTTTTTCTTTGCCCACAGGCTGCCTATAACGAACGGGCGGTGTACGTCGCCGTCCTCGTATGCGAGCGCCACTATATCGCCTATACCCGGGTGAAAAAAGCAGCCGTACTCCTTCCCGCCAAACGGCGTGAGGCAGTATATCCAGCCGGTCTCGCCAAGGTCCTTATCAGCGGTGAGGTATCTGCACTTTACCCTGCCGTGGTTCTTAGGGTCCTTTATCGCGGTGACCTCCGCCAGTGCTATCCCGGTGCATCTCTGCTGGCTTCCGCCGGATGCGGACAGCATATCCGCCATGCTCTGCATACGCTCACCTCCGTTAATCTGTAGGGGAACAGAAATCTATCCTCGTCAGGAATCCACCCGCGCTGAACGTGTGGGTTATTCCCGTGATGTAATACGTGTCGTTCAGCTTGGGGTCAAGCCCGCCGAACTTTATTTTCGTGCCGGGAAGCAGGGCTTCGTTTCCGGGGACTGTAGCGGTTCCGGTGCACAGCTTCAGGCAGGCTTCCCGCATGAGGGATTCAGCATATGTTCGGGCTTCGCTCTGGCTCTTCACCGTTTTGCTGACCTTCTCCAGCTCCTTCGAGCGTATCGGCGGGCACAGTCCCGCGCCGCTTTTTCCCGAACCGCCCAGCGGAGAAGCTTCCGCGCAGAAATCCTCGAGGGTCTCTGGGACCGTGCCGTACACGCGCACCTTCCCGAGCTGTCCGGACAGCTCCACGGTGCGCTCAAAGCTCAGCATGTTCTTACCCCAGGAGTACCGTTGCTGAACCGTCGCGGTGGAGTAGATATCCTTCACGAATTTCAGCTTCGTGCCGGACATGTAGAAGGTACAGCCGCTCAGCTTCGCAAGCATGCACACGAACTGGTAATCGTCCATGTCGTGGCTCACTATGGGGTACTCCTTATCGGCGGCTCCGGGAACAGAAACGGTGATGCCGTCAGTGTAGCCTCTGACCGGCTCCAGGAGTTCCTTTACTATCTGGCTCACGCTCTTATTTTCAAAGCTTTCACGGGAGGTGTTCCCCATCAGGAGACCACGGGCGTCCAGGCAGGATAGCGTGAGAGTCACGCCGTCCTCTGAGAAGCTGACCCCGGCGGCGTTGATGTACCCCAGGAAAACCGGCTTCGTCAGCCTGTACCCCATCTCGACCCGTATCTTTTTCCCCGCGGAAGCCCTGCTGATGATATTTCCGATGGTGCTCCTTCCGTGGTCATGGTCGCAGAATATCACAACCTCGCAGCTATTCGACATCTGGGAAGCAGAAAGCTGCACGCTCACGGATTCTATCATTTCCTCCGAAGCCTTTATCTGCCTGCCGTCAACAAAAACACGGCACTGAGGCAGAAGAAGTTCCTCGTTGTTCAGTTCCATGGCGCAGCCTCCTTTCTCATGCTCAGAGTATCGGCGGTATCACGATGTCCGTTCCTGGCTCAAGCCTGCGCGGGTCGTCGATATCGTTCGCTTCGGCTATTCTGCGCCACTCGGAACAGTCGCCGTATTCCGCATAGGCAAAGGCGCAGAGCCTGTCGCCTTCGGAGATAGTCCGCGCCTTCGTCCTGTCAGGAGAATTGCGGACGTTGTTGTCTTTCTTGTCTGATATCAGTTGAATGTCGACTACCGCGCGCACCGGCTTGCCGTCAAATGCGAACATCGTGAACCTCTGCGATATCGACATGATAAATCCCTTGAAACTGATAGATCCCCACACGAATTCCACCAGGCTGGGTGCGTGGGTATCGGAATTGACCGTTGTAAGCTTCATCAGCGGCGCAGTGTATACGCGGACGTCCTGCTTGAGGAGGTCTGGCGCGGCTGCCGAGAGCGCCGTCAGCGGCTGGTTGGATGCGTCCCCGGCGCTGTAGGTATCGAACAGCAGGCTGAAGCTCATTACTTCTGCCTCGCCGCTTACAAACTGGAGCACCGGTCTGTCCCTGCCCGGAATCTTGTGCTGCGCGTAGTTCACGCTGCGCTGTATCGTGAAATCAGTCGGATTGAAAATGCACGGAATACCCGCTCCGCCAACCACGGCGCTGACATTCAGCAGCTTGTTTGCTCCGTCGAGCACCTTGAATTTTGCCTTGACCGGACCTACCAACTACCTCGCCCCTTTCTATAATCCCATTCTGCGCCGCTCGCGCGCAAGTCTGTTCTCGATGCGCTCGTAGACCTTATCAGTCAGCCTGGAAATTTCATCGCGGGTCAGGCTGCTGATACCGCCGTCAACGCTCGTGTTCACCGTGATCTGACGGTTAGTTGTGACCGTCCTGCTGTTCTCGGCGGGAGCCTGAGCGGGCTGAGGCTCCTTCAATTCAATGGGCGGCAGTGAGTTCATGTAGGGCTGCTGCGCCCTGTATCTGTCCATTTCAGTCGGCGGAACCAGCATTACCATGTTCTCCGTATTCTCCGCCGTCCGGAATGTGAACGGCTTCTTTTCCGGCTGTTCTGGCAGCGTGTTTCTGTAAGCGCGTTCGATCAGGCGGCTCATGTGGCTTTCTGTGTGCCTTACAATGCTTTCGCGGACTATGTTCACGCTGCGGATAACATCGCTGGGTTCCACGCTCTTTTCAGAAGATATGTAATTTAATTCCGGCTCTGGTTCTGGAATTGCTTCTTTTATTTCCGGGACTGGAACCGGCTGTCTGGTTTCTGCAATCAACTGGTCGATTACCGATAGCGTTTTGTTATCCAACCTGTCGCGGTAGGAGCCTGCCGTGCGGCGCTCATTATTTTGAGTTTCGGACTGCGCCAGGGGCGTCAACAGCTCCGTTCGAGCCGCATTGCTCTGCGGTTCTGGTGAGAGCACTGCGCCTGTAAGATGATTTGCGGTTTCCGATATGGAGCGCTCCGGAAGTATCAGCTGCTCCGTTTTAGCCGCATTGCTCTGCAGTTCTGGTGGGAACACTGCGCCTGTAAGATGATTTGCAGTTTCCGATGTGGAGCGCTCAGGAAGTATCAGCTGCTCTCTTTGAACCGCGTTACTCTGCGGTTCTGGCGGGAGCACTGTGCCTGTAAGCTGATTTACGGTTTCCGATGTGGAGCGCTCCGGAAGTATCAGCTGCTCCCTTTGAGCCGCATTGCTCTGCGATTCTGGTGGGAGCACTGCGCCTGCAAGCTGATTTGCGGTTTCCGATGTGGAGCGCTCCGGGTGTTTCAGCTGATCCGGTTCAGCCGCGTTGCTCTGCGGTTCTGGTGAGAGCAATGTGCCTGTAAGATGATTTGCGGTTTCCGATGTGGAGCGCTCCTGGATTGTCAGCTGTTCTCTTTGAGCCGCGTTGCTCTGCGGTTCTGGCGGGAGCACTGTGCCTGTGAGTTGATTTGCGGTTTCCGATGTGGAGCGCTCCGGGAGTGTCAGCTGCTCCCTTTGAACCGCGTTACTCTGCGGTTCTGGTGAGAGCACTGCGCCTGTGGGGTGATTCGTATTTTTCGATGTGGAGTGAGCCGGAGCCTCCTCATTTTCTTTCTGCACTGCATTGTTGAATGTCAATGCGGTAGAGCTATTATAGACTGTGTTTTTCTCTGAAAAACCGCTTGTTTCCCGAAATGAATAATCCTGATAAATATGCGTTTCCGGACTATTCTGGTGACGATTTTCTTCAAACGAGTACCTTCTGAGAAGCTCTGTTGTTTCATTTACCACAGAAGTCAGCGCCGTATCCGAATTACTATGCTGCGCCGTGGAGTAAATATCAGTTTCAAAGCTAAATCTACTCAGAATACGCCGCAAAGCCGGAGCGGTAATACACACCTGATTCTGCACAGTTCGCATTGATTCTGGGTGCGTATCACTTTCTGACAGCACAGCGGTTCTGCCGCCGGTATTTACGTTCCTGGAAATCTCGGAAAAAAGACTTGTCAATCGACCTTCAACAGATTTTTCAAAGCTGCTCCAGAGCGAAACAGAATTTGCTCCGGCCTCTTCAGCTTGTTGGAAATTATTCAAAATCGGTTCCGGAAGCGCCATGGTCTGAGTTACGTCCTGCGGAGCGTCCATGTTGTTCATTGGAACAACACGTGCTTCTCCGGATTGTGATAACCCCTGTTTTTCTCCGAAATCAATTCCCGCGCCTGCATTCAGCCGAGCGCCCGCCAAAAGCTCCGATACCGGGATTTCAAATTGACGAGAATACTCGCTTATCCCGCGGCGGGACTCAGAATTGACCATGCCGTCTGAAATTTGCTCAAGTAGCCTTCCCGCCGGGGAATCGGCATAGAACTTCATCGCTATCTCGCTGGCTGGATTCAAAGCGCCTGCATATTTGGCTTTTTCCGAATGCTCTGAAGTTCCGGGAATTCCTATCCCTCCCGGCTTGCCTGTTTCTGCGTTCGCGGAAACCGCTTTGCCGAGAACGTTCTCGCGGAAAATCCGGTCTGGAATTCTGCGCTCCGCCTGATAGCGGGGATTGTTTAAACTATACTGCGCGCTATTGAGAATATCAGAAAAAACAGCCGATATCCCGGCGGTCATTTTCCCGGAGAGCCGCCGGAATTCAACGTTCCGCTGAGTCGTGGAACTATCTGTTTTCCCTGCCGAATCATCGCTTCCAGTGCCGGACAGCTCCTGATACAGCAGCGCCGCCGCTTCGTAAATACCTCCTGCGGGTCTGGCGACTCCATTGCGCGCCGCGGCGCTCTCAGAATCAGCCGCGATGAACGCTGCCGACCTGCCGACCGGAGCTATTCTGCCCGGAACTGCGCCGATCATCTCCCGAATGGATTCGCGGTCATAATGCCGCTCGGTAAAGCCGTAGCTTCTGACCTCGCTGCGGATAAGTTCTGCCGCTTCCACGGCGGATTTCCCGCGTTCAGCCAGTTGAACCACCATCTGCGCCGCGTCAGTCTGCGGACGGTTCCCGGTTTTGCCAACCGCCGAGAGAATACGCGCACGCTGTTCCTCGGTGAAGCCGGAGGCAGCTCCAAGACGGCTTATCTCGACGGCGGCGGGGCTTTCCGGGTACTCGCTTCCAAGCACGGCGGCGATACGCTCGAATAATCTGCGCTGCTGAGCCGTGAAAACCGCGCCGCCTCCGCTCGAGCCAAGCAGCGCCGCGAGCGCCCGGCAGACCGTCTGAAGCGGAATGCCGCCGGTCTCCTTTTCGAAAATCAGCCGGAATACCCTGCCGACTTCCTCGGTGTACCTGCTGTTTTCCGTGAGCGCGCGGAATACCCTCCGCATTTCCGCTGAACGTATCATGCGGACGTTCTCCTGAGACGCCCTGCGGATATTTTCCGGAAATACAGAGCCGGGCTGATATCTTTCAATCAGCCTGTCGGTATGTGAAAATGAACAGAGACGAAATATCATCTGCGCCGTGAAATTGTTCACCGTAACGTGCGTATTGCTCACCGGAGCAGTCTGCGGCTGTTCGATCATATAGAACAGTCCGAGACGCTCCCACAGCGAAACGATACGCGGGACCGCGCGATTTCCCACTTCGTCGGCGAAGTCCCCGGAAACGCTCATCGGAACGCAGAGCGGAGCAATTCCATGAAGCACGCTCATCGGCTCCAGACCGCTGATATTCCTTGCAGCAGTGATACTTTCCACTAAGCATGCTCCTTTCCTTACATTATCGTGACGATATCTCCGTGCACCAACTCGACCGTGGTAAGTGCCACGCTGCCGCTCATAGCGTCCAGCGTGCCGTAGTCTATCTTCACCGGCATTGCGTCAAGCACCGTCCATATCTTGACTGGCTTTCCGGCGCTGTCCATCATCGTTATCACCATAGGGTACCTGACGTGCGACCCGGCTCTCACCGTATCAAACCACAGCGCCAGCGGTTCCAGCGTTGCAGTTCCCCGCTGAAGAACGATCCTGCCGTACCTCAGCCCTTTCGGGAGGTACACCGGCCGGAACGTTCCGCCCTCGATGTACTCCTCGCACTCAAGCTCGGCATTCAGCCCGGAAACCGCTGAGAAATTCCCGGTCAGCTCAATGGGAGCGATTATAACTTTGAAATTCCCGCCGGTGTGTCTGCTCTCCATTCGCCGCCCCCTTACTTCTCAAACAGGTTCTTCTTTTCCTTCTGCCCGCTGAGCTTCTTGTTTATCTGAGACACCTCCGTGCACCATCTGCGGCGCTCGCGGTGTTCCAGGGTCATCAGCTCGTCGTGGCTCCAGTGAAGGTAATACCCCAGAAACGTCATTTCCTCATAGAGCTTGTCTTGGGGATACAGCGACAGCTCTACTTTTCTAAAAAATCCAGCGGAAGGTCGAATTCCTTATTGCAGTGCGGGCAGACGACCTTGTACGCCGGTACCTCCTGCATGTTTATGCGCTGGTAGAGATCCTGCAGATACGCCATGTCGATGGTGAACAGGTTCTCGATTACGCGGTTGTTTATCGCCTGCAACGTTCCCAGCTTCGTTACCACGCGGGAAAGCAGTATCACCGTCAGGTACCCCGGGTTCTGCTGAACTCTTGGATCCCTCAGCGGCATTATTTCATCAGCGGCAGTCGCCAGCCTCATGACGCCGCGTTTGTGCACCTCGCCGTTCTGGTCGACATACCCTCTGGGGAGTTCAAATTCAAATTCTGTCTGAAAGCTCATTTTTTCCTCCGGCCTGAAAAAACCAGATATCGCCATCGGCTCAACGGTCGCACCGAAGAACCGACGGCGGTTCTGTTTTCAGTTACTGTTTATCAGTTCTCAGACGGTGTTGCGGAGTCCATTGATCCGCCGTCTATTCTGTTTACGCCCTCGTGGCATATCTCCAGAGTCTCGATAGCTACCTCGCCGCCGAGACCGTTGAGGTCAGGCGCGGTGTAATGTGTGGGCCATGCATTGATTATCTCCCAGCTCGGGCCCTCTGCTCCGGTGTCGTCCAGGAGCTTTATTGTGATGGTCTTGCGCTCGATACCGGTCGGACCGGAGGTGTTGTCGGAAGCCACGGTGTGCAGCCACTCCATCATCTCCAGCGAACCTACTACTCCCCATTTCAGCGTAATGTTGCCGTATTTCGTCAGACCTGCGAGCTTTCTGGGGGTGGTGCGTACTTCGTTGCCCTCTCTGTACTCGATAACGTCAACAGAGATGTCTGCGCCAGATACTTCGCTGAAGCCGGCAGCCTCGGTGCCGTTGAACTCCACCTTGTATCTGAAATTCTTGAACGGATATCTAATTTCCGGCATTTACTCTCATTCCTTTCCTACAAAAATCAACCGTTGCTCTCGCTGGTGTACTGACCGATTCTGAATACGACGAACTCAGCGGGCTTTACGGGAGCTACGCCGATAACGCAGATCAGTCTGCCGTTGTCGATGTCGTCCTGGGTCATGGTGTTCCTGCCGATATCAACAAAGAACGCCTCGGAGGGGGAAGTGCCTGCCAGCGCTCCGCTTCTCCATGTGCTTGCGAGGAACATCTCCACCGTCCTCTTTACTCTGCCCCACAGAGCCTCGGTGTTCGGCTCGAACACTACCCAGTTGGTGTTTGCACGAATGGATTCCTCAAGGTAAATGAACAGGCGGCGTACGTTGACGTACTTCCATGTCGCGTTGGAGGAAGCGGTTCTCGCACCCCAGATCCTGATACCCCTGCCCGGGAAGGAGCGGATAAGGTTCACGCCCTTCGGGTTGAGCAGATCCTGCTCGGCGGTGTTGTAGCTGCTTGCAAGTCCGGTGCAGGAACGTACGACCTCGTTTGCGGGAGCCTTGTGGACTCCGACGGTGTTGTCAGTGCGCGCGTAAACGCCAAGCACTGAGCCGGAAGGCGGCGCGAACACGTTCTTCTTTGAGAGCGGGTCGAAAATCTGAATCCACGGGTGATAGAACGCAGCGTAGCTTGAATCGAACATGTCGCGATATTCAAGCAGCTCGTCTGTTTTCTTTCTGTCCTTCGGCATGTCGAGAACTGCAAAGCGGCTCTTCATGTTCTCGCAGTGCGCGATAAGGGACATCTGAACCTCAGGTATCGTGATACCCGGAACGGACATTATGCTTACGTCGGAGTTCTCGATGAACGCCTGTATGCCTGTTCTTCTGCCGGGGCCGCCGTCCTTGCCGATGTAGTCGGAAGCCGCTACAGAAGCCGCATTGCCGTCGGTTCCGCCTGTGAGCTGGAGTATCATAGCGTCGCCCTTGCCGCCTACCGCGTCAAACGGAGCTACGATACCGGAAACCGCTGCGGGAGCCGTGTCCTTCTTTTCCTTATCCTTTGCCTCGGGAACCATGGGCTTCGCCGGCTTAGCGGAGACCTCAACGGTCACGAGCTCGCTTCTGGACATTCTGGAACATATGTAGTCCGCAGATTCGGTGTTGAGGGATACGAACAGGTAATCCTCCTTGACGTCGCCGTACTTTACGGAAACGTCTATCTCGCTGGATTTGATGAACTTTGTGGGCACAAGGTTCTTGTCGATGATGGAGGGGCTGACGGGATTCTCAAATGAGATCGTCTTTTCCTCAATGGCGGTGATGCGGTTATAAACGGAGGTCTTGCCGTCCGCAAACTCGACTACGTCGCCGATGTTGAAGCCGTCAACGCTTCTTACAGTCGCGCTGTTTCCCTCGACCTCGTAGACCTGCGTCTTTACGCGGGATACGGGGGATACGGTCACTTTGATACGATTGCCCCACTCGCCGGGATTCCTTGCGGTGAAGCTCAGTATGGAATCGCTCTTGGTGGAAGCGCACTTTGCGTCATCCGGGCAGACTCTCATAACAAAAGCCCTGGAGCCTCCGTTGATGAAAAAGTGCTCGACCGCATACGGCAGGAATCTCTTGTCGCCGTACTTCGTCTCGGAAAGATAACCGCCGAAAATGCGAACATAGTCGCTGAAGCTTGTTACAAGCTGCGGCTTTCCGATAACATCGCCCTTCTCTGCAAGACCTACAAAGCCTGCCGTGCTTGTTCCAACGCCTTCCATGGGAACTGCGCCGGACTCGTATTCCTCAACATACACACCTGGGGATAAATACTCTGGCATAACTTGTTTCTGATCTCCATTCCAGCTTTCCGGCTTTCGCGGGCTGCAAGAAGATCAGTGCCTCCTCTCAAATAAATTTTGTGAAGTCCGCCGGACAGCAGATCTTCGTTTATAGTAGATCCTGTCGGATAAACTAACCTGTGTCATTCGCCGAAAACAAGGTCGGCGTACTGTTTAAGATCCTCGCGCAGCACCACTGTGTTGTTCTTGCGCTGCTCGTTGACTATTCCGGTCAGCAGATGGCGCATTCCTATCGGAGAGCCCTCTGAAGCCGCAAGAAACGCCGCATGTATCACGCAGTTCTTGATATTTCCTCCAGCCATCTTGAAGTTCTCAGCGAGGAAATCGTAGTCGATGTTCTCCGTCGGAGCCTTCGCGTCCAGCATTTTGCGCCAGAGCAGCTTCCGCGTGGGGGCGTCCGGAAACGGAAACGCGACCACAAAGCTTATCCTTCGCATGAACGCCTCGTCGATATTCTGAAGGAGATTCGTCGCCATCAGCACAACGCCGTCGTATTCCTCCATCTGCTGGAGCAGATACGCGGTCTCTATGTTCGCATGTCGGTCGTGGGAGTCCTTGACCTCGGAGCGCTTGCCGAAAAGTGCATCGGTCTCGTCAAAGAACAGCACGCAGTTTGCGTTTTTTGCTTCTGTGAAAACCCGCCGGAGATTCTTCTCGGTCTCGCCGATGTACTTGCTGACTATCTGAGAAAGCTGCACCTTGAAAAGCTGCATATGAAGCTGATTCGTTATGACCTGCGCCGCCATCGTCTTTCCCGTGCCGGGAGGCCCGGAAAACAGCACCGACAGTCCCCTGCCGTAAGCCGCCTTTTTCGAGAATCCCCACTCCGTGTAGACCTTATAGCGGTACTTCACGTGGGTCAGCGCGCTTTTCAGCAGCTTTATCTCGGACTCCGGGAGCACAAGATCCTCCCAGGAATAAGCGGGCTTTATAGGCGTGGCGAGCGTATTCAGCCCTACCACCACCTGAGCGTAGCAGCATTCGTGCAGCAGCTCCGGAGTTACTCCTCCTTGGGAAAGCTCCCTGGCACGGTTCACCGCCGCGGCTATCTGTCCCGGGGTAAACCGGAACTTCGCCGCCATCTCCGCCGGGTCGACGCTTTCGGAAAGCTCCAGACCGGACAGCGCGTGCCGCCACAGTGTTAGCCGCTGATCCTCGTCGGTATCAGGAATCTCCAGCGTTAGCAGAAGCGTGCCCGCGCCGGGAATTTCAGTCTGCCAGCGCCGCTGCGTGGTTATGAATATATGAGTACCGAAGAAGCGCCCGCTGTCTGAAAGCTCCGCTGAGAGTTCAGCCAGCTTCGCGCGGTTTTCTTCCTCAAGAAACTGCTCAAAATCGGTAATGCAGAGCGCCGCTCCCCTCGGAGCAGCCTCGCAGACCGCCCGCCGGAACGCCTCCGCCGTATCCTCCGCTGAGATAAGCTCCGCAGCCGGAACGAACGCAACGCTCTCGCCGCACCTCCGTGCGCAGTGCTTTATCAGGAACTTCCTGCCGCTGCCGCGCTTACCGCACAGGCATATCACTGCGGGTGCGCCGTTCAGCGAACGCTCCGCCGCTGCCGCAGCCTGCTCCGCGATTTCCGCCATTATGTAAGCCTGCCCGGGATCCTCCTGCGGAAAATACACGGGATACGCGCACTCCCCGCCTGTAAGGTACCGGATAATAGGCTCAGAAAGCTGGAGCTGCCGGGTGCAGAGGGTACCCTCTACGGGGGCGCAGATGTACTTCATCAGCGCGTCCTGCTCTGAAAAATACCGGTAGTAATCCGCTATGCGCCTGCCCGGCTCCGACCACAGACGTATCATCGTGTCGGCTGTCGGGAGCTTTTTCGAGATATCGTCCTGTAGGAATGCAAACAGCTTCTCGTAACGGCGCTCCACATCGCAGCAAAGCAGCGTAAGCACCGTCAGGAAGCGGAATCTGTCCGTTCTGAACGCGTTTTCAACTCCGAAAACCGGGAATCCGCAGTCGTCCGGAGTCGCAAGAACCCTTCCGAAAAAGTACTCCATGGTCATTTCGATTTCGGAGGTCTCATCGTCGCTCAGGCTCTCCCATGCAGTTCCGCCGGAAGCCCGGAGCAGTCCCTTTTCGAACTCCTCCCGGGTAACGACAACCCCGAGCATGCCCTGCATGCTGTTTTCCGGGCTGACCCAGTAGTGATATTTGTAGATGTAATATATGTGAAGATCGAGGACGTCCGCAAAGCAGTCCAGAAGCTCGTTCTGGCTTGCAAAGCGTATCCCCGCTCTGGAATAATCAAAGCTCATCAGTACCTCCGCAGAACCTTACGCGTTCCCAGTATCGGCAGACTGTATTTCCGCTCAGCCGCAGAAGCGATATCGCGGTTTCTCCGGCGGTCAGCGGGTCAAAGACCTCGGCGCCGCAGCGGAACACAACGCGTCCTTCCGTCAGCAGAAAGCACCCGAGCGCGACCTCAGCGTTTAGCTGGTTCAGCGTTTTCAGGCAGCCTCCGGATATCCATGGGAACTGCGCACAGCAAATCAGCGCGTTATTTTCAGCGCTCAGCAGAGTGCGCCACCGGCGCTGTCCGCTGCTCATGGTAAACTGAAACGCGCCGTATTCCTCAATGAAATTCATACCTCGCTGCAAAAGCTCGCTTCTTACAATTTCGGAATAGTCCATTACTGGCTCCCTGCTGAGATATCATTTATGTTGGTCGGCGTGATAAGCTGACCCGAAAATACCGGCTGTCGGAACTCCAGACCCGCCGGAACCTGCTCGAATGCGTTTTCCGGAGATTGTTCAGAAAAACGCATTTCCTGGTTAGAGATAACCTGGAACTCGCGGCCCGTAAGTCTGAGCAGGAACTGATTTCCAGCGCTCAGAAGCTGTTCGGGAGGCACTCCCAGCAGCGATTCGCTCAGCGAATGCTCTGCCGCGGAGGCCGCCGCAGACAGAATCTCCGGGCAAAACACAGCCTGTCGGCTATGATTTTGTGGTTTTTTCTGGTGCGCCGGTTTCCGGCTGGTTTGCTTCGTTTTGCCGAGCTGTTCCATTTTCGTCTCCTCTCAGACCTGAAAAGAAGTCCGCGACCGCCGAAGCGGCTTCGAATGAGGCTTTGCGGCGCTTATCGTCATCGGGCGGAGTTCCCTCCATAAGCTCCTCCGCCTCGCGGAGCGCCTGCTCGGCAAATCCGTCGGAGCTGAACAGTTTTTCGGCTTCACGCACGTTGCTGTTGATCTCGTTCAGCTTTGTGAGGAAGTTCCGCTGCTGCTCCTCTTTTCTGCGAAGCACGGCGGTATGCTTTATCACTGCCGACCTGAGAAGCCGTGCTGCGTTCTCAGATTTCGGATTTTTTGAGTTCTCAAGCTCCTTCAGACGGCTCTTGCAGGACAGTAGAAGCCGCTTATCATCGTTGGTCTGCAAAAACGGAAACGCCATTTTCAGCGTGTCGATATTGTGCATTTCCAACGGTGCGCCTGACCTCTGATCACTGCCATTCGCAAGATTCCTAAACAGCTCAAGTATCCTTGTGCTTCCACGGAGCGCGTCCGTCACGAGACTTACAGCAGACTGTGCGTCGCGGTTGAACATGACCCTCGCGGACGTGTTTCCAACGTGAAAATCGTTAGCGCTCCCGAGTAGTTTTTTCTGCCGTTCAGAACCGTGAAAACTCCTGCCAAGCGCCCTTGAAAGGCAGACAGTAAACACCTGACGTCCCTGCCCTGCCATAACTGCGTTGGCAAGCTTCCCACCCCGGAATGCATACGACGAAAACTTGTCTGCAAAATGGCATTCATCTGATTCACGGCGCGAATCAGCAGCCACGGTCGGCTCCCGATCATTAACTTTTCTGGAACCTAAACCGCCGCCTGTACTGGAATTCTCTCTGTCGGTACGCTGGAATTGTTCGCTGTTTCCCGCCATTTGTCTGGCGCATTCTGTTCCCACGGAGTCAAACCGCTTTGCGAAACCGTCTGTCAGCATGTAAACCGGGTCAACGTGTTTTAATCCATAGGCTGCGGCAGGCAACTCATATTCCGTTTCGATGTTTTTTCGCGCCTGTATGCTTTGTTTCTTTGCCGTTTTGACTTGTTTTTTCCTTTTAGAGTATGTATACCCTGCCATTTTCCACCCCGGTCTGCCATTTTGCAAATTCACAACGCTCATGAAACTTGTGCATATTATACCAGGAAAAAACCGGGTTTTCAATATATTTTGCACGAATAACCTCCCATGCGTAACCAAAAATCGTCAGACTACTTGGCACTTTGGACCAACGCTTATATGTGCTAATCTATATGAAAATACCGAAAGTACTTGACAAACTATAGACAATGTGATATAATCTGTTTAAAAGAAGCGGATCGGCTGTCTGCTTCATATCATTTTTACTTTTCTTTCTTTTGATTTCTGTTATCCGTACCAGACAGTATCAATTAAAGAAAGGCAGATCTAAATTTGACCAGCGAAAACACAGCTCTTGCTATCGACCTTACTCAAGCGATACTGGAGCAATTCTGGCAGCAGGATACGAGTCTGCTGCTGAAATACATAGACGAGGACTTCAGTCTGACTGACGCCCTTAACCATTCTATTATTCAGGGTCAGCAGCAAGTATGCAATTTCATACCAACTGCGATCAGTGGCATTATCAAAAGCACGCTGACTGATAAAATGTTCATTATTGCGCAAAACTGCGGCAGCGCGTGCACTGTCGTCGGAAAGTACACGCTCACTCCGATCTCCGATTCTGACGACACGGTGTACATGAAGCAGTACTGCGTGTTCGTGTGGGAGCTTTCCGGGCTGGGTGAACTGAAGCTCAAGCACATCGGCGTAACCAAGCCTGACAGCACGCCCGAGTCTTTCTACGGAAATGCGTTTAATTCAGCGTTGATCCCGGCGGGTTCGGCGCTGCACCAGCAGAACCGTTCTTCCGACAGAATGATCATCACGGACACCGACGACTGCACCCGATTCATTCCAAGGAACGACATACTTTACGCTACGTCAGACGGTCGCAATTGCCAGATTTGATGCTTCTCCGGAAAAATCAACGCCAGGATAAACATTTCATCATTCGTTGAAAAAGCCGGCGGGAGATTTGTCCTCATACACAGATGTTATGCGATAAATCTCGATCATATCACACTTTTGAAGCCGTACTGCGTCGTAATGTCAAACGGCAGCGAGCTCCCTGTTCCGGTAAAGCGATACAACGAGATAAAACAGCGGCTCACTGAATTATTTTCAGACAAATAAAAAAGCGGTCACGAATTGTGACCGTTTTTTACTTACTAAATAAAGATTTCCCCCCGCCGAGCGGCAGGGGGAAATCTTTATTTAGTATGATTCAGGTTGAAGTTGCAATTCTCATGGAACTGCTTGCTCTCTTTGACACCCTTTCCGTTCTTGCGGTCAGCAGGGTGAAGCTCATTATGCAGATGAATGTCCTTTTCGGTTTTTCCGCCGCGAACAAGGTCTGCATCTTTCTTCAACGTATGATTCTTGTTGTCACTCATGTTTCAGACCGACAGGATCAAACGCAGCCCTGAGCCTTCATAGCCTCTGCAACCTTCAGGAAGCCCGCGATGTTCGCTCCTGCCATGTAGTTGCCGGGCATGCCATACTCCTTAGCAGCCTCGTCGCAGCTCTTGAAGATGGAAACCATGATATTGTGGAGCTTCTCGTCAACTTCCTCGAATGTCCAGCTATATCTGATGGAGTTCTGGCTCATCTCAAGACCAGAAGTAGCAACGCCGCCTGCGTTTGCAGCCTTTGCGGGGCCGTAGAGCATCTTGTTATCGAAGTAAACTTCAATAGCATCAGGAGTAGAAGGCATGTTAGCGCCCTCTGCTACTGCATATACGCCGTTTGCAGCGAGGTTCTTAGCGAAGTCGCCGTTGATCTCGTTCTGGGTTGCGCAGGGCAGAGCGATGTCAGCCTTGATCTTAGCGCCCCAAACGCTGCCTTCGTGGTACTCAGCGTTCTTGTGGGAGGTTCTGTTTACATACTCCTTGATTCTGCCGCGCTCAACTTCCTTGATCTGCTTAACAACATCGAGATCGATGCCGTCCGGATCGTAGATGTAACCGTTGGAGTCGGATACGGTAACTACCTTGCCGCCCAGCTCGGTAGCCTTCTTTGTTGCGTAGATAGCAACATTACCGGAACCGGAGATGATAACGGTCTGACCCTTGAAGCTCTTGCCGTTAGCCTTGAGCATCTCGTCGGTGAAGTAGCACAGACCGAAGCCGGTAGCCTCAGTTCTTGCGAGAGAACCGCCGTAGGTAAGTCCCTTACCGGTGAGAACGCCGGAGAACTCGTCACGGATTCTCTTGTACTGGCCGAACATATAGCCGATCTCACGTCCGCCGGTACCGATATCGCCAGCGGGAACGTCGCAGTCAGGACCGATGTGTCTGCAAAGCTCAGTCATGAAGCTCTGGCAGAAACGCATAACCTCGCCGTCGGACTTGCCCTTCGGGTCGAAGTCGGAACCGCCCTTGCCGCCGCCCATAGGAAGGGTGGTCAGGGAGTTCTTGAAGATCTGCTCGAAACCGAGGAACTTGATGATACCAATATATACGGAGGGGTGCAGTCTGATACCGCCCTTGTACGGACCGATAGCGGAGTTGAACTGGATACGGAAACCTCTGTTTACCTGTACCTTGCCGTTGTCGTCAACCCACGGAACGCGGAAGATGATCTGTCTCTCAGGCTCAACGATCCTGTCGAAAACGCCTGCGTCGATGAGGTCCTGTCTCTTTTCAGCAACAGGCTGAAGGGTCTCGAAAACCTCAGTTACCGCCTGAATGAACTCAGGCTCGCCGGGATTTCTTTTCTTAACGGTCTCAAGAAGATCTGCAAGATATTTGTTAGTTAACGCCATTGTTAAGTAACCTCCTAAAAATAGTCCTCCGCGGGCGTTTCAATGCACCGTTCTACACAGTAACGTCTTATGCCTGACGGAAATATGTTCCGCTCTCCAGCGGCTGAATATATTATACAACAATAATTCCGTTTTTGCAAGATAGTTTTGAGATTTTTTCATCTCAAAAATGCTTTTTATTCATTTGCAACAATATAATTGTGCCCAAGCTGTATATATTGCACAGTTTATTTTACGAAAAACTCCAGTGCTTTCGGGACATTCCTGCAAAACCAGCCATTCAGAGCCGCTTTTTCTCCGTGAAGCTCAGATGTGCTTCAGCACACTCCAAACCCTACTGCCAAGCCATTTTTATGAGTTCACCTCATTTAAGCGGTAACTATGTCTGCTTCCCCATGCAATGCAGTTTCTCACTTGATGAAATTTTTATTTTCCCAAAATTCATTTTAGCGGAGGCTTCGTTCACTATTAAATCAGAAAATGAAATTTTCTTTGTAAATTTGCAGAAAACCTCTTGACAAAAACAAGTATCTTGTGATATACTGTTCACAGATAAGCTAGTGCATGAATGCAATTTTATATGAAACCGGAGTGATGAAAATGGCAGATGTGATAGCGGTGCTGGAACGCGCCCGCTCCCTTGAACTGGAGATCAAAACGCAGATCGAACATATAGAGCAGCTCCACCGGATCTCGAAGCGCGCTGTGGAGTCCTCCGCATACGCGCGGGAGACCGTAGCAAAGCTCGCCAGGCTGGAGCGGGAAGTCAATACCTCCATCGACCTGATGTGCGATGCCAAGGCAGAGGCACTTACGTACATAAGCTTCCTGACCGGGGAGGAACGCGCGGTCATCGAAGGGTATTTTATCCTAGCCAAGAGCTGGCAAAGGCTTGCCAACGACCTTTACATGAGCGAGCGAAGGATCTTTATGCTGAGGAAAAGCGGTCTGGACAAGCTGATACGGCGATACGGCGACAAGGAAGCAATATAAAGGAGATAACAATGGGAATAGGTAAACGTATCAAGGAGCTTCGTGAGCGTGCGGGGCTTACTCAGGAGGAACTCGCCCAGCGGCTGGGGGTAACTCCATCGGCGGTCGGCAACTACGAGCGGGAAGTCAGCCACCCGAAGGAAAACGTGCTGTACAGACTTTTCGAAGCGCTCTCCTGCGAGCCTAACGAGCTTTTCGCGGACCAGTTTGACGCCTCGTCGGCACCCGGACAGGTACATTTAAAAAAGTATCTGGAGCTCGACAGCCACGGCCGTGAACTGGTCGACGCCTGCACAGAAATAGAACACCAGCGCTGCACCGAAGGACTTACAATGGTGGCTGCGCGCAGCTTTAATAAAGAGGCTCCCCCTCAGCCGATACGGCTCAGAAAGCGTCCCGGCGCGGGGAGCATCCTGAATCTTCCGGACTATAAGGGGGATTGAAAATGACTGGTACTCAGGCACTTCTGATCAGCGGACAGATATCGCTTCCGGTAAGCGTCAGCGCCGTCGCCGCCGCCGCAGGGATAAAAGTGATCGACTACGCGGCGTTCAGGGCGCAGTTTGAAAACAGCCTGGACGACATCTGCCGCATGGTCAGCTACGCGGGATTCAGCATGCTTGCCGATGGCAGAATGGTCGCAGTTCTGAACAGTCAGCTATGCTACGCTCCGCGCCGCAAGTGGACCGCCGCACACGAAGTCGGACACCTGCTGTCCGGACACATCACTGATCCCCCCACACTGCTCACTCAGCGGCAGGAGCGCGAAGCCGATGATTTCGCCGCAGAACTCCTGGCGCCGCTGACCGTGCTGCATTTCTGCGGGGTGTCCTCCGCAACGGAAATCGAAAAGCTGTGCGGGATATCCAGGCAGGCGGCGGAATTCCGCTTTCAGGAGCTTTCGCGGCTTCGGCGCGCGCAGGACGAGGTATACCGGCTCGGAGTCAGGAACGAGCAGTTCTCACCGGACTGCATTTTCCTGAAAACAGAAGAACAGCGCGAACTCTTCTCAAAATTCGCGCCGTTCATCGGGAGTTATATTCTATCAAGATCCCGCCACGACGATTATGAGAAGCATCTCATTCAGCGCTCGCGGCAGCCTATGGCAATAAATTACTGATCAAGGCGGAAGTGCACCGGTATTCCGTTGCGGAATTCAAGCTGAGGCTCGCCCTGGATCAGCGGCAGGAAATAATTCAGCGCGTCTACGGTCACGTTGTTTCCCTCGGGATTTATCCACTCCCGGGGGAATTTCTTTTCCTGGTTAGCTATCTTTGAGATGTCCGCGGTGACTATCTCCACGCGGTAGGGATTGTTGCTTATTCTGCGGAACGCCATCATTACGCCGCTCTCGCCGTAGGTCAGCGCTGCTTTTACCGCTTCCCTGCCGATACGCTCCGCTTCATTGAGGTCGGTCAGCGACGCAATGTGGGAGCTGCAGCGCTGCATTACGTTCAGCTCAATGGAACGCACCTTGCAGCCGATGTGCTCCTTGGTGTAGCCCTCCAGCCACTTCCCAACGCCGGAAAGGTACTTGTGCCCGAACGCGTCCACCACCTCGGAAGTCACGCCGCCTGCGGTGATCCCCTCAGAAACCGCCACAATAACCGCCTTGTAGCGGAGCTGCGCCTTACGTACGTCCTCGAGGTACTTCTCCGGGGAGAACTCGCCCTCCGGGAGATAAATCAGGTGCGGAGCGGGTTCGCCGTTCGCGCGTAGTACGCAGGAGCTCGCCGCCAGCCAGCCGGCGTCTCTGCCCATAATCTCAACAATGGTGACGGATGGGATAGAATACACGCGGCTGTCGCGGATTATCTCCTGCAATGAACATGCCACGTACTTGGCCGCAGAGCCGAATCCCGGAGTGTGATCAGTTTCGGTCACGTCGTTGTCGATGGTTTTGGGAACTCCCACCACCTTGATACGGATATCCTTCGCAACAAAATAGCTGTTCAGCTTCATGACTGTATCCATCGAGTCGTTGCCGCCGATGTAGAAAAACGCCCTGATATTGTGGCGGTTAAACACCTCTGTTATGCGGAGGTAGTCGCTTTCGTCCTCGTGCCAGTCCTTCAGCTTAAAGCGGCAGGAGCCGAGTATCGTTGACGGCGTTGTCATAAGGAGCTGCTTGTCGTGGTCGTCCATGAGTATGCTGCGGAGATTCAGCAGCCTGTCACCCAGGATACCTTCGATACCGTTTTCCGCGCCGTAGATCTCGTCAACTTCCTTCTCCTGCTCTGCGCCGTTGAAAACTCCCGTAAGGCTTGCGTTTATCGCCGCAGTAGGTCCGCCGGACTGTGCGACTGCTATATTGAACATCTTGTGTCCTCCTGAAATAATCTTTGGGTAAATCCTGATATAATTTTAGCATATTCTACAATAATATTCAATAGCCGTAATTAACAAAAAAGGACAGAAAAACTCTGTCCTTTTAGTATATGTGCGAATCTTCGCGGTATAGATGCCAGATTATTCCTTAAAGGTCAGTCGCCGAAGGAGATACCGATGTCCTTGGCGGTCTTGACCATCTTGCAGTCGACCGGAACGAACTTGGTTTTCATTGCAACGTCGCCGAGGGGGTTCTCGGTGATCTTTCCATCGACCATTGCGACAGTATAGCCGAACTTCTTATCCTTGAGGAGCTGTGCGGCGTGTGCCCCGAACTGGGTCGCAAGGATACGGTCGTATGCCGACGGGCTGCCGCCGCGGAGCATATGTCCCGGAACCACCGTGCGGGTCTCAAGCCCGGTCATTTCCTGTATCTGCTTTGCGATACGCGAGGTCGCGGTGGTGTAGCCCGCCTCGGTGCGGAGACGTGCGCGCTCCTTCTTCTTCATCTTAGCCTCGTTAACGTCGAAGCAGCCCTCTGCTACTGCGAGAATCGAGAAATTCCTGCCTGCGTCGGCGCGCTTCTGGCATGCCTGAGCCACCTTGTCGATGTCGTAGGGGATCTCCGGGAGCAGAATGATGTCAGCGCCGCCTGCAAGACCGCTGTAGAGAGTCAGCCAGCCAGCCTTGTTTCCCATTATCTCGATGACCATTACGCGGCTGTGGGAATTCGCGGTGGTGTGGATACGGTCGATGACCTCGGTGCCGATATCCACGGCGGAGTGGAATCCGAAGGTAACGTCAGTTCCGTAGATATCGTTGTCGATGGTCTTGGGCAGGCCGATAACGTTCAGGCCTTCCTCGGAAAGCATATTGGCGGTTTTGTGAGTTCCGTTGCCGCCGAGGGTGAACAGGCAGTCTAGCTTGAGATCCTTGTAGGTATCCTTCATCTCCTTTACCTTGTCAACCTTGTCGTCCTCGATGATCTGCATCATCTTGAACGGCGTGCGCTTGGTGCCAAGGATAGTGCCGCCCTGTGTGAGTATGCCGGAGAAATCGGACGGCTGCATGACCTTGTACACGCCGTGGATAAGTCCGTGATAACCGTCGTGAATGCCAACGATCTCGACCTTATCTTCGCCGAACGCCTCATAGATCGCCTTTGCGGCGCCTCTGATGGTCGCGTTGAGTCCGGGGCAGTCACCGCCGCTTGTAAGCATGCCAACTCTGAGTTTTCCCATATTGTTACCTCCAGTTTATTATCTCTGCATTGCAGTATTTCACAACTTAGGGTACATCGTGCAGGCAGCGTATGAACTCCTGCGCGAAATCGCCTTTTCAGAACTTTGCTTCTTTTTTCAGCACCCGGCGGATATCGTTTCCGAAGAACGCCATCAGCCGGAAGCTCAGCAGACGTGAGCATATCTTGTCCGGGTAATGCTTCTGTAAGTCAGTCGTGTTGTAATTCGTGCTGACTATCATCGGAAGCCTCCGGCAGACCCTCGCATTGATTATCTCGTACAGCAGCGACTCGTACAGCGGTTTGTCCATTTCCGCGCCGAGATCGTCGAAAATCAGGAGGTCGCAGCCGGTCAGCGCCGACATCGTATCCTTGTCCGACTTCCCGAAATACTCCCGCTCCAACGTGTGGAGCAGCTCAGGCGAGGAGCCGTAGATGACGGTATAGCCCTTCTGGAGCACCTTTGAAGCTATCGCAAGCGAGAGGTGAGTTTTTCCCAGACCGGTGGCGCCGCTCATCAGTATACCTTCGCTCTGTTCGGTGAAGTTCTCGGCGTAGGACTTGCAGAACTCGAGGTTCCGCTGCATTATCGCCCGCTCGGACACCCGCAGCGCGGGATTTATCACGTCCGGGTAGAGATCCAGCCGGAAGCTCTCGAACGAGCTGAGGCTCAGCGGTGAGTTCCGGTTAAGCTCCCGCGCGGTCTCCTCCATAAGCAGCTTCTGGAAACACTGGCACCACTTGTCGTTCACTATTCCCTTATCCTGGCAGATTGGGCAGGTGTATATCGGCTTCAGGTAGCCCTCCGGGTAGCCGTTTTCGTAAAGCAGCTCCGCAAGGCGCTTCTGTATTTCAAGGTTCCGGCGCTCGACTTCGGCGAGCTCCTTCGAGGTGTCGCCGCCGCGCATTACAAGCCTTACTATCTCGCTTCCGGTCTCGCCAAGCTTCAGCGAAAGCTCGCGGTACTCCGGGATCTTCGATTCCACCTCGGAGCGGCGCATGTCGCTCTCAAGGCGGTTCGCCCTGCGGCGCTCCTCAAGGCGCTCCATTGCGGCGCTGAAATACTGTTCGTTTATGCCCATGCGTCACCTTCTTACTGATACTGCCGGCGGAGTTCGTCCATTACGTCGTCCATGTCGATGGAAGAATTGCCGCTCTCCTCCGGCTTTCTGCGGCGCTTCCCCCGGAACTCCTCGCTGCTGCGCTTCGCGTCGTCGGTGGTGTAAACTCCCGCGTTCTTCCAGTTCTCCAGTATCTTATTCGTGTAGTTGAAGTTAAGCGAACCCTTATTATCAAGGGTTATCTGATATGCGAGGATTATCATGTCCTCGCCGAATCCCCATTCCTCCGTCCAGGTTTTGATAAAATTAAGCTGGTTCGGCGAGAACGTAGTTTTCATGTCCATAGCCTGGCGGAGGTGCTCCTCAACGCTGTAGCGCTTTTCGAGCTTCTGCAGGTGCTGGTCTGCCTCGTCCACAGTACGGATATTCTCGTTTACCCAGTCCTGCGCGGCAGTGAGTATGTAGTTCTGCGAGGTCTTTCCAATGCGGAAGCAGTACTTCATCAGCATTATCGCGACCTCTGCCGGCAGCCCGTAAAAATCCGTGAGCTGAAGCACGACGCGGCTTTCCGGGTTCTTCAGCGGTCTGCCGTAAAGCTGCTGGACCTCCTTGAAAAGGAATTCGATCGCTCCGTCGGTCTTTATGCGCTGCGCGATGTCTCCGGCGGTGTAGATCGCAGAACCGTTGTTTACCGCGACCTTTCTCAGGCTGGAGGTCTGCATTTTTTCCGGCTCCGGTTCGCCTGCCTCCGGGAGCCGCTCCTGCACGGAGTCGTCCGTAGGCGTAAGCTCGCCGTCGTCCATGCGGATTATGCCGCGCTGGAACCAGAACATCGCCGCGTCCTCAAGCTCGCCGCCGCGCTTTATATTGAGCGCGTCCCGGAGCTGTTCCTCCGTGAACTGCTCACCGCCGTGCCGCAGAAGATACAGCAGCAGCTTCAGGCTTGCGCCGTCCGCCAGTTTTATATATTTGTCAACAACGCTGGAGGGAACGGCGAACACGCTGTTCCATGCTCCGGCGTCTAGTGAATAATTCATCTGCTCACCTTTTTCATTATTGCTGTGTTACTATTCAGGTTATGATATATTATAACACAAAAGCGGCATATTTTCAATAGGGAACCTCTAAAAACCGGTTTGAAAAGAGAAAATGGGTAGAGTGCGCCGAATGCGATGAAAGCCGACGAAGTAAGGCTGTATGCCTTACGAGGAGGTTTGAAGAAGCAGGCGGTGTGCTATACACATTTTCACTCAAACGAGGTTTTTAGAGGTGACCAATACAATTTATCGAAATTTAACGTCGTCAGTTCCATACAAAGCACAGCGCCGCGAGTTCCCTTATAATATAATTCGGGAACACTAGCGCCCGGGTCGCCGAGGAGTAATGACCGGCTGAAAGTCCCTCCCGGGCGGCGTAGATATCCGCGCGGTACTGGTGGAAATCGTTGGTGACTACTGCAATGCCGTCGGTCACGCCCAGCTCACGGAGTATCGGCGCGGAATACTCGAAATTCGTGCGGGTGGAGTGCGACTGAGTTTCCGTGTAAATCCTCGATTCGCTCACGCCCTTTTCGACAAGCCAGGCTTTCATGGCGTCCGCTTCGGGAATGAATTCCCCCCTGCCCTGCCCGCCTGTGACTATCACGGGCGCGGACGGATTCTGCTCAATGAGCGGGAGAGCGCTCTCCATGCGCGAGACAAGCTCGTTGCCGGGAGTGTTCCCGTGAACCTGGCAGCCCAGTATCATCACCGCGTTGACCTGCTCCAGCGGTCTTGAGGAATACCTCGCCATCTGAACTCCGCAAAAACCGAGATACCCCGCGAACACCGCCGCTGCCGCGCAGAACGCACACAGCGCCGCCCTCCCGGGAATGCGCTTCCAGAGCCACTTTACGCCCCTTGCAATGTGCGGGAAAAGCAATGCCGCCGCAGCGATAAGCAGGCTCAGCAGAACTCCTAGGAAAGTCCCGGCATTGAAGAATCCCGGCAGGCAAAACCACACGAGAAGTACGGCAGCAAGCGCCGCGGTTACTATCTGAGCCGGGTGAAAACGCTGTTTTCTCATGTTACCTCCGATAAAGAACGCGCCCGCTGCAAACGGGCGCGCTGATTTTTAAAGAGCCATTCCGATGGCGAGAGCCTTCATATTCGCGTCAATGAGGTTCGCCTTTTTCGGGGGAATTATCTTCTCAAGCACGGGACGCACTACCTCCAGAACCGCAAAGCCGGTCTCCTTCAGAAGCTTGCCGACGAGGATTATGTTCGCCATTCCGGGCAGACCGTTCTCAGCCGCAAGAGCGGTCGAAGGAATGCGGAAGCTGCGGATATCGGTGCGGCTGCATTCCTCGGTGACGAGGGTGCTGTCGATTATCGCGATCCCGCCGGGCTTCACGGCCTCAATAAACTTATCGTAGCTCGGAGCATTCATCGCAACGAGGATATCCGGGTCGGTGACATACGGAGAGCCTATCGGCTGGTCGCTCACGCAGACGGTGCAGTTAGCGGTGCCGCCGCGCATTTCAGGACCGTAGGAAGGCAGCCACGACACCTGCTTGTCCTGATATAAGCCGAGGTAAGCCAGCAGCTTCCCTGCGAACAGTATCCCCTGACCGCCGAAGCCTGCAAATATCGTTTCAGTCGTCATCTTATCGCGCCCTCCTTGAATACGCCCAAAGGATAATACGGCACCATATTGTCCTTGAGCCACTTTATTGCCTCCACCGGAGAAAGTCCCCAGTTGGTCGGGCAGGTCGAGAGCACCTCGATGAGCGAGAAGCCCTGCTTGTTCTTCTGGAACTCAAATCCCTTGCGTATCGCCGCCTTAGCCTTGCGGATATTCGCCGGGTCGGTAACGGTTACTCTCTCGGCAAGCGCTACGCCGGAGAGCGTGGATACCATCTCGCACACCCTGACCGGGAAGCCCTCCACATCGGGATTTCTTCCGTAGGGTGTTGTCTGGGTCACCTGACCCGGAAGGGTCGTCGGAGCCATCTGACCGCCGGTCATTCCGTATGTCGTGTTGTTTATGAATATTACGGTGATATTCTCGCCGCGGGTCGCCGCGTGAACCGTTTCAGCAGTGCCTATCGCCGCAAGATCGCCGTCGCCCTGGTAGGTAAACACGAACTTGTCGGGATTTCCGCGTTTTACGCCTGTAGCCACCGCCGGAGCGCGTCCGTGAGCGGCCTCTATCATATCGCAGCTGAAATAATCGTACGCCATTACGGAGCAGCCTACCGGACAAACTCCGATGGTCTCGCCCTCGATACCCATTTCGTCGATGACCTCGGCCACCAGTCTGTGCACGATTCCGTGCGTGCAGCCGGGGCAGTAATGGAACGGAACGTCCGTCAGCGCGTGTGGTTTCTTGAATTCCGGCATATCACTCAGCCTCCTTTCCGCTCAGGAGCTTAATCTGCTCGAATATTGCAGTCGGCTTCGGAACGACGCCGCCGGTGCGTCCGTAAAACTCCACGGGAATTCGGCAGTCCAGCGCGAGTTTTACGTCGTCGATCATCTGACCCATCGACATCTCCACGCACAGAACGCGCTTTGCATTCCGGCACGCTTCGCGGACTTCCTGAACCGGGAACGGCCACAGGGTTACCGGGCGGACAAGTCCCGCCTTGATCCCTGCTTCGCGGGCGCGGTCAACCGCCGCCTTTGCAAGTCTTGCGACCGAACCGTACGCTGCAACCACGATATCTGCGTCTTCGGTCTTGTAAAGCTCGGCTTCGTGTAGCTCCTTCTTTACGGTCTCGTAACGCTCGAAACGCTCGATATTAAGGCGCTCAAGCTCCTCGGCCTGTAAGTAGAGCGAGTTGACTATGTTGTGCTTGCGCTTGTTGCCGTGCCCGTTTGTTGCCCATGGCTTTTCGGAAGCGTCGTGGTGCTGTATCTCGCTGACCTTGAATGTGACCGGCTCCATCATCTGACCGAGCAGTCCGTCCGCAAGTATCATAGCGGGCATGCGGTACTTATCGGCTTCGTCGAAGGCTCTGCCCATGAGATCTGCCATCTCCTGAACGGTGGAAGGCGCGAATACAAGTATCTGGAAGTCGCCGTGACCCAGCGCCCTGGTAGCCTGCCAGTAGTCGCTCTGGGATGGCTGAATGCCGCCGAGTCCGGGGCCGCCGCGCATTACGTTTACGATAACGCAGGGCAGGTCGGAACCCGCCATGTAGGAAACGCCCTCGCTCTTAAGGGAGATTCCCGGCGATGAACTGGATGTCATGCACCGTACGCCGGAGCTTGCGCAGCCGTATACCATGTTGATAGCCGCTATCTCGCTCTCCGCCTGGAGGAAAACGCCGCCGACCTTCGGCATGCGCTTCGCCATATAAGCGGAGATCTCCGTCTGAGGTGTGATGGGGTAGCCAAAAAAGCACTTACAGCCGGCGCGTATCGCAGCCTCGGCGAGAGCTTCGTTGCCCTTCATAAGGTTTCTTTCCATCACTTTTCACCTCCGTCCGGAATTATCGTGATCGCGCAGTCGGGACACATCATCGCGCACATTGCACACGCAATGCATGCGTCATCGTCGATACAGACGGCGGTGTAATATCCCTTTGCATTCAGCTTTTCATGCGAGATCTCAACGATCTTCTTAGGACATGCGGTGGTACACAGCGCACAGCCCTTGCAGGCTTCAAAGTCCACATTCATCTTAGCCATTTTTAAATCCCTTTCCAGATCCGGTAAGCCCGGACGACCCGCATTCCTGCGGATTTCTGCACTCCGGCAGTTTCTATTCTTCCCAGAATGGGCGCACGTAAACGTCCACCGGGTAGGCTCCTTCTACGCCCAGACTGCGCTCCGCGGCGGTCAGCGCAAGCGGTACGCCTGCCTCTGACGCGCATTTTAAAGCATAATCCGCCGTGACTTTTACATCATCGGCGGTAGTCTGTGAGCCTAGGTTTGAGCAGTTTACAATGCCCTTTGCCCTGATACGCGACACCTGCTCTATGTCGCGCAGAAGCTCCACTGCTTCACCGGGAGTTCTTGTAAGATAGCGGTAGCGGTTCACGACGTAATACAGCTCGCAGCCGAAGTTGCCAAGCACTGTTGCGTACTGCCCCAGCGCGACCGCGCCGGTGTCGTCCCCTCCGACGTCGATGATAAGGCGGTCGCAGCCGTTGATGACCGCCGCCATGTCAAAACCGAGCGAGGGGATATCGAGGTTTGTATTCGCAAACTGCGGCGCGACCAGCTTTATCCCGAGAGAGCCGAACAGCTCCGAGAAATCCGCGGTGCGGAAGTAGGGATTCACGATATCAAGATCGATTATCGTGACCCGCTCCCCTTCCTTAGCGAAATCAACCGCCAGGTTCACCGCGAGATTGGTCTTGCCGGAGCCGTAATGACCCGTTACAGCAATTATCTTTCCAAGATTATTGATATCAGCCATCAATAGTAGTAATATCCGGAGCCAACGGAGTCAGCGATGCTGCTGCCGATACCCACCATGCTTACCGCGAAAACGATAGCAAAAATGATCCCCACTGCCAGACTGATAGCCTGTATGATGATCATAGCCTGGCAATAGCGCTTCTTATTAATAGGAGTATCCGAGCTTACGCCCCATACGATACAGAGGATAAGGCTGATGATACCGAACCATGTGGTAAGGATAATCGTGCCGACCCACTGACCGAGCGTCATGGGGGTATCGTTCACGGGCTGAACGTTATTGTTGAACTGCTGAGCGTTCGAACTGCCGTAATTATTGATCTGCGCCGGCTGAGGTGCGGTGTAGCTGTTCTGCTGGCTATAGCTGGGAATGCTGTTTGCTGAAGGCATTACGTCATTCTGCTGTGAAGCGCCCATCGGGGTGGTCTGCGGGGTCTTTTCAAGCTGAACAGCAGCCGGCAGCGGTTCGCCGCAGGAAGGGCAGAACGCTCCGTCGCCTGTCACTAATGTGTTGCATTTGGTGCATACTCTCTGCATGTCAATTACCTCTTTTCGTTAAGTTCGGAGCTAACCAGAAGCTCCCTATATAACATATACGAACAGGTTCGTTAATATGTACAATTGTATTTTATCATAATAATCTTCGGTTGTCAATAACAAACAACGATGTCACAGAAATTTCATTAAGCGAACACTTTTCGGCAACAAATACCGCGACATGTGAGCATTATTTACTTTTCCAGCCACTGGCTCATTCCGGCGCCAAGCATCTCGTTGGGACGGTCGCGGAAGCCGAACTGCCTGTAAAACGGCTCGCGCTCCTTTGCCGACATGAGATACACCACGATCTTCTCGCCGGGCTCCAGCGTGGAATAAAGGTAATCCATAGTGCGGTGCATCATCTGCTTGCCGATCCCCTGGTGCTGGTACTCGGGAATCACTATCACGTCCGTGATGAAATTCGCGTAGCCGCCCTCGGAAAGCACGCGTATCATTCCGACGCACTTTCCGTTGTCCCTGACCGTTGTAATATGGAACGCGTTATTGAGTACGTTCCGGCAAATGCGGTCGGAAAGCGGCATGAAATTCACCAGGCGGCGCATTTCCTTATATTCCTCCAGCGTTGGCGCTTTATCTATAAATTCAAGTGCCATGTTGACTCTTCCTTTCTTTATTTCAAGCTAAAAGCCGCCCGGTCTCCGGACGGCTCCTTAAAGCGCGTTATGCCTTATCTTCGCCAGGTTCTGCCGTACTATCCGCTTCGTGGTTCTCAGCGGGAGCGCTGCCCTCTGTCGGCGATGTCTCCGTCTTGGTTTCCTCTGACGGGGCTGTCTCGGCTATATCCTCCGGCTTCTTCTTGGGATTGCCGTCGATGTCGATTTCGTCAGCCATCAGCTTGTAGAAGTCCGGACCGTCGATCTTCTCGTGCTTCATGAGGTACTGTGCGCAGCGTTCGAGCAGGTCGCCGTGTTCGGTGAGTATCTCCTTCGCCTTCTCGTAGCCGGTCTCGATGAGCTCGCGTATCTCGCCGTCTATCTCAGCGGCAACATTCTCGGAGTAGTTGCGCCCCTGAGAATAATCTCTGCCGAGGAAGACTTCCTGGTTTTCATGTCCGTAGAGTATCGGACCGAGTTTTTCGGAGAAACCGTAGCGCGTTACCATGTTCCTTGCAACAGACGTCGCACGCTCAATATCGTTGGAAGCGCCTGTGGAAATATCGTCAAGTATCAGTTTTTCAGCAACACGGCCGCCGAGGAGAACTATGATCTCCTCCTCCATGTAGGTCTTGCTTACAAAGGATCTGTCCTTCTCAGGAACGTGCATTGTGAAGCCGCCCGCCATTCCGCGCGGAATGATGGACACCTGATGTACCTTATCCTGCGACTTGCAGAAGTAGGTCGTGATAGCGTGGCCGGATTCGTGATAAGCTGTGAGCTTCTTCTCCTCCGGAGTTACGACCTTGGACTTCTTCTCAGGACCTGCAACCACCTTGATAGTAGCTTCCTCGATGTCCGCCTTGGTTATCGCGCGGCGGTTAGCACGCGCAGCAAGCAGAGCCGCCTCGTTTACAAGGTTCTCGAGGTCTGCACCGGTAAAGCCTGCGGTTGTTGCCGCGATGGTCTTGAGGTCGACGTCGGGGCCGATGTTCTTGTTTCTTGTGTGGACCTTGAGTATCTCCTCGCGGCCCTTGATGTCAGGGTAGTTTACGACGATCTGTCTGTCGAAACGTCCGGGTCTGAGCAGCGCCGGGTCGAGGATATCACGGCGGTTGGTCGCCGCCATTACGATGATGGAGTCGTTCTCGGTGAAACCGTCCATCTCAACGAGAAGCTGGTTCAGAGTCTGCTCGCGCTCGTCGTGGCCGCCGCCGAGACCTGCGCCTCTCTGGCGTCCGACTGCGTCTATCTCATCAATGAAGATGATGGAAGGTGTCTTTTTCTTAGCCTGCTCGAACAGGTCGCGGACTCTCGACGCACCAACGCCGACGAACATCTCAACGAAGTCCGAACCGCTTATTGAGAAAAACGGAGCGCCAACTTCGCCGGCAACCGCCTTTGCAAGCAGAGTCTTACCTGTTCCGGGAGGGCCAACGAGCAGAACGCCCTTAGGAACTCTCGCGCCTATCTCGCGGTACTTGCCGGGGTTCTTCAGGAAGTCGACGATCTCCTCAAGCTCCTGCTTTTCCTCGTCTGCGCCTGCAACGTCGTCAAATGTGACCTTCTTTCCGGTGTTCTGGCGCACGTTCGCCTTGGAGAAACTGGACATCTTTCCGCCACCGGTACTCTGACGCATTACGATGACCGTAAAAATGATCATCACGCCGACTAGCAGCAGGTAAGGGAGTACACTTGTCAGGAACGTGTTATCGGATATCGGGATATAATCCTCGACAAGCGGACTGTCCGGGTTCGCCTCGTTGTATCTCAGGCGGTAGTTTGCCGCTTTTCCGTCAGAGGTATATCCGGAATTGATATCGTTGATGAAAATGCTGACATTCGGCACGGTGTACTGATGAGCCGGAGCGCTCGCAGCCTCACCCTTGAGCTTATAGGTCAGCGCGCCGCTTCCGAGGTCGAGCTGATACTGTGCAACGTTCAGGTCGTCGAACTCAGAGATAACGCCGGAATATGTGACCGTAGTGCGCGAGGAATTGCTCGCAATGTTAAGTACAGACACCAGTCCGAAAATCAGAAGGAAGATAATTACCAGATAAATAATTACACCTTTTAATTTGTTAGAATTCATTAATACCGCCTTTCCGGAAGATATTTCCTTGATACGCAATATATAGTATACCCGATTTGAAGCATTTTATTTTCATAATTAATTTGTGCCACAAATGTGGGTAGTTGTCCCTTATTCTATTTGGACAATGAATATTATATCACACTTTTAATCAAATTGCAAACTATTTCGGTGAATATTAGCTGAAAATTTAGGTGAAAAACTGTGATTATTAATTACTTTTCGTGCTTGCGGTAGTGCTGCTCCGCATATTCAATGTAAACAGCGCCGCGTCTTACCACGAAGAATTTTCCGCGGCAGGGATTGAATTTTCCCTTTCCGGAAGCGATGATTTCCCTTGCAGTGTTGATCCTCAGCGCGCTCGGCTCAATTCCTCCGCTCTGGAGTATCAGCTTTATTGCGCGGCTCTGCACCGGCTTCGGGAGCTTGGCAAGCTTCTCTGCGCTCCAGGCTGGCTGTAATTTCCAGATATCCTCCTCGCCGGGAGTTCTCAGCCTGACCGTAGTTTCAGCCTCGGAAAGCGCCTGACGCGCCATGTCGTCCAGGAAGTCGCTGTCCTCCCGGAGCGACTGCTCCATGCGGTTCATCGTGGAAAACAGCGAGCCGTTAATTTTCAGCATTTCCGGAAGTATTATATGCCGTATCTTGTTGCGGGTGTAGTCCGTGGAAAGGTTCGTTTTATCCGTGACCCACGACAACCCGCGGCTCTGGCAGTACTCCTCGACTTCCTCCCGGGTGCAGAATATCAGCGGGCGGATTATATTCCCGCGCACCGGCGGAACTCCGCACAGACCCTTCAGACCTGTGCCGCGCATGAGGTTCAGGAGCACCGTTTCGGCGCAGTCGTTGGAATTGTGCGCCGTAGCCAGCTTCTTTCCATCAGAGACCTCCGCGAAAAAATCGTACCGCACCCGGCGCGCGCACTCCTCCAGGCTTTCGTGCTTCTGCTGCATAGAAGCAACGTCGGCCTCCAGAACCCGGAGCTCCACGCCGAGCCGCTTACAGAACTCCTCGCAGAAATGCATGTCATCGTCGGATTCCGCGCCGCGCAGATGGTGATTAACATGACACGCTGAAACGGTTATCCCAAGCTCCCCGGAAAGCTCCGTCAGGGCATGGAGAAGCGAAACGCTGTCCGCCCCGCCCGAAAGCGCGGCAACAACAGCGTCCCCCTTTTCTATCATTTTGTACTCGGCAAGCGTCGACCTGATATTATCCAGAAAGTCCATTCCGACCTCTTACTGCCCCTCCTGGCGCACCAGCTCCGCATTTGTGAAGCGCGTGAACTCGCCGTCCCAGCCGAGCGGGACCGTACCCGGTTCGCCGTGACGGTTCTTTGCCACGATGCATTCGCAGGAGTGCACGTTGGGGTCTGTTTTGTCATAGTAGGAATTGCGGTAGAGGAACATAACGATGTCCGCGTCCTGCTCGATAGAACCGGATTCACGCAGGTCTGACAGCATGGGGCGCTTGTCAGGGCGCTGCTCCGGACCTCTTGCGAGCTGCGACAGCGTGATGACCGGAACGTTCAGCTCCTTCGCCATGATTTTCAGGTTACGCGTAATGTCGGAGATCTCGACTACTCGGTTGCCGTTGTAGTTCTTGGTCGACGACATGAGCTGCAGGTAGTCAATGACCACCAGTCCGAGATTCTTCATTCTGCGGAGCTTCGCCTTCATCGCCGCCACCGTGATTCCCGGCGTGTCGTCAATGTAAATGTTGAGCCTTGAAAGCACGTCCGAAGCCCTGCCGATATCCTTCCACTTTTCGGGAGGGATCGTGCCGGTTTTCATCGCGTCCGATGTCAGGGAGGCCTCGCTGCTTATCATACGGCTGACTATCTGCTCCTTTGACATCTCAAGGCTGAACACGGCAATGGAAGTATCCTGGTATTTCTTTCCGACATTCGTTACGATGTTCATTGCAAACGAGGTCTTGCCCATACCGGGACGAGCCGCAAGGATTATCAGGTCGGAGCGGTTCAGACCGTAGATCCTGCGGTCGAGATCCATGTACAGCGTGGACAGTCCCGTGATGGTCTGCCCCTTGCCCTCCTTCGCCGCCTTGTAAAGCTCGTCAAGAGCCTTGATTCGGTCAAGGACGATTCCGCCGATGTGGGTGAGTCCCTTTATCTCAGCGCCGCTTCTGATATCGAAGATTTTCTGCTCTGCGAGGTCGATGAGGGTATTTGCGTCCTCGGTGCCCTCGTTTACAGCGTCGATGATGTCCTTGGAAGCAAATATCAGGCTTCGCGCCATGTACTTATCAACGACTATCGCCGCGTATTTTCCGACTGTGGAGATACTCGGAACTGCGGTCATTATCCGCGCGAGGTACTCCTTCGCCTGCTCCGGGGTCTCGAAGATGTTCTGGCGCATTACAGCGTCGAGCACCGTGACGATATCTATTTTGTCGCCGGCGAGATACATATTCAGCATTACGCCGTAAACCGAGCGGTTCAGCGCAACATAGAAATGATCCGGCTGGAGAACGGTCGCAAGTTCGGACATTGCGCTGCTGTCCATGAGGACGGCGCCAAGCACCGACTGCTCCGCGTCGATATTGCACGGGACGTTGATCCCCGAGAGATCATACTCTGCCATATCAGCCCTCTACTACGCTGACTGTGAACTTCGCGGTAACTCCAGCATAGAGGCGCGCCTCTGCGGAGAAATCGCCGAATCCCTCGATCTTGAGGTTAATGGAGATCTTCTTCTTGTCTACGTCGCAGCCAAGCTCCTGCTTGATCGCCGCGGAAATCTCCTTTGCGGTAACTGTTCCGAAAAGTCTGCCGTTCTGACCCGCCTTTGCAAGCACGGTGATTTTCTTATCCTGGAGCTTCGCGGCGATCTCCTTCGCGTTTGCGATGTCAACGTCGATCTTGTGCTGAGCGGAATCCTTCTGCCCCTGAAGCAGGTTGAGGTTCTTTGCGGAAGCCTCCTGCGCGAGTCCCTTTTTAATAAGGAAGTTCACGCCGTAGCCGTCCTTGACCTCGTGAACCTCGCCCTTCTTGCCTGTGCCCTTAACGTCCTGAAGTAAGATTACCTTCATCTTGAATACCTCCTGTATCAGTCCTGCGGAAGATTGTTGTAGTACTTGTCGATAGCGTCGTAGAGCTTTTGTACTGCCTCTTCCTTGTCAATATTGTAGAGCTGTGCGCCGGCCATTGTGAGATGTCCGCCGCCGTCGTCCTTTTTGTTTCCTATATTCTCCATGAGAACCTGCACGTTGACCTTGCCCAGCGAACGCGCGCTGAAACTCCAGCCGTTATCTATCGGATAGACGGTCACGGAGGCGTCAACGCCGGTTATATTGAGCATTTCGTCCGCCGCCTGGGAGCATACCACACGGATATCCTCGAAGGACTCGCCTACCACGGCTATCGCGAAGCCGCGGTACATCTCCGCAGAAGCCACCACCTTCGACCTGCGCATGCGGGACTTCATGGAAGTCGCAAACAGCTTCTTGACGAGTATCGTGTCCGCGCCGTACTTCCTGAGCCTTGCCGCCGCCTCGAACGTAGCTTCTCCGGTACGCATAACGAAATCCTTCGTGTCGAGGGTTATGCCCGCGAGCAGAGCCTCAGCCTCCAGCGGAGTGAGGTTCCCAGCGTCGCCGAAGTATTGCAGGAGGTCGGTCACCATCTCCGAAGCCGAGGACGCGTTCGGGTCGACCCAGCTTATTACTGCGGGGATCTCGTTATCCGCCTTGCGGTGGTGGTCGATGACTATAACGCGGGTCTGATCCGCCTTTTCGTACAGCTCCACGCTGTCGACCTTTTTCTCAATGTGCGTGTCAACTATACACAACAGCGAATTTTCACTGAACCGTATCGCGGCGACCTTAGGCTCGATAACGAGCGGCGGGTCGTACTCCGAGAACCTGCCCAGGAGCTGCTCCGAAAGGTTCTTCACGTTGCCGCTGCGGTCAAGCTCGCGGCTCACGCAGGCATACGCCTGCTTGCCCATCCGGCGTATCGAAGCTGCAAGTCCGATCGCGGCGCCCACGCTGTCGTAGTCTCCGTAGGCGTGTCCCATTATGTAGACTGCGTCTGCGGAGTTTATCAGCACCTTAATGCGGTCGGCGGTTATTCTGGTTCTTACGCTGCCGCCGGTGCGCTCGGTGCGCTGGGTCTCTGCGCCGTAGTAGTCGTACCCGGCTTCCCTGCCCTTGCTTACCGCCGCCTGGTCGCCGCCTCTGCCGATGGCCTTTTCAAGCGCCTGCCATGCGAGGCTCTCGCTCTCGGAATGGCTGTCGGAATTCCTGCCCATGCCTATTGACAGCGTAACACAGGAACGGTCGTTGACCTTTATCTGGTGCGCCAGTTCGAGCAGCTTTATACGCTCGTCCACCATCTTCTGCGCGAAACGCTCCTCGGTGACGATGATGAACTTATCGCCCGACATCTTACGGAGCACGGCGTTTTTATCCTTGAAATACTCCTCAAGCAGCCTGTCTATCTGAACCGTTACGAAAGTCTTGTCGCTCTCGCGGTTGGAGCCTGCGATGTCGTCGTAGTTATCGACTGCAACGATGATAACCACCGGCTTAGACCTGCGGTGCTCCTCCTGGAGGGACTTGAAGCCCGTGATGTCGCGGAAAAACATGATGTGTACCGGGTCGGTCGCATTCGCTACGTTTTCCTTGATCAGGCGGCTGCTTGAGTCGCCGTCGTCGGAATTGTACTTTATCTCACGGGAGCAGACGCGGTACCATCTGCCATTCTTATAGACCTCCATGCCCTCGCCGGAAAGCATTGAAAAATGCTCTGTAGTGATGCTGTCGATGCTGCTTTCATCGTCATTCGGACGGAAAAAGCAGGAGCCGAACGCGTCGTTGCACCAGAGTATACGCCTATCGTTGTTGACAAGCGCAACAGGGAGCGGGAAGCTCATCAGCGCCTTATGGTTCGTGTTGTCGATTATCTTGTCAACGCGGTCATAGTATGCGTATTCGTTGACCCTGATCTGGAGCAGCTTGCCAACTGCGATACCGCCAGACAGCAGAAGAAGCGGCAGTGTTATCCAGAATAGCTTCGGCGAGTATCTGAGCATGAAAGAGTCAAGTGCCACAAGAAGCACCGTAAGCGCAATGACTGAGACGAGCAGCAGCTTGCTCCTGTAAAGATTCTTCACTAAAAGACCCTCCAAAAACGAGTTACTTAGTCAAAATGCAGTCCAAAGCGGACGCTGAACTCAATCAGCCTTTCCCTGGACTTCCATTATAATTGGAAGTATCATCGGGCTGCGCTTGGTCTTTGAATAGATGTAATCGCTGAGCGCGTCGCGCATAGCGGACTTGATGTTGCCCCACTCGCGGATATTTCTGTCGCGGCAGTTATCCATTACCTGCTTCATGAGCTGCTTCGCCTCGTCTAACAGCGCTTCGCTCTCGCGTACGTAAACGAAACCGCGGGAAACGATGTCAGGCCCTGCAAGCACGTTTCCGGTCTCGCGGTCGATGGTCGCTACGATTATCATTACGCCGTCCTCGGCAAGGTGTTTTCTGTCGCGGAGTACTACGCTTCCGACGTCGCCGACGCCGTAGCCGTCCACCATTACCCTGCCCGAAGGAACCGTACCAGTAAACTTCATCTCAACGCCGTCGGTTTCAAGCACCTGACCGAGATCCGCAATGAAGATATGATCCTCAGGTATACCCATGCCTATCGCGAGCTTGCTGTGCTTCTTCAAGTGCTTGTATTCGCCGTGTATCGGGATAAAGAACTTCGGCTTCGTCAGCGAGATCATCATTTTCAGCTCGTCCTGGCAGGCGTGGCCGGATACGTGAACCTCGTACATCGACTCGTAAATTACCTCGGCGCCCTGCTTCATCAGCTCGTTCACAACCTTTGTCACCAGCTTTTCGTTGCCGGGTATCGGGGTCGCGGAGATGATTATAAAGTCCATCGGTGTTATGGTGACCTGCCTGTGGTCACCGCTGGACATTCTGGAGAGCGCTGAGAGCGGCTCGCCCTGGCTGCCGGTGGTGCAGATAACAAGCTTCTCCGGCGGGTACTTGTTCACGTCCTCAATGTCGATGAGCATTCCCTCCGGAATGCGGACGTAATTCAGCTCGACCGCCTTTGCGATGACATTCTGCATGCTTCTGCCGGAAATAGCGACCTTCCTGTCGTGGATTATCGCCTGGTCGATTATCTGCTGAATGCGGTGGATATTACTCGAGAAAGTCGCGATTATGATGCGCTTTCCCTCTGCCGAATTGAACAGGTTCTTAAAGCTCTCGCCCACCGAGCGCTCGGATTTGGTGTAGCCGGGACGCTCCGCGTTGGTGCTCTCGGACATCAGCGCCAGTACGCCGCGGTTGCCAAGCTCGCCGAAGCGCGCGAGATCAATTATGCCGCCCTCTATCGGGGTGTAGTCTACCTTGAAGTCGCCGGTGTGCACGATAACTCCCGCTGGGGTGTGGATAGCAAGCGCGCATGCGTCCGGAATGGAGTGGTTAACGCGAATGAACTCCACGGACATACAGCCCATGCGGACATTCTGGCGCGGCTCCACAACATTGAGCGAAGCCTGTGAGAGCAGGTTGTGCTCCTTGAGCTTGCCCTCTACCAGACCCAGCGTAAGGCGGGTCCCGTAGATAGGAACGTTGACCTTCTTTAAAAGATACGGCAGGGCGCCTATGTGGTCCTCGTGGCCGTGGGTGATAACGATACCGCGGAAGCGGTCCTTGTTCTTCTCAAGATAGGTGAAGTCCGGTACTACCAGATCAACGCCCGGCATGTCCTCGTCCGGGAATGCAAGTCCGCAGTCAACGATGAACATATCGTTGCAGCACTCGTAAACGTAGAGGTTCTTGCCGATTTCGTTAAGTCCGCCGAGCGCCGTGAACTTCACGGGAGCATAGCGAACCTCCCTGGGCTGCTTCTTCTGCGAGGTGCGCTGGCCGTTGTCGCGCCTGGAGCGCTCCGGGCGCTCGGAACGTTCCTGGCGCTCAGCGCGCTCGGCTCTGTCGGAACGCTCCTGAACCGGCTTCAGGACTGCCTTCTGCGCGTTCTCCTTTTTCTTCACCGGTGTGAATCTCGCGCGGTAGCGCTTGTCGTTCCTGCTCTTCTCAGCTGCGGAACGCTCCTGCTTCGCGGGCTGTTCCGGCTTCTTCTTGGGGGCTATGTTCTCGGTTTCTGTGAGCAGCTTGTTGTTAGTCAATAATCCCATTAATTACGATCCTTTCTCCGTTGCAGGAACAATATCCGGGCTGCAAAAAGGCGCAGTACACCGCCTGTTGTATCAGATCAGGAGCCGAACACGGCATGAATAAGTAAGCGTCCGCACATTGATAAAGAGGAGCGTCCCGCTCCGGGCAAATGACTGCCGGGGTCGGAATGCATGCGGCGAAGCCTTCCGGCAGAACGGAGCCGGCAGACAGCGCCATGTGAGTAAAACGGCAATGCGGAACAAACCCCTGCGCCCCGGCGAATGGTGCCGTTTGGCAGAAGGTCAGCCATCTTTTCCGGAGCAAATCGCGCCGGAGATCATCGTTTCATGCTGTTCAGATGATATATGTTAACTGCAAAAAATTACCTATATCTATATTTGACCGGCAGGGCGCAAATATACACATACGCCGACCGGTTTAATACCTTGAAGGACATCAGATCCGGCAAAAAATCCACATTTATTTACCGGACATATGTATTTATTATACCGCTTTTCTGCCCGATTGTCAAGTAGTAGCTACGATTAAATTATCTACATAAGCAGTATTAGGAAACCGTAACGTATAAAGCTTCTTTCATTTATAGATATCTTGATGAGTGCTTTTGTTCTCCACACTCAGCCACTATTAATTTCAGAGAACACTCCCATCTCAAGCAAAAATCCGGCGCTGGATATCCAACGCCGGAAATTTTATTTATCTTGCGGAACTGCTTTAAATCAAGCCTTGAGAGCCTCTTCAACGAGAACTGCGCAAGCAACGGTAGCGCCAACCATGGGGTTGTTGCCCGAATTTCGATAAAGAGCATCAATGCTCGTGGATGGCTCTGTTATGCGGAAGGAAGGTTTGCGAAATCGAGTGGATAAAGGGTAATTTCAGTGTGTGGAGGACATGAAGAGGACAAGGAGGACATCAAGTTGTTACCTCTTCTTTTTTTGTAAACTTGCATTTAAGTACATCACCGCTATCAATAACAAATACTTGATCTAAATATTTATCATAGTCGGATTCCTCTATACCAATGAGTTTCATTACCCCTCTTTTCTTATCATCAATGTAATTTAATAATTCTATAATATAATAACTTTCATGATCATGAATTTTGCTATTATATTCATAAACCACCAGCTTATGCTTGTCGTTCTCAGATAGCCACTTTTTTAATATAGTCCATCTATATTTATCAGTCTCGCCAAAAGATATCCCATAAGTATATATTATATCACTTGAATTGACTAAAGAAATATATTGTTCTTCTCTTTCACCAAAGCCGCTGATTTGATTAATTGAACTTTTTACACAATATTTCTCTAAATTGGGATTGTCTTTTAACGTTGAACTTTTAAGCTGTTCGGTAGAATCTACACCAATTATCACTAAATCATGAGCCTTTAAAGAGCCATGGAGATGGAGTATAGAATTATTTAATTTAGAAGAACATTGTAGATTTGCATTATTGATTTCATGAATTATTAAGGAACCATGCCGATTCTTATAGTTATTTAGTACTTTTTCTATTGAATCAGTATAATTAAAATTAATAAAACGAATATCAAAATTGATCGGCAAGCCCACTTGGTATTGATATACCTGTTTTAAATCCCTTTGTGTTAAAGACCTATACCCATTTTTTACAAAGTCAACAAAAGCATCAGCAACTTCATCTGAGCACTCATAAGAACTAGATAAATCTAATAAATACTTCGAAAACTTGTTAGTAAAATCCAATAAAACTGCCTTAACATTTTTTTCATCACCATCAAGATATTCAGCACACGCCATTTCAAAGTCTTGCCATTTATCAAATATTTGATTTTTTATTTTATCCCAAAATTCCTTTATCATTTTATTGTCGGGATTGCTATCATCCAAGTTTTCTATTCCCTCAATATATTCTTGATAATAATCACTATATTTTGTAGGTAAGCCTAGATTAACATCAAATCCATTACCAATTAAATATGTAACTTTCATTTTGGTTAAACCTCCTGCTATTTGTATAATATGACATTTATATTATATACCATACACTTGTAAATTTCAAGGCAGAAAAGTAACCAAAATGACATTAGGAGCATTGTACAAAATGCTCACTTTAGTACCGCTTAGTAAATAAATATTATTTAGCTGATATACCATAATAGCATTACAAATATCCTTTATTTAGTGAAGTAGATTATTAAAAAAGTATGGCTGCCATTCATGACAGCCATCATTCAATAAGTTGTATCAGCAATACATTGATTGTAGAATATTGTTACCCTGCTCAATAATGGTATCAGATGTATGCTGATATATTTGCATAGTTACTTGTATATTTTTGTGACCCAGCCTTGCTTGTACATATTTAGGGTTGGCACCGGCTTCGGCAAGATTGGTTGCGTGGGTATGTCTTAAACTGTGATAGTCAAAATCTTCGCACCCTAGCTGGGTATGTATAATCATTGATGTATGTTGCATTACCCTGGACTGTATATATTCGCCATTTTCCCTGCGGCAGATCGGGTATATTTCTACCCCTTTTCCATCTGTATTAAGTTCCCTACTGTTATCACCCTCAAAAAGGTGGATATATTTATCTGCATAGTATTCGGCTGCTCGTTCCTGTCTTTGCTTTTCTCGCTCCAATAATTCAATCAATGAACTATCTAAAGCAATAGTACGAAAAGCATTATATTTAGGTTCACTAAAATACCAGTACCCTTTTCCATGCTCCTTACTTCCACCCTGCCACTGTACCTGTCTGTTAATAGTTAGTGTACATTTAATAAAATCAATATCAGACCACATCACCCCGAATGCTTCGCCAAGCCTTAATCCACATTTATAACCTAGCATTAAGGGTATATGTGCTGAACTTCCCTCCGGAAATCTCTCAAAGATTTTATTAATCATATCTTTGCTGATGTATATATGAGGTTCAGATCTGGAAGGTATAGCAGGTTTAGCCCTAGTAGATGGTAGCTTAACATAAGTCATCGGAGATGATTGTAAATAATGCAGCGGTTCTACTGCGTAAGATAGCGAGTTGGATAATATACCCTTAATTACTGTCAATGTATTTCTGCTGAAACCCTGATTAAATATGTCATTTATAAAATCTTGCAGAACGGCGAATGAAAGAGAAGATAACATATATTTACCCAGTTTGGGTTTAATATATAGTCTTATTTTCTTTTTGTAATTTTCAAGGGTAATCGGTTTGAGATTGGTTACACAGTAAGCCCCTAACCAGTAGTCAAGGTAATCTGCAAAGCTACTATTATTAGGCTCAAATACTGCACCTGCCTGGGTATAATCACTATATGCTTTTGCACCGGCTTCCATTGCTTCCTTTTTGCTTGCATATCCACTTTTACATATCTGCTTTCGCTGACCTGCCACTGAAGCAGCCTCAAATCTGTACTCCCACTTATTGCCCCGTTTCCTTGCGTGTACTGTTGCCATATTATTTGTCCTCCATTTCAGCCTTATGGGTTTTGTGAGTCTATTATAGCGTCATCAGCATAAAAAATCCACGCACGAAATCACCAGTAAATAAGTTGAGACTTTGTTTATTTTATAGGATATTTTTTATTAATTTATCTGTTATATTATTTTTTAAGATTCTGATTTATATTTGATTGAATACCACCAAAAGAGGCGGTAAAGAAAGCGAGGTAAAATATATGTCAGATTTGCAAATAATCAATCAAGGTACTAATCAGAACAGAAAAACAAAGCAAGTTGGAAGTAACATTTCACAGGTAGTAGAAAATGATATATGGGTAGCATACAACCCCTCTGCCCCTATCGGAAGAATGTTAGTAGCGGATAATGATTTTTATAAATCAGTATATAATATAGCTGCTAAAAAATCATATTCCTTTATGCCTTACTTACTGCCAAACACAGTATTTAATGCAACCCCCAAAAGGCTGAAAGACATTTCAAAAAATGTGATTAAGCTGACACCATATAACCTGTTAGAGGGTGTAGCACAGGCAGGTAAACAGATATATACAAAATCAGGAGTTAATGTAGGGCAAGTGGATTATCGTTATCTATCACAATCATACTACTTATACACATCATTATGTGTAGGTATATCCGCAGATGGTAGGATTAGTCTAATTACAGCGTCCATGAATGTACTAAAACAAATGCCTATTTTACATAATCCCGCCAAGCATGCAGAACAGATAGCCCAACGGCTACACCCCAAGACAGACGATATAGTCAATGGCATTATACAATGCGTGGAATTGATACCAACAATATCAGGGTATGATTTAAAACCAGCTATTGTAAATGCTAATTTACCCGATTATGTTATTGCCCCTAAGGCATGGGTAGATTATTTGGTTAATAGTATCAACAATACTATGACGGTGTTCCCTTGTAAAATCACTTATCTTCGTCCAGACGGTAAAACAACTTCTGTAACTGCATATAACAAACCGATTAAAGGAGAAAAACAGCAAAATATATTATGTGACTACTTAAAATATCAATCACCAAATAAGTATGGGGTAATACAATGTGTAGATGTGCAGAAAGGAGTAATAACCATATTTCCTATAACTCATTTCGTGAGTGTGGAAGCTATTAAAGAAGTGTAAAACAAACAATTGTTAATATCACAAATATTGTTAAGGCGAAGGAATAGCGTAAATTGGATGGCATCAGAGTAAATTAATAATGTAAAATTGATTTACTCTGATAAACATATATATTTTTTTATGGGAGGAATTAATAATGGGAATTGTATATGGATATGCAAGAGTATCAACAACGGGACAATGCCTGGATAGACAACTTGACGCATTAACGCAAGCCGGTGTAGATAAGGATTTGATTTACTGTGAAAAGATGTCAGGTACTAAAAGTAATCGTCCAAAGTTAAAGGCTCTATTAGAAACAGTTGAAGAAGGAGATACAGTATATATTGAGTCTTTAAGTCGTTTGGGTAGAAGTTCGGCAGACTTAATCACTCTTATGCAAACATTTCATAATGAGGGCGTCACACTTATTTCATTAAAAGAAAAATTAGATTTTGGTAGTGCCGCAGGAAAAATGATAGCACAATTTTTATGTGTCCTAAGCGAGTTCGAGCGAGAAACAATTTCTGAACGTGTAAAAGAGGGTGTAAAAAGTGCGCGTGAGAGGGGGAGATTTGGTGGCAGACCTGCCACTCCGGAAAAGACATTGGACAAAGCATTGAAGATGTATGATTTACATAATTTGACTGTATCGGAGATTTGTCGTGCGTGTGGTATTTCTCGACCGACTTTGTATAAAGCCCTGCGAGAACGTGAAAATAAAATAGAGCTGGAAGAAATGGATAATCAATAATACATTAAGGGTAGGTTGTTAGCCTACCCTTATGTTATAATACTTCTATATAATTTACCGAAAGGAGTAATAAAATGAGAAAAGAAATTATTTTGACTGATAAATCAATAAAGGGATACATAGAGTATCTAAATGAACAGGAGCGTAGTGAAAGTACCATTAAATCATATAAACGTGAGTTGATGTCTTTACAGTTGTTTTTAGACTGTCAGCCTGTGACTAAAGATAAATTATTATCATACAAAAAAATGCTAACGTCTCATTATGCACCAACAACTTGTAATGTATCTATTGCCGCTCTAAATAGCTATCTCAAATACATAGGCAGACCAGATCTAATGCTTAACCCCTTAAAAATCCAAAAACAAATTTACGAAACAGCAGACAAAGAATTGACACGCAAGGAATATGACAAACTAATCAGGGCGGCAAATATTAATGGGCAAGAACGACTAAGTTTAATCATACAGACCATATGCTCAACAGGTATAAGAGTTTCAGAATTACAATATATAACGGCTGAAAGCCTAAAAGAGGGTAAATGCTTAGTCACAAATAAGGGTAAGAGCAGGATAGTATTCCTGCCTACCTCTTTATGTACAATGTTAAAAAAATATGTAGTATACTCAAATATTACATCTGGTTCTATCTTTACAACACGCTCTGGGAAACCAATTGACCGCTCCAACATTTGGGCGGCAATGAAACGATTATGCACTATTGCAAATGTCAACCCCGAGAAGGTTTATCCGCATAACTTGCGCCATCTTTTCGCCCGCTCCTACTACTCACAGTACAAGGATTTATCTAGACTTTGTGACTTACTAGGCCACACAAGTGTTAATACTACCAAAATCTACACTAAGGAATCAGGAGCCATTCATATAAAGCAAATAGAGGGTTTAGGGTTGGTAAGAGATACCACATAATTTAACCACATAATATTTATTATGTGGTTAAACAAAAATCATATAATTATCCATATATAATTATAGCATAGCAGTCAGCCTTTGTCAAGGAGTTAATAGTTAAAGGAAATAAAAAAATAATAGAAAAACGCAAATTATTTGTAAATCATATTCGCACAAAGCCTTTTGTAATGCGACTTTGAGCCATATAACCACATAATAAATATTGTGTTGTAAATCATTCTAAATGCTCTATTTTAGGGCTGTTCGAATTGTTTCTGAAAGGAAAAACTATGAAAAAGATTACTGCTATACTGTCCGTGCTTCTTTCTGCACTTCTGCTTCTTGTCGGCTGCAGCAATGTAGCTGATACCGCAACATCCTCCTCCGCCACCACAGCAACAGAAGCTTCTTTATCAACATCAGGAATGCAAACAATAATAGGCGCAGACTCGTCCGTCAAGGTGCTTAATGCGTATGAATCATTGGACTATGCCCTGAACAAGCTGGAAGGCTACATTGAGCAGGGTATTGTAGAAGAAGACTACATGGAAACCCTAAAGGTACTTTCAGTAGCGTTAAAAGACATAGAAACAGACCTCAATGTAGACAATGCAAGCCACATAAAGGATTTAATGGTAACAGCAGACGACACCGTATCCAGTGCAATGGGTATGAGTGATGATTCCGAATACCTCAATAGTCTGAATGACATCTCAGCAACAGTAAGCAGGATAAAGGAATCAGCAGACAGATTGATTTCAAATACAGGTACAGGTGGTGACAACAAGGAAGATACCAGCACTTCAAGTGATAGGGTAGAAGAATCTGATATAGTAGACAGCACCAGTAATGAGGGTAACACTTCCAACACCACAACCATGACTCCCACAGAGGAAGACAGCGAACAAACAATAGACACAAGTAAGATAGAGCAGGGCGACTACACAGCAGGCGGCTATGCCCCCACAACAGCAGATTCAAGATATAAAGACAATGGCATAGTATGTGGTTGGGCAACAAATACAGGAGTAAATTTTGACAGAACACAAATACAAGACCTATACAATTTCGTAAAATCAGGGTATACCAGTGCAAGAACAGTAGACGCTCGAATTCAGTCAAGAAAAGGTGGAACAGACAACCCCAGAATAGCATGGTATGAAAGCTATGAAATGGGTAAGGATAATGTGTTTGTATCGGGTTATGAAGATGGCTATGTGGGTAATACAATATCAGTAACTTATGAAAATATGACTTGCAGCGATAAGTTATTAGAGTTATTAAAAAAGCCAATGGTAATAGATGCAGACGGCGATGGAGCATTTGAATCCTCAACAAAAAACTGGGATGCCTTATTAAAGCTGAATGAAACAGAAGATGTAGAAAAGGAGATATGTGCTAAGCCAGAGAATACGTCAATAACGTATAATTTCCGAAATTATTGCGGTGATATAATACAATTAGGTATAAGAGGTCCAAATGTAAACAGTCATTCTTCATATGATAGCATAGAGGGTACAGAATTTAATAAAGCATTAGCAGGAGTAGATTACACATTAACCTGTGACGATGACCCCGAAGCATTCAAACTAATAACAGGTGACGAGTTAAAGAATTATTATGACTTTTCCACAAAGTTTGGTTCAAGTTTTAATGAGGGAGAAACTCAATGTTTAGTAGATAAAGGGTTATTAGATTACAGACAACCGGTATCCAGATGTGACACCTACAGTATAGCAGGCGTAACCAAACCAAACACATTAGGAGCGGGAGCACAATATTATGCAGGCGTAAAACCAGGCATCTATCACTGCACAGTCACCCTTAAAGATGGTAAGCAAATACCAATAGTAATAGAAAACCTACCAATTCATTATGAAGATAATTTGTGGGGTGGTAAGTCACAGTCAGAAATAGACGCTTGCGTAAAGTATGTACAGCAGAGTAGAAATATGTTATATGGTCAGTACATAGGTTTAGATGGAACAAACCGCTTAAATACGTTGTTTGCTGGTTCGATTGATGCAAAGGATAAGATAAATGTAGCAGACGATACAAGGGAAAACTTATCCAAAGCAGTAAAGCTGTTTAACGATTCTAATTTCTATGAATTTGGTGATGGTACAAACGGTGATAGAATTGAATTGAAAGATACAGAAGCGGCGGGAGAATGGTGGCTGCATTTCACTAGTATGACAACAAGCAATTTCGTCTGGGGCGGCAGTCATGGAACATATAGGGCATTGGAGTTATTCACAAATGACCCCAATGGTGACTGTGAAACAGCGTCAGCGGGAATGGCATGTATATTGAATGTAATGGGTTATACGACAAGGTATATAACAAACAGCAGTCATGCCTATATAGAGATAAAGGTACCCGCAGCGATAACCAAGTCAGGTGAAGACCAGTGGTTAGTAATGAATAATGGCGAATTAGTAACGGGTAAAACATCAAATTATAGGAAGATGATAAGGCAAGGTCACACAATAAATTTTGTAAACAAGGGTTTCAACAGTTATTGGGTGCAAGACTATCCAGAGTTGCTAAAATAAATATTAAGGGGTATTTAATCTAAAGGTTTGATACCCCTTAAATAATGGTCAAAGGCTGGGACACCTATTGGAATGCAGATATGCCAAGATAAGTATAATAGGGGTATTCTAATTAAAGGATACCCCCAAAATATTTTAAAAAAGTTTTTAAAAAGGCCTTGACAATTCCAGAAATTTACGCTAAAATAAAAAGCGTAGAGGTACTGGCTAATAAGCAAACCCCCCGACGATTATGTGTCAATAGACGTAATAACCGCCTAGAATGCGACTAGGCGGTTACTTCTTTATATAGAATAAAAATATTTAAAATTTTTTTTTAAAAGGTCTTGACAAATTAAAAAGTATACGCTAAAATAGAAAGCGTAGAGGTACTGGCTAATAAGCAAACCTCTCGACAATTCTATATGAATGAAGTCACACAGAACCGCCTAGAATGCGTCTAGGCGGTTACTTCTTTAGAGTGACAATCAAATCAATAGCTGATATCGCACAATTTAAAACTGCGCTTATGCAACTAATCAAAGAAATCAACTCAAAAGACATAGACAACACCTCCTCTGTGAATAAATTCAACAAAAGTTATGTAGTCAAACTCCTTTCCAACCTTTGCTGTGTCGGTCGGGAGGTGTAACGCCTATTAGCATCAATGACAGTAGCTATAACACAATACCCCTAGCTTGTCTACATTATAACACATATTTAGCGAAATGTCAATATATTTATTTAAAAATGTATAAAGTGACAAGTTATATGTAACTAAATAAGGGTATAACAAAGAGGTCTTTCACAAAATAGGTGCTTCAAATAGTGAAAGGTAGTGATTAAATTATGTACACTAGTTTACAAACAAGTGAGAATAAGGATAATTATGTAGAAGAATATAAGGCAGTATTAAAAAATGGTTTTTCATATGAAGGTGGTAAGGTAATAGAAGCATATTACAATGATAAGTTAAAAGAGATTTGGTTCATTCTCAGTACAGATGATTACATTTCGCAGCTTGCATTTACGAAAAAGGCATTATCTACTTGGAATAGTTATGGTGGTGAGGTTGTTCCTATTATAATGGAGAAATCCAGATTTAGTTCAGAGATGATGCCAAAAGGGACAATTAAGTTAAAGGTAGGTGCAGAGTAAAGTTTACGACAATAGGGTATTTTAATTTAGAGGGTACCCTAATATTTTTAAAAAAAGTTTTAAAAAGGCCTTGACAAATAAAAATTATATGGTAAAATAAGAGCATAAAATTACAGTGTTATATAGCACTATATGGGTAGAAGTAATGCATGGGTTTCGCTCCTGTAAATGCGAGTTTTAATGCACGGGTTTCGCCCTGTGAGAGCGAGTTTTAATGCAAAAGGGAGAAGTTAGCTTCTCCCTTTTATCATTTTAAAATAAAAGGGGAAAAGAATGATACAATTTTTTGATGTGGATGATAAGTATACTACATATTTACAAAGCATTGATAGACAAGTACCTAATATAAAGTACACTTCTAATAATAAATTTGTTTGTGGTATAGTATTACAGATAAATGGGTTTGATTATGTAGCACCTATATCATCAAAAACAAATAAGCAGCGAACAAATATATTGATATATAATGGTTCTCAAGTGCTTTCTTCTATAAAATTTTCATTTATGTTTCCTGCAAATTCATCAGTATTAACATATAAAGATATACATAAAATTGGGTTAGTAAATTGTAATTATGCAAATGGAATTGTTATATTGTCAAGCACATGAAGCAGAAATACATAATAAGGCTCAAATGGTGTATAATATAGGGTGTAATAAAGGCCATCCATTATATTATACTTGCTGTGATTTTAAGGCATTAGAAGAAGCAAGTTTGAAATACACAGTATAAGGAAAATAGAGGGGTATCCTCAAGAAAGAAGCAATGCTAAAGACAACAGTATATAATGAGGTCAAAGGCTGGGACACTTATTGGAATGCAGATATGCCATGGTAAAGAAGTTAAGGGGTATTCTTATTAAAGGATACCCACCGGCGGCATAGGTTCTGGTTATCATTCTCTTTTTGCATAGCTGCTCTAAATGATTTTGCACCCTGCCTTTGGTGGGGTGCTTTTTCTGACTCAAAAGTATACGGTATTTGCACTGCCAAATTAGGATAAAAATTTTTTCTAAAAAATTTTTATGATGCGAAAACGCTTGCTACAACTGCGTTTGTTGATGGTTAGGCACATCCAACAATTAGCAAATGGTAATTTTTAGGGTTGACAAATAATTTAATTGGTGCTATAATAATTACATAAGGGAATAAAATAAAGAAAAATAAAGTTATTATCCTGTTGTTGTATAGTTATTGATTGGTTATAGTATAAATATAGTAGTCCTTATATGGGTGATTTATATCCAAATTAGGACTTTTTTTATTCCCCAAAAAATAACTAAAAAACAAAGGAGTAAAAAACATGAAAAAGGAAAAAGTGTTAGAGTTGGAAAAGGTTAGAGATGGACTCTGGAAATTGATTAAAGATGTAAATGACCTAGACAAATTAGAGGCAGAGGGATTGCTAGACTATCATCATACATCATATTTCAAGGGATATGTATCCAGAAGAGAAGCCGGTTATATTGAAAATTATAGGGGGCATTTTGGCGTTGGATTTGCAGTAAGGTCGCCTAATCGTCATAGTACCACATATAGTTTTGTATCATACTATGTAATCCCTGAGTCTAATTCTAAAAAAGAGAAGAATAAAAATTGACTGATATCCAAATCATATAATGATTGATTAGGTGTACTGGGCAATAATATATAGCAAACTATCTGACAGTATTAAAATGATTAGATAGGATTCGCCCACGTTACCTGCAAATTCACCCTGCCTTTTGGTGGGGTGCTTCTTTTCTGCAAAAAAATGGGTGGGGTATTTGCCCCACCCTAACTAATTATCTTAACCAATTATACTGTGGATATTCCTTGCCATTTCGCAGGTTGTCAAAATCTGCTCTGCAAAATAACCGCCGACATATAGCAGCATAATATATTGCCTCGCCATCAGCGTCATATTTGGTTAGTGCTCCCCAGTGCCGATTTTTTAGCACTCTAAGATACCCAGACGGCGGGTTATCAGCTGCTGTATTGTTGTTTTTTGCTTTTTCCTGCGGCTTATATTTTTCATATGAAAGTATTATATCACTCATGTTTTTGGGTATGCTTGACCCACTTATATCATCAGAAAACAGGTGCAGACTAGCTTTATCAGTCTTTCGTGCGTGTACACACAGCAATATTGTAATGTCATATTTCTTGCACAAAAAGTTAAGATGCAATGCTAATTCTGCCTGTGCTCCATATAGTTCCCCACCCTCAGAATAGCGTGCTAGAGCAGACATCATGTTGTCTATCACAACAAATTTTACCCCTGAATGTTTAATCTGTCGCTCTACCACGGTAAGCATACGATCTACTAATGAAGAGGGATTATATACTTTTTCATACTGATCTTTTCTGATGGTTTTATCTTCGTACAGCAATATATATTGGTTAAGCCACTGGCCTATCTTATCCCGTGCAAATGGCTTTACAATGCCAAAATTCTTTTTTGTCCTGTCATTAACTAATCTATCTGTGTATTGTGGCCCCGCTGCCTGTAAATATAGCGTTTCAGCAGTTTCACGCAGCGTCATTTCTCCACTGTATACCATACTCTTTATTTTACTGTTAGCCGCTTGCAAAAGCATTTGGGTTGCAATTGTTGTTTTACCGCTCCCCTCCTTTCCCAATAGTAATATGAGGTTTCCCGATTCAATCCCATTTAACATGTTATCTGTTTCCGGGAATCCTGTCATAAATAATACACTACGGGTATCTTCTGATAAATCGACATCTGATATATGCTTAATCTCGCTATCCTCATATATTTTGCTCTCTTTAACTAATTGCAGCAGTATTTCCTTTCCGCAACCTGTTAAAATCTCATTTGCGTCCTTTTTACCTTTGTAATCTGCTATTACTCTAACTTCCCGCTCTAGCTTTTCCTCAAACTCCTCAACTAATGTGATTTTCCCGTTTTCCGAATCTCCGAATATAATAACACTAGGATATGTAGCTAGTAAATCAATATCATTATCGTCCAGAAATGTTAATCCTTTGTTACCAAATCCATTTGGTACACTTACAACATCATACCCTTGTTCCCGCACTCCAGCCTCCACCAACGAAAGACAGTCAATCAGTCCTTCTGTAATTATTAGCGTGTGCGAATCTTCCTGTAAATTCTGCAATCCAAAAAAACAAGGCTTACCATTTACTTCTTTTTCTTTGGGCTGCATTCTACCATTACTATCTGCTTCGGGGTATAAGTTTCTGTACTTTGCATATGTAACAGTTGTACCCTCACTGTCTACAAATGGCATAAGTATATATTTATCTGCTTTATCCGGCTCTGGACTGTTGACAATATTATATAGTCTACAAGTTTCTTCCGATATCCCCCTACCTAACATATACTCTTTGCAGGCTCCTGTTAGCTCTAAGCCATTGATTTGGCTGATATCATATGTTTCAGATTTCTTTTCCTCTTGCTTATTCTGTCTGTTTTCTACACTCATTTTTCTATCTTCTCCTTTTGTGTTTTCAATATTATTTGTGTTCGCTACTCCACTGCTCATTATTTTTGCTTTTGCCAGTAAACTTTTATCTATGTTTGCTCCTTGCTGTATTTCGGGCGTCAATAACCCTGCATCCCTTATAGATATCATTGCCTGCAAACGCTTAAATGTGCCTCCTGCGCCACATTTGCTTCCCCTAAAACACTTAAATCTACCTGTATCTGCACTGACATAGCATGGGCTTGCATATACATCTTTTCCCCCTTTACCACCCCCACAGAATGGGCAAGGTAATAATAGCAGCTGATTATTACCCCTATCCACATATTTAATATTATGATTTTTTAGGTAGCTCTCTACTTCTCCCTTGCCTGGGATATACTCTTTCTCCATTCTTTTTTCCTCACTTTCTTATTTTTATGGTTAGGCGGGGGTTATTATTTTATTCCTATTGATTAACCTACCAGGTTAATCAATATATTTTACTATTAATTATTTATCTTTATTTATAGACATTTTCGCCCCGCTAACCATATTATTTCATTCCATTCCTTCATTTCATAACCTGCATAAAGCCTTTTGCTATATGGCTTTATGCGTTTCCGTAACCGTTTGTTTTCACCCCTTCAGCCGTACATTTTCATTCTGATTTTTTATTAGTAATAATACTGTGTATCACTGCTTGCTTCTTTGTCCTGTTCCCCCTTTATGCTTGATGTTCGGATAGCAGGAGAAAAATGAGAAGGAGGAGAAGCAGCAACAGTAGAAGCAGAATTAGCAAGCGATAATTGTATCTGTCTGCCGACTTTGAGGCAGGTAACTTGTCCATTATCAATAAGTTTTGCAATCCCATTACTGTACTGACTGTGACCCAGTCCAAGAAGCTGCTGAAGATAGATGGGTTTAAGGGTAATACTGTTATCTCCTGGCGGTATGTTTAGCAGCAAATAATAATACACTTTAGCTGCTCCTTCATGCTTGTACCAACTTTCCGCAGTAACAGACCGATTTAGCATAACAAAATTGTATTTTATTTCTTTGCACTTTTTGTCATAGTCACTTATAGTGCATATACTATATTTATCCCTCACCCCATGCCATACAAGTAATCCTGCACCCGTTAAATGCTTTATTGCTGTTTTTACACCCCCTAACGATATGTCCAGAGCGTCAGCAACTTTGCCATAGGATGTTATGCACTGTCCCACCTTAATTTGTCGGTCATACACATTCTTCTCTGTGTAATTTGCAGACATCAGCAAGTGCAAATATACCCTTATGTCATTGTTGCTGTAATCTATTTTTATATCCCTATCAATTTTCACAAATCCTTTATCTATCATTTTTTGTACTCCTATACATTGATAATCCTGTTTTTATATCTACTCCAACATATCCTTTCATACCGAATACTTCTTCCTCAACGCGAAATCTAATTTTATTGGTGTCCATATCTAATGCTAATCCATATCTATTTTTTATATATTCATTTGCCGGTATATCATCTACAATCCATAAGGGATTAATGGCACTGTTGGGATATATTACACTGTACATTTTGACTCGGAACTGCTTTTGCAAGTTATATCTTTCTGATTTATCATCATTTGTTAAATCTGCTAAGTTATCAGTATATTTATCGGTTACAACTGAAAAGTTGTAATTGGAAAAATAGCGATAATAATATGCAGATAAGTATTTGTACAATCTACAATACTGACCTATTGGATTGCCAATCAGTCTTGTAACAGTGTCAGCGAAATTTATATACCTATCATAATCATGCTGATTACATATTGGGTTATCATAATTCTTGATATCACAACTACAAAGACTTGTAATCGATGTAAAACAAATTTCGCGCGATTCTTCGTTAAGTCTTTGATATAGGGTATTCAGTGAATTAGTCTGTCGCTGGAGGTCGTGTGGCAAGAAGTTTTCAGCCAAATAGCGTTTATACAAATCTATAAGGCAATCATTACTGTACATTGATACCAGAGTATTAACTGCCTCTTCTGCTGAAACCGGCTCCGTAATTATTAGTGGAGGAGGCTGAGGAGAAGCAACAGTCATAGGTATGTTAGCGGTAGGTGTGACAATTTGTGTTCTGTGTTTCCGTCGTGCAGCAATGTTTCTAGATGGCGATATACAGTCATTATTAACCACAATAGGGGTAATTGCATTTGACAAATTGGTGCGCGGTGAGTAATATTGTATATCATCTACCTGTGCATAGTGTGACAAATCCGTATCGGCAAAAGTGGGGTCAATCTGATAGTTGCCGGTTAAAAAGTAGTTTTTAACCCTTATTGCACCAACGTCATCCTTATATACCTGTATAGGTATCAGCAAACCAGCGAATCCGCCTGACAGGTTATCCAACTTGTTATACTGTTGCAATACCTGTAGATTTTGCATATATTGCTGATACTTTTTTGTATCGTCCGGCGCACTGCAATCATCGGTGTTAGGCAGATATATTGACATAACCCCCTGCCACTCATGTTTACCCCATTTAAGATAATTGTGGGTAAAATATCCTTGATATAATCCTTTTGCAACATCAACCCACAGATATATACGACGCCATTTGACATTACCGTATATATCTGTATCTTCCTGCTGCTCTGCTTTTAGAATGATGCCGCAATAATTATCCGCTGGTATATTATCATCTATACACATATTTTCACCCCCTTAACATTACTGTAAATAACCATGCAACACATCAGTCAACCTATCCGCCAAATCCGCATATGGTGCATCACTATCCCTCTGTGCAGCAATATAGTGGTACAGTGCCTGTAAATACGGAGACTGTATGTATATTGTATTACCCTTGTGCTCATAGTAATTGATTATTTCGTATCTGCAACAATCTACATATCCTGCGCACTCTATTAGGTCCCAAATACAATCATCAACAACGGACAGTGGATAATACCCCTGCACATCACCCGCAGTAATAACTATATTATCATCATTGCGCAGATTTTGACGTGCTCCAATCGACAATACCAATAGCAGTATTGCACTAGCTGTTGGTGTCATAGTCCTACCTACTCCTACCTCTGGGCGTGATGATACGCCCGCCATTATAGCCTTTTTTATTTTCTCCATTTTTCTTTACCTTCCTTTCGTCAATAGATATTAAGAGAAATAAAAAAGTCCTAGTACGGGCATACAATGCCCATATCAAGGACTGCTATAACTATATTACGACCAATCTATAACTATACAACATCAATGGGGTAATATTACGATTTATTTACCCCTATGTTTTACATTATACAACTAATCATTTAATTTGTCAACCCCTATTTTTTACATCTTGCCGTTGTTAGCTACGACTAATGTTAAACAAACCTATACTATTTGTACTCTTACACGCTCTAAAAAATTTTAAAAATTATTTTAAAATCCCTTAAAACGGTCCCAAATAGGGGGGGAAAATGGTCCATAATTTACCCTGAAATGCGGGTATACCTTTTAATTTGAATTCTTTTGGTAATTTTTACACTGCCCTAAGTTGCATATTTATTTTACGTCAATAATCCCCATGCCACCTAACCTTAGATCAAGCGAATTACAAAACGCAATACAAAAAATTACGATTATAAAATTTCAAGTATCGTCAAAATCAGCAATTAAAACAGCATAAAATTCCACTTATGTTATATTTCCCTTTTTGATATTGACAGTTGTAATAAAGTGTGGTATAATAAGGAATAAAATTATAACATTAAGCTAATATTATATGAGGTGCATAGCTGTGTATTTATCTAAATAAAGAATTGAAAATATGAGGTTATTTAGAAAACCTGTTACTATTAATCTACATAAAGGGTTAAATCTATTCGTGGGAGAAAATGGATGTGGAAAGAGTACAGTAATTGATGCTATTCGCATGCTCTTAAACGAATCTGAATTTTCTCATAAAGGGGTAACAGCAGAAGATTTTAATTCTTCACGATATGATGAGAATACAACGCCTTACCGCCTCTTTATTGTGGGTGTTTTTTCAGAGTTAACAGATGAACAGAAAGTGGAATATTTAACGTGGCTTACTCACAATTTTGATGCTAGACTTAATGTTGAATATTTACATAGCACTAATGTTAGAGGAAATTATAAACAGAAAAGATGGGGCGGCTGTTCAAGTAATAGTGCATTTGATTGGGAACCTTTAAATGATATTCAGTGCGTATATTTACCTGCATTGCGTGATGCTGAGAGATACTTGAGAGCCGGTCGTGGTTCTAGACTTTCTAGATTATTAACTAATTTATCGGCGGATGAGTTAAAAGAAAAGCGTAAAAACAAAGAAAAAATGGAATTAGAAACAGAAGTTGCTGCTTTTAATCACACAATAGAACAGAAAACAGATATAGAGCGTGCCAATAAATTGATTAATAATAGTTTAAGAAAATCAGCGGGATCTGTTTTTGCTCAAAGTACCAGTATAAGGTTCAATGATTTATCATATGAGCGCATTGTTGAGTCGCTCCAACTATTGTTTTCAGATGAACTGGATGTAAAAGAAGATACAGCTTTTTTCAGCCTTTGTGAAAACAGTTTAGGATACAATAATTTGATATACATAGCTACTATTTTAGCCGAATTTGAAGGGTTGAAGGATAAATATTCATCACCTAGAATATTACTTGTGGAGGAATTGGAGGCACATTTACACCCACAGTTGCAGATAAAATTACTTAAATATTTAAGTAAGCAGGCCACGGAATACGATATACAAGTTATAATCACAACTCACTCTGCAATTTTGGCAGCAGCAACCCCCATAAGCCAAATAATATGTTTTAACCGTTGTAAAGATGACATATCAATAGTTCCAATTGCAAAATGCGAATTAGAGAGTGACAGCGAGAAGTTTATAAATAGATGGCTTGATGCAACGAAATCAATTCTGCTCTTCTCAAAAGGAAATATCTTTGTTGAGGGAATTGCTGAAGCAATACTTGTACCCAAACTTGCAGAAATCTATTTAAAAAGAAAAGGGGTAATAGAATCAACTTCATTGGAGGATGCAGGTATTTCTGTAATTAATCTAAATGGAATTTATTTTCAGCATTTTATAAAAATGTATAGCGGATATAGAATATCTGTTCCCGAGCAGGAAAACGGTGAAACAAAGTCGGCATATAAAGAACGTGTAGATAGATTAAAGAAAAAAGCTTCATTTGATAAAGGCGAATTCAGAAAGGTAGGGAATATTAAAGTAAGATGTGCAATAATAACTGACAATGATCCCGTTGATAATGAAGATATATTTATCAATTCTGAAAACGGGGAAAAAGTAACAAAAAAGGAACCAGCTACACCCACTAAAGATAACTTTTTACCAAGTGGGAATCCGCAAATTTATCTAAAAGAACAACTTGAAAATATGACTGATAATTGCCGTGTATATTCGAATCTAAAAACATTTGAATATGATCTAGCAATTGAGTGTCACAGCAATGCAAAAATAATGCTTGAAATTATTCTTGAATCAATACAGACTGATGGTAATATTGCTGATAAAGCACAAAAATATATTGATGAGATTAACAAAGAAGAGCGTGAAGATGAATTTTCAATAAATGATGCTGAAATGGCCTTGTTTATCTTAAATCAAATAGATAGCTCTTATCTAGGCAAAGGTCCATTCGCACAGTTATTATATGATAAAATAGACGATAGTTTTATTGTGCCAGGATACATATGTAAAGCTATTGATTTCGTTTTGAAACAGGAGGAAAGTAATGGATAGAAGAAAAGTTTTGTTAGAGCAAATATGTGGTTTTTGTGATATTACTCAAACGACTGGTATATGTAATGGGGCACTTGCAAACAAAAATAAATGTATATTTAATTGTCTATCAGAAGAACAAATTGATTATATTTACTCGGATATTAAGTCTAATGTGTATTTAAACGCTTGTCCAGGAAGTGGAAAAACAGAGGTAATAGGTTTAAAAAGTGCAATTGAAATAAAAAAATGGGATAAACCTAATTCTGGGATAGCTATATTAACTTTTACTAATTCAGCAGAAGATGAAATTAGAAGCCGCACTGTAAAGTATCTTGGGCATCAAATAGACTATCCCCATTTTATAGGTACATTTACAAGTTGGTTGCACGGATATGTTGCTAATCCGTTTTTAAGCTTGGTTACAAAATATAAAAATGAAGAAACTTTTGATAATAGCATTAAATTAATTGATTTGAAATGTACAAGTAATTTTCTCTATTCATATGAAACAAATTATAGTTATAACTCTCTTGGTAAAATCAAAGCAAATGAAATTTATTTTGATTTGAAAAGCCAAAAATATATGTATTGCGGATCTGTATCTGATGGACAAAGTGTTTTGGAAAGGCTATTATCTCAAGACCAATGGAGAAACAAGGAAATAGATACATTAAAGTTAAAATTTTGGAAATCAGGATTTGCGATATACGAAGATGTAGAATATCTTTCTCAAAAGCTATTAAATGAACAAAATGATATAGCAACATATATTTCTAAAAGGTTTCCTGTGTTATTTATAGATGAGTGTCAAGATTTGTCATTTGTTGAATTGAAAATTCTAAAATGTCTTAACTCTCATGGTTGCAGTATTCATATTATTGGAGATTTAGATCAATCTATATATGGTTTTAGGAATATTGATCCTTCTGACACAAATGCTTTCGTAAGTGAGTTATCAATGAATGAAATGCGTTTGTCGCAAAATCATAGAAGTTGTAGTCCGATTGTTAAAACATCAATGTTTGTATTAAATAAAAAAGACAAGATTACTTCAACGCAACCCCCAATATTAGATAAGCCATTAATTGCAATTCTTTATAAAAAAGGTGAAGAATCACAAGTGATTTCAAAATTTGAGTATTTAGTTAATGAAAATGGCTTAGATATAAAAAATTGTCGCACTATAGTTCGCAACAATAATTTGAGAAGCAAATTGTATGGTACAAAAGATGAAAGCAAATCCATTAATACCATTGAAGAATTTGCAAAAGCTATATATTGGCATTTGAATGGATGTTCAGTTGAAGATTTTCAGCGTAGCACTCAAAGCTTAGCTAGAGCCATCCAAAGAACCTTTTTCTCTACATCGGAGCATCTGAACATTACACGTTTATATAAACCGGTTGAGATTGAAAGTTCAGATTGGTGTAGATGTATAAATGATATAAAAAATGCGCTTGTATCTAGTACAGAACTTGATAATTTTGACCTTACTTGGGAAGATTGGAAGAAAGCTTTACAAATAGCTTTAACCTCAGACTGTGTAAGTAAATGGAATCAAAGTTCATTGAAACTAGGAAAACTCAGAAAAAATTGTGCAAAGCAAAAAGTGGAAAATGATATTGGTTCTGGAAAACAAGCTGAATTTAATTGTGGCATCGAAACTATTCACAGCTGTAAGGGAATGAGTTTGGATGCTGTATTGTTTATGTCAGCATATTCTAAAAGTAGTAACGGGGAAAACTCGCAGAATAATGGTTCGCATTGGCATAGCTGGTTTGTAGATAGTAGCGGTATTATAAGTGAACGCAACAGATTAGCGTATGTAGCATTTTCCCGTGCAAAGCACCTACTTGTCCTTGGAATTCCTAACCCTACGACATCACCAATTGATGAAGAACATAAACAGTTACTTATCGATGCTGGTTTTGAGATCATTTCAATAAGTTAACAAAGAAACATTATAAACCAATTTATAAGGGAGTGATTATATGGCTATATTATTAAATGTACCATTTTCAGAAAAAGACGAGGCAAAAAAATTAGGTGCTTGGTGGAATCCTGAATTAAAGAAATGGTATATTAAAGATAGAAATGAATATATAAAGTTAAAAAAATGGATTTCCCCAAGGGATTCATTTTTTGTAGTGTGTGATCACTTGTACATAATACAGGGTGAGAATACTTGTTTTAAATGTGGCCAAAAAACACGAGTAATTGGCTATGGTATAGAAAGCTACATGGAATTTGACGATGAAATTAATAATGGCGTATATTATGATAATGGTGAAATAGTTCATATAGCAGCTCACATTAAACCTATTCCGAGCAAATTAATGGATTATATTCAGCACACATATAATTATAAAAACAGATATTCCAAATTTGCAAATCGCACTTATTTAGCAAACTGCTGTGATAATTGCGATGTTTTGCAAGGCGATTTTTTCTTATTTGATGAAGTCGATAGTCCGTTTTGGATAGAAAACAGTGAAGTAGCTTCAAAATTAAATTTGTTTAAGATATCGCTTGAGTATGACATCGTCTTAGATGATATTGAAATTAGTTTTAGTTCAACTGACTATTTGATAAAGCAGTACGCGCATATTGAAGAATTGGATGTTCCTATAATACAGCTATAGATTTCAAAACCTTCCAAGTATTATATAGATAACGGAAAAAGATAGATATAAGTTATTCCCCTTGTCCTCCACCCTCAACCCAGATAAATTAAAAATCGGAGGACAAAAGGAGGACAATCCTCCATTTCAAGCAAAAATCCGGCGCTGGATACCCAACGCCGGAAATTTTATTTATCTTGCGGAACTGCTTTAAATCAAGCCTTGAGAGCCTCTTCAACGAGTACTGCGCAAGCAACGGTAGCGCCAACCATGGGGTTGTTGCCCATACCGATAAGACCCATCATCTCAACGTGTGCAGGAACGGAGGAAGATCCAGCGAACTGCGCGTCGGAGTGCATACGTCCCATTGTATCGGTCATGCCGTAGGAAGCAGGACCAGCAGCCATGTTATCAGGGTGCAGGGTACGGCCTGTACCACCGCCGGAAGCTACGGAGAAGTACTTCTTGCCCTTCTCTACGCACTCCTTCTTGTAGGTACCTGCAACGGGGTGCTGGAATCTGGTCGGGTTGGTGGAGTTACCAGTGATGGAAACATCAACGCCTTCCTTCCACATGATCGCTACGCCCTCGGTAACGTCGTTTGCGCCGTAGCAGTTAACCTTAGCGCGCAGACCGGTGGAGTATGCCTTGCGGAATACTTCCTTAACCTCGCCGGTGTAGTAATCCATCTCGGTCTCAACATATGTAAAGCCGTTGATTCTGGAGATGATCTGTGCAGCGTCCTTGCCAAGACCGTTCAGGATAACGCGGAGCGGCTCCTTACGAACCTTGTTTGCCTTCTCTGCGATACCGATAGCGCCCTCAGCAGCCGCAAAGGACTCGTGACCTGCCAGGAAGCAGAAGCACTTTGTCTCTTCCTCGAGCAGCATCTTGCCGAGGTTGCCGTGACCAAGACCAACCTTACGCTGATCAGCAACAGAGCCAGGAATGCAGAATGCCTGGAGGCCTTCGCCGATTGCAGCGGCAGCGTCGGCAGCTCTGGTGCAGTTCTTCTTGATAGCGATAGCGCAGCCTACTGTGTAAGCCCACTTAGCGTTCTCGAAGCAGATGGGCTGGATCTTCTCAACTTCATGATAGATGTCAAGACCCTTTGCCTTGCAGATGTCAGCACATTCCTCGATGGAGTTGATGCCGTAGTTCTTCAGAACAGCAAGGATCTGGGGTTCGCGTCTGTCGTAGGATTCAAATAAAGCCATTGTTTTCTACCTCCTATTACTGCTTTCTCGGGTCGATGAACTTAACAGCGTCAGCAACGCGGCCGTACTGACCGTGAGCCTTCTCGAATGCTGTGTTAGCGTCATCGCCGTTCTTGATGAATTCCATCATCTTGCCGAAGTTTACGAACTTGTAGCCGATGATCTCGTCATCTTCGTTCAGAGCAAGCTCAGTAACATAGCCGTCGGTCATCTCGAGGTAGCGGGGACCCTTCTTCAGAGTACCGTACATTGTACCAATCTGGGAACGGAGACCCTTACCGAGGTCCTCAAGGCCTGCGCCGATCGCAAGACCGTCCTCAGAGAAAGCGGACTGGGTTCTGCCGTAAACTATCTGGAGGAACAGCTCTCTCATTGCTGTGTTGATAGCGTCGCAAACGAGGTCGGTGTTGAGAGCCTCAAGAATGGTTCTGCCGGGGAGGATCTCAGCTGCCATAGCAGCAGAGTGAGTCATACCGGAGCAGCCGATGGTCTCAACGAGAGCCTCCTGGATAACGCCGCCCTTTACGTTGAGGGACAGCTTGCAGGTACCCTGCTGGGGTGCGCACCAGCCGATACCGTGTGTGAAGCCGTTGATGTCGGTGATCTCCTTAGCCTTTACCCACTTTGCTTCTTCGGGGATAGGCGCAGCGCCGTGTGCAACGCCCTGTGCTACGGGACACATGTTTTCAACTTCATGAGAATAAGTCATTGTTGTTTGAACTCCTTTCAACATTTTGTCCGGAGAAGTCTGCCCGGACATACAACTGTATTATACAACATTTCTCGTCATTTTGCAATAGGTTAGAAGCTACTAACTTCAAAAAAGTTTGTTAACCATCTCTTACTTGGCTCAGCAGTACGCCAAGCAAGGCTAACCGGCGCTTCCGGACGCATGAATCCGGACTCCCGTCAATCCGCATAGCAGCGCGAAATTAGCCGGAGCGCGCCACGAATCGCTCCGGCTAATTCATATCATACTCGCCCTGTCGAAAAACTCGATTATCATCCGCTGACTGTCCGCCAGCGCCTCTGCGCACTCCTTTGGCCGGAGCCTCCAGGCTTTAAGGCTGCGGCTGACCTTATTCATGCGCTTCTCGCTGATGGTACAGCCCAGAATGTGGCTCCCGTGCTCATAAATGCGCGTTACCACAAGGTGCGGGTAATCCGGCGTGCGTATCGCTTCCTCAATGCGCCGGGCGGCTTCCTCGGCGGGGAGTACATCGTCGTTTTCAGACGCCAGTATCAGTATGTCGCAGTTCATCTTTTCAAGCGGCAGAGCCGACTCCGGAACTGTTCCATTGATGTCAAATATGTACCTCGGCATACGGTGCGGCCCGTAACCTTTTGAAAACAGCCCCTTTACGAACGCTCCGGCGCTTCCCTTCCGCAGGACGTCCCATGGCGTGAACGGCATATCCCCGCCGCCCCGGGATATCACGGAACTGCCCGCAGGTCTGCGTCCCGCCGTCCCTTCCATCATGTGATCGAACGGCGAGCACACCGCCGCGCAGACTATCTCCGGAATGAAGCATGCGCAGGTGAGCGTATACAGCGCGCCCCCGGAAGTACCGGTCATCGCAGTTCGGATATTCTCTCCGAGCCGCTCCCGGAGCCACTTTACAGCGTGCTCGGCGTATTCAGCGGGGACAGCGCTCCGCCGACCCTCCGGGCACAGGCACAGCACGAGCACGGTAAATCCCGCGTCAATAAGAAACTGACTGCTCTCCAAAGCCTGCTCCATGCTTTCATTCAGATCTCCCGCGCGTATCACCGCCATATCAGGACGGCGCGTCCCACTGAAAAAACACCCGATGAACCCGTCCCGCTCAAGCTCTGTCCGCTCCATGCCCGCACCTCCTTTACTAATAAAAAGTATACCACACATCGGACGATAAGTCAACTTGCCGCAGCTTTTCCGCGCTTTTACACGATAATTTGCTGAATTATCATAAAAAACACTTGCATTAAAACGCGGAAAGTGGTATAATATTAAATAGCGTATGTACTCGGCTAAAGCGTATCCCGATCCCGGAATCCCCCGGGAGATGTTAATACGAGGTGACTTAATGAAAGCAGATCTGCATTGCCACACAACGATCTCCGACGGCTCGCTCGGTATATCCGACGTTATCCGCCAGGCTGACAGGAACGACGTCCGGTGCCTTGCGATAACCGATCACGACAGCCTTGCGTCCCTTTCACGCTCCGCAGTGCTCGGAAAGCGCTACAACGTGAACGTTATCCCGGCGGTTGAATTCTCTGCGTTCGACAGCGAGCGAAAAAAGAAAGTACATATCCTGTGCTACATGCCCGCAAAGCCCGACCGTCTCGAGGGTCTGTGCCTGCGTACCTCCACCGGCAGAATGGAGCTTGGAAAGCGTATGGCGGTCAAGGTGCTCGACAAATACCCGATAACGCTCGAGAGCATTCTGCGCTACTCCGCAGGAAGCAAGGCGATCTACAAATGCCACATCATGCACGCGCTTATGGACTACGGATACACCACCGAGCTTTACGGCGACATTTACGACTCCATCTTCGACGTAAACGATGGCATCTGCGCTGATGAAGTCGCTTCCGAGGCGAATTTCTACCCGGACGTGCATTTCGTTACCACGCTGATACGCGCTTCCGGCGGTATCTCGGTAATGGCGCACCCGAAGGTCTACGACAGCACCGCCCTGCTTGAGGAGCTTGCCTCAAAGCACGAGATAGACGGCGTAGAGGTCTGGCACCAGAGCGCCGACGAGCAGTACCGAGCGCAGCTCCAGGACATCGCCGCCGCAAACGGTCTGCTGGTGACCGGCGGGTCAGACTTCCACGGATTCTACAATCACTACGCTATCCAGATAGGTTCAAACACGACTCCCGAAGAGTCGCTCAACAGGATAATCACCCATAAGGGTAAAGCATAATACATATTTAAGAGGGAAACAACATGGACATCAAAGAAAAAGCACTACAGAAGCACTACGAATGGGGCGGAAAGCTGGAGGTCATCTCCCGCGCTCCCATCAACACCCGAGAGGATCTCTCCCTTGCGTACACTCCCGGCGTTGCACAGCCCTGCCTTGAGATCGCAAAGGATCCGGAGCTTTCCTACAAACTCACCCGCCGCAGCAACCTCGTTGCAGTCATCACCGACGGCACCGCCGTGCTCGGTCTCGGCGACATCGGCGGACTCGCAGGCATGCCCGTTATGGAAGGCAAGTGCTGTCTGTTCAAGGAATTCGGCGGAGTGGACGCGTTCCCTCTCTGCATAAAAAGCAAGGATCCCGATGAAATCGTACGCACCATCGAGCTTATCTCCGACAGCTTCGGCGGCATCAATCTTGAGGATATCTCCGCTCCCCGCTGCTTTGAGATCGAAGCAAAGCTCAAGGAAAAGCTGGATATTCCGGTATTCCACGACGACCAGCACGGTACCGCGATAGTTGTCGGCGCGGCTATGCTCAACGCCGTAAAGCTCGCAGGAAAGAAACTTGAGGACGTCACTGTAGTTATCAACGGCGCAGGCTCTGCGGGTATCGCTATCGGCAAGTTCCTGCTCAAGCTGGGCGTTGGAAATCTCGTTATGGTAGACCTCTGCGGTATCCTCAACCGCGACGATCATTACGACAATCCCGCGCACGCCGAGATGGCTCAGATGAGCAACAAGAAGAACATCAAGGGCGGTCTCGCGGACGCACTCAGGGGTGCGGACGTATTCGTCGGCGTTTCCAAGCCGAACCTCGTAACTCCCGAGATGGTGAAGTCCATGGCGGAGAAGCCCATTCTCTTCCCGATGGCTAACCCGGAGCCTGAGATCACCTATGACCTCGCAAAGCAGAGCGGAGCCTACATCGTGGGCACCGGCAGAAGCGACTACCCCAACCAGATAAACAATGTACTGGTATTCCCGGGCGTGTTCAAGGGAGCGCTCAAGGTACGTGCAAAGGCTATCACCGAGGACATGAAGCTGGCTGCGGCTCACGCTATCGCCGATCTCGTGACCGACGACAAGCTCTCTGTTGACTACATTATCCCCAGCGCTCTCGACAAGTCCGTTGCCAGCGCAGTCGCAGACGCGGTTGCGGCAGAATGGCTCAAGAGCGGCAAATAATTAAATACAGGCGGTGTAAAAAACATGACTTACGAATTCTATCCCCGCGGCGTATGTTCGCGTAAAATGGTATTTGAGATCGAAAACGGCGTTGTAAAAGACCTCGAAGTTGTAGGCGGCTGCAACGGCAACCTCAAGGGTATCGCCTCCCTCGTCAAGGGAATGAAGCTGGAGGACGTAATCGAGCGCCTCAATGGAATCCCCTGCGGAAACAAGCCGACCTCCTGCCCCGACCAGATAGCGTCCGGGCTGAAAAAGTTCCTGGAAGAAAACAAGTAAACGGAGACATCAAGACATCTATGAAAATACCTGAACTGTTCAAAAACGGCCATACCGTGTTCTCCTTTGAGGTATTCCCCCCAAAGAAGGACGCCGATGTATCCGTTATTTATGACACGCTTGATCAGCTTGGAGACCTTCACCCCGATTTCATAAGCGTGACCTACGGCGCGGGCGGTTCCGCTGCGGGAGCTACCACCACCGAACTTGTCCGCCACATCAAGGAGAATCTCGGCACCGAGTCCATCGCGCACCTTACCTGCGTGAACTCCACGCATGCCGACATTGACGAGAAGATCAAGGAATTCGAGGCGAACGGCATTGAAAACGTCCTCGCGCTCCGCGGCGACATCAATCCGAATTTTCCCCCGAAGAACGAATTCCTCCACGCAAGCGACCTCATCGAATACATGAAGCCGCGTTCTAATCTGTCGTTCTCCGGCGGCTGCTACCCGGAAGTCCACCCGGAGGCTTCGTCGATGGTAGAGGATATCCTCCATCTGAAGAAAAAGGTGGACGCAGGCGCTTCCCACCTTATTTCGCAGCTTTTCTTCGATAACTCGAGCTTTATCGAGTTCCTTGAGAAGGCGCGTATTGCCGGGATCGACGTTCCTATTGAAGCGGGTATCATGCCCTGCGTTAACGCAAAGTCGGTGCAGAGAATGGTCTCAATGTGCGGCGCGAGCCTTCCGGTGAAGTTCACGAAGATGATAAACCGCTACGGCGACAACCCCGAAGCAATGCGCGACGCAGGCATCGCCTACGCAGTCGACCAGATAATCGACCTTGTTGCCCACGGCGTGGACGGCATTCATCTCTACACAATGAACAACCCCTACGTTGCAAGAAAAATTACTGAAAGCATAGAAAAGGTGATACGCTGTGACAAGTGAAATTACACAGATCAACCGTGCTGAAGCGCTCCGCTACATGGGCTACACCCATGAGCCTGACGAAAGAATCAGCGCGGTCATCGACCAGTGCGAGCAGGAGCTTTTAAAAGAAGCGCGCCCGCAGTTTGTTTGGCGTGTGTTCAATATCCAGCGAAGCGGCAGGGAGATTTTCCTCTCCGACTGCGATTTCGAGCTTGAGGGTCACGACATCGCGGAGCACCTCCGCGGCTGCGACAAGGCGGCTGTGGTCTGCTCGACGCTGTCGTCCTCGGCTGACAGATTCCTGAAGAAGCTGGACGTTTCCGACTCAATGAAGGCGCTCATCACCGACGCACTCGCAAATGCAATGGTCGAGCAGGTCAACGAGGAGGCGCGTCAGGACATCATCAACAACATGCCCGGATACGCTACAACATGGTGCTACGGCGCAGGCTACGGCGATTTCCCAATTGAGTGCGCTCCGCTGCTCATCGCTTCCGTGGACGCGGTAAGAAAGATCGGCGTATGCTGCACGGCAACTCATATGCTCACACCCAGGAAAACCATCATCGGCGTTATAGGTCTGTTCCGCGGCGAACTGGACAAGAAGCGCCGGAGCTGCGAGGACTGCAACCTCAAGGAAACCTGCAAATTCCGTGCTTACGGCACACGGTGTTAATTTATTTTACAGTTACCTTAAATTTAAGTTGACAAAAAATACTAGTTGTGATATAATGAATTGTGAAGCGCTCACAGCGATGATTATATCACCTGGATTATAACTGCTATGCAGTTAAGGAGGTCAAAAAATGCCGCCAAAGCCAAAATTCACCCGTGAGGAGATCGTTGCCTCCGCAGTCGATCTCGTCAGTAAAAAGGGCATAGATTACTTAACAACACGCAATCTCGGAGAGTGGATGGGAAGCTCAGCGCGTCCTATCTTCACTGTTTTCAACAGCATGGACGAGGTTATCCGCGAGGTTCGTAAGGCTGCCACTGAAAAGTTCAACAGCTATATCCGCGAAATCGTCAACTTCACTCCTGCTTTCAAGGAAGCCGGCGTACGCATGGTGCGGTTCGCGATCAATGAGCCGAAACTGTTCCAGCTCATTTTCATGACCGAAAACCATGAGCCTGTAAATCCCGGCTCTTTCTTCGGAAACCTCGGCGAATACGAGGATCTCTGCACATCGGTTATCAGCCGCGACTACGGTCTTAATACGGAAGAATCCAAGGTGCTTTTCCAGCACATGTGGACTTATACATACGGTATCAGCGCGCTTTGTGCTACTCACATGTGCATGTTCCCCGAAAAGGACATCACGTCCCGCATCGGAACTGAGTTCCTCGCGATAACCTCGCTTATCAAGAGCGGCAACATGTACACGACTACGCCGAATCCCGTTCCCGGAAACAACCCTAAGGATTTCAAGACAAACGAGATCCTTGATAAGATCAAGGAACAATCAGCAAAATAAACAGAAATACCGGAGTTATTCGCTCCGGTATTTTTTTATTCGCCCTTCTGCCCGAAAATCAGGACAGTGCCGTTATTTATTCTATAGAGCACACCCTGCCAGGAGCCGTCGGGCTGCTGGCGCGCGAACATCGGTTCGGCTCCGGATGCAACGCACATGTGGTCGGTGAAAACCGTTCCGAACCAGAGCGCGTACACCGCCGAAAGCGACAGCACCGCCACGGCCGCGGCTTTTTTCAGCCTCGAAGCCGCCGGGAATCCTCCCGACCACCTCGAAAGAAGCTTCCCGAGAAGCAGGCGGAGTCCGTAAAGAATCACAAGCGAAGCCGGGATCATCACCGCCAGGCAGAGCCACTCCCGCCAGTTGAGCGGAGTAATGTAGAACAGCCCTCCAAACAGCCAGGAAGCCGCGCAGAAAGCCGCAGCCACCGCGGCGATCATAGCCGTATGCCACTTTCTGAACGGCCGGCACACGCCGATAAGCACACCGAAGCACACCGCCGCCGTATTGAAAACAGCCATCACGGACAGCCGCTCCTGCGGGATAGAAAACACATTCTGGAGCACCAGAAGCGCGCCTATTCCAAGCACTACGGTAAGTCCGCCGGGGAGAGCACGTTTCATCACATTCGCAATGAAGCTTCCCTGCACGCGGTCGTGGTTCGGCTCAAGCGCCAGCAGAAACGACGGCGCACCGATAAACAGTGCGCTTATCAGCGTCAGCTGTATCGGCTGGAAAGGATACGCGGACGCCGCAAACATGAACATAAACGCCAGCAGGAACGAGAATATCGTCTTAACAAGGAAAAGCGCCGCCGACCTCTGGATATTGTTAATACAGCGCCTTCCCTCCTGCACTGCGAGCGGCATCGAGGAAAAATCCGAATCCAGCAGGACAAGCTGCGAAACGCAGCGCGCCGCGTCGCTTCCTGACTGCATAGCGACCGAGCAGTCCGCCTCACGGAGCGCGAGCACATCGTTTACGCCGTCTCCGGTCATCGCGACCTTATGCCCTGCGGCTCTCAGCGCTTGAACAAGCGCCAGCTTCCGGGCGGGAGTCACCCTGCCGAATACCGCGTACTCACTCGCCGCCCGCGGGATATCCTCATCGGAAAGCAGCGAAGCGTCCACGTATTTTCCTGCGTCCGGAAGCCCCGCTTTCAGCGCCACATTTGAAACCGTCACCGGATCGTCGCCGGAGATGACCTTCAGCGTTACCCCCTGTTCGCGGAAATAATGCAGCGTTTCCGGTGCGCTCTCGCGTATCTCGTCCGAGAGTATCACCAGCGCCTTCGGAGACAGCCCTCCCGGAAGCGCCTTTCCGGGCAGCGGCTCCTCAGAATGCGCCAGAAGCAGCACCCGCTGACCCTTCCCGGAATATTCACTGCACTCGCCGCTCAGCTCCGCGTATTCCTCGGGAGGCAGAACAAAGCTCGGCGCGCCGAGTATCAGCGTCCCGAAGCCCTCGACTTGGGCGCCGCTCCACTTCCTCGCCGAGGAGAACGGCTCCTTTTTTATACACGCGCCCGTACCGTCCGGGAAACGCTCCGCGATAGCCGCCATCGTCTGGTTTTCGGGTCCCATCGCTCCGGCGAGCGCCGCAAGCGCCGACTCCGCAGGATACGCTTCATCAAGCAGCTTTACGCCGCTGACCTGCATTTTTCCCGTGGTTATCGTTCCGGTCTTGTCAAGGCATAGGACGTCCACGCGGGCGAGACTCTCAACGCAGTACAGATCCTGGCACAGCGTCTGCCGCTTTGCGAGCCTTATCGAACTTACCGCAAGCGCTATACTGGTGAGCAGCACAAGACCCTCCGGTATCATTCCGATAACCGCTGCCGCCGTGCTCGTCACGCAGTACTGAAGCTCCTCCCGGGCAACGAAAAGCGCTTTGGTGAACAGTATCAGCGCAAACGGAAGTATGCACACCGAGATCACCGAAATTATGCTGTTGATTGCGCTCATCATCTCGGAATGCCGCTTCTTCGGCTTCTTCGCGCTTGCCGATATGCTGTTAGCGTAAGCCTCCGCGCCTACCTTTGTGACCTCCGCCCGCGCCGAGCCGCTCACAACAAAGCTGCCCGAATACAGCACGTCACCCGGGCGCTTCGTCACCGTTTCGCTCTCGCCGGTGAGAAGGCTCTCGTCAACGTCAAGCGCCCCCTGAACGAGGGTTCCGTCGGCGCATATCTGACGTCCCGCGGAAAGCAGCATGATGTCCCCCGGGACAATGTCCGAAACCGGGAGGATCTTTTCCTCCCCATCGCGCAGCAGGTGAGCCTTCGGAGCCGAAATCACGGAAAGCCTGTCTATAATGCGCTTTGAGCGTATCTCCTGGAATATTCCTATCGCTATATTGCAGAGGATAACCCCCATGAAAAGCATGTTGCGGTAGGCTCCGACAAGAGCCACCAGCACGGCTATTATCACATTTATCAGGTTGAACAGCGTGAAAATATTGTCCGCGAAGATCCTGCCGACGCTCTTTGACTTCACCGAAAAACTGCCGTTGCATTCCCCGCGGCGTATCTTCTCATCGGCTACGCTCTGGGAAAGCCCCTTCTGAATATCCGTCATCGAACCGCCTCCATTCGCTTTTAATATAGTATAACCCCGCGCGGGAGATTTGTCAAGCAATGGGAAAATTTCGTGCGTCAATTATCGACAGTTCCGTGAAACTTGCGAAAAAAAGCCATGCGCATTTTACTGCGCATGGCAAAATTAGAAAACGCTTGGAAATACTTTGATCCTTCGGGAACGATCAAAACTTTGTGCTTATTCGGCAAGCTTGGCTCCGAGAGCCTTGCAGTCGGCAAGGGCTGCGTCGTCGGGAGTCTCGTTGGCTATCAGACCCTCGTCATTAACGAGAACTGCGCCGTCATTCCTGACGCGCTCAGCCCACTCGCGCATCCATTCGCCGTCGCCCCAGCCATAGGAACCGAACAGCGCTACCTTCTTGCCGGAGAGCTTGCTTTCGATTCCTTCAAAGAACGGCTCGAACTCGCCTTCTTCAAGGTTCTCGGCACCCATAGCCGGGCAGCCGAACGCCAGTCTGTCATATTCGGAAACATCGCCGGAGAACTGGGAAACCGAGTAAAGCTCAGCGCCAGCACCCTCTGCGACTGCGGAAGCCATAGCCTCTGTGTTGCCTGTTCCGCTCCAATAAATAACTGCAATTTTCATAGTAGTTGTCCTCCTTATGATATCTTCAGCGCCTGGTAGAGGTCCTCGCCCTGCTCCAGCCTGCCGCAGAGGTATTCCCTGCATCGGTCGTAGGCTGCGAACTTCCGGCGGGCGCTCTCCACGCTGCCATATACTTTCCAGCAGCCGCACAGCTTGTAATTGCAGCCGCCATTCTCCACGAATCCCCGGACGTCCTCCGCAGGATAGCCAAGGAAAATTCCGATTTCGTGTGGGAAATCGTCGCACTTCGTGCGCTCCGAGAGCCGCTCAAGGCACTCGTCAAGCGGCATGTCGTCCGTGTAGCCGTACTCTCTCAGGAGTTCGCGGTTTTCCGGCGCGCTGAGCCTCGCCGCAAGCAGCTTCGGGCTGTAGACAAGTATCAGCGAACGTCCCGCGCAGGAGCACTCCTCGCGGAGCACCTTTATCTTCAGTCCCCTCGCGGCGGCGCGGCGGTTGAATCTGCGCGCGTTTCCGCCTATGTCGAACTCGCTGCGCGACAGCGTAAAAAGACTCGCGCACTTTATCCCAAGCAGAGACGGCGCCGTATGAAACGCAAGCTTCTTCTCAAAACGCCTGCATTCTTCCTTTGACATAGCTCTCACCTTATCCTGTTCATTTCGTGGAGTTTTATTCTTGATATTAGTCCGCACTAACCCAAACTTCAAAATATAATGCAGAATAGACTCTGCATTCGGATTAGTGTTTTCTAACCAGATATATCATATCATAAATTCTCCGATTTGTCAAGTGCCGTTGATAAAATTTTCGCGCTAATGAAATCAAAGTTTTTAAGTAAGAAAAAAATCCGTTTTTAACTAAATATTTTCCGGCAGACCTCTTGAAATTTTGCCAAGAGTGTGTTATAATATTTGTGATTGTTCAGGGAGTAGTGTACTATTACTCGCCTGATTTGAACAGAATAACAGGAGGATTTATCAATGGCAGACATACAGAAGCTCTATGAACAGTGGCTCGCAAAGGCAACTGCTGACCCCGATCTCAAGGCTGAGCTTGAGAGCATAAAGGACGACGAGGACGGCAAGAACGACCGTTTTTACCGCGACCTCGAGTTCGGCACAGGCGGTCTGCGCGGAGTTATCGGCGCAGGCACCAACAGAATGAACGTTTACACCGTTAAGAAGGCTACTCAGGGTCTTGCTGAGTATATCCTCGCAAGCGGAGAGAAGAAGTCCGTAGCTATCTCCTGCGACAGCCGCATCAAGTCCGACTACTTCTCCAAGAGCGCTGCCGAAGTTCTCGCAGCCAATGGCATCAAGGTACATATCTATAAGGAGCTCATGCCTACTCCTATGCTTTCCTGGGCGGTAAGAGCGCTGGACTGCGGCGCAGGCGTAATGGTTACAGCCAGCCACAACCCCGCTAAGTACAACGGCTACAAGGTATACGGCAACGACGGCTGCCAGCTCACTCTCGAGGCTGCCGAGGCTGTTCTCGCCAAGATCAACGCTATCGACATCTTCGACGGCGTTAAGTCCACCGATTTCGACAAGGCTGTTGCCGACGGCATGATCAGCTTCATCGGCGACGACGTTATCGACGCTTACATGGCTAAGGTCAAGGAGCAGGGTCTGCATACCGACCTTGTTGCTTCCAGCGGTCTGAAGGTAGTTTACACTCCTCTGAACGGCACCGGCAACAAGCCCGTACGCCGCATTCTCAGAGAGATCGGCGTCAAGGACGTTGTAGTTGTTCCCGAGCAGGAGAACCCCGACGGAAACTTCCCCACCTGCCCCTATCCGAACCCCGAGATCAAGGAAGCTCTCGCCTGCGGTCTGAAGCTCTGCGAGACTGAGAAGCCTGACCTGCTGCTCGCTACCGACCCCGACTGCGACCGTGTAGGTATCGCAGTTCCCGACGGCGACCACTACGAGCTGTTCACCGGCAACGAAGTCGGCGCGCTGCTCCTCGAATACATCTGCAAGGAGCGTATCGCTCTCGGCACCATGCCCAAGAACCCCGTTGCAGTAAAGACCATCGTTACCACCGACATCACCAAGGCAATCTGCAAGAAGTACGGCGTTGAGCTCCGCGAAGTACTCACTGGCTTCAAGTTCATCGGCGAGCAGATCGGCTTCCTCGAGGCTAAGGGCGAGGAGAACCGCTACATCTTCGGCTTTGAGGAGAGCTACGGCTACCTCGCAGGCGGCTATGTACGCGACAAGGACGCCGTTGTGGCTTCCATGCTCATCTGCGAGATGGCTGCTTTCTACCGCACAAAGGGTATCTCCCTCATCGAGGCGAGAAAGAGAATGTACGACGAGTACGGCGTATACTTCAACAAGCTCGACACTTTCACCTGCGAGGGCGAGAGCGGCATGGAGCGCATGAGCGAGATCATGTCCGACCTCAGGAAGAACGGTCCGAAGGCTATCGGCGGTCTGAGCGTAGTTGCAACCGCTGACTACGAGGCTTCCGTAAAGACCTCCGCTGACGGCAAGACCGAACAGATCACCCTGCCGAAGTCCAATGTTATCACTTTCTTCCTCCAGGATAACGCAAGCGTTGTTATCAGACCCTCCGGCACCGAGCCCAAGATCAAGGTTTACTACACCACCACCGGCGCTAAGAAGGCTGACGCTGTGGCTCTCCAGGAGAAGCTCTCCGCTGACTTCACAAAGATCCTCGGCTTCTGATTTCTGATGTAGTTTCACAAATTCCGAAATTTTTTCAAAAAATTTTGAAAAACCTATTGCAATTTCGGAAGAGTTGTGATATACTATATAATTGTTAATGACTATGCCATAGTCTGAACCGCTGATGGTAAGCAAACCAGGGTTTGGCATATACGGATTGAGGTGAAAATCAATGAAGGAAGGTATTCATCCCGCATACGAAGCTACTGTTATCAGATGCGCTTGCGGTAATGAGATCCCGACACGTTCTACCAAGAAGGACATCAGAGTAGAAATCTGCTCCAAGTGCCATCCGTTCTTCACAGGTAAGCAGAAGCTGGTTGACTCCGGCGGACGTGTTGACAGATTCAAGAAGCGCTACAACATGGGCAAGTAATTGCACAGTAACAGGTAGTACTAATGTAGTAAAAAACACACGCTCGATTTTCCTGCGTGTGTTTTTGCGTTTATGGAGGACTCATGGAATATAAGACCATCGCGCGCCGCTGCGAAGCCAGATTCATTGAAAAGAAGTCCGAATTCATCGGCTACCTCTGCCCTGTCCAGACCGAGGAACAGGCGGTCGCGTTCATTGAGGAGATACGCGCGATGCACCGAAAGGCTACGCACAACTGCTACGCCTATATTCTGCGTGAGAACAACGCCGCGCGCCACTCCGACGACGGCGAACCCGGCGGCACGGCAGGAGTCCCGATTTACGAAGTGCTCCGCAAGGAGGGGCTGACCGACGTATGCTGCGTTGTCACGAGGTACTTCGGCGGCGTGCTTCTCGGAGCCGGGGGGCTCGTACGCGCCTACACCAAGGGTGCCAAGGACGCCGTTGACGCGGCGCAGATAAAGTGCATGGCCGAGGCAGTCAAGCTAGCCGTTACTGTGGATTACGGGCTGTACGGCAGACTTGCCCAGGTGTTCGCCGATTTCGACGCCCGCGTCGAGGACGAGCGGTTCGCGGATAACGTGCGGATCGTTCTCCATATACGAGCTGAAAACTCGCAGAAACTCACTGACAAGCTCGTTGACGTGTGCAATGGCGCGGTTTCTGTCGAGGAGATTGAGAAGCTCAACTTTGATTTTGCTTAAAGTAATTCTGCACAATTGTTTTTCTTTTTATTGTGCAGATGTCACAAATTGACGTTTTTTTTAAAGGAACAGGAAGCTTTAATCTGTATATATTAATGAGGGTAGTTATGCCCTTTTTACGTTTTGGCATTCTGCGAAAGGAACCGCTATGCTTCCGAGAGAACGTATCATGCAGAACGAGGCTCTTATCCTCAGCGAATTTGCCTGCAAGGCAGCCGACACCCGCGGCCGCGAGCTTCCGGAGGCTCCGGACGATATCCGCACGGACTTCCAGCGCGACAGGGACAGGATAATCCACTGCCGGGCGTTCCGCAGGCTGAAGCACAAGACGCAGGTGTTCCTTATCCCGCACTCCGACCACTACCGCACGCGGCTCACGCACACGCTGGAGGTCAGCCAGATCTCCCGCACTGTTGCACGCGCGCTCGGGCTGAACGAGGATCTCACCGAGGCTATCGCGCTCGGGCACGACCTCGGGCATACTCCTTTCGGGCACGATGGCGAACGCGCTTTGAATGAGATCATGCCCGGCGGATTCTCTCACAACATGCAGGGAAAGCGCGTCGTGCAGGTCATCGAGAAGGACGGCAGAGGGCTGAACCTCACCGCCGAGGTCGTCGACGGGATCCAGGGGCACTCCACTTCCGGAGGCGCTTCCCTGCCCTTCACGCGGGAAGGCATGGTCGTAAGGCTCTGCGACAAGATCGCATACATCAATCACGACATTGAGGACGCTATCCGCGGCGGCGTGTTAAGCCAGAACGACCTTCCGGAATTCCCGGTGAAGGTCCTCGGCGCTACCAAATCCGCCAGGATAACCACGATGGTGCGCTCCATCATCGACAACGGCGCGGAAAATATTCATATGGACGATATTACAAAAAAGGCTCACGACGAGCTGCGTGCGTTCATGTTTGAGAAAGTCTACCGCGCAGAACCTACCATCGCCGAAAAGGACAAGGCACAGTATATTGTCCGGTTCCTTTACAAATACTTTATAGACACGCCGGAAAAAATGCCGGAGCTGTATCTTACCCTCGCGGAGCGTTTCGGGCTTCCGGTCGCGGTCGGGGATTTCATCAGCGGCATGACCGACGACTACGCCGTTGACCTCTTTAAGGAGATCACGATCCCCAAGGGCTGGAACGGCGTTATTTCACATATCAGACAGGGGTGAGAACATGGCAGTCCCGGAAAGCTTCCTCCAGGAAGTGCGAGACGCAAACGAGATCGTTTCGCTAATTGAAAATTATGTCGAGCTGAAACGTTCAGGGGCGACCTATTCCTGCCGCTGCCCGTTCCACTCGGAGCGTACTCCGTCGTTCCACGTCTACCCGAACACCCAGAGCTACTACTGCTTCGGCTGCGGCGCGGGCGGGGACGCGATAACATTTATCCGCACGATTGAGAACCTCGACTACATCGAAGCCGTCAGGTTCCTTGCACAGCGCGCCGGGCTTCCCATGCCGGAGGACAGGAACGACGATTCCGCAAGGCGCCGCCAGCGGCTCTACGAAATGAACCGCGAGGCCGGGAAGTTCTTCCACCGCCAGCTTTTCTCCCCGGAGGGCGCGGACGGCTGGAACTACATCACCGGGCGGCAGCTCACAGAGCACACGATACGTCACTTCGGAATCGGCTATGCAGTCAACGACTACCACAAGCTACACTATTATATGAGGAACCTCGGTTTCTCAGAGGACGAGCTGGTGGAGGGTTCCCTGCTGGTTCGGAACAACAACCGCGTCTACGACAAGTTCGTGAACCGCGTGATGTTCCCGATTTTCGACACCCGCGGCAATATCATCGCCTACGGTGGAAGGGCGCTCGACCCTAACGCCCCGGCAAAGTACCTCAACAGCTCGGAAACCTACGTTTTCCAGAAGCGCGACAACCTTTTCGCGCTCAACTACGCAAAGAACTCCAAGGCGGACTACTTCATACTCTGCGAGGGCTACATGGACGTGATATCCATGCACCAGGCGGGGTTTGACAGCGCTGTCGCTACGCTGGGAACCGCTATAACCGCGACCCAGGCGCGGCTCATCGGGCGCATGGGCAAATCCGAGGTCATTCTTTCCTACGACGCGGACGGTCCAGGGCAGAAAGCCGCTTCCCGCGGCATCAACCTGCTCAGCGAGGCGGGAGTCAAGGCGCGGGTGCTTCAGATGTCCGGCGCTAAGGACCCCGACGAATACATCAAGAAATTCGGCGCGGAGGCGTTCGCCCACCTTATCGACTCCTCCGGCGGCGCAATAGACTACGAGCTTGGCAAGCAGTCCGCAGGTCTCGACCTCAACAAGGAGGAGGACCGCGCGGCGTACCTCAAGAAGGCCGTAGTATTCCTCGCGACGATATATAATCCGCTTGAGCGGGCGGTGTATGTCTCGAAGGCTGCCGAAACTGCGCGTATCCCCGCGGAGACCGTTCGTTTTGCAGTCGAGAGCGAAATTACGCGACAAAGGAAGAAATCTGCGCGGGAAGAACAGCGCGAGCTGATAAATCCCCGCAATGTAGACCGGATAAATCCCGAATCCGCGAAGCTCCCCCGGGAGGAAAAAGCGGAGCGCGGGCTTATCTGCTTTGCGTTCCACAATCAGGACAAGCTCGAATATATCCGCAGGAAGCTCACGGGCGGCTTTGCCACCGAGTTTAACCGCAGGGTGTTCGAGTTCATGGAGCAGAAGCACAACGCCGGACAAGTCCTCACCGGAGGGCTCTTCAACGAAACGTTCACGACCCAGGAAGTCGGGCGGATATACGGCATTCTGAACGACTTCGCGCAGTTCGCTCATTCCGAGGACGTTATGAACGATTACATCACGGTGCTCAACGAGTATCATGAGAATATAAATAATAAAGACCCCGGCAGCATGTCAGTTGACGAGCTGCTGGAGTTCGCACAGAAGCAAAAGGAGAAGAAAAACAAATGACAGAGAACAACGGCGGCGCAACAACTCTTCGCGAGCTGCTGGCGCAGGGCAAGCAGAAGGGCAGCCTCACCACAAAGGAGATAACCGACGTACTGGAGGAACTCAACTTTGACGCAGAGCAGATCAACGGCATCTACGAGGAGCTTGAGAACCTCAACATTAAAATAGTAGACGACTACACCGCGGATCTCGACATTGACAACCTCATTGACCTCGCCGAGACCGAGAGCGCAGACGAGAGCTACGACGCCGACGGCATGCTCGCCGACGACTCTGTAAAGCTCTACCTCAAGGAGATAGGACGTATCCCGCTGCTCACCACCGAGGAGGAGATAAAGCTCGCAGAGCGCATGGCAAACGGCGATCCCGCCGCAAAGAAGCGCCTGAGCGAGGCAAACCTCCGTCTGGTAGTAAGTATAGCAAAGAAGTACGTAAGACGCGGCATGCAGTTTCTAGACCTTATTCAGGAAGGCAACCTCGGACTTATCAAGGCGGTCGACAAGTTCGACTACACAAAGGGCTTCAAGTTCTCCACCTACGCTACATGGTGGATAAGACAGTCAATCACCCGTGCTATCGCAGACCAGGCGCGTACTATCCGTATTCCGGTGCACATGGTCGAAACTATCACGAAGGTCAAGAAAATGCAAAGCCAGCTCCTCCACGCTAACGGCTACGAGCCTACCGAGGATGAGATCGCGGAAAAGCTCAACATGCCGCTTGACAAGGTTCGCGAGATTATCCGCATAGCGCAGGATCCCGTTTCACTTGAGACCCCTATCGGCGAGGAGGAGGACAGCCACCTCGGCGACTTCATTCCCGACGAGGACGCTCCCGCGCCTGCTGACGAGGCATGCAACAGCGTGCTCAAGCAGACCATCGGCGAAGTACTCGACACACTGACCGAGCGCGAGAAGCGCGTGATCATACTGAGATTCGGTCTTATCGACGGCAGACAGAGAACGCTTGAGGAAGTAGGTCAGGAGTTCCAGGTAACGCGCGAGCGTATCAGGCAGATCGAAACCAAGGCGCTCCGCAAGCTCCGCCACCCCACCCGCAGCAAGAAGCTGAAGGACTTCCTCGAATGATATACATATTCGAAACACGAGATCCGTTCAGAACTGGAAAGGAAAAACAATGAGCAACGCAAAAGTTATCAGCGAACTTCTCGAACGCGGAAAACAGAGCGGTAAGCTCTCTACCAAGGAGATAACCGACGCCATTGAAGAAATGGACATCGACGCCGAGCAGATAAACAAGCTTTACGACGACCTCGAAGCGAACAACATTGAGATAGTAGACGACATCGCGCCTGACGACCTCAACAACGCCCTCGACTTCAACAGCGAGGAGGACGCGGATTTTTCGTCTGACGGCATTGCGGTGGACGACCCGGTCAAGGTTCACCTCAAGGAAATAGGCAGGATCCCGCTGCTTTCCGCCGAGGAGGAAATACAGCTCGCAGAAAAGATCAGCGCTGGTGACGAGTACGCCCGTGACCGCCTTATTGAAGCAAACCTCCGGCTTGTTGTCAGCATTGCAAAGCATTTCGTCGGCAGAGGCATGCCGTTCCTCGACCTGATTCAGGAAGGCTACATCGGTCTGATAAAGGCAGTCGAGAAGTTCGACCACACCAAGGGCTACAAGTTCTCGACCTACGCCACATGGTGGATAAGGCAGTCGATTTCCCGCGCCATTGCTGACCAGGCGCGCACGATCCGCATTCCCGTTCACATGGTGGAGACCATCACGAAGGTAAAGAAGGCGCAGAATATGCTGCTCCACAAGAACGGACACGAGCCTACGATTGAAGAGGTCGCGCAGGAGCTCAACATGACCCCCGAGCGCGTACGTGAGATAGTGCGTATCGCGCAGGATCCGGTTTCGCTTGAAGCTCCGGTTGGCGAGGAAGAGGACAGCTTTCTCGGCGACTTCATTCCCGACGACGACGCTCCGGCTCCTATCGACAGCGCTATGCAGTCGGTATTCAAAGATGAGCTCAACAAGGCGCTGGATACCCTCCCCGCCAGAGAGCGCGACGTGCTGAAATTCCGCTACGGCGTGGGAAGCGACCGCTCGCACACCCTTGAGGAGGTCGGGAAGCAGTTCAACGTTACCCGCGAGCGTATCCGCCAGATCGAAGCGAAGGCGCTCAGGAAGCTGCGTCAGCAGTCACGCAGCAAAAATCTCAGAATGTTCCTGGATTAACAGTAAAATCCCCCGGATTTCGGTTCCGGGGGATTTTTTTATGCTTCGTTGAGGTTCTTGACGCTTCCGCGGCGTACCAGCTTTCCGGTGACGAGGGTTCTTCCGCGGCGGTAGTTTCCGTCGCGTATCTTGTGCAGTATGATGTCCACTGCCTCGGTGCTCATTACGCGGCTGTTTACATCTATCGTGGTCAGGCGCGGGTTGCATATCGTGGAGTAAATGTGGTTATCATAGCCCACAACCGAGATATCGTCGGGAATGGAATAGCCCGCCGCCTTGAGCTGATTGACAAGCTTATATGCGGTCTCGTCGCAGTTGCAGACGAATGCAGTCGGCATATCGTTCGGCAGGGTGAACTCCGGGAAAATATCGCTTTCGTTGCTGCGGTCGGCTATTACCCAGTCCTGGCGCAGCGGAATGCGGTTTTCAAGCAGCGCCTTATAATACCCGAGGTATCTGTCCTGAATGGAGCTTGTGGAGCTTATGCTCCCAAGGAAGCCTATGCGGCGGTGTCCGTTTTCGATGAGGTGGCTTGTGAGCATGTAGGCTCCGTAGAAGCTGTCGGAGAGCACCGAGTCAACGTCATCGCGGCTGCCGTAGAAATCCAGGAATACAGTCGGAAGGTTGTGCTGCATCAGGCGGTCGATGTAGTCCTCAGAGAGCTGACCCAGCACGATGAGTCCGTCGACCTTGTGGTCAAGAACGGTGTTGGGGACTTCCTCGACGGCGTTGGGGTCGGTCATGCTCTTGTTGTCGACCACCTCGAGCATTCCGTAGTAGTTCTGATTCTGGAGCAGCTCCACGATGTTGCGGTAAACTATCCAGTAGAACGAGCTTGCGTCGCTGATGAAGTGCTTCGCTACGATTATCCCTATGTTGTAGGTCAGGCCGTCCTTCGCACCGTGGGAACCTGCATGTACACGGTAGCCCATTTCAGTAGCCTTCTGCTTTATCCTCTCGCGAAGCTCCACGCTTACGCCGTCGCGGTCGCCCAGCGCCTTTGAGACGGTCACGGTGCTGACGTTCATAACCTTAGCTATATCGCTCATCGTAACAGATTTTTTAGTCATTTTATATCCTTTCAGGCATGTAGAACAAATTAAGTATATACTAATATTTTAAGTAATTTTGTCCGATTTGTAAATAAGCTGATTCAACAAAATTTAGTGCAAATTTTTGTACAAATTGTCACAATGGCTGTTCAGCGAAAATACTGTAACCATTTTCCCGGCTTTGGAATACTATAAGGCAGTAAGGAAAGCGGGGTGAGGCTGTTGAGACGACCCAGAAAGCGGAAACGCCGCTGCGGGATAGGCGCTGCGCTTGCAGTCGCGGCATTTTTCGGGGCGGTGATGTGCATATCGTTCTTCTCACTGAAGGTGCTGCTCTTTGCGGTCGCATTCCTGCTGATCGTCATAGGCATTTTTCTGCTTAGGTGCTGATACTGGAAAGGAGTACATATGAAGATCGTAGTACTGAAAAGTCCGAAGCTGTTCGCAGGACTGCTTCGCGCGGTGTTCGGAATCAAGAAAATGCCTGCGGAGTAAACAAAAGAGCGGCGCTGAGCCGCTCTTTTGCTGTTTTATCCGCAGATGTCCGCTATCGCGCAGGCGAACAGCACGGCGTCCTTCAGAAGTTCGTCCTCGGTGATGAACTCGTCGTTGCCGTGCATGTGATAGTCGGTGTCGCCGCGCTCTACGCCGAACGCAACGCCGCCTTCCACCGTGTGGACGTAAGTCCCGCCGCCGATGGCAATGCAGTGACCCGGCTCGCCCTCGACCTCGCTGTAGACCTTCAGCAGCTTCTGCACGAATTCGCTGTCCTCAGGAACGAAGTGCGGCTGCTCCTCCATGTTCTTCCCGTAGTGTAGCCCGCAGTTCTCAAGCGCCGCCGAAAGCTTCGCCACAACGTCCGGGAGATCCGCCGACACCGGGTAGCGTATGTCGATACAGCCGGTGATGTTTCCGTTCTGCATGGCGAATTTACTGAAAGTCAGGGTCAGCGCGCCGGATTCCGTGTCCTCTATCTTTAGCCCTGCCGACTTTCCGTCGGTCTCGCCGAACGGGAACATCAGCTCCAGACCGCGGAATATCTGCCGCTCCCCGCCGGAAAGCGGGAGTCTGTTCAGCAGTGCAATAAGCGCGGTCACAGCGTTGATACCTGTCTGAGGCGTAGACGCATGCGCCGATCTTCCGGAGCTGTACAGCGTGATATCACCGTTTTCGGCGGCTTCCGCCCTGATCACCGCCCCGGTGGAGTTCGCCTGAACGGCCGTGAGAACCTCGTCGTATGAAACCCCGTGCAGCACCGCTGACGCCTTGTCGGGGACCGCATTCGGAATGCTTCCGCCCTCGAACGAACGAACCACCCCCGGCTCGTACTTCCCGAGGATATCGGCGCGTATCATTCCTTTTTCAATGTTTATCACCGGGAAGCTTCCGTCAGGCGTGAACACCATCGGCGGCAGCTCGTGGGTGCTGCGGTAGATCTCCAGATCCTCGGAGCCGTTCTCCTCGTCCGTGCCGAACAGCAGGCGCACTCCCTTTTTTAGCGGGATTTCGAGCTCCTTTATGCAGTACAGCGCCATTAGCGAAGCAGCGCAGGGTCCCTTGTCGTCGATAACTCCCCTGCCGAACAGCTTTCCATCGCGGCGGGTGAGCTGGAACGGCGGGCAGCTCCAGTTGAGCGGCTCCGCCGGAACAACGTCGAGGTGGCACAGTATGCCGAGTCCCACCTTCCCGGAGGGAGCGTAATCTGCGGTACCCATCACGTTGTCATGACAGCCGGTCACGAAGCCGTGTTCGCGGCATATTTCAAGCATTTTGTCGAGGGCGCGGCGGGGTTCAGCTCCGAAGGGAGCGGACTGCTCCGGCTTTCCCTTTACGCTCGGTATCTCCACAAGCTGCCTTATGATATCCACCATTTCCTCACGGTGAGAATATACGAATTCTGATATTTTCTCCTTCATGCTCTTCCTCCATATATAATGCTGACTGTATTTTCGCCGGAAACTGCATTTTTATGCACGTTCAGCCGCCTTTTCTTACAGTATCACTGATTTCAGCCGCTCTGCCGTTTTCGTCGATACCAATACGGTAAAAATGTTCAAGATGATCTGGCATTATCGGACCTTCATCAGTGTAGATATAGTACCACAGACTGCCGCCCCTGCCCGGGGTATACATGTTGATATCCGGCTCGCCGTAGCGCTTTACGATATCCTGCACAGTGCTTCCGGAAACAGCCCAATCGTTGAATCTGTAGTAGGTCGCGTGCGAATTAGTGAACAGCAGAACCGCCGCAGTTACCGCGCCCGCCGCAATGAGAAAAGCCAGCCTTCCGCCGAGCCTTCTCTGCTTCACTATACCATGCATCATGACTGCAAGCGAAACTGCGCAAAGCGCCAGACAAATCAGAATTGCGCCGACATAAGCCGCCAGCATGTACCATGCATTCATTATTCCACCTGCCTGCTGAGCATTTCCTCCGCGGCTTTCAGACCGCTTTCGGTCAGTCCGCCGTCCATTATGCGGGCGAGCTCCTGCTTTCTGCCCTCGTGGTCTAGCGGAACTATACGCGTGTAGGTACGCTTGTCGTCGGTCTGCTTTTCAATGAGCATATGGGTCTGCGCAAGCGCCGCTATCTGCGCCAGATGAGTTATGCACAGCACCTGACGCTTCCGGGCGGTCTCCGCAAGCTTTATGCCGACCTTCGCCGCAGTCCTGCCGCTTATACCCGCGTCTACCTCGTCGAAAATCATCGTCGGTATATCGTCGCCCTCCGCCATTACGCTCTTTACTGCGAGCATTACACGGGAAAGCTCGCCGCCGCTCGCCGTCTTGTTGAGCGGCTTCGGCTCCTCGCCGGCGTTCGCGGAAATGAGTATCTCCACCTCGTCCATGCCGTTTATCGTGATCTTATCCGGCCGCACATCGAATGTCAGCGTTACGTTCGGCATGTTCAGGAACCTCAGCACCTCGCATATCTCCGCTGAGAGCTTCTCGGAGGCATCCCGGCGCTTTGCGCTGATATCCTCCGCCATACGCTTCACCTGACCCGCAAGCTCGTGCTTCTCCTCGGAGAGCCGCTCTATCTCGCCGTCCAGCCCGGAGAGCTGCGACAGCTCCTGCCGGCACTCCCCGAGGTAGTCGACAAGCTGGTCGGGATCCATGTTGTACTTACGGCAGGCGTGCTTCATCGCGGAAACCCTGTCCTCGAGGTCGGCTTCGCGCTCCTCGTTGTCGTCGGCTCCGAACGCCATTGAAGCCGCTTCGCTGCTGATGTCCTCAAGCTCCGGTAGAAGCTCCTCGAGCCTGCGGTAGAGCGCGTCGGCCTCCGGAAGCACCGCCCCCGCCGCCGCAAACGAGTTCATCGACTGTCGGACAAGTTCCACCGCGCCAGGATTTTCCTCGCCGTTGAGCAGGTTATTCGCGGTGAACAGCGCACCCTGTATCTTCGCTGTGCTGCGTATCTTCTGCAGTTCCTCCTCCATGCGCTCGCCGTCGCCGTAGTCGAGGTCAAGCTCGGTAAGTTCCTCGATGATGGCGGTTAGCTGCGCCGTGCGGAGTTCCCGGGTCTTGTTCTCCTCCTGCATTTCTCGGAGCTTTCTCGAGAGCTTCGAGAACCTGCGGAATTCCCCGCGGTACGCCTCAAGCAGCCCGTCAAGCTCCCCGTAGCTGTCGAGAATCTGGCGCTGATTGTCGTTGTTCATGAGAATGCGGTTCTCATGCTGGCCGTGGATATCCACGAGCAGCTCACCGACCTCCCGGAGCATTGCCGCCGTCGCCGCTCTGCCGTTTATCCGGGCGGAGCTTTTTCCCTCGGAGGTTATCTCGCGCATGAGAACAAGTTCGCCGTCCTCGGAGGAAAAACCAAGCTCCGACAGCTTCGCCTTCACGCGGTCGGAAATATCGTCGAACAGCGCGGAAATAACCGCCTTCGGCGCCCCGCTGCGGACGATATCCTTGTTAGTCCTGCCGCCGAGCACCGCGTTGATACCGCCGATGATGACGCTCTTGCCCGCGCCGGTCTCGCCGGTGAAAACGTTGAACGCGCCGCCGAATTCCACGGAGGCTTTTTCTATAACTGCAAGGTTTTCAATAGAAAGTTCTCTTAACAAGCGGCATTCTCCTTATCTCGTCATCATCTTTTTGAGCAGCTCTATAAGCTGCACGGCGTGGTTTTCAGTTCTGGTGAGCACGAATATCGTGTCGTCTCCGGCGATGGTCCCGACCACAAAGCCGAACGCCTCGTCGTCCAGGACTACGCAGGCGGCATTCGCAAGACCCGGGCGGCATTTTATCACCACGATGTTCATCGCGTAATCTATGGACAGCACCGCCTGAGCAAACACGCTGCTGTACTCCGGTGGATTCTCGCACTCCGGGGAATAGTAGCAGTTCACGCCGTTTTCCGCCATTCCCTTGCGTATTTTCAGCTCGCGCATATCCCTTGAGACCGTCGCCTGCGTGGTCGGGTAGCCCGCCTCGGCAAGAAGCTCGCCAAGCTGCTCCTGGGTTTCGACCTCCTGCGAGGATATTATCTTGAGTATAGCACGCTGCCGCTGCTTCTTATCCATAGTGTACCTCTCAACCGTAAATGAACTTCCTTATTTTACGCTCCTGTGCGTCAGGGTTGAGTTCAAGCACCCTTGCGCGTATCCTCTCCGCCGCTTCCTCCGGCGGGATATCTCCGGTATCTTCGGCGTGCCAGAATTCCTCCGGCGTGCAGAATACCGTGCTGCTCCAGCCGTAAAGTTCCCCGAACGCATTGCGCTTCTGCTGCCTGCCGCATATCGTCAGCAGCATGCTCATCTGGAGGTCGGTCATAGCCTTTTCAATGTGCGCGGATGTCTCGCCGGACAGCCCCGCAAGCCGCTTTATATCGTGCATTGCGACCCTGCCGTTATCCCTGACCGCCTCGTATATCCTGCGTGAAAGCTCCGTTACCCTGCCGGATTCCCACATTTCTTCAAAAGTCATTCCCTGGCGGCGGACTGACATGAAGAATGGGTACCACTCCCGGGTTATGTAGCCGCTTCCACGGAAAAACACCTTCGCGTAGGCGATGTCGCTGCGTTCCTCAAGGACGCGCATGCGCCACTCCCAGGGGTCGGTGTCAGGCTCGCCTGTGTGCCAGCGCACCTGAGTTTCTGCGGGCTGCTCTGTCCAGTCGAAAGGCACCGCCGCGTATATTCCCTTGCTGCTCCCGCCGCCCAGGGAAAACCCAGCGCGGTGCAGCTCTGTTATGAATTCGTCGTAATTCTGTATCATGAGTACCTCGTCATCTCAGCGGCTGCATCAACTTGCGGTTCACAGACCCGAAAAATCCCTCGCCGGTCTCGATCAGCATAAGATCAGGGGAGCCTATGTGTAGCGTCAGCACGTCGCCTTCATCGAAAGGATATCCGCTGTCACCGTCGAAGTTTATCGTCACGCGGCTGTCCTGATAGGAATTCACCCGCAGCGTGACTTCACGCTCCGCGGAGAAGATCATGGGTCTGGAAAACAGCGAGTGCGGGCAGAGCGCGGTGTATTCGATACAATGGAGCGCAGGGTCGATTATAGGCCCGCCCGCCGACAGCGAGTACGCCGTGGAGCCAGTCGGAGTGCTGAATATCACGCCGTCCGCTCGCAGCCTGGAAACCTCGGTCTCGCCGCAGTAAACGCAGAATTCCGGCAGCTTGGACTTGCTGTCCCGGGACACCACGACGTCGTTCAGGCAGTTCTGGTGGAGCTTCCCGCCGTTCGCGTAGCTGACGTCCACGGACATCATCATGCGGCGGCTCACTCTGAAATTTCCGGTAATTATTTCCGGAATGCGCTTTATATCGCCGGGTTCGAGGTTCGCCATGAATCCCAGCCGCCCGGTGTTGACGCCCATCAGGGGAATTCCCCAGACCGCCGCCAGCTTGCCGTGCGAAATTATCGAGCCGTCGCCGCCGACGGTTATCATGCATACGCAGCCCTCGCCGCTCTCGGAGGACTTCGCGCCCTTCAGACCGCCCGTCCCGCCGTCGTCGTATTTCAGCGACAGCGGAGCAAATCCCGACGCGGTCAGCTCTGCGCATATTTCCTCCGCGATACGTACCGACTTGGTGTCCCTGCGGTTATAGCCTATCATGACGCTTTTTCCGTTCATGCCTGCCTCCGTTCTGCCTGAAAGCTCAGCGCTTTTCTAGGCACATCAGGTATTCTGTGTTTCCGTCGCCGCCGGTTATCGGCGAGGTTTCCGTGCCGATGACCGAAAATCCGCAGCCCTGTGCAAACTCGGCTATCTCATCGCGTATCCTGAGCCGTACCTTCTCATCGCGCACTATCCCCTTCTTGCTGAGGTTCAATCTGCCGGCTTCAAACTGCGGCTTGATTAGCACCGCAGCCCTCCCTCCGCTTTTCAGCAGGCGGTATATGTGCGGAAGTATCAGCTTCAGCGAGATAAACGACACGTCAGTGCCGATAAAGTCCACCTGCGGCAGATCCGCCGTGCGGATATCCGTCTGCTCCATGGAGACTACCCGCGGGTCGCGGCGCAGGCTCTCGTCAAGCTGATCTCTGCCGACGTCCACCGCCCAGACCTTCGCCGCGCCGTGCTGTAACATGCAGTCCGTGAAGCCGCCCGTTGAGGAACCGATGTCTATGCACTCCGCGCCGGTAATATCCAGCGCGAACTTGTCCAGAGCGGCCTCAAGTTTCAGCCCGCCCCTGCCGACATACCGGAGCTGCTCCCCGACGATGTCGACCGTATCGCCCTCGCCGACTTCCTGAGACGGCTTCGTACAGGGGATTCCGTTTAGTGAAACTCCCCCGCTTTTTATCAGGCTCTGCGCCGCTGTGCGGCTCTTGCAGAGCGAATTCTCAGTGAGATAGATGTCAAGTCGCATGGTTCCCTCCCGGGAGGTTAGTCAGCCTTGCCGCCATGGAAGCCCTGTCAAGCCCGAACAGCTCAAGCTGCTGAGCGACAGTCCCCGCCGGAACGAACTGACCGTCCACCCCGACGACCTCGAAACCGCCGGAATATCCCATCTCCAGCAGAGCCGCCCCGAAACGCTCGCCTATGCCGCCCTGGAGTATTCCCTCCTCGAAGAACACCACCCGCTTGTAGGAAAGCGAAGTCCGGAGCGCTTCCTCTGGAATCGGGCTTATCCGAACCAGCCGGAGCCAGTCCACCGGCTCTCCGCGCTGGGACGCCTCCCGGGCTGCTGCCGTCATATTTGCGGAGAGCCTTCCGTAGCTCACCGCCAGCGTACCGCCTCGCTTCCCAGACCAGTCCCAGCTTACCGACGGCTCCACCGAGCCGCTCTCGCCGCCCTTGGGGTAGCGAACCGCCGCGATTCCGTCCGTATTATAGAGCGCCTCGCTCAGGCACAGACGGAGTTCATCGGCGCTTGCCGGGGAAAACACCGTGGTATTCGGAATTGAAGCCAGCATAGCCGCGTCGAAAATTCCTTGGTGGGTCTCGCCGTCCTCGCCGGTGAAGCCCGCGCGGTCGACAGCTAACGTGACATGCGTGTTTTCTATCGCGCAGTCATGCACGATCTGGTCGAAACCGCGCTGCAAAAACGTGGAGTACACCGCGAACACCGGGAACATTCCCTCCACGGCAAGGCCTGCGGCGAAAGTCACCGCGTGCTGCTCCGCTATGCCGACATCGAAAAAGCGCTCCGGGCAGGCGTTCTTGAAGTAGTTCATGCCGGTGGCATACTTCATCGCCGCAGTAATGCCGCATACGCGGCTGTCGGATTTGCCTATGCGCTCAAGCTCCCTGCCGAAGGCTTCGGTGAACGTCTCGCCGGAGGGCGCAGAGCTTTTCTTTGTGACCGCATGGTACTCGCCGGGGTTCTCCTCCGCAGGCTTCCAGCCCTTTCCCTTCGTGGTGAACACATGCACAACGCAGGGTCGGCGCATTATCTTCGCGACCTGTAACGCTTCGATCAGATCCTCAAGGTCGTGACCGTTGACCGGACCGATGTACTGGAACCCGAAATTCTCGAACATGTTGCTGCTGTCGTATATCGCGTCCTTGATAAGCCCCTTTGCGGTGCGTATCGTGCGCTCCAGCTTATCTCCCACCACCGGGACCGCTGAAAGCAGGGATTTTACGTGCTCCTTCGCGCAGTAGTACTTCTTTGTGGAGCGGATATGCGCCAGATAAAGCGCCAGCGCGCCGGTGCTCTTGGATATCGACATCGCGTTGTCGTTAAGTATCACCACAAGCGGAGCCTTGCTCTTTCCGGCGTTGTTCAGACCCTCGTACGCCATGCCGCCGGTGAGCGCTCCGTCGCCGATCACCGCAGCTACGCTTCCGCGGCGTCCCTGTAATCTCATCGCGGAGGCGATCCCGAACGCCGCCGATATTGAAGTACTGCTGTGCCCGGAAATGAACGCGTCCGCTGTGGACTCCTTCCGGCGTGTGAATCCGGATATTCCGTTTAGGCTTCTCAGCGTGCTGAACTCAGAATAGCGCCCGGTGAGCAGCTTGTGAGCGTACGCCTGGTGGCCTACGTCCCACACGATCCTGTCCTCTTTTACGTCAAAAACAAAGTGCAGCGCCGCCGTCAGCTCCACCGTCCCGAGGTTGGAGGCAAGATGGCCTCCGTTTTCGGATACGGTGTTCAGAATGCAGCGCCGCAGTTCACGGCATAATTCTTTCAGCTCGGGCAGGGTCATGTTTGATATCTTTTCGTGATTTATTGAATCGTCTAGTATCATGATCTCCTCGCAAATTTACGCCGGCAGCGGGAACAGCATTGCAATAAGTATTCCCAGAAGCGCTCCTGCAAGCACCTCTATCGGCTTATGACCAAGGAACTCCTTGAAATCCTTGCGGTCGGAAAGTTCCTCCATTTTCTCGTCGCGCTCCTCGCCGCTGAGCCTGGAGATCTCGTCGTCCATCTCGTCTATCACCTTGCGCAGGCGGTTCAGCTCCTTGCCGTGGAGCCCGGCGTTATAGCGCACGCTGAGCGCGTCATAGATAACTATGCCCATTATGATTATCGAAAGCGCAAACGTGGAGCTTGAAAATCCCTCCAGCCGCAGCAGATACAGCGCAACGGATACCACCAGCGCCGAGTGCGACGACGGCATGCCGCCCGCGCCCGTGATGCGCTCGGGGTTGAAGGTCTTCTGCTTTATCGCGAACAGCGCTGTCTTGATTATCTGCGCTGAAATAAACGATATCAGCCCGACCGTCACAGTCGGGTTCGCCATAAAAATATTCATATAAATTACTTCCTCCGGACGATCAGTAGTTCCGCTCGAGCAGAAGGCGGGTCAGCCCCTCCAGAAACTCTCTGTCCCCGAACGCAGACAGCGCCCGGACTGCCTCTTCGGTGAGTTTTGCCGCTTCGCTGCGTGCCTTATCAAGCCCCACAACGGCGGCGTATGTGTACTTCCCGCTCTCCTTATCGCTGCCTACCGGCTTGCCGAGCAGCTTCTCGTCAGCGGTGACGTCCAGAATATCGTCGATTATCTGGAATGCCAGTCCCAGCTTCCTTGCGTATGTTCCCGCCGCAAGCTGAAGGTCGGCTCCGCCGCCCGCTGCGATAACTCCCGCGCGGCAGCAGAATTCCAGCAGAGCGCCGGTTTTCATGCGGTACATCTCAAGCAGCACGTTTTCCGGGAGCTGCTTCCCCTCGTTTTCAGTGTCGATCACCTGACCGCCGATCATTCCGAAAATGCCTGCCTGCTCCCCGAGCAGCGAGATGATCTTCAGCGCGGCGCCCTGGGATATCGTGCCCTTCAGCCCCGCCTTCGCGATTATCTCCCCCGGTAGAATCGCAAGCGCGTCCCCGGCAAGAAGCGCGTTGGCTTCCCCGAATGCCTTGTGACAGCTCGGCCTGCCGCGGCGCATGTCGTCGTTATCCATGCACGGAAGGTCGTCGTGTATCAGCGAAAACGTGTGCATCATCTCAATGGCGCACGCCACCGGAAGCGCCGACGCCGCTTCCCCGCCGCTGACCCGGCAGAACTCCATCACGAGCGCGGGTCTGAGGCGCTTTCCGCCTGCGGTCAGGCTGTGCCTTGCCGCTAAAATCACGTTCTTCTGGAGACACTCTGTCTCGGGCAGGTAGGAATCTATCGCCCGCTCGGTCATTTCCGCGTAATCGCGGAGCTGTTCCCTGACTGTTTCCTTATCCAAATTCTGACCTCCGGATCAGTTGGAAGCTTCCAGGGTCTGAACCTGGAGCTCCGCATTTTTGATATATTCCTTGCACTTTTTAGTCAGCTCCACCGCTTCGGTGTAAAGCTTCATCGAGTCCTCAAGCTTGAGGTCGCTCTTGCCCATTAGTTCTGATATCTCTGTAAGGCGCTTCATTGCCTGTTCAAAATCCATTGTGTACCTCCGTTAGTTCAGTCCTCGCTGACTGAAGTCACTCTGGCGGTGACGGAGCCTTTCCCGAGCCTGATGCTGATATCGTCGCCCGGAGAAAGCTGTCCCGCTTCCGTGACTATCCTTTCGCCGCTGCTGGTGACGGAATATCCCCTCGACAGCACCGCAAGCGGATTCAGCGCGGATATAACTCCGGCGCTTGCCATAACAGCGCGGTCGAGCCTGTCAAGCCGGCTGTGTATGCTCTGGCGTATCTGCTGCTCAATAGAATCCAGCCGCTGCGAAGCAGTCCGGAGCCTGGACGCGGGCGAAAGCGCAGTGATAAGCGCCATTCGGGAATCCAGCATGCTGCCGCGTTCCGCAATGTAGTGCGACATTCGGCTGCTTATCTGGCTCAGTGCGCCGCTGAGGTCGTCGATCATCATATCGGCGGTCACTGACGCAGCAAGCTCCGCCGCCGCGGAAGGAGTCGGCGCGCGGAGATCCGCAGCATAGTCGCAGATACTGTAGTCGCGCTCGTGGCCTACTGCGGATATCGTTGGGATACGGCTGGCGTAGACCGCCCGGGCTATCACCTCGGAATTGAAGCAGGAAAGATCCTCCACGGAGCCTCCGCCTCTGCCGAATATGATAACGTCAGCGTCGGTGTCCTGTGCGCGGCGTATTCCCGCAGCCACCGACTCGGGAGCCTCCGCGCCCTGCACCAGGGCAGGAATAAGCAGCAGCTTCACCATCGGACAGCGCCTTGCAAGTACGTTCTTGATGTCGGTCAGCGCGGCTCCGCCTGCGGAAGTGACCACCGCGATGATCCTGGGCATAGCAGGTATCGGACGGTGCTGGCTGAACAGCCCCTCCTGCTCCAGCCTGCGCCGGAGCGCCTCCAGCTCTGCCGCCTGGGTTCCTGCGCCCTGGAGCGTGATGTCAGTGCAGTAGAGCTGATATCTGCCCTGACCGCCGTAAACGTCCACAGAGCCGTAGCAGACTACCTGCTCGTTCACCTGCGGCTGGTGAGTGAGAGTCCGTGCAGAGCCTGCAAAGACCACCGCGCTCACAACGCTTGCACCGTCCTTTAGGGTTATGTAAATATGCCCCTTCGCCGAGCGCGTGCAGGACGATATCTCGCCCGCGACCGCAACGTGCGACAGCTCCGGCATGGAGGTTATCGCAGACTTTACCGCGGCGGTGAGTTGAGTTACAGTCATCACCGGGTCTGGGTCGCGCCTTCCGAACCTGTCAAGGCCGAAATCAATCCCTGGCATTCTCGAATTCCTCAAGATATGAGTTCAGAACGCCGTTTATAAAGTTGCAGTCCTGCTTGTACGCGTACTTCTTGCCAAGCTCGACCGCCTCGTTGATGGCGGCGGCTCCGGGCACCTTGTCGTCGTACTTGATCTCATAAATCGCGATCTTCATGATAATGAGGTTCACCTTTGAAATACGCGCTACTGACCTGGTGGTGCTGTACTTCGCGATAATCCCGGTGATCTCCTCGTCGTGGGAGAGAACTCCGTTTACGATGAGGTCGGTTTCGTGGCTGCGCGCAAGACCGAACGCCTCCTCGTCAGCCTCCGTTATCTCCTGGGGGGTCTGACCGAAAAGGGTCTGATAAAGTATTATGAATGCGCCCTCGCGCACTTCTCTTCTGCTAAGTTTTTCTTCCATTTTCGTTGTTGCGCTTATTCCGCGCTCTCCTTGAATTTTATTCCGGCAACGTTAACGTCTACCTTTGTAACCGTGAAGTTCGTCATGCTCTGTATAGCTGACTTTATGCTCTTCTGGACTGCTTCCGCGACATTCACAGCGTTGAAGCCTTCCATCACGACGATATCAACGCGTATCTCCGCAGTATCCTCGCCCAGCCTTGCACGAACAGGGCCCAGCACCTTTGACTTGGTATTCGATGGAGCTGGAGCCTGACCACGGCAGTAAACTCCGTCGATCTCGGCAGCCGCAAGCTCTGCCATCTTGACTATAACGCTCTCGGACACCTTGATGGTGCCGACCGGCTTGTTTGATTTCTTATCCATACTTACCTCCTGAGTTTCAGGCGAACATATTTAATCTATTTTAGTATACCACACTTTTAAGATTTGTTCAAGTATTTTTTGAATAATTATACAGACTATTTGCAGCAACAGTCAAAAAATATACAAAAAGGAGCAGACGTATAGCATCTGCTCCCCTGTGATCATTCCTTGACAACGTGCACGTCTAGCTGGTCGAACGGGATCGAAATTCCCGCCGCTGTAAACGCTGCGCGGATATCCTCCATAGTCTGGAAGTACACGCTCCAGTAATCGGCGCAATTGCACCACGGACGTACCGCGATGTTTATCGAGTTTGCCGCATGCTCCAGCATTCTGACGATAGGAGCGGGATCCTTCAGTATCTTTTCGTTGCGCTTCAGCACCTCGAAAATAACCTGCTGAGCCTTCTCAAAATCGTCGTCGTAGCTTATCGAGAACACCATATCCACGCGGCGGATACCGTTGCTGTTGTTGTTCGTAACAGTCGCGCCGGAAACCTGCCCATTCGGTATGAATATCGCCTGGTTGGAGTCGGAATCCAGCCTGGTATACAGTATCGTGATCTGCTTTACGGTGCCGCTCACACCCGCAACTGAGATGTAATCGCCTATTTTGAACGGCTTGTTAATCATCAGCATAATGCCGCCCGCAACGTTCGAAAGGCTGTTCTGCAATGCAAGGCCTATCGCAACGCCGGCGGTGCCGATAACGGTAACGATCGAGGTCGCGGGAATTCCCAGCGTGCTCAGAACCACGGTTATCAGCAGAACATACAGCACGATCTTGCAGCACTGCTTTGTAAAGTTCGTGACGGTCAGGTCGAGCCGCGTGCGGTCGAGTCCCTTGCTGATGAGCTTCAGCACCAGCTTGCAGACTATCAGACCCACTATCAGCACGATGATCGCGAGAATTATCGTCGGAACTGCGCGCACTATCGCGTCCCACATGTTATGGAAAAACTCGCTGAACTTGCTCACCGTTTCCTCCGGGTGTTCAACGAGGTTGTGAACTGCGTCGTTTATCGTCGCTTCGTGCGTTGCAGCCTCGGCAGTCGCCGCGGCGGTCGAAATCAAATTCAGCACGCTCACTTGAACAGTTCCCTCAGACCTGCCTCAGCCGCCTCGCCGTCGCTCTCGCGGATAAGTACGGAAATTTCGTCAACACCGGTGGTTATCAGAAGAATCATCGCGTCTATCTTGTTCAGCAGGTTGAATACCTTAGCCGCAAAACCAGCCTGCGCTTCCATCTCTCCGGTCTTAATAACAATCTTGCGGTTGCTGCTGTTGATCATCGGAGTGATGTCGTGCTTCTCCTTCAGGCGCTTAACCACGGTCAGCAGCTTCGGCATATCGTCGTCGTCCAGCGTGAAACCGAAGCCGAAACGCTCCGATGTCGGCGCGGTCATGGAGATCATGTCAATGTTGATACCTGCCTCTGCGACAGCGGTCAGGGTGTCCTCCATAATGGTCTTGTACAGCGGTACATTATTAAAGGTTACTGCTGATACGTTTTCTGTTACTGTGATATTCATTGTCAGCCCTCCTTGATAAGATCAGACATTGCGTACATTCCAGCAGGCTTACCCGCAAGGAATACTGCGGCGTTGACCGCTCCGTTTGCGAAAACCTCTCTCGACTGTGCCGAATGCGACAGCGTGATCACCTCGTCGTGTCCGGCGAAAATTATGTCGTGCTCGCCGACGATTGTGCCGCCGCGGATAGCGTGCATTCCTATCTCGTCCTTGTCGCGGGGCTTTCTAACGCTGTGGCGGTCGTATACGAAATGATCCTTGCCGCCAAGCTCCTCGTTGATTGCCTCGGCTATCATTATTGCAGTGCCGGAAGGCGCGTCCTTCTTCTGATTGTGGTGCTTCTCAACGATTTCAATATCGAACTGGCCGCCGAGTATCTGAGTAGCCTTGCGCGCAAGCTCCACGAGCAGGTTTATACCGAGCGACATATTGAATGTGAAAAACACCGGAACCTGAGCCGAAGCCGCGGTTATCTGCGCGCGCTCCTCATCGGTGTAGCCTGTCGTGGCGAGCACCAGCGGAACGTTGTTCATCTTGCCATAGCTGAGCAGGTCAGGAAGCGCGGAGGGGTGCGAGAAATCGATGATAACATCGGGCTTTTCGGGCATGTCGAACACCTTGGTGTACACCGGGAATTCGTCGTACTGCTCGCCGAGCTTGTCGATTCCGGCGATGATGGTGCAGTCCGCGCGCTCCTTAACAAGACCTGCGATCACTCTGCCCATTCTTCCGCATGCGCCTGTTATTGCGATTCTAGTCATTTGTAATTCCTTTCAGATTTTTGCAGAAATGCCAGTTAGCATATCGGGCGGAAGCATTTGATTCCGCCCGCATTATTTACTTTATTGCACCTACTAACCCGAGGGGCTCCATCGTGCTTCTGAGCTTAGCGATCTGCTCGTCGGACATGGAACACAGCGGAAGTCTGCACTCGCCTGCCTTGAAGCCCATGATGTTCAGAGCCTCCTTGACAGGGATAGGGTTGACGTCCATGAACAGAGCCTTCTCGAACGTCAGGATCTTAGCCTGGATCGCGAGCGCCTCTGCCTGCTTGCCTGCGTTAAACAGAGCGACTTCGTCGTGCTTCTCCTTCGGCATGAGGTTGGAGGTCACGGAGATAACGCCCTTTCCACCGAGGGAAAGAATCGGCATCACCTGGTCGTCGTTGCCGGAATAGATGTCGAGATCAGTATAAGCAGCGATCTCGGCAGCGAGGGACATGTTGCCGCTTGCTTCCTTAGTTGCAACGATATTCGGAACCTTTGCAAGCTCCTTGTAGGTGTCAATGGAGATGTTGCAGCCGGTGCGGCTGGGAACATTGTAAAGGATTATCGGTATCTTCACGCTGTTTGCGATAGCTGTGAAGTGCTTTACCAGTCCGCGCTGGGAAGCCTTGTTGTAGTATGGCGTTACCTGAAGCAGAGCGTCCACGCCGAGCTTTTCAGCGGCAGCGGAAAGTCTGATGCCGTGGGCGGTATCGTTCGCGCCGGTTCCTGCAATTACAGGAACTCGGTGAGCGACCTTCTTAACGGCGTAGCCGACGCACTCAAGGTGCTCCTCGTCGGGCATGGTGGAAGCCTCGCCGGTGGTGCCGCATACTACGAGAGCGTCTGCGCCGTTGGCTATCTGGAACTCGATGAGCTTGCCGAACTCATCGTAATTGATGGAGCCGTCGGCGTTCATCGGGGTGACGATGGCGGTGCCTACGCCGGTAAATATAGTCTTTTTCATGGGTTATCCTTTCACGGAGATATCAGTCCAGGTAGCCCTTTGCAGCAAGCAGCTCAGCCATTTCAACGGCTCCGCCTGCGGCGCCTCTCAGTGTGTTGTGAGAAAGGCACACGAACTTATAATCGAACATTGTATCGGGGCGCAGTCTGCCGACGGATACAGCCATACCGCCCTCAAGGTTGCGGTGCAGCTTAGCCTGCGGCATGTTGTCCTCCTCGAAGTAGTGAATGAACTGCTTCGGAGCGGACGGCAGCTTCAGAGCCTGCGGCTCGCCTGCGTACTCAGCCCAGATCTTCTTGATCTCGTCCATAGAAGGCTTGTTCTCGAAGTTTACAAATACGGCTGCGAAGTGGCCGTTGGAAACCGGAACTCTCAGGCACTGTGTGGTGATCAGCGGGGACTGAGCCTTTACGATCTCGCTGCCCTCGATGTGGCCCCATACCTTCAGCGGCTCCTGCTCGGACTTCTCTTCCTCGCCGCCGATGTACGGGATAAGGTTATCCACCATCTCAGGCCAGGTCTCGAATGTCTTGCCTGCGCCGGAGATTGCCTGGTATGTGCAAGCGAGGATATTCTTGATGCCGAACTTTCTCAGCGGGGAGAGAGCCGGAACATAGCTCTGAATGGAGCAGTTGGACTTTACGGAGATAAAGCCGCGCTTTGTGCCGAGGCGCTTCTTCTGAGCGTCGATGATGGCAGCGTGGTCTGCGTTGACCTCCGGAATGATCATCGGAACGTCGGGAGTGAAGCGGTTAGCGGAGTTATTGGACATTACCGGGCACTCTGCCTTTGCATATCTCTCCTCGAGAGCCTTGATCTCGTCTTTCTTCATATCAACAGCGCAGAAAACGAAATCTACCATGGAAGCGATCTTGTCAACATCTGCGGTAGCGTCCATGATAACGATGTCCTCCATGCTCTTGGGCATGGGAGTATCCATCAGCCAGCGGGAGCCTACGGCCTCTTTGTAGGTCTTGCCAGCGGAGCGGGGAGAAGCTGCGAGTGCAACTACATGGAACCAGGGGTGGTTTTCAAGCAGGGTAGCAAAACGCTGACCTACCATACCTGTTGCGCCGATTATACCGACATTATACTTTTCTTTCATGGGAATGTTTCCTTTCTCTTTTTGCAATAAATAAAGCCGATGGAGTATAGTTCATCGGCTGGTTTGATATCGTATATATGCGATAGCTCTCCATCAGACCGATGACAGCCGGACGCCTGTTCAACGTGCAGCCAGATATGCACACCACGGATCGTGCATTCTTCGGCGGTAAGCCTTTCGCGCAGCCGGTCTCCGCAGACCGTTATGGACGCGCTACTGATCTGTTCCGCACCTCTATCAGCGGGACGATAAGTCCCCATGAGTTAATTACTCATTACCTTATTATTTTAGCACATAACCGCATTGTTGTCAACCCCCATTCGTATAAATATTCTTCAATTACGGCGAGGATTTTGTTAAATTTCAACAACGATTAAAAATTGATTTATCCGTCGGTTTATGGTACAATAGAGTATACGCTAATCTATGAAAAAGGAATGTAAATTATGACGATGCTAAAATCTGATTTTAACTATGAACTTCCCGAGGAACTCATCGCGCAGACTCCGGTCGAGCCGCGGGACAGCTCCCGGCTGATGGCAATCGACCGCTCCACCGGTGAGATAAGCCACAGGCACTTCTACGACATCGCTGACTACCTGAACCCCGGCGACCTGCTTGTGATGAACGACAGCAAGGTTTTCCCGGCGCGTATATACGGCGTCAAGCGCGGCACCGGCGCCCACGTTGAGTTCCTGCTGCTCAAGCGTCTGAGCCTCACCGAATGGGAGACCCTGGTGCACCCCGGAAAGCGTCTGAAACCCGGCACGATCGTCGATTTCCCGGAGGGGCTTTCCGCTGAGATACTCGACATCGTGAACGAGGGAAACCGCCTTGTCCGCTTCTCGTTCGAGGGGGATTTCTTTGATATCCTCGACCGTATAGGTCAGATGCCGCTCCCGCCCTACATCACCGAGAAGCTCCAGGACAAGGACCGCTACAACACTATCTACTGCCGCGAGACCGGCTCCGCCGCCGCTCCCACCGCGGGTCTGCACTTCACGGAGAACGTGTTCAGAAAGCTCGCTGACAAGGGCGTTGACACCGCCTACGTCACGCTTCATGTCGGGCTTGGAACATTCCGCCCGGTGAAGGAGGACAACATTCTCGACCACAAAATGCACGTGGAGCACTACTCCGTTCCAGAGATAACCGCTGAAAAAATACGCCGCTGCAAAGCAAACGGCGGCCGCGTGATTTCCGTCGGCACTACCTCCTGCCGAACGCTGGAATCCGCCGCGGGCGTTCAGCCGGAGCTTTTCTCCCCGACTGAAGCAGACAAAGGAAACTCCCCGCTGACCGGCGCGAACTCCCCGATACTCACACAGGACACCGGAATTTTCATCTACCCCGGATACGAATTCAAGGTCATCGACGGGCTGATAACCAACTTCCACCTGCCCGAAAGCACGCTCATAATGCTAGTCAGCGCGTTCCTCGGACGCGAAAAGACGCTCCACGCCTATGAAGTAGCCGTGAAGGAGCGCTACAGGTTTTTCTCGTTCGGCGACGCTATGTACATCGGCGGCATCAAGTAAATTACAAATCGGCGCTCTCCGGCTGCGGAGTGCGCTATTTTTTGCCATTTCAGGAGAAATACATCATTCGTTCGGTCGAATTGCACAATTTATTAACACATATTTCTCACTGGCACGGGAAATAATTCGCCATCTATCATAAAACTGTCACAGAAATAATGTATAATGCATGTATACGAAAAGCGGGGTGAGCGGTATGGCATATGCGAATACTTTTCAGCGTATGGAGATAAAATACCTGCTTACCAGTCAGCAGACCGAGGCCGTTCTTCAAAAAATTTCCGGCTTCATGATCGAGGACGAATATTCCCGCCAGACAATCTGCTCGCTCTACTGCGATTCTCCGGACGACATACTCGCCCGGATCTCCCTTGACAAGCCCGTCTACAAGGAAAAGCTCCGGCTGCGCGCCTACGGTACTCCGACGGACAGCTCCCCGGTGTTCCTTGAGATAAAAAAGAAATACGACGGAGTAGTCTACAAGCGCCGTGTTTCCACGGACTTTGCGCAAGCTATGCGATTCCTGACGGAAGGCATACCGCCGGAATCCAGCGACTACGTAGCACGACAGGTCACGGCTGAAATGACCCACATGATACGCCGCGACGGCCTGATACCCAGAGCCGCCGTATTCTACGACCGCAGAGCCTTCCATGGCGCTGACGACCCGGAGCTCCGGCTCACGCTCGACGGAAACATAAGGTACCGGCTCGGCGACCTCGACCTCCGGCACGGCACCGACGGCGATACCATCACCGGGCAGCCGTTCCGGATAATGGAAATAAAGTCGGCTTCGTCGATTCCGCTGTGGCTCGCCGGTACGCTTTCCGAACTCGGGATACGCCCCGGCTCGTTTTCAAAGTACGGCTCGGTTTACAAACAGCGCTTCCAGGATCTTTGCACCACATAATTCTACTTTGGAGTGACAGTTTTGAATAATTTCTTCGACACAATAATTAGTTCCGAGGGTCTGTCGATAACCTCAATGCTCATCTGCACCGCGGCTTCCCTGCTGCTAGGACTTGGCGCGGCTGCGGTCTACAGGCTCACGACGCGGCAGCCTTCGCGGAATATGTTCGTGACCATGCTGGTGCTTCCCGTGCTGATTCAGGCGGTCATCATGCTGGTCAACGGTTCTATCGGAGCCGGCGTTGCCGTTATGGGCGCGTTCAGCCTGGTCAGGTTCCGATCGGCACCAGGCAGTTCACGCGATATCTGCTTTATTTTCTACGCGGTCTGCATAGGCCTAGCAACCGGAATGGGGTACATAGCGTTCGCCGTCGTCATCGCGGTCGTCATTGGACTGGTTCTCGCTGTGGTAAGCTCTACGCCGTGGTTCCGGAACGTTACGCGCCGGAAACTGCTGCGCGTGCTTATTCCGGAGAACCTCGACTACACCGGCATTTTTGACGATATCTTCGACGAGTATCTTTCAGAGCACGAGTTGGTGCAGGTCAAGACCACCGCTATGGGTACGCTTTTCGACCTGCGCTACCAGATAACCGAAAAAGACCCCTCCCGCGAAAAGGAAATGATAGACCGCCTTCGCGAACGCAACGGAAATCTGACTATTTCCATCGCTGCCCTGCCGGAATCGGCGGAACAGCTTTGAATTCACCACGCTTTTTTAGGCATCTAATTTATAAGGAGCAAACTATGAGATCAGGATTAAGAGCGCTGGCTGCGCTCTGTTCTATTGCTTTATCTGTAAATACAGGCTGCACGAACGACCCGCTTCGCTCAAGCGAGGTCACACAGGAAAACGACGCCGCCGTCCGGGCGGAAACCGCGGACGCTTCGGCGATTTCGCACATGCATACCGTAAGCGAAAAAGATCTGACCCCGGCAACCGGCTCGGGAAGCAGCATTGCCTTTACCGACAGCGGTGCTGATCTCCACGGCAGCGGTGTTTCAGTCAGCGGTAAGGTCGTCACCATCAGCAAGGCGGGATATTACTCCGTTTCGGGAAAAACCCCGGACGGTCAGCTCGTTATAGACTGCGGCAAGGACGACGCGGTGTATCTCATAATGAACGGCGTTGACCTCTCCTGCTCGGACGGCCCCGCGATACTCTGCAACAAGGCGGACAAGCTCACTCTGACTCTCACGGGGAATTCGGTGAACTCGCTCTCCGACGGCACCGGATATTCCGCTGAAAACGCCGAGAACAACGCAGCCGCGCTTTATTCCCGCGAAACGCTCGTGATAAACGGAAGCGGCACGCTGAATGTCACCGGAAACTACAAGGACGGCATAAACAGCCGCGACGGTCTGAAGCTCTGCGGCGGTATCATCAACGTGAACGCCGCTGAGGACGGTATCATAGGCAAGGATTACCTGCTCGGGGCTTCCGGCACCGTGACTGTCAACAGCGGCTACGACGGGCTTAAATCCACCAACTCCACCGACCAGCAGAAGGGCTACGTCAGCATTACCGGCGGCAGCTACACGCTGAACTGCGGCCGCGACGGCATTCAGGCAGAAAACAACCTAAATATTTCCGGAGGCACGATAAACGTACAGACCGGAGGCGGAAGCTCCACAGTCGAATACACCTCGGACGACCAGTTCGGCGGCAGATGGGGCGGATTCTCACACAAAGGGAACGGCGGATTTGATTTCAGCAGCATGACTGACTCCGAGGGGAACTCTGCGGAAAGCATGAAGGGACTCAAGGCGGGGAACGCCATCACGATAACCGACGGCAGAATAACCGCCGACTGCGCCGACGACGCGGTGCACTCCAACGGAAACATCACGATAGGCGGCGGAACTTTCAACCTCTCCAGCGGAGACGACGGTATCCACGCCGACACGATACTGACAATCAACAACGGCGAGATCAACATTACAACAAGCGCCGAGGGCCTGGAAGCGAACGGCGTTGAGATAAACGGCGGCGTGATAAGCCTTCGTGCCTACAACGACGGCATAAACGCCTGCGATAACTCCGCTACTGGAACTACTCCGTATATTTCTATCTCAGACGGCAGCATTACCTCCAACGCAGACGGCGACGGCATCGACTCCAACGGAACCGTTTCTATGAGCGGAGGTACTCTCGTTGTGTTCGGCCCCACCAGCAGCCGCGATGGTGCGCTTGATTACGATATCTCGTTTGCAATGTGCGGCGGAACGCTCATCGCGCTCGGCTCCCGCGGAATGGCTCAGGCACCGAGTACGCTCTCGCAGCCCTGCCTGTCGGTCTACAACAAGGTCGGCGCGGGAAGCACCATTGAAGTACGCAACGCGGACGGCGCGGACATTATCAGCACGGTCACACCTAAAGACTGTGAATCCCTGATATTCTCCACCAAGGATTTCCTCCCGGGTTCGAGCTACTCCATCTATGCGGACGACATTCTGCTCACCACCGTCACGGCGACCGACGGAGTAAGCGGCGGCGGAGCCACTGGAAGCGGCTCCGGCACGTGGAATCAGGACGGCGGCTCGTGGGTGCGCAGCGATTCAGGCTTCGGCAGCAACAAGGATTTCACCCACCCGGACAGACCCGCTGATATTTCAGCGACCTCTGAACCGGTAGCTTAACAAATCGTAATAGAAATAATCCCCGGTACGATGTACCGGGGATTTCAGCTTGTTGAAAAAGTGTTCTTTGCCCGCGAAGCGGGCATTTGAAATCCATTTTTTGACCCAGCTTTGCCGGGTCAAAAAATACCTCTATCCGCACACTTTCGCCGGTCTCTCCCCGGTACGATGTACCGGGGACTTTTTATTCGTGATGTTCGATTACAAGCGCCGTTCCGCCGTGTACGATAACCCTTCCGACCTCGTCGGCGACCTCGTTGCTTACGCCCAGCGGATAGGCGTTGTCCAGGCGGTAGCGCACCAGACCGTATTTCATTCCGTATTCGCTGACAATGCAGGTCTCGCCGTAGGAAAACACCGAAACGTAGCCCCTGAAGCGCGGAATTTCAGCTTCGCGCTCATGGACAAGGTAAATCCGCTCGCCGTTACCAACTATCGTGACATTCACGCCGCGCTGGCGCATCATCTCCATCGTCTGGATATTCGCGATGGTGTGGTCGGTTCTGCCGCCAAGCGCACAGTACAGCCGAATCTCATCGCAGCCTTCCTCTATCGCGGCCTCGCAGGCAAGTATCGTATCCGTATCGTCCTTCTCGGGTATAGTGCGGATCACTGGTATACCCTCCGGCGGCTTGCTGTTTGCACTGTCGAAATCCCCTACGATCATATCCGGGGTCAATCCTGCGGCAAGCGCGTGGTCAAGCCCCTTGTCGGCGCAGATTATCAGCCCCTCCGGCTTCTCGGGAAGGCTCCCGTCCGGCGCTCCGCAGATTATTGAGCATATCTTTGACATGTTGTCACTCCCAGTCGTTTATCTTGCTTGCTTCCTCGTGCATTCTGAGGTAGCTCTCATAGCGCGACTTTGCGATCTCCCCGCTTTCGGCGGCGGCGCGGACGGCGCAGTCCTTTTCCTTGATGTGGGCGCAGTCGGCAAAGCGGCATTTCTCGGCAAACTTCGCGAACTCGCGGAAGCTGTTGTCAAGCTCCCCGGCGGGAATACGGCAGTATCGCTCCGTATCAACCGTGGAAAATCCCGGGGTATCCGCGGCGTAGCCGGTCATGGCAGGGTCAAGCTCGGACAGGCGGTATAGCTGCGCCTGGCGGGTGGTGTGCTTTCCCCTTCCGAGTTTCTTGCTGATTATCCCGGTCTCAAGCCCTAGCTGCGGGAACAGCGAATTCATCAGGCTGGACTTTCCCACGCCGGAATTGCCGATAAACGCGGTCACTCTGCCATTTATAAACTCCCGGACTGGTTCCGCGCCCTCGCCGGTCAGGTTATTCACCATGCAGACCCTGATCCCTATGCTGCGGTATATCCCGGCAAGCTCCTCCGCCTGCTGAAGATCAGGCTTTGTGAACGCTATCATTGGCTCGATCTGCTTGCTGTCGGCTATCGCGATGAGCTTGTCCAGCACAAAGCGGTTCGGAGCCGGGTCAGCGCAGCTTATCACGAACACGATTCCGTCCAGGTTCGCGAGCGGCGGGCGCACAAGATAATTCCGGCGCTCCAGTATCTTTGAGATAAGCGGCTCGTGATTCTCCTGGCACTCCACAATGACGTTATCCCCGGCGCTGGGGCTTATCTCGTTCTTCCTGAAAAGTCCCCTTGCCGCGCATTTGAAGGTCGTCCCGTCCGGTACTCCCCTTCCGTCTTTTTCAAAGCCCGAAAGGGCATCTACATAATAGATGCCCCCGACTGCTTTTGTAATTATTCCGTGATGATATTCAGCAGAAATACCATTACCCCCTTGATCAGTCGACTGAAATTCCAGGATCAGGCTCAACCGGAGTTGTTTCCGTGTGAGATGAAGAAGTCGTATTCTCAGGCTCGGAGTGTCCGGCGTCAGAGGTGTCGCCCGGGTTCTCCGGCTCGGTGGTGTCTACCGTAGGCTCGGAGCCGGCGTCAGCCTTCTGGAGCTCTGCAAAGATGGAGCCGTCGAAGCTGTCCTCAAGCGTTGCCTTGCTGCCGTCCTCAGGGAAGTTTACGATTATCTCGCCGTAGCTGCCCGTCTTTCCGGTGTCAAGGGACGTTACCTTGATGGTTACGGTCCTGGTCTCGCCTGCCTTACCGGTCACGGTGTAGGTCATCGACTTGCTGGACGCAAGGCCGATATCGAGCGTTACCTTGGATTCCTCGTCAAGAACGCCGTCAACATAGTATCTGAACTCAAATTCGCCGGAAGCCTTCTTCGGCAGCGAATATGTGAACTTTCTGGTCTTTTCGCTGATCTCGCCGGTGCTTACGACAAGCTCGATAGGCGTATCGCGGTCTACCATGCTTCCCGGATCAATGCTCTGCTCCATTACAACGTCCTTCTCGACGTCCTCGCTGTCCTCGTAGCGCACCTGCGGGTCGAGGTGGTACTCAGCCGCACGCTCAAGCGCAACGGAAAGCGGGAGGTTAACGAACTTCGGAACATTTACAGAGGTGTCCTCGGGACCCATGCTGATAACCAGCACAACGGTGCTTCCCTGATCCGCCATCTCGTGAGCGCCAGGCTCGGTGCGGATAACGTAATCCTTCGCGATATCGTCGGATTCCTCAAAGGTCTTTTTGACCTTGAAGCCGTCCTTCTGGAGCTTGCTCTCTGCGATAGCGGCGCTGAGGTTCTCAAGATCCTGCACCTCTATCTGGCGGATACCCATGCTGACCTTTACAGTGACCTCGGTGCCTATCTTGACCTTACGTCCCTCGGGGTACTCCTGATCGAATATCTGATCCTTCGTTACCTCGCTCCACTCCTGCTCGGGAACCAGCGTCATGTACTGGGAATACTTGGACTTAGCCTCGTCCCAGGACATTCCGATAAGGTTCGGCATGAGGTACTCGTTGCTGTCGTTCACGCTCACCGTGGAGCCGCTGGAAATGCCTGCAACGGAGCCGACCTGCTCGGGAGTCACGTTCAGGTTCTTGAATACGATGGTCATTACAAGGAACACTGTCGCGATAACGAACGCGGTTCCCACTGCAAAGAGTATCGGGATAAGCGGGGAGCGGCGCTCCTCGTACTCGTCCTCGTCGTCCTCGTCGTAGTCGTCCTCTTCGTAGTCCTCCTCCGGCTCGGTGCGTACTGCCTGCTTGCGGCGGTTGCGCTCCTGCTCGGCAGCCGGAATGGGGCGGTCAAAATACTTTGTGGTGCCGTCCGTGGAGTTGTACTTATATTCGAAAATAATGCTCGGATTCGCCTTGAATTCCTCAAGATCCTTTATCATCTCGCCGGCAGTCTGGTAACGCTGCGCGGGATCCTTCTGCATAGCGCGGAGCACGATCTGCTCCAGACCCTCCGGGATAGTGCTGTTGATCTCGGTGGGCTTCTTCGGGGTGCTCTGCATGTGCATGAGCGCGATGGAAACCGGCGTATCGCCGTCGAACGGCTTCCTGCCGGTCAGCATTTCGTAAAGCGCTACGCCGACGGAATAGATGTCGCTGCGCTCGTCGGTGATGTCGCCGCGCGCCTGTTCCGGGCTGATGTAATGCACCGAACCGATGGTCTTTTCAGACACGGTTTTGTTGTTCTCGCGGTTGAATCTCGCAATGCCGAAATCCATGACCTTGATGGTGCCGTCGCTGAGCAGCATAACATTGCTGGACTTTATGTCGCGGTGTACTATCCCGCGGTCGTGCGCGTGCTGAAGCGCTTTAAGTATCTGCACGGTGAAATGCACCGCGTCGCGCCATTTGAGAACGCCCTGCTGCTCGATGTAGTCGGTGAGCGTGATGCCGTCTACATACTCCATGACGATAAACTGCACCTTGTCGGTGAAGCCTACGTCGTAAATTTTCACGATGTTCGGGTGAGAGAGAAGCGCGATCGCCTTAGATTCGTTCCGGAAGCGGCGCAGGAACTCATCGCTGCCCGCAAACTCGGTTTTAAGTATCTTTACAGCAACAATGCGGTCCTCAACAATGTCGCGGGCGCGGTAGATATCCGCCATTCCTCCGACGCCGATAAGCTCCAGCAGCTCATATCTGCCATCAAGCTTCTTTCCGATATTACTGTCCATATTTGCTCCGCCATTTCTCCATACATTATGTTTAAAGCCCCCGCGCCGTATGGAAGCGGCGGGCGCTGATAATAACTATCCAACAGTTCTTATATATAATAACATATAAGCCCTGAAAATGTCAACCGAATTGTAAAATTTGTAATCAAACTGTAATATTCACACCGCGATGAGCGCGACGGAAATATTATCATGACCGCCGTTCCCGTTGGCGTAATCAACGAGTTTATCGCAGATAACCTCCACGGGATACTCGAAGCAGATGTCGAGAATATCCATGTCGTCGCCATAGGACGAAAGCCCGTCGGAACACAGCAGAAGCATGTCGCCATCCGCAAGGTCAAGCTCGAAATAATCAGGAGTGACCATTTCCTCAGCGCCTATTGCACGGGTTATCTTGTTGCGGTCGGGGTGGAGCTTAGCCTGCTCCTCGGTGATCTCGCCGCGGTCGATGAGGTCGCGCACGTGGGAATGATCCTTCGTCACCTGCTGAATGCACTCGCTGTCCTCGCTAGTAAACAGGTGGTATCCCCTGCTGTCGCCGACGTTCACGATGTACGCCCTGCCGCCGGAAACTATCGCGGCTACGCAGGTCGTGCCCATTACGGCGCCCTCCGGCTGCTTACGCGCCGCGTCTACCACGGAACTGTTCGCCGCGGAGACCGCGGTTATCAGGAGATTCCGCACGGAATTGCGGTTCATCATCTCGGAGAACGTACCAAGAATACGCTTTGAGATTACGTCGACGGCTATCCGGCTTGCAAGCCCTCCGTGAGCCTCGCCGCCCATTCCGTCGCACAGCACGGCTGCGCAGGCTCCGTCAGAGAGCGAAGCGCTCCACACGCAGTCCTGGTTTTCGTCCCTTAGCAGACCTATGTCTGTCTTGCTGAAAATTTTCATGTCTCACCGCCTGTTTTCTGCTGAGATACGCCCGGCTGACCGTTCATTCCGCCGTCGCGCCTGAGCTGACCGCACGCCGCGCTGATGTCCGCGCCGAGGGTGCGGCGCACCGTCGCGTTTATCCCCGCGTCGCAGAGCCGCTTCTGGAAACGCTCCACCGAGCGGCTCTTACGGAAGTCGCGCTCGCGTATCTCGTTTATCGGTATCAGATTCACATGGCAGGTCATTCCGCCCAGGAGGTTTATAAGCTCCTGCGCCGCCTGCTCGGTATCGTTAACTCCCTCGATGAGCGAATACTCGAAGCTTATACGGCGGCCGGTCGCTGCAAAGTAGTGGCGGCATGCCTTCATCAGCTCGTCGAGGTGGTATTTTCTGTTGATCGGCATTATCTCGCTCCGGCGCTCATCGGTCGCCGCATGAAGCGATATCGACAGCGTGAGTCCGGTCTTAAGCTCCGCGAGGTCGTATATCCTCGGGACTACGCCACAGGTCGAAAGCGAAATGTGCCGCAGGCTCATTCCGTCGCCCTCGCTGTTCATCAGCGTCAGGAACCTCATAACGTTGTCGTAATTGTCCAGCGGCTCGCCGATCCCCATTAGCACTATGCTGTCAACATGGCGCCCGCTGTCGCGCTCGGTTTCGTAGACCTGAAGGAGCATTTCGCTCGGCAGCAGGTGTCTCACGAATCCCGCGATGGTGCTTGCGCAGAAGCGGCAGCCCATTCGGCAGCCGACCTGCGTGGAAATACACAGGCTGTTGCCGTGCTTGTATTCCATAAGTACTGTTTCGACCGCCTCGCCGTCGGGCAGCCCATAAAGATATTTTACCGTATTATCCAGTGCAGATACAAGCTTTTTTTTGATAATTAGGTGTTTTAGACAAAATTTTCTTGATAATTCCTCGCGGAATTGTGCAGAAATATTGCTCATCTGCGAAAAATCAGAGACTTTCTTGACATGCAGCCAATCATAAATCTGCTTCGCGCGGAATGCTTTCTCACCCATGGCAGTGATCTGCCCGGTGAGCTCCTCTTTAGTCAGTGAAAGTATATCTATCTTTTCAAGCTCTTCCAATTTATTCAGCCTTTCTGTTGAAACCTGTTACTTCACCCGGCGGAAGGAAGCCGTGAAGAATCCGTCGCCGCCGTTTTCGTCCGGGCAGTAGGTGCGCGTCGGATCGCCTGCCGCTCCGGCGTAAGGCACCGGCTGCACTATCGGCAGGAATTCCGGATGAGCCGCCGCGAAGCGCTTCGCGACCTCGTCGTTCTCCGCCCGGGAGAGCGTGCAGGTGGAATACACCAGCGTTCCGCCCGGCTTGACGTACCGCGCCGACGTCTCCAGTATCTGGTACTGTATCTCCGGCAGGCCGTCGAAATCCGAAGGCGATTTGAACTTGATCTCCGGCTTGCGGCGGATAACTCCAAGCCCGGAGCACGGTACGTCGCAGAGCACCCTGTCCGCCTGCGGAAGCTCCGCGTTGAATTTCGACGCGTCGTTCTGCATTGCGGTGATTATCCTTATCCCGAGCCGGGACGCTCCGTCCTCGATGAGGCCTACGCGCATATCGTGGAGGTCCATGCTGTACAGCTTTCCGTTGTTGCCCATCAGCTCCGCGAGGGTGAAGCTCTTCCCGCCGGGAGCCGCGCAGACGTCAAGCACGGTCTCGTTGACCACCGGACGGAGGGTCAGGCAGCAGAGCTGCGACGAGATATCCTGAACATGGAACAATCCCTGCCGGAACGGCGCGCATTTCTCGATGTCGCCGGGCTTCTCCAGGCGAATGCAGTTCTCAAGCCCGGGATAGGCTTCCGCTTTTATCCTGTGCTTTGAAAGCTCCGCGAGTAGCTTTTCAGTTGTGGTTTTCAGCGTGTTGACCCTCGCGTACACCGGCGGCCTTCCGACCGAAGCTTTCAGCGCTTTCACGGCGAAATCTGTACCGTATTCGCGTATCAGCTTTTCGGTGAGCCACTCCGGGCAGGAGTACTCAACGGACAGCCGCTTTTCAGGCTCCAGACCGAGGTAGCTTATTTTTTTCCCGCCGCGTATGAAGCTGCGGAGCATTCCGTTGACGAACCCCTGCGCCGAGAAGCATTTCAGCTTCTTGCAAAGCTTCACGCTTTCGTTGACAGCGGCGCTCTCCGGCACGGAATCCATGTAAAGGAGCTGGTACAGCCCGGTGCGGAGTATCTCAACCGCCGCCGGATCCAGCTTTGCAAACGGGATCTTCGAGTTTTTCTCAATGATGTAGTCCAGTGTGAGCCTCCGCTCAAGGACGCCGTAGAACAGCGCCGCCGCGAAAGCCTTGTCCCTCTCGCTGAGGTCGGTTTCAGAAAAGACGTGATCCAGCAGCAGGTTGGAATACGCCTCGCTGCTGTCCATTTTCATCAGCATTTTTACGACTGTGAGCCGTGGGTCAGCCATAGCCAGCCCTCCTTAATCAGATTATCGCCTGTTGCGCGAAGCCAGCATTCTCAGAAGCTGAGTTACCGACACGGCAAGGCTTGCTACGTAGGTCATTGCTGCCGCAGTAAGTGTCCTGCGCGCACCGTAAAGCTCGTCCTGTTCAAGCAGACCCTCGCTGCTCAGCGTCAGCATTGCGCGGCGGCTCGCGTTGAACTCCACCGGAAGCGTAACGAGCTGAAACAGTACAACGAACGCGAACATGATTATACCGATGTCCACAAGCGGCTCAAAGCTGAAAATAATACCCAGCAGGAACACGTAGAAATACAGCGTGGAGCCAAGCCGCGCGATTGGGAACACCGCCGAGCGTATCTCGTTCGGGACATACCCGGTGGCATGCTGGACAGCGTGGCCGCACTCATGCGCCGCGACTCCGATGGCGGCAAGCGAGGAGCTGTCGTAAACGCTGTCGGACAGGGAAACGATGTTAGTTTTCGGATTGTAATTATCCGTGAGATTTCCGGCGATACGCTGAACCTGCACGTAGTAAAGTCCGTTGCGGTCGAGTATCTGCCGCGCCGCCTGAGCTGCCGTGACTCCTCTCCGGCTGGCAATGCGGGCGTATTTGTTGAATGTGGATTTAACGTTTATCGAGCATACAACAGCGAAAATAAACGCCGCGATACACAGCAGATACGCCGTTGTGTAGCTCATGCTGAACAGGTTCGCGCGGGACGCGTGGCCTGCTGTTGTTATCAATAACTGTACCATAATTTACCTCCTGCTTTGAATAAAAGGTCGTGTGGTTATGGTGTGTAATGCGGCGGAAATTATCCCAGAACGGTTCCCTTTGCCGGCTTTTTGCCGCGCAGGAACGCCTGGACGTCCATATGCTTGCCGCCCTCGGGCTGAACCTCTGTGAATCTAACCGCGCCTTCGCCGCAGGCTACCGTGAAGGTATCCGGGTCGGTGACTTCCCCGGGCTGCCCCGCAGCGTTCTTCTCCGCAAGCACCGCGTTGTAGACCTTCAGCCGCTTTCCGTCGAGCATAGTGTAAGCGCAGGGCGCCGCGGACATCGCACGGATAAAGTCCCGAACCTGGACTGCGGGCTTGGTGAAGTCGAGCTTCAGCTCCTCCTTGCTTATCATGCTGGCGTAGCAGGTCTCGCCCTCCTGCGGAATGCGCGGGGCTGTACCCGCCTGAATCTCCTCAAGGGTGCGCACGATGAGCTTTCCGCCCATCTCGGCGAGCTTATCGTGAAGCTCCGAGCCGGTCATTGTGTCCGGTATCTCTACCTCGTCCTTTAGTATCATGTCGCCGGTGTCAAGCCCCTTCGCCATGTACATCGTGGTAACTCCGGATTTTTTCTCGCCGAACTGAATACAGCGCTGTATCGGAGCCGCTCCGCGGTACATCGGCAGCAGCGACGCGTGTACGTTTATGCAGCCGTACTTCGGAAGCTCCAGTATGCTCTCCGGCAGTATCTGACCGTATGCCACGACCACTATGCACTCCGGAGCGATCTCCTTGAGCACCTCCAGGGACTTTTCAGCGTCCTCGCCCTTTCGGAGGCTAAGCGGCTGATAGACCGGGATTTCGTGCTTCAGCGCAAGCTCCTTCACCGGGGTCATCTGTATCTGCTTGCCGCGGTTCTTCGGCTTGTCGGGCTGTGTGAACACCGCCGCGATCTCATGACCTGCGCCGATGAGCGCCTCCAGGCAGGAAAGCGCGTAGACAGGGGTTCCCATAAATACCAGCTTCATTCTTCGTCCTCCCATTCGTCCACCTTGTCGGAATACAGAATGCCGTTGAGATGGTCAGTTTCGTGGCAGAATGCACGCGCCAGCAGCCCGGAGCCTACATAGGTCTTACGTCTGCCGTAGCGGTCCTGCGCCTTTATCTTCACCTTTGCGGGGCGCTCCACGTAGCCGCTCCTGCCCGGATAGGACAGGCAGCCCTCAAGCTCGCGCTGCTTTCCCTTTATTGCAACTATCACGGGATTTATAAGCTCCAGCAGGCCGTGGTCGTCGTCGGTGTCGATGACCACCACGCGTTTCAATACGCCCACCTGCGGCGCCGCGAGGCCTACTCCGCCGGCTTCGTACATCGTTTCAGCCATGTCGTCCAGAAGCTCCCACAGCTCCTCGTTGAAATCGGCGACTTCCGTGCTTTTCTCGCGGAGAATATCATCGCCGAATTGCAGTATATCAAGAACAGCCATTTTTACCTCCTGTTACTTCCTTGTGACGTCCAGGTGCTCCGGATCCTGTTTCACGTGGTCGATGAACAGGATCCCGTCGAGGTGATCCGTTTCGTGGCAGAAAGCCCTTGCAAGCAGAGCGCTTCCGGTTATCGTGAACTCCTTGCCGCTGCGGTCCTGCGCCTTCACGGTGACAACGTTCGGGCGCTCGACCTCCTCCCAGAGGTTCGGCGCGGAAAGGCAGCCCTCGTTCCCTGTCTGCGTCCCCTCTGTGGAAACTATCTCGGGATTTATCAGCTCGATGACCCCGTGCTCGTCGTGCACGTCGATAACTACCACTCTGCGGAGCACCCCGACCTGCACGGCTGCAAGACCCGCGCCGTCCTTTGAGTGCATAGTCTCCGTCATGTCGTCTAGGAGCGTCCACAGACGCTCGTCAAAACTTGTCACGGGTCTGCTTTTTTTTCGCAGAATATCATCGCCGAATTTTACGATCTGCCTTAATGCCATTTCTGTTCGTCCTTTCGTGTCACGGATCACCGTTCATGTCCGCGAAAAATGTAACTCTCCCGAACGCCTTGTCGGCGCCGGCTTCTTTCAGTGTAAGCTCCATTAGCTCCCGGAGCCGCGGCGAATTGCGGCATTTCAGTATCAGCCGCCACCGGAACCGCCCGTTCACCTTGCTTATTACGTACCTCGCCGGCCCCAGCACCCGCAGCGGAATATCCGTGTACTCCGCTTCCCAGCGCTTTTCCAGCATGTCGCGGAACTTCAGCGCCGCCACATTGCATTCCTTGTCGATGAGCGACGTGAAGCCCACTACGATTATATCGCAGAACGGCGGGTAGAGCATAGCCTCCCGCAGCTCTATTTCTTCCTTGTAGAAATCCGGGTAGTTCTGGCCTGCCGCGAGGTTCAGCACGTAGTGGTCAGGGGTAAAGGTCTGTATCAGCGCCCTTCCCCGCTTGCCTCCGCGCCCTCCGCGGCCGACTACCTGGGTTATCAGTGAGAATGTCCGCTCGTATGCGCGGAAATCCCCGGCGTACAGGCTGTTATCCGTTTTCAGAACTCCGACTAGCGTTACGTTCGGGAAATCCAGCCCCTTGGCTATCATCTGCGTTCCGACGATTATGTCGTACTCCCCCGCCGCGAACGCCTTGAATTTGCTCTCGAACGCGTTCTTTGCCGCGGTCGTGTCCGCGTCCATGCGGAGTATCCGCGCCTTCGGGAATATCTCGGATATCTCGTCCTCTATGCGCTGTGTACCGGTTCCCTTCATCGTCAGGAACTTTCCCCCGCAGGACGGGCAGACCGCCGTCAGCGTGTGGCTGTACCCGCAGTAGTGGCATACCACCGTGCCGTTCGCCTTGTGGTAGGTCAGCGGGAGCGCACAGTTCGGGCACTCTATCGCCTTGCCGCAGGTCGCGCAGCGGACGCTCGTGTGATATCCCCGGCGGTTAAGCAGCAGTATCGACTGCTCGCCGTTTTCGAGGTTCTTCCGCATTTCGTCGATGAGCGGCATGCTGAACGCGGAGTGGTTCCCGTTCTGCTGTTCGACGCGCATGTCAACGATGTAGACGTCCGGAAGTACCGCGTTGTTGTAGCGCTCGTCCAGCTCGAACAGGCTGTAGCGCCCTATTTTTGCGTTATAGTAGCTCTCCAGCGACGGCGTTGCCGAAGCCAGAAGCAGGAACGCGTTATGGTAAAAGCACCTCTGCTTCGCGACGTCCCGGGCGTGATACCGCGGGGCGCTCTCGGACTTGTAAGTCCCCTCGCCTTCCTCGTCAATGACGATTATGCCGAGGTTCTTCACCGGGGCGAAAACCGCGCTTCGGGTCCCGACCACTATGTGCGCCCTGCCGGTCTTTATGCGCGTGTATTCGTCCGCGCGCTCGCCCAGCGAAAGACTGCTGTGGAGTATCGCCACGTCGTCGCCGAACAGCCGCCGGAACTTCCCCACCATCTGAGGCGTCAGGGATATCTCAGGAACCAGCATTATCGCGGTCTTTCCCTGCTTCACGGCTTCGTCTATCAGGCGTATGAACACCGAGGTTTTGCCGCTTCCGGTTACTCCCCGGAGGAGCGCGCATTTCGGCGCGTCGTCGTTCATCAGCTTCAGCAGACCGCTGAACACGCCCTGCTGCTTCGGCGAAAACACGATATCCGACGGGCTTTCGGACTTCCCCTCGGTATTCTCCAGGCGGAACACCTGGTACTCGTACTCCTCAAGAAGCCCCTTGCCGACCAGCCGCTTAACTACCGCGGCGGTGATGTTCAGCGCGTAGCACACCTCGTGCACCGAAGCCGCGCTGTTTTCCTCCAGGAACTCCAGCACCTGCTTCTGCTTCGGGGTGAGCTTTGGCGGCTCCGAGCCTTCGGGCAGCTCCGCGAGTTTCACCATCAGCGTAGTTTCGTCGCCGACCCTGCGTTTCAGCAGCTCGGATTCCCTGATCGCGCCGGAGTCTTTCAGCGCTTTCAGCAGCGGCTTGTCCTCGGGCTGGGGGCTGTACTTCTCGCGAAGCTCCGAAATGCGGGTCAGCAGCGACTGCTCTCCGGAGGTCAGCGACCCCGTAAAGCCGTTTACCGGCTCGTAGCGTGTCTGGAGCGTGTAGCTCAGCCCCGGCGGGAGTATCGCGCGGAACGCGTCAAAATATGTGCAGAACGTGTTGTCGCGTATCCATTTGCATAGCCTCACCATTTCCGGGGAAATAACCGGCTCGCTGTCCGCGATGGAGCTTACGTATTTCAGCTTCGAGCGGTCAGCCGGGGCAGGCTCCACCGCGAAAACCAGCGCTATGCGGCTCCTGTTGCCCCTTCCGAACGGCACGACTACGCGCATTCCTGCGGATATCCTGCCGCATAGCTCCTCGGGAACGAGGTAAGTAAACAGCGCGTCGAAGCTGTACGCGGTTCCCTCGACCGCCGCCTGGACTGCCTCTGTCATTCAGCGCGGAGCTGGTTCAGCAGCGTCATCTGGCGCACCTTGCGGAGCTTCTCCGCGCTGATGACCGCCCTGAGGTCGTCCACTGCCTTCTCGAGCGCTCCGTTTACGATGAGATAATCGTAATTCTCAGCGAATTTCAGCTCCTCGCGCGCCTGCGCGGTACGCTCGATTATCTTCTCCTCGGTCTCGGTGCCGCGCTTTCTTAGGCGGCGCTCAAGCTCCTGCATTGAGGGCGGCAGAATGAACACCAGGCAGCACTCCGGGAACAGGCGCTTGATGTTCATTGCGCCCTCTACCTCGATCTTGAGGATAACGTCCTTGCCGGCGTTCAGCATGTCCTCGACAGCCTTTCGGGGAGTTCCGTAGTAGTTGCCGCAGTACTCGGTGTACTCCAGTACCTCCTCATTCTTTATCATCTTCTCGAACTGCTCACGGGTGCGGAAGTGATAGTGAACTCCGTCCACCTCGCCCTCCCTCGGAGCGCGGCTCGTCGCGGATACCGAATATCCGACATTTTCCGTGACCTTGAAAAGCTGTTCAAGTATTGTGTCCTTACCGCAGCCTGCCGGGGCTGATACTACAAAAAGCAAACCCTTTTCCATGTTGAAATCTCCTGTTGATTTAATCTTCCGGTTCTTCGTCCGCGCCGGGCTTAGCCGTCTTTCCGGCGAGGGTCTCCGGGGTCTGCGCCGACATGACTACATGCCCGCTGTCGCAGATTATAACGGAGCGCGTGCGGCGTCCGCAGGTAGCGTCGATAGCCGTGCCGCTGTCCTTCGCAAGCTGGACTATGCGCTTGACCGGAGCCGCCTCGGGGCTTACCACCGCGACGATGCGGTCGGCGTTCACCGAGTTTCCGAAGCCTATGCTGATAAGTTTCATGTTACTTCCCCTTGTCTGCCTTGTCGACCAGAGCTGCAAGCCTCTGCGAATATTCATTGCGGAACTCCTCGAATCTGCCCTCGTCGAGCGCTTCGCGGATCTTTTCCATCAGCGTGTTGTAGAAGTAGAGATTATGCTGTACCGCCAGACGTCCGCCAAGCTGCTCCCCTGCCTTGAAAAGATGTCGGATATACGCGCGGCTGAAATTGCGGCAGGTCGGGCAGTCGCACTTCGGGTCGAGGGGACGCTCGTCCAGCTCGTAGCACTTGTTGGTTGCGTGCATTATGCCGTCCCAAGTGAAGATGGTCGCGTGACGTGCGTTGCGGCTGGGCATTACGCAGTCGAACATGTCCACGCCGCGGTAAACGCCTTCGATTATATTCGACGGAGTTCCCACGCCCATCAGGTAGCGCGGCTTGTTGACCGGCGCATGCGGCAGAACCACGTCCAGAATGTGGTACATCTCCTCGGTAGGCTCTCCGACTGCGAGACCTCCTATCGCGTAGCCGTCCATGTCCATCTCGGAGATGGTCTGCATGTGCTCAACGCGGATATCGTCGTAGGTGCCGCCCTGATTTATTCCGAAAAGGAGCTGCTGCTTGTTGATGGTCTCCGGCAGGGAGTTCAGCCTTGCCATTTCGTCCTTGCAGCGCTGGAGCCATCTCGTGGTGCGCTCAACGGAGCGCTTTACGTAGTCCCTCGGAGCGGGGTTCTCTATGCACTCGTCGAACGCCATCGCAATGGTGGAGGCAAGGTGCGACTGTATCTGCATGCTCTCCTCCGGACCGATGAACAGGCGCTTTCCGTCGATGTGGCTGGCGAAATATACGCCCTCCTCCTTTATTTTGCGGAGCTTCGACAGCGAAAAGACCTGAAATCCGCCGCTGTCGGTAAGTATGGGCTTGTCCCAGTTCATGAACTTGTGGAGCCCGCCCAGCTTGTAGATTATGTCATCGCCGGGGCGCAGGTGGAGGTGATAGGTATTGCACAGCTCCACCTGAGTTTTCAGCCCCTTCAGGTCGATGGAGGAAATGCCGCCCTTTATCGCTGCGGCGGTGCCTACGTTCATGAAGAACGGCGTTTCTATCGCGCCGTGCGGGGTGTTGAATACGCCCCGGCGCGCGCGTCCCTCGGTCTTTTTCAGTTCAAACATGTCTGCTCCTTATTTATCCCTTAAAATTTCAATTATCCTGTCGGCTGCCTTGTAGATGTCGCCGCAGCCCAGCGTTATCACCAGGTCGCCTGGCTGGACGTTCGCCGCAACGTACTGTGCGACCTCCTCCATGCCGGTGTACCACACGCAGCCGTCTATCTTCGCTGCGAGGTCCTTGGAATAGATGTTGTAGGTGTTCTTCTCGCGGCTGCCCATTATCTCGGTCAGCACGACCCTATCCGCGATGGAAAGCGCTTTCGCGAACTCGTCGAGCAGCATTGCAGTCCTCGAATAAGTGAACGGCTGGTGTACCGCCCAGACCCGCTTGAAGCTCATTTCCTTGGCGGTTTTCAGCGTTGCCGCTATCTCAGCCGGGTGGTGCGCGTAGTCGTCGACGATGGTAACGCCGTTTATCTCCGCAAGCCGCTCGAATCTGCGCATTGCTCCGCCGAACTTGTCAAGCCCCTCCCGGAGCGCCTCAGCGGGGATCCCCGCTGAATAAGCCGCCGCGCACGCTGCGACTGCGTTGTAAACGTTGTGCAGTCCCGGTACGTGTATCGCAATGTGCTCCAGCTTTTCGCCGTGGTGCATGAAGTCGAATTCCGTCAGGAAATCCGCCTTGTGGTCGATGTTTTCGGGGTAGAAATCGCAGTCGGAAGCCTTGCCGAAGGTAATCACCTTAGCCGCCGTGCCGCTTGCGTTCACCGCTTCCATCGTGTTGGCGTCGCTTCCGTTCGCGATGACCATATCGGTGGTCTTTTTGCAGAACTTCGAGAAGCTGAGCTTCAGATTCTCCATAGTCTTGAAGTAGTCGAGGTGGTCGCGGTCGATGTTCAGCACTATCGAGATATTCGGGAACAGCTTCAGGAACGTATCCACGAACTCGCACGCCTCGCAGACCATATACTCGCTCCTGCCGGCTCTGCCGCTGCCGCCTATCGCTTTGAGCTTGCCGCCGATGACTGCGGAAAGGTCGACGCCCGCCGCAAGCAGGATATGCGTCAGCATGGAGGTCGTGGTGGTCTTGCCGTGGGTGCCGCTCACGCAGAACGCCTTGCTGTACCAGCTCGTGACTAATCCGAGCAGCTCGCTGCGCTCCACGGTGAGAACTCCGCTCTGTTTTGCCGCGATCAGCTCGGGATTATCAGCCATTATCGCGGCGGTGTGCACGATGAGGTCGGCGCCCTCGATATTCGCCGGGGAATGCCCCAGATGTACCGGGATACCCATTTTCCGAACCGCGTCCAGGGTCGCGGTTTCGTTATTGTCTGAGCCGGTCAGGTAATACCCCTGGGAATGCAGTATCTGAGCCAGCGGGTACATTCCCGAACCGCCGATTCCTATAAAGTGAATGTGCTTTTTACCAGTGAGAAAATCTTCCAAAGCAAGGACTCCTTCCAGAGCAATAATACTATTATTTTATGAATAATCCGCGCAGAAATTCCCACAATAACACCAAAAACAATGGAGGTCAGTTATGGAAATAAGCGACATCAAAATAAGAAAAACCATGCACGAGGGAAGGCTCCGCGCCCTGGTCTCGATCACCATCGACAACGCTATAGCAGTCCATGAGATCAAAATAGTCCAGGGGGACGAACGCCTGTTCGTGGCAATGCCGAGCCACCGTGAATCCACCGGAGATTACCGTGATATAATCCACCCTATCTCGACCTCTGCGCGCGAAAGCCTCGAGGAACGCATTCTGCAAGCCTACCGCGACTACATTCAGTGAGCGTTCTTTTCAAGCAGCAGCTTGGTCTTGAGCAGCGCTATCTGGGTCTTGGAATCCTGTATCTCGTTGCGCATGACCATTGCTACAGCCTCGTCGAGGGGTATCTTCACAACATCGAGGAACTCTCCCTCGTCGAGCTTCTGGCTGCCGGAATGAAGTCCGCGTGCCAGGTACATATGGATAACCTCGCCGCAGTACGCCGGGGTCGGAATAAGGCTGCCAAGATAGGTGTAGTCGTCGCAGGTGCAGCCGGTCTCCTCCTTAAGCTCGCGCAGGCCGCACTCGCTGTGATTCTCGCCGTACTCCAGCTTGCCCGCCGGTATCTCCAGCAGTACGGTCTGGTGCGGGTAGCGGAACTGCTTCACGAACATTACCTCGTTCTTGTCGGTCAGCGGAAGCACGCATACTCCACCCGGGTGGCGGATAACCTCCCGGGTGACTATCTTTCCGTCCTCAAGTTCCGCCTTGTCAACGTAAAGCTTAACTATCCTGCCGTCAAACTTCTGCTCGCTGGAGATGGTCTTTTCCTCAAGATGTGCCATTGTTTTCTCCTTTACTCTATGTCGTCGCTGTTGTTCTTCTGCTCGTCAAGCTCCTTGAGCACATTATACGCCTCGTCGTCCTCGGTGATGTGCGAGGTGCGCGGCTTCGGACCGCGGTTCTTGAAATCGTATATCTCCCTGTCCATGAAGCTTTCCTCAACGTCCGGCCAGGACAGCTTTTCCTCCTCGGAATCCAGCTTCAGCGCGCCCTTCTCCGGGGACTCATATATCTGCTTCGAAAGCTGCGAGATGTAGGACTTATGCGCCTTCACGCCGTCCACCTGATCCTGCGTGTAAAGGTGGACATAACGGCGCGGTCTGCGCCTGAGTATCACGAAGCAAAGCAGGATATATCCGCCGAACAGCACAACTCCGACGATGGTGCAGATAACTCCCAGGGAAGCTCCGGGGGTCTTGTATGTGAAGCTCAGCTCGCATACTCCGGCTGGCACCTTCACGCCGATGAATCCGCCGTTGACCTTCTCGATCTCCAGCGGGACTCTCTCCCCGCCCTGCGCCGAAACGGTGCCGCTCCAGCCGCTGTCATAGGGAACGCTGAACACTACCAGCCGTTCGCGGTCGTAGTCGGTCACGGCTGTGAATCCGCTCCCGTTCACGCTGAACTGCTTCGCGCCAAGCGACTTTCTGTCCTCGACGTCGCTGAGGAACTTCCGATACAGATTGCTTCCGGTCAGACCCTCGTTTTCACCGGCGGTGAGTATATCGGAATACTTCCCAATCTGCTCGTCGGTGAGGATAACGCTACCGGTCATAAGGTTGTCAACGTGGCTGCCGCCCTTTGCGTCGTCCACGGACAGATACGTGTCGTATGCGTAGCCCATCGGCAAGGCGGCGGTGTTTTCGTAAATTTTCCAGCCGTCCTGATCCTCGCGGTACTCAAACGTGCGAAGCTCCGAGAGGGTCTTTTCGACATCCTCCTCGGACGTGCCGTCGCTTATCATGAGGTACTTCACGCGGGTCAGCGCACGCAGCGCGTAGTGCTCCGTTTCCGGCTTGGAATTCACGTCGCGCTTGATATCCAGCAGGTCGTAGAGCTCGAAGGTCGAGCTGGGAATTATGCTGGTGAAGCTCTTCAGGGAGCTCATTCCCCACAGCATGTTTATGTTGTTCTGGCTGTCGGTGGACTCCATGCGGTAGAATTCGGGATCGTCAATGTGTATCTGGGCTGATACCTTCTTGTTGTACTCCCCGATGTACGGACCAAGTATCCTTCCGTAACCTACATAGTAGTATCCAAGCAGCATACAGCATACCACCGTCACCGTCGTCACGCGATTTATGAACGCCGCGGAGGTCATGCGCCTGCGCCAGTAGAGCACGTTGAAAAGCACTGCCAGAGTTGCCAGGCAAACTGCTATATTTGCGAAAATTCCGGGGTTTATGCCGGTGAACAGCCTCGGCAGAGTCTGCGAAACTGTCTCCCCGGCTTCGTCGGTGGTATCCGACTTTATCGGGAACAGCAGAGTCAGCACGATCATCAGCCCCGCCGCCGCGGCGCTGAACTTCGCGCCAAATCCGAGGTCGAATTCCTCGTGTTCAAGGACGTAGACCGTCGCCATCGCGCAGAGAAGCTCCGGCATATAGAACCACCGCGTGTAGAAGCTGTAATTGAACAGCACGAAGGAGGAATTAAGTCCCGGGATCATTGCAATGATAAGGCATGCCGGAAGGAGTATCCTCAGCCACTTCATGCGGCGGGAAGCCTCCGTGGCTGCGCCCTTGACCATCGCGATAACGCCGGACATCGAGAACAGCGGCAGGAACAGCGCCACACTGCTCCATTTGGAGTCCGCCTTTTCGAACATGATGGTGCGCGCGGGGACTTCCCCGGGGAAGAACATAGCCTCAAGGATAAGCCCGTAGCGCTGGTTTTTATTGTAGAACAGGAAATCCCAGCCGTTCAGCATTGAAGTTGAACGCGGAACGTCCAGCACCTGGAATATCGACGGAACGAAAAGCACGCCCGCAATGAGAACGCCGCAGACCGCCTCGAACGCCAGGCAGAAAAAGTCCCTTACGCCAATGCGGAAGCGGCTGTCGCCTATCAGGCGTATCACGAAATACAGCACCAGGAACACGCACTCTCCGATGAAGAAGAAGTAGTTCACAAACGCGTTTATCGCGACTGCGACCGCCAGCGCGCCCCGCCGCTTGTTTACAACGGATTCCTCAAGCCCTATCAGCAGAAGCGGGAAGAAAACTATCGCCTCGTGGAAATGGTTGAAGAATATGTTGTACATCGAGTAGCCGGAAAATGCGTACAGCAGTCCGCCGATGAGCGCGTGCTGCGGATTCGTCACGAACCGCCGTATATACACGAACGCAAAGAACGACGAGCACGCGATTTTCAGCGCCAGCAGCGGAGCCATCAGGTACTGCGATATCTCCACCGGGAACAGCGCCGCGAACCAGAAGAACGGGCTTCCAAGCGTGTAGAAGCTGTAGGAGCCTACGAAGTTCGCGCCAAGGTCGGTTCGCCAGTTCCAGCCCAGATTTCCGCTCTGCACCGCCTCTATGCAGGTCTTATAGAATGGTATCTGCTGCGCGTTGTAGTCGCCGTAGTACACGAAGTACCCGCCGTCAAGCAGCACGAACGGCGCCAGAAGCACCGCCGCCATTGCCAGCGCGTACAGGAACGCCCTGGCGTAATACTTTTTTTCTTGTCTGAACATATTTTCCCGTTTCTATATGGCAGCGCCCGCGCAGAGCCGAAAGCCGTTCACTGCGCGGCGCCGTTAGTTTTACATTCTCTCCGGAGCTTCCACCTTCAGCAGCGAAAGCACGTTCCTGAGCGTGGTGCGCGCAGCCTCGCAGAGCGCAAGGCGCGACTGCTTGACGTCGGCGTCAGCGTCCTTTATCGGGCAGCTGTCGTAGAACTTGTGGAACGCCTGCGCAAGCTCATATGAGTATCTGGTCAGCGCGGAGGGGTCGTAGTCCTTCGCGGCAGTGTTGATCATCTCAGGCATTTCAGCGATCTTGCGGATAAGCGCGAACTCAGCCGGCTCGGTGTAGGATACGGCTCCGCCCTCGTACCTCACGCCCTCGTCAGCCTGCTTGCGGATAACGCTGCAAATGCGCGCGTGCGCGTACTGAACGTAGAATACCGGGTTCTTGCTGGATTCCTCTACCGCGAGGTCGAGGTCGAACTCAAGGTGAGTGTCGGCGTTGCGCTGGTTGAATACGAATCTCGCTGCGTCTATCGGGACTTCGTCGAGCAGCGTCGTCAGCGTGATCGCCTTGCCGGAGCGCTTGCTGAGCTTGCAGGGCTTGCCGTCGCGGATAAGCATTACCATCTGCATTATAACTACGTCAAGGCGCTTGTCGTCGATACCCAGCGCGGAAAGCGCGATGCGCATGCGCTGAACATATCCGTGATGGTCTGCGCCCAGGACGTTTATCGCCTTATCATAGGCTCTGGTGATGAGCTTGTCGTAGTGATACGCGATATCCGGCACGATGTAGGTCGGGAAGCCGTTGGAGCGCACCAGAACGAAGTCCTGGTCGCCGCCGAAATCGGTAGCCTTCAGCCAGAGCGCGCCGTCCTTCTCGTAGGTGTGGCCGCCCTCTTTCAGCTTCTCGATAACCGCCTTTACAGCGCCGTTGTTGTGCAGAGTGCTCTCCTTGAACCAGTTGTCGTACTTTATGCGGTACTTCAGCAGATCCTCCTCGAGGCGCTTCTCGTTGAGCGGCAGAGCATATTCTACCAGAGCCTTGCGGCGCTCTTCCTCGGGCTTCGCGGAAAGCTCCCTGCCGCCGTGGAGGTCGTAGTAATTCTTGGCGTGCTCGATGATATCCATGCCGAGGTATACGTCGGAGGGCATTGTAAACGGGAAGTCCTTCTGCTCCTCGGGGATATTGCCATTTTCGTCCGGCGTGGAGGTCTGGTCGTAGATGGTCTTGGTGAGCTTCTCCATGTCGGAGCCGCACTCCGCGACGACCTTCTGACCTGCCTCGCTGCAAAGCTGGAGGTAACGCAGGTCGAGGGACTTACCAAACTTTGCGACCTGGTTTCCGGCGTCGTTGATGTAGAACTCACGGCTGACCTCGTAGCCAGCTTCCTGGAGCAGCGAAGAAAGGCTGTCGCCGATAGCGCCGCCGCGGGCGTTGCCTATGTGCATGGGTCCGGTGGGGTTCGCGGAAACGAACTCTACCAGCACGCGCTTGCCCTTGCCGAAGTCTGTCTTGCCGTAATCCCCGCCGAGCGCGGCAGCGTTCTTAACAACGTCGGCGAACCACTTGCCGCCGATGAAGAAATTCAGAAAGCCCGGTCCTGCGACCTCGATCTTGCTGAAATCGGTGCCGTCCAGCACAGCGGCTTCAACTATCATCTGCGCGACAGCGCGGGGATTGCTTTTCAGCGCCTTCGCGGACACCAGCGCGGTGTTCGCGGAGAAATCGCCGTGGCTGTTGTCAGCCGGGATAGTCACCTGAAAAGGCGGCAGCGGCTCTGCGGGGAGCTTTCCCTCGCCGACGAGCCTGCCGAGCGCGCCCATGATTATTTCCTTGACCTGTGCCTTTGCTTCTTCTACTGCGTTGTACATTCTGTTGTTCTCCTCTTAGTTGTTGTGGGGTTTTACGTGTATCGTTATCTCATTTTCGAGCATAAGTCCCGCGTTGACGTCTATCGTATAGCGGACGTAAAGCTCGCCGCCGTCGGAGGTCATGCCGTTCCTCATATCTACCGTGGAAATGCCTATCATGCAGTCGCCGTACTCCGTGCCGTACTGGCAGAAATGGCGCTTTCCGTTCTCGAACACAAGGCTCGAAAACGCCTTGCCGGTGCGGGTCATGGTGACGGTGTCGTCCTGCTGGCCTATGCGGAGCTGCACGTGGCTTCCTGCGTAGCCGGTGGCTTCACTCTCGTCGTAGTCGATGAAGAAGCTGCCGCCGTGCTCCCGGAATTCCCCGCGTGTGAACAGCTCGGAGCTGTCCGTGCTGCCGTCCGCGGTCTGCTTTAATATGAGCTTTATCTTTGCATTATCTGCCAATTTTATCACTCCAGCCTTAGTTTTCAGAATTTCTCTCCACTGCAAGCTCAATGAGCCTGTCGAGCAGGTCTCCGTATTCAATGCCCATGTTCGCCATCAGCTTGGGGTACATGCTTATCGGCGTGAATCCGGGGATAGTGTTTATCTCGTTGAGCACCAGACCGTTCTCTGTCGCGAAAAAATCCACGCGGGAGAATCCGCTGCACCCCATCGCGATGAACGCCTTCTTTGCGGTCTCACGGAGCTCCTCGGTCATTTCCGGGGATATCTTCGCCGGAATATCCAGAACGGAGGTTCCCAGCTTGTATTTTGCGTCATAGTCGTAGAACTCCTCGGCGGGGGTTATCTGCCCCGGAATGGACGCGATGAGGTCGGTTCCGTTGCCGAGTACCGCGCACTCGACTTCCTTGCCGATTATCTCAGTCTCGATCACCACTTTTTCGCCGTGTGCGAACGCTATCTTGATGCCGTTCTTGAGCGCCTCGCGGTCAGCGGCGCGGCTCACTCCAACGGAAGAGCCTGCGCAGGCGGGCTTTACGAACATCGGATAGCCGCCGAGCTTCTTTTCTATAGTATCGCATGCACCGTCCATATCATGCAGGGAATCCCTGGTGATGTAGCAGTAGGGAGCGGTGCGGATACCAGCCGCGTCAAGGATAGTGTGAGTAATAGCCTTATCCATGCAGTCGGCGCTGCTGGTCATGTCGCAGCCTACGCAGGGAAGCCCCGCGAGTGCGCACAGAGCCTGCACGGTGCCGTCCTCGCCGAATCTTCCGTGCAGCACCGGGAACACCGCGTCAAGGCGGCGTATGTAGCACTTGTCGTCCGCGCCGAGGAGTATAACTCCCTTGCTGACTGTATCCGGGCTTATCACAGCGGTGCAGTTATCGGGATTGTTCTCCCACTCGCCGGTCTTGATATCCTCGTATTCGCCGGGGTAGCAGAGCCAGTGACCCTTCTTCGTGATGCCTATGCACATCACGTCGTACTTATCCTTGGGAATATTCGTCAGCACTGAATACGCCGACACCAGGGAGACCTCGTGCTCGCTTGAAGCTCCGCCGAACAGTACCGCTATCTTCATTTTAGCCATATTTTCCACCATGCGCACAGTAAAGTGCGTCCTTTCTGAGTACAGTTTACTCAAGACTACCTGTACATAATAACTCAGATTATATTTTACCACAAACTCACGCGCATTTCAAGAGGTAAACCCCATAATTCTGACGAAAAATCTGCGCATTCCGGCGGAAAATTGAGAAAAACGAAGAAAAAAGAACCGCCCCGGCGTCTGGAGCGGTTCTTGAAGCCATTATTTACTTGAACAAATCTTTCAGCTTGTCGAAGAAGCTCGCGCGCCTTGAGTAGTTCTTATCCTCAAGGGTGCTTTCGAACGCCTGGAGAGCGTCTTTCTGCTTCTTGCTGAGGTTGGTCGGAACCTCGATGGACACCTTGACGAGCTGGTCTCCGCGGCCGCCGCGCTGTACGTGCTGAACGCCCTTGCCCTTGATGGTGAATACCTTTCCGGGCTGAGTTCCAGCCGGGATAGTGTACTTCATCGGGCCGTCGATGGTCGGGATGTCTACTTCCGCGCCGAGCGCCGCCTGCGTGTAGGTCAGCGGAACTTCAATTATGATGTTGTCGCCGTCACGTTCGAACACCCTGTCGGGAAGCACGGAAACGCGCACCTTGAGGTCGCCGCGTGGGCCGCCGTTAGCGCCTGCGTTGCCCTTGCCGGTGAGCCTGATGGTCTGACCGTCTGCGATACCAGCCGGGATATTTACCGAGATCTTGACCTTCTTCTGTGTCACGCCGTTGCCGGAGCAGGTCGGACACGGAGTGTCGATGACCTTGCCCTTGCCGCCGCACTTCGTGCAGACCCTTGTGGACTGCATCGGGCCGAACACGGTCTGCTGGCGTACGTTTATCTTACCGGAACCGTGGCAGTCCGGGCAGGTCTTTGCCTGGGTGCCACCCTTTGCGCCGGAGCCGTTGCAGTCCGGGCAGGTCTCAACGCGGTTGATCTCGATGTCGCGGACTATGCCCTTGCAGGCCTCCATGAACTTGATATTAAGCGATACGACGATATCAGAGCCTCTGCGCGGCGCGTTCGGGTTGGAGCGCGAACCTCCGCTGAAGCCGCCGCCGAAAATGTTGTCGAATATATCGCCGAGGTCTATGCCGTCGCCGCCGCTGAAGCCGCCTGTGAATCCGCCGAAACCGCCGAATCCTCCACCGCCGCCTGCGCCCTGACCCGCGCCGTAGCTCGGATCGACTCCCGCGAAGCCGAACTGATCGTATCTGGCCTTCTTCTCAGGGTCGGAAAGCACATCGTTAGCTTCGTTGACCTCCTTGAATTTAGCCTCTGCCTCGGGATCATCAGGATTAAGGTCGGGGTGGTATTTCTTTGCCATCTGACGGTACGCCTTCTTGATCTCAGCGTCGGTAGCGCCCTTTTTCAGACCCAGCACCTCGTAATAGTCTTTTTTATCCATAAGTAATCAATCCTTTGTATGAGGTTTATATTTTGTATAGGGTACGAAAACACAACGCCCTGCGGATTACCCTCAAGGCGCTGTGCTACCTTAATGATTATTCGTCGATGACTTCGCCGTCAACAGGACCGTTGTTCTGCTGAGGAGCTGCGCCTTCAGCCGCACCGGCTGCCGCGCCCTGAGCCTGGTAGATCTTGCCTGCTACCTCGTAGAATTCCTTCTGGAGTTCGTCCTTGGCAGTCTTGATAGCCTCGATGTCAGTACCCTTGAGGGCTTCCTTGAGGGCGTCGAGCTTGGGCTGTACCTTTGCCTTGTCGTCCTCTGTTACCTTGTCGCCGAAGTCCGTCATGGACTTCTCTATCTGGTAAACCATCTGGTCAGCCTCGTTGCGTACGTCTACTTCTTCCTTACGCTTCTTATCCTCGGCTGCGAACTGCTCAGCTTCCTTTACAGCCTTGTCGATATCGTCCTTGCTCATGTTGGTGGAAGCGGTGATGGAGATATGCTGCTCCTTGCCGGTGCCGAGATCCTTTGCAGTTACGTTAACGATACCGTTAGCGTCGATATCGAATGTAACTTCGATCTGCGGGATTCCACGGGGAGCCGGAGCGATGCCGTCCAGACGGAAGGTACCAATGGACTTGTTATCCTTTGCGAACTCACGCTCACCCTGGAGGACGTTGATATCAACGCTCGGCTGGTTGTCGGAGTAGGTGGAGAATATCTGGCTCTTCTTGGTAGGAATGGTGGTGTTGCGCTCGATCATTCTTGTGCAAACGCCGCCTGCGGTCTCGATACCGAGGGACAGAGGAGTTACATCGAGCAGAAGCAGACCGGTAACTTCCTTGTTCAGTACGCCGCCCTGGATAGAAGCGCCGATAGCAACGCACTCATCAGGGTTGATGCCCTTGAACGGCTCCTTGCCGAGGAAATTCTTTACTGCGTCCTGAACTGCGGGGATTCTTGTAGAACCGCCGACCAGAAGGATCTTGTCGATCTCGTTCTTGTCAAGGCCGGAATCGGAAATTGCCTGCTTCAGCGGGCCCATTGTAGCCTCTACGAGGTCTGCGGTCAGCTCGTTGAACTTAGCTCTTGTGAGTGTCACGTTCAGGTGCTTAGGACCTGTAGCGTCTGCGGTGATATACGGGATATTTACGTTTACGGAGGTGGAGTTGGAGAGTGCGATCTTTGCCTTCTCAGCCTCGTCCTTCAGTCTCTGCATCGCGAACTTATCATTGCTGAGGTCGATTCCGTCGGACTTCTTGAACTCGCCCTTGAGGTAATCAATTACTCTCTGGTCGAAGTCGTCGCCGCCGAGGTGGTTGTTGCCGGCGGTCGCAAGAACCTCCTGAACGCCGTCGCCGATCTCGATTACGGATACATCGAACGTACCGCCGCCGAGGTCGTATACAACGATCTTCTGCTCTTCTTCCTTATCAATGCCGTAAGCGAGCGCTGCCGCTGTCGGCTCGTTGATGATTCTGTGTACCTTCAGACCTGCGATCTGACCTGCGTCCTTGGTAGCCTGGCGCTGGCTGTCGGTGAAGTATGCCGGTACAGTTATAACTGCGTCATTGACCTTCTCGCCGAGATATGCTTCTGCGTCGCCCTTCAGCTTCTGAAGGATCATCGCGGAGATCTCCTGAGGAGTGTACTTCTTACCGTCGATGTCAACCTTGTAATCGCTGCCCATGTGTCTCTTGATGGAGATAACGGTCTTTTCAGGGTTAGTAACAGCCTGGTTCTTCGCAAGCTGACCTACCAGACGCTCGCCGTCCTTTGTGAACGCTACAACGGAAGGCGTTGTTCTGGAGCCTTCGGAGTTGGTGATAACTACCGGCTCGCCGCCTTCGATAACGGATACGCAGGAATTTGTTGTACCTAAGTCAATACCAATGATCTTTCCCATAGTGATTTCCTCCATTCTTCTGTTCGCATGATGTCATGCTATGAAAATATACTTGATTTACTGTGTTCAGTTGGCTACTGCGACCATGGCGAATCTGATCACCTTGTCGTTTATCTTGTAGCCCTTTGCAAAGGTCTTTGCGACCTTGCCGCTCTCAACGCCGTCCTCGTCGACTCTCTGCACAGCCTGGTGAAGCTGCGGGTCGAAATCCGCGCCGTCGCTCTCGATCTCGGTAACGCCGAGCTTCTTGAGCGTCGCCATGAAGCTGTCGTAGATCATCTGAACGCCCTGCTTGTACTTCTCGTCAGTGCAATCCGCCTGGAGCGCTCTTTCGAGATTGTCCATGACCGGCAGGAAGTCTGAAACAACGTTTGAGATGATGTCCGCGCGAAGCTCCAGCTTTTCCTTTGCGGTGCGCTTTCTGTGGTTGTCGTATTCAGCCATCGTCCGGAGGAGCTGATCCTTTACCTGTGCCAGCTCTGCGGCGAGCTTGTCATCTGCGGGCTGTTCGTCGACTGCCTCTGCTTCTGCGGGGGCTTCTTCGGTCTGCGCGTTCTGCTCCAGATCCTTGCTTTCGCTATTCTCCATTTTCCTTGACCTCACTTTCTATCTGAGGCGGCTTATCCGTTTCTTCAGAAAGCAGCCTTGTAATTTTGTTGCTGAAATACTCGATGTAGGGGATAACCCTGCGGTAGTCCAGTCTCATCGGGCCGATGACTCCGAGGGTTCCCGCGGGCTTGCCGTCCTTGTAATACGTTCCGCTGACAAAGCTTGAATTGCTTATTGCGAACGTATCCGCGCTGTCCTCGCCGCCGAACTTTATGGTGATGCCCGAGAACGTGCTGTCCAGCAGCGCTGAAAGCTCTTTCTTGTTCTCCAGGAACTTCATAACGTCCATCACCGGGAACTCCTGACATTCTATCAGGTTGCTCTGTCCCTGTACGTCGATGTCGCCCTGCACAAGGTCGTTCGAAAGCTCGCACACCGCTGTCAGCAGCGGCGAGAGCGTTATCATATACGCGCCGAGCGCCTGGGTGAGCTTGTTGATGTACTCGTCGGTCATTTCCGCGAGGTTCACGCCCTGGAGATTCTTGCTGACGAAGTTCGTGAAGAACTCCATCTGCTCGTTCGTCAGGTCGAACTGCATTCGGCAGACCCGGTTCTTTATCGCGCCGGTGCTGGTTATCATCAGCAGCACGTACATGCGGCGTCCCGTCGGGATAACGTCCACCTTAGTGATGACCGAGAACTGCGAAACGTGATTCGTTGAGTACGTCGCGCATTTCGTGATCTCGGCAAGCGCTGCGGAAGCGCTTTCAACTATCGCTTCCTCCGGCGAGGAGCTGCTGTCGTGAACCGCTTTTTCAAGCAGCCCGTCGATCTGCTCCTTATCCGCCTGATCCAGCGGTATCGGATCCATAAGGTTGTCGATGTAGAACCTGTAGCCCTTGTATGTCGGAACCCTTCCGGCAGATGTGTGAGGGTGATCGAGATAACCCTCCTGCTCGAGCGCCGCCATCGTATTTCTTATCGTGGCAGAGGAAACCGAGATGTCCGGTTTTTCGGCAAGCGCCTTTGAACCTACCGGCTCGCCTGTTCTGATATACTCATCGACTATCGCCGCGAGTATTTTCATTGATCTGGTATCCAATCTGACCACCTTCCTAAGTCTTTAGCACTCTAGCTCTCTGAGTGCTAAATATAATTTAACACGGATTTGCAAAAAAGTCAAGAGTTTTTCAACAAAATTTTCAACAAATAACATATATTTTTTCAAGCTTAAATTGTGCATTTTGCACATCGAATTCTACGAACCCGCACTGCAAAAAGCACGGCAGCCCCTCGCGGAGTCCGCCGTGCCTGAAAAGTCACCCGAGCGCGTCAAGCCCCGCCCGTACGATACTGTATAGTTCCGACATAGCGGCGTCCTTTAGTTCCTCCGGAAGCCGGGAGCCGTCACGGCGGCGCAGCTTCGCGGAAAGCACGTAGCCGCCGTCCTCCTCCGTCAGCTTCACGGAGTACGCCTCGCAGCCCAGCTCTCTGCCCGCATGCGTGAAGTTCAGCAGAGTGCGGCCGCTTTCCCCGGTCACCAGGAGCGCTCCGGCGGTCTCCTCAGGATCCAGCGGAGCCGAGAGCCTTCCGCCGCTCAGAAACCTCGAGCCGTACAGCTCTGCGGTCTCGCCGCTGTCGCCGTCGGTCATGCCGTAGCCGTTCTGCGTTCCGCGGAACCTCGGGAGCAGAGTCTCTCGACCCGCCGCCGCGTCGTTCAGCAGGTCGAGCAGGTATGCCCGAGGCGACGAGCCGGAGCTGTACGCATTCTCTATCATGCTGACCGGTTTCTCAGCGGCGGTCAGACCCTCCTTGAAATGAAGGTCGGTCAGTATCTCGGGATCGTCGGCGGTGCACACCAGCATGTTCAGCGAACAGCGCATGTCCCGGGAGAGCGTTTCCAGCGCCGGAGTGAAGTCGGTTTCCACGAACCCCGCTCCGAGTATCAGCAGGCGGTTCTCGCTCATGAATATCTCCTTGCCGTCAACAAGCGAGATGTCGTCGACCGCCTCCGAAAACGTGCTTCCCCGCCCGGTGACTTTAATTACGTTCTCATCGGCGGCGTTCACAAGCTCGCCGCTCCCGCCGCCGGAGCTGAACAGCAGCGCGCTCACGATATATTCCCCGTCGTAGTCTACGGCGGCTGCCTGGATTATTGCGCGTTCCCCGATTTCCGACGTGGAGCAGCCGCTCAGCAGCAGCATGAGCGCTCCGGCAAACAGCAGCAGGAATTTTCTCATGCGCAGCTCTCCTTTCCGGGCGCGGGCTGTGAAGCTCCGCGGGAGCATTTCAGCACCTCTCCTATCACCGACCACGCCGCAAACAGCATCACGCCCATTCTGAACGCCGAAGCCATCGACCACACCGCGCATGCAGCTCCGTCAAGCCTCTTGAACAGAACGACGTCCGCAAGTGAGCCGGCGGCGGCTATCGGGTAATCAGCCATGCTGTAGTACTCGCCGAGCACCGCCCCGAAGAATACGCAGAACAGTGCGGAGCAGACCGCCCCCGCCGCCGCAAAGCAGAACCCTGCGGCTCCGAGCTTTTTCCGATCTGCGCTGTTGCTGCTGCGGACATACGGCAGCAGCGCCGCGAATACGAGGTACTCGCCGCTGCGGCAGAAACGCTCGACAACGTCGGTCAGAAACAGCGCAGTGCTCCATTCCGGGAGTTCCCTGCCGAAATCCATATAGGGGATATCCGCGAGTATCAGCAGTACAGTCACGATCCCGGCCGCCCACAGGAACAGCACTCCCGCCCGGGCGAGAGCCTCGCCGCCCTTCACCGCGGCGTACACCGCAAATGCAGCCATCAGCAGCGCTATCAGGAGCTGCGGAGTTTTCAGCAGCATATTCCTGCGCACAAACCCGGAGGCGTACACCGCAGTGCGCACAACAAACCCCGCCAGGAGCAGCGCGGCTCCGACCGCCGCGACCCAGCCAAGGAAGCGGTTTTTACGCCATACTGCCGCGTAGAATCCGCCGCCCTTGCAGGCGTAGATAAGCACCGGCAGGGCTATCAGGAAGCGCACCGCCTCGGCGGTAAGAGCCGCCGCCAGACCGCTCCCGCCGAAGCCGCCCTTTGAGGGATACGCCAGCTCGGAGGAAACTCTCATCAGCAGGAGTATGCAGAATAGCTGCGCCGCGCTGATCTTATGCGAATTTTCACTTATCTCAGGCATTCTGACCTCCGCTAAGTTCGCTGCCGTTCAGACCCTGCACCGTGACGTCGCCCTTCTGGAGGCGCTTCCAGCCCGCGCGGAACAGCATGTCCCGGGAGCTTCTCGGATTATACGGGGATATCGGCGCCATATATGGCACGCCGTAGGTGTTCAGCGAACACATCTTGATTATAATTACGCCCGCCGCGAGCATCAGTCCGAAAAGCCCGAAAATGCCGCCGGCAAGGATATAGATGAACCTCAGGATCACGGTGCGCTCGTAAAGCGCTGGCACAACGAAGCTGCAAAGTCCGCTCAGCGCCACCACCAGCACCATCGGAGCGCCGACCAGCCCGGCGTTGACCGTAATATCGCCGATAACTATACCGCCGACAACGCCTATAGCGTGGCCTATCGGACGCGGAAGGCGTATTCCTGCCTCGCGGAGGATCTCGTACATAAAGTGGATAAGCAGACATTCTGCCATAAGCGAGAAAGGTGCCGCCTGCTCCGAGGCTGCGAGGTTCAGCAGCAGCGACGACGGCAGCAGTTCCGGGCTGTAGGAGGCTATCGCGACGTAGGCTCCCGGAAGGAACAGCGTAATGAAGTACGCCGCCAGCCGCACTATCCTGATGAAAAGCGCGTAGAACGGCTTCTGGGTGTAGTCGTCCAGGGTCTGGAAATTCTCTATAAAGAGGTACGGAACGGTCAGCGCGAACGGAGTGCCGTCCACGAGTATCCCGATCCGTCCTTCGTAGAGCTTCGCCGCGAAGGAATCCGGGCGCTCGCAGGTCCCGCACTCCGAGAAGAACCAGCCGCCGCTTCCCTCGAAAAACGGCTGCAAATAGCCGCTCTCAAGTATCGTGTTGAGCTTCACGGTTTTGAGCCGCTTCTTTACGTCCTCAAGCAGCTTCGGCGACGCCTTGTCGCTTAGGTAGCACAGGCAGATATCCGTGTTGCTGCGCTCACCTATCATCATCATCTCGAACACCAGAGTAGGAGACTTTATGCGGCGGCGTATCAGCGCCATGTTGCGGCGTATCACCTCCACGAAGCCCTCGCGGCTGCCCCGGACGTTCAGCTCCCCGGAAGGCTCGTCCACCCCGCGCGAGGGGTACCCCTGGATACCGATGGCGATACCCCGGGAAGTGCCGTCCACAAGGACTATAGCGAAGCCGCTCTGCATTTTCAGAACCAGGTCGCCGATGTTCAGTACGTCAAGCTGCTCTGCGGCTATCAACCAGTCGTCGAACAGCCGCGACATTATCTCCTCCGGCGGGAGCTTTTCGGAATTTCCGGCGTCGTTCAGCTTTTTGTAGATGAGCTGCGCGAGCGTGTCCGTGTCTGCCATTCCCTCGCAGGTTATCACCGCAATGCGCGCCCCGCACAGAGTACCGGTCTTTATTATCACATCGCTTGAGCCGCCGGTTATTCCCTTCAGCATCACAAGATTGCGGTCGAGCGATTTTGCAAGCGGAGTATCCGACGGTATTGATGTGTGTACTTTTTCAGACAAATCTGTATCCCCTTTCTGCCGTTTTCTCGTGTTATTTTATCCTTTTATGGTTGATTTATTCAGGGATTTATGGTACAATACTGTCAAAAGGGAACCTCTAAAAACCGGTTTGAAAAGGGAAAATGGGTAGAGTGCGCCGAATGCGATGAAAGCCGACGAAGTAAGGCTGTATGCCTTACGAGGAGGTTTGAAGAAGCAGTCGGTGTGCTATACACATTTTCACTCAAACAAGGTTTTTAGAGGTGACCATAAGAATCAGGCTGCGAGTTCAGATTATGAGGTAATTATATGATACAGAAACTCACCGAAAAAATGATAGAGTACTACACAGGCGACCCCAAGCGCATTCAGCACTTTATAAAAGTCCACGCGTTCTCACGGTACATCGGGCTGCGGGAGCAGCTTCCGGAGCAAGAGCAGTTCCTGCTGGAATGCGCCGCGCTCGTCCACGATATCGGCATCAAGCCCGCGGAAGCACAGTTCGGGGAGTGCGGCGGAAAACTCCAGGAGCGTCTGGGACCTCCGGAGGCGGAAAAAATGCTGAAAGAGCTGGACTTCCCCGCCGGCGACATTGCGCGGATATGCTACATGGTAGGCCATCACCACACCTATACCGGAATCGACGGCAGGGATCTTCAGATACTCATTGAAGCGGATTTCGTAGTAAACCTGTTCGAGGACGGCGCTTCAATGGACGCAGTCCGGAACGCCTGCGAAAGGATATTCCGCACGGAAAGCGGAAAGGCTCTGCTGCAAACGGTTTTCGGCATTCCGGAGGAGAAAGCATGAGATTTATCGCATGGCTCATAACACTGGCGGAAAACTCCGACCGCATAGCCGAAGCCGCCGCTGACCGGCTTCGTGCAAAACTGGGAGGTCACACAGACATGGTTGTCAGGATAATTCATTTCCTGCTTATCACCGCGGGTATCTCAAGCCCGCTGCTGATGTATTTTGCGGGAGCGCCGCTGCCGGTGTACATTCTGGTCTACACCGCGTTTTTCACCTATCTTATAGTATACTGCATTTTCCCTGAGCTGAAAAAATATCCCACCTTCCGGCTCAGGATACTCGCCGACGGCACCGAACAGATACTCGCGTTTTTCGTGACCGGCATAGCCTGCCTGGGAATCGCAGCGTACACGATTTGGGCGGCGGTATGCAGCGTTATTCCGACGCTGACGGCGGTCTCAGAGGGAATCGTGCTGTTCTGCGCCGAACTCGTGATTTTCTGGAACGGTATAATAAAGGTCTACTGCACGTCGGTACAGCTCGGGCTGAAATACCGCGTGTGGGGTATAGTGCTGGGAATGGTGATGCCCGCCGACCTTGTAATGCTCGCGCTGATATACCGCATAACCCGCCGGGAATGCGCATTCGAGACCGAAAAGGCGCTGCTCAACAAGTCCCGCCGCGACGACCAGCTATGCCGCACTAAATACCCGCTGCTGCTCGTGCACGGGGTGTTCTTCCGGGACAGCAAGTTGATGAACTACTGGGGGCGTATCCCGGCGGAGCTTGAAGCCAACGGAGCCGTGATATTCTACGGCGAGCAGCAGTCGGCGGCTTCCGTGGAGGACAGCGCCGCTGAACTCGCCGAGCGAATCGAGCAGCTCGTGCAAAAGACTGGCTGCGGCAAGGTGAACATCATCGCGCACTCCAAGGGCGGTCTGGACTCAAGATACGCTATTTCGAAGCTCGGCTCGGATAAATACGTCGCTTCCCTGACCACGATAAACACACCGCACCACGGCTGCCTTTTCGCGGAGTACCTTCTGAACACCGCGCCGGAGAAATTCGTTAAAAGCGTTGAAAAGATCTACAACTCCGCGTTCAAGCGCCTCGGCGACCCAAATCCGGACTTCCTCGCGGCAGTTACCGACCTCACGAACAGCCGCTGCGAGCAGTTCGACCAGGACACGCCTGACGCGCCCGGCGTGATGTACCAGAGCGTAGGCTCCCATGCGCGGTGCTCAAAGAGCGGGCGGTTTCCGCTGAACCTCTCCTACCCCATCGTGAAAAAATACGACGGCGACAACGACGGTCTGGTAGCGCTGACCTCCGCGCCCTGGGGCGAGGATTTCACGGTGCTCCACCCAACGGGAAAGCGCGGTATCACCCACGCGGATGTGATCGACCTCAACCGCGAGAATATACCGGGGTTCGATGTCCGGGAATTTTACGTGCAGCTCGTAAACAAGCTCAAGATGCGCGGGTTCTGATTTGCACAGGATAGTAAAAACAGCACGAAAAATCGTACAAATCTATCGTCTTTAATTATATCACCGGAAATTTCGCAAAAATCCCGCTTTTTTATTGTACGGTTTGACGCTTTACTTTTTAGAAATTTCTGCTATACTATAGGTGTAAACGGTTTCACCGTAATAAAACATTCAAAGGAGAACGATCATGAGTATTACAAAGCAGCCCGAATGGCTCAATAATGCAGTATTTTACGAAATATATCCCCAGTCCTTCAACGACACCAACGCAGACGGCATAGGCGATTTTAACGGTATAATCGAAAAGCTGGACTACATCAGGGAACTCGGCTGCAACGCCATCTGGATCAATCCCTGCTTCAAGTCCCCCTTCGGCGACGCAGGCTACGACGTGGAGGACTACTACACCGCCGCTCCGCGCTACGGCACGAACGAAGATCTCGCCCGGGTATTCTCCGAGGCGCACGCACGCGGAATGCATGTGCTGCTAGACCTCGTGCCGGGTCACACCGCGGTTACCCACAAGTGGTTTAAGGAATCCATGAAGGCAGAGCGCAACGAGTTCACCGACCGCTACGTCTGGACTAACAGCATCTGGGAATCACCCGAGGGAATGGGCTGTATCCGCGGTATCTCCGACCGCGACGGCTCCTGCGCTGTCAACTTCTTCTCCCACCAGCCCGCGCTGAACTACGGCTTCTACAAGCCTGACCGCGACTGGCAGCAGCCGATGGACGCTCCCGGTCCGATAGCCACCCGCGAGGCTCTCAAGGACATAATGAGATTCTGGCTTGCAATGGGCTGCGACGGATTCCGCGTTGACATGGCTGGCTCCCTTGTTAAGCACGACGAGGACGGCAAGGGTACCATTGCGCTGTGGCAGAATATCCGCGAGTTCCTTAATAAAGAGTTCCCGCACGCCGCTATGGTCAGCGAATGGGGCGAACCGGACAAATCTCTCATCGGCGGCTTCCACATGGACTTCCTGCTGCACTTCGGACCCTCCCACTACAACGACCTGTTCCGCTGCGACGAGCCGTATTTCTCCAAGCGTGCAAAGGGTTCCGCTAAGGAGTTCATCGAAGCTTACAAGGCAAACTGCGCCAAGACCGACGGAAAGGGTCTGATCTGCATTCCCTCCGGCAACCACGACATGGACAGACTTGCCCGCACCCTTGATGTTGACGAGCTCCGCGTTGCCTTCGCGTTCCTGCTTTCAATGCCCGGCGCTCCGTTCATCTACTACGGCGATGAGATCGGCATGCGCTACGTCGAGAACCTGACCTCCGTCGAGGGCGGCTACGGGAGAACCGGTTCCCGCTCCCCCATGCAGTGGAACAAGGGACTGAACGCAGGATTCTCCACCGCTCCGGCTGAAATGCTGTACATTCCGCAGGATCCCGCCGCTGATCGTCCCGACGCCGAGACCCAGAGCAGCGACCCGGCTTCCCTGCGCAGCGAGGTCAAGAAACTCATCGAGTTCCGGCAGGCTAACCCCGCGCTGCAAAGCCGCGGCTCCATCGAGTTCATCTCCGACGGCTACCCGATGGTTTACAAGCGCTCCGACGGCTCCCAGACGATCGCCGTGATAATTAACCCCTCCGCTGAAAAGGCTGAGGTCGGCGGACTTCCCGGAAAGTTGGTTTACACGGTCGGCGGCAAGGCTGAAGTCGCCGGCGATACCGTTAAGGTCGACGGCTGCACCGCTGCATTCGTTGAGCTTTGAGCCATAACAAATTCACTGAGGGCTGCATTAAGTTGCAGCCCTTTTTGCTATATTTTTTCTATAATGTGTCTATACCAGAATTTACATATAAATAAGTAATTTTCTATTGACTTATTCCGGGCATTGTGGTAGAATAATTGTGTATTGACATACGTCCGGCACATAAAAATCACCCCAGATCCGGGCAAAGAACAACACATGAGGTATTGCAAATGAACAATGCTGATATAGAAAGCCCCCGTCCTGAAAGGCTGGAAACCTCCTTCCGGATATTCATCGACCAGGCAGGCTACCTTCCCACCGCGGAAAAGACTGCGGTTTTCACATTCCCTGCGGGTTATTACTCGGTGATCAACGAAACAGGGAGCATCTGCTTCTCGGGAGTTCCTGTCCCGGCGGGGGCTGACGAAGCCTCCGGCGAAACGCTGTTCAAGGCGGATTTCAGCCGCCTGACCGCCCCCGGGACTTACCGCATTATAAGCGGGACTGATTTCTCGCCGGTATTCCGTATCGGCGAGGACGTCTACAAGAATTGCTTCGACGACTGCATGAAAGCGTTCTACTTCCAGCGCTGCGGCTGCGCCCTCGAGGAGAAATACGCCGGAATGTGGACGCACGAAAAGTGTCACTCCGCGCCTGCGGTGCTTTGGGAGGATCACTCCGTTAAGCTCGACGTTACCGGAGGCTGGCACGATGCCGGGGACTACGGCAAGTACGTTACCGCTGCCGCCGCCGCACTGGCTCACCTTCTCTATGCGTGGAAAATGTTCCCGGAAGCGTTCCGCAGGCAGGATCTGAATATTCCCGGCAAGCCCTCAAATATGCCGGACATACTTATAGAGTGCCGCTGGGAGCTTGAGTGGCTCCTGAAAATGCAGCGATTCGACGGCGCGGTCTGGCACAAGGCTACCACCGCGAAGCACGCCGCCTTCGTAATGCCCGAGGACGACCGCGAACAAATGTACGTGCTTCCGGTCTCCTCCAGCGCTACCGCCGACTTTGCGGCTGTCACTGCGCTGGCTTCCGGGATCTACCGCGAGTTCGACAAGGCGTTCTCCGGCAGGCTGCTGAAAAGCTCCTGCGCCGCCTACGAATGGCTTGAAAAGTACCCGGGATTCATCGGATTTGACAACCCCGAGGGCTGCGAGACCGGCGTTTACGGCGAGCGCAACGACCGCGACAACCGCTTCTGGGCGGCCGCGGAGCTGTTCGCGATTTTCGACAACGAAATGTACTACGCCAGACTGCTGAACCTGCTGAACGAAAATTTCAGCCTTACTTCGCTGGGATTCGCTTCGGTCGGAGGATTCGGCTCGCTGGCTCTGCTGCTCCACAACCGTGGGAACGCCGCAGTGCTGTCAAAGCTGAGATCCGCGTTCCTTGCGAAAGCCGAGAAACTTGCCAAGGTCTGCGATTCAAACGGCTGGGGAGTTTCGCTGAAACCCGACCAGTACAACTGGGGAAGCAACATGACCGTGCTCACAAACGGCATGACGTTCCTCATCGCGGACTACCTCGAAAAACGTTCCATCAACGGCGACCCGCATTTCCGGAAGTACGCCGCAATGCAGCTCGACTACATTCTCGGCGTTAACGCCACCGGATACAGCTACATCACCGGAACCGGCAGCCTGTGCGTGAATTACCCGCACCACCGCCCCGCCCACGCCGACAAGGTAGAGGAGTGCATTCCCGGACTGGTCAGCGGCGGCGCGAACAGCCGCCTCGACGACAAGTTCGCCAGGGCGCTTATTCCGAAGGGAACTCCCCCGATGAAGTGCTTCTCGGACAATATGGAGTGCTACTCCCTCAACGAAGTTACAATATACTGGAACTCCCCGGCGGTTTTCCTGCTGGCGGGTCTGACAGAATAAATACAGATAATAATTGGAGAAAATAAAATGCAGAAAAACAAGAAAATACCCGGCCGCCCCGTAAAAAAAGGCGGTCTCTCACGCAGCGGGATAATGCTGATCGTGCTGTCCGTGGCTCTTATTGCGGTGGTTACGGCGCTGATTATCCTGCTGAACGTACGCGGCGGCGAAGAAAGCAAGCCCGAGGAAACCACTCCGGCGGTGACGACGCCTGCGCCCGAGCCTACGGAAGAACCCACCGAGGAACCGCAGGTCAGCGATGTTGATTTCGGCTCCTCCGACTACAGCCGCGAATTCTTCGCAAAGGATCTTTTCATCGGCGACAGTATCGCGACAGGATTCAACGACTATTCCAAGCTGAACGCCGAGAACGTCGCAGCAAGCGTCAGCATGACCCCGTACAAGGCTCATGCGGAAGATATCGCTCTCGCTGACGGAAGCACCGGCTCCGCGCTGTCCTACGCTGAAAAAATGCAGCCGGAGCGCATATTCCTGATGATGGGCTTCAACGGGCTGAACTCCCCGATCGCAATGGAAGGAAGCTTCCGCACTCTGGTTGAGAAGCTGGAATCCGCCTGCCCGAACGCCGTGATCTATCTCTACTCCATCACGCCGCTCACTGCGAACAGCTCCGCGGCGGCAAGCATTGGCGTCGATAATTCAAACGTTATATCCTTCAACGAGTATCTCAGGGGTATGTGCGGCGAACTTGGCGTTGTATATCTTGACATCTTCTCAAAGATGACGGACAACGCCGGCGCGCTCCGCTCCGACTACAACGAATACGACGGCATGCACATCTCCGCTCCGACCTACGATATAATTCTGAGCTACACTCAGCGCTATATCCAGGAAACTCCCGAGCCTGAGGCTTCCTCAAAGCACGCTCCGGTTTCATCTCCGGCGGTCACCACGACCTCCGCGCCCGAGGAAAACTCCACGCCTGACGAGTCCTCCGCCCCCGCCGATTCCGAGCCTGATTCCACCAGTTCCCTGTCGGAAGACTACGACAAGACCTTCTTCGCTGACGACCTGTTCATCGGCGACAGTATCTCCACCGGATTCTCGCTCTACGGCGTGCTTGATCCTAAGAACGTTGCCGCCGCAGTCGGGTACACCCCCTACAAGGCGCTCAACAACGCCATCGACCTCGGCAACGGCGTGACCGACTCCGCCTACAACTACGCAGTGACAATGCAGCCCAAGCGTATCTTCATAATGCTCGGCTCCAACGGAATCACTGCCGCCGCTTCAATGGAGGAAAGCTACCGCACTCTCGTTGAGAAGCTCCAGGCAAACTGCCCGGACAGCACCGTTTACATCTTGTCTGTTACTCCGGTGACAACTGACAGCTCCTCCGCCGCTAACGCGGGTATCGACAACTCGATGATACGCGACTTCAACAAATACCTCAGGGATCTTGCCTCCGAAAAGGGCGTAACCTACATCGACCTGTACGCGCTGCTTTCCGACGACAACGGCTACTTCCTGCATGAATACGCAGAAAACGACGGTCTGCACTTCAAGGGTGCGACTTATAAAGTCGTTCTGAAATATATAGAGGACATCATCTGATAGAAAGGACAACACAATGAAAAAGAATATCGCAATTGCAGCTCTTGCGGCTGCGCTCCTCCTGACCGGGTGCTCCAACGGAAACAGCTCCGCTTCCGAGCAGTCCAGCTCCAGCGCTTCTGAAAGCGCCTCCACCGCCGAGGCTGAGCTCAAGACTGCCGCTGAAAAGGCAGACGCGGTTCTTGCAAACATCACCTTCAGCGGCGAGATGGTCGCTGTTGACACCGACACCATCGACGTTCGTTTCGGCTTCAGCGCTGACGGGATCTCCGACTACGCGGCTTACATCTGCGGCTCCGGCGCTTACCCTGACGAGTTCGGCGTGTTCAACGCTGACTCCGCAGAAAAGGCGGACGAGATCAAGACCGCCCTTGAAAAGCGCGTTGACAATCAGAAGTCCACTTACAAGGACTACACCCCCGATGAAATGTACAAGTTCGACGACTGCTTCGTAAAGCAGGACGGCAACACGGTTTACTACGCTGTGACCGCCGACAACACAAAGGCGGCAGATATCCTCGGCTGATACTGACACAATGCAAATAACCCCCGGGCATTCCGCCCGGGGGTTTCTTGTATTTCGGGAATCAATCCTGCGCTCCGTAGACCTTTCTTGCAATATCTACGGTCTCCTTTGCGTCGCGGGCGTAGAAATCCGCGCCTATCTTTTCGGCGTAATCCGGAGTCAGCACCGCGCCGCCGACTACTATCTTGCAGTTCACGTTGTTTTCGTGCAGCAGCTTTATCGTGTTCTCCATGCTCTTGAGCGTGGTTGTCATCAGCGCTGACAGACCTACAAGGCGCACATCGTACTTTATCGCAGCGTCAACAACGTCCTGGTAGTCAACGTCCTTTCCGAGGTCGATAACATCGAAGCCGTAGTTCTCGAGCAGGGTCTTTACGATGTTCTTTCCGATGTCGTGGATATCGCCCTTTACCGTGCAGAGCACCACTCTGCCTGCGGATACTCCGCTGCCGCCGCGCTCGGATATCGCCTTTTTTATGACGTCGAACGCTGCCTGCGCCGCTCCCGCAGACTGAATGAGCTGCGGCAGGAATATCGTCCCCTTCTCAAACTTTGAGCCTACCGCGTCCAGCGCCGGTATCAGCTTGCCGTTGATTATCTCCATCGGATCTGTGCCGGAGGACAGCATGCGCTCCGCCGCCGCCGCGCACTCAGCCTTGAGGCCTGCGGCAACCGCGTCTGAGATGTCCATTTCTGAAGTGGGGACCGCCGCTGCGGGCTTCTTTACCTCCGCGCCGTAGCTCTCGATGAACTCCGCGCCGTGGCGGTCGTAGCCGCTCAGCAGACGGAAGGCTCTTACCGCGCCGGTCATTGAAGCTATGTTCGGGTTCATTATCGGGAGGGTAAGTCCGCACTGCATTGCAAGCGAAATAAACGTCGAGTTCACAAGCTCGCGGTTCGGCAGACCGAACGATATATTCGACACGCCGAGCACCGTTTTCAGCCCCAGCTTTTCAGTTACCATGCGGAGCGCTTTCAGAGTTTCCTTTACGCCGTCCTGTTCTGCGGAAGCGGTCAGGGTCAGGCAGTCGATGTAGACGTCGCGCTTGGGGATGCCGTATTCCTGCGCGCGGCGGAGTATCTTCTCGGCTATCGCGAAGCGCTCCTCGGCGGTCTTGGGAATGCCGTTTTCATCAAGCGTCAGACCGACTACTGCTGCTCCGTACTTCTTTACAAGCGGGAGCACCGTGTCAAGCTTCTCGTCCTCGCCGTTGACGGAGTTCACGATAGGCTTGCCGGAAACGATACGCAGCGCGGCTTCAAGCACCGGAAGCTCCGTGGTGTCGATTTGCAGCGGAGCGTCCGTCACGGACTGTATCGCATTAACTGCGGCGAGCATCATTTCCTTCTCGTCGATATCCGGCAGACCTACGTTGACGTCGAGTATCTCAGCGCCTGCGCCGGTCTGCTCCAGAGCCTGTCGCATGATGTAGTCAAGGTCGTGCTTCTTGAGAGCCTCCTTGAAAAGCTTCTTTCCGGTAGGGTTGATTCTCTCGCCGATTATGCGCACCGTGTCTATCGTAACAACGCTGGAAGCGCTGCACACTGCTGCGGGGATCTCCGGCTGCGGCATTACGCAGGTCTTCCCCCTGATTTGCTTTGCTACCTCGCGGATATAGTCCGGGGTGGTTCCGCAGCAGCCGCCGAGCACCTTTACGCCCTTTGCCGCAATCTGCTCCATCACCTCGGCGTATTCCTCCGGCGTGGTGTTGTACAGATTCGTGGACGGGTCGGGGAGTCCCGCATTCGGACGTATCAGCACCGGAACGCTGCTCCATTTCAGTATCTCGTCAACGATGGGCAGCGCGTCTTTCGGGCCGAGGGAGCAGTTCATGCCGATGACGTCCGCGCCAAGCCCCGAAAGGGTCAGCGCCATTGCCGCCGCGCTGCACCCGGTGAAGGTACGCATGTTCTGCTCAAACGACATGGTGCAGATAACCGGAAGGTCGGTGTTTTCCTTCGCGGCGAGGAGCGCGGTCTTTATCTCCATAAGGTCGGTCATGGTTTCAATGGCGATGAAGTCCGCTTCCCTGCCCGCCGTCATTACTTCGCGGAACATATCGTACGCTTCATCGACCGGCATGTCTCCGGTCGGGCGGAGCATTCTTCCCAGCGAGCCTATATCAAGCCCGACGAGCACGTCGGTACCTTCTGCGGCTTCCCGCGCGAGCTTTATTCCCTGCTTTACTATCTGCTCGACGGTGTACTTGCTGCTTTGCAGCTTATGGCGGTTCGCGCCGAAGGTGTTCGCGTAGATTCCCTGCGCGCCAGCTTCGATGTAGGAACGGTGTATTGAACGGATAAGGTCAGGCTCGGTGAAGTTTAGCTCCTCGGGAAGCCCGCCCAGCTTCAGCCCGTGCTGCTGAAGCACGGAGCCCATCGCTCCGTCCAAAAGTATATGTCCATCGCCTGAAAGAAGTCCTCTGAATGTCATTTTGAAATCTCCTGTATTTATTTCAGCGTATATCGTCAAGCAGCCTGTCAAGCTGCTCAAGCTCATTGTTATCCGGAATCTCCCCGCCATATCTCACGCGGTCGTAGGTGCGCACCATTCCGGAGATCTCCTCCTCGGGCACCCGCCCGCCGAACGCCTTCCCGCCCTTGTCGGTGTGAAGCGTTGTCGTGTCCGTCGGGAGCTGCGGGAACGCAGACCTCCCCAGCCGCATAAGAAACAGCTCGTAGCCCTCGCGGTACTTCATCGCAGGGTCGGTTTCGCGGCGGTATTTTTTCAGCAGCTCGCGCTCGGTTCTGGCGGAGCTTCTGGAAGCGTACTTCGCGTCCCCTGATGACGACACCTCGTCGAAAAACGGCGCGGGTTCCTCCCTGACCGCCTCCTTGAACAGCGGCGCGAATATCTCCCGGATAAAGCCCCATATCTGCCTGCGGAACTTCACGACAAGGAACACGATACCCGCCGCCAGAAGGAACATCAGCAGGTCGGCGTAGGGGTTCTCGTTGGTGGTGTAGTCTATCACGTCGGAGGTGTTCTCGGCAAGCTCGTTGTCGTCGTCGACATCCTCTCTGCCGCGGTTCAGCAGTGAAAGCAGGAACCTCACCACCGCCTTTATACACTCCAGAATGGCGTTCCCGAACGGCTTCGCGAAAAGGAACAGCGCAAGTATCACAGCGCCGACCACGGCTATCATCAGCGCGTTGCTCCTGCGGACTCCCGCCGGAAGGACGGCGCGCCCGCCAGCACGCTGCCGGGTCTGGACGTCAATGTTGGTCTGGTTAGTGAGCACTGCCGCGCCGATTATAAGCGCTCCGAAAGAAACGCAGAGCTGGGTCATTCCCGCCGAGCAGATGAAGTCGTTATGCGTGAAGCTCAAAAGCACCGCCGCGATAACCGCCGCGACGAAATACACCCCGAACCACCCGCTGGAGAACACCTCGCTGTAGTCCCTGCCGACCGAGAGGGAGCCGCCGTAATACGCGGCAATGCAGCCCGGAAGCAGGTACAGGTAAAGCCCGGAATGCAGCCCCATCAGCCCGCAGACTACGCAGAACGCCGCGCCCGGCGCGACAAATCCGACCCTTGACAGGAAACCCGCCCAGCCGCGTCCGCGCTTGGAGAGTCCGGCGCCGGAAGCCCAGCCGCGCAGCAGCCTCCCGACTGCCCAGAATCCCGCAGCCGCGGCGTACATCGCGGCGTAGTGCCACCAGACGAACTCGCCGAAGCCTATCCCCTCGCTCATCACGAGAAACGGGAACAGCACCAGGAACTGGCACAACACCGCCAGCACCATAAGCAGCTTCTTATGCAACGCCGCACCGCCTTTCGCCCATTAGTCCATTATCTGATATGCGGTCTGGGAATATGCCAGACTTCGCACAGATCCGTCTGTTCAATGTCAGTTGAGAATATCGAAACGCTCCTGCCGTTTTCAGACAGCGCGTGAAGCGTCTCGTAGCACTGTTCATCAAGGAAACTGCTGATGAACACCACGTCCGTATATCCATCGAACCGCAGCCCGGTTATGAAGTCGTCGATGTGCTCGCCGCATGAGGTCTCAAGCTCTGCAAGGCTGCGGAGCTGCTTTATCGTATGGCCGTAGCCCTCGCCACATTCCGGTTTCAGCGGCTGCGGGGAGTTCGCCGTCAGCGCGCACTGTGTGTGGGTTTTCATGCACCAGTCGAGCATGAACGCCGCGCCCTTTATCAGAGCCTCCAGCGTAGGAACGCTTATCTCCTGACGCTCGCCGTGAAAGTTCCGCTGGACGTTCAGCAGAATGAGCACCCTCCTCTCGGTGGTGTACTCGTTGTTGTAGACCATCAGCGAACTGGTGCGCGCGCTCTGCGCCCAGTGTATGCGGTTCATCGGCTCCCTACCGGTGTACTCCCGCGCGCCGCTTATCACGAATGGGTCGGGCAGGACGAACCTCCGCACAGGGATATCGCCGATGAAAACATCGCTGGACATTCCCCCGGCTTCGATGTCGGCAGGTACGGGGAGCACCCGCACCTGCTGGTTCAGCTTTATTACCCTCGCCGACCTCACCAGCCCGAAAAGGTCGCTGACCGTCAGCGAGATATCCTCCACCGTGAACATTCCGCGCTTCTCGCAGCGTACTCGCCACGTCCTGCGGCACTTCTGCCGACCGCGCAGCGTGAATATTCCGGAGATCAGCCCCTTCTGCGCGCCGTCCTTTGACGCGGCGTCCCCGCCGTAGAAGCTGAGCCACCTGGAGCAGTTTATTTCCGAGCGCACCCAGGGGAGCGGAAGCGGCTTCGCATTGTCTATCTCCTCGATGAACTCCAGCTCCTCGCCCTCGAACGCTTCCACAATGCCGCTGTCGGATTTCCCGTCGCTGCGGCGGCGTATCGTAAGAGTGTAGCTGAGGTCTTTAAGTCCGAAGCGCTTGTAGATAAAATACTGCCCCACCAGCACGGCGGTCAGTATCAGCGCCATTGCAGCAAGTTCCATCAGCCTTCGGTGGGAACAGGAACGCTGTCCAGTACCTGGCGCAGGACCTCGTCGGCGGTGGCCTCGGCGCCTCCTGCCGCTCCGGAATATCCGCGGCAGATGAGGCGGTGCTTGACTACGTACGGAGCCGCCTCAATAACGTCCTGCGGCATCGCGTAGTCCCGCCCGGACGCCATCGCGAGCGCGCACGCCATACGTTTCAGCGCGACAGCTCCGCGGGTGGAAAGCCCCAGCTTTACGCTGCCGTGCCTGCGGGTCGCCGCGGCGATGTCCGCGATGTAGGTGCAGACGGCCTCCCCCGCCTTGCAGGAATCTATCTCCTGCTGTGCCTTAACGATTTCCTCCGCCGTGCAGACTGCGCTTATCTCATGCGCCGCCGCTCCGCCTATTACCGCGATTTCCTCGGAGCGCTCGGGATAGCCCAGCGCCAGGCGTATCATGAAACGGTCTAGCTGCGCTTCCGGCAGGGGGTAGGTTCCCTGTATCTCCACGGGATTCTGCGTTGCGATAACGAAAAACGGACGCTCCATCGGGTAGGTCTCGCCGTCTATTGTGGTCTGGCGCTCCTCCATGCATTCCAGCATCGCGGACTGCGTACGCGGAGTTGCGCGGTTTATCTCGTCAGCCAGGATTATATTTGAGAACACGGGTCCCTTGCGAAGCTGGAACTCCTGCTGCTTCATGTTGAAAAAGTTTATCCCGGTGATGTCGGACGGCAGCAGGTCGGGGGTGAACTGTATCCTGCGGAATCCCGCGTCGATTGACTTTGCAAGCGTCCTTGCAAGCAGGGTCTTTCCGGTGCCGGGGACGTCCTCAAGCAGGACGTGTCCTCCCGCGAGCATTGCCGCGCATATCACGCGCAGCTCCCGGCGCTTGCCCTTCACCGCCAGGGACACATTGTCGACTATTCGGTCAGCCAGCTCGTTTATCATCTGCTGCTCCTTTCATTTGCACGGCGTCGTCCTTCGGAAGGCGGCGCAGGGTCATCAGCGCGATAATGCCTATCACTATTGCGCATAAAGTCCAGATTATAGGCTCGGATACGATAACGCCCATGTATTCAAGCCAGGGTATCATGAATGCGACGGTGCATATCTTCCACACAAGCTCGATGATACTCGCAACTATCGGTATAACGCTGTGCCCGAGTCCCTGGAGCGTACTCCGCAGCTCCAGCAGGACGGTCAGGAAGAAGTAAAACGGGACGTTCACCCGGAGGTACAGCACTGCCGTATCCTCAACGTAGGAAGCTACGTCGGGCAGGATAATTCCCACCATTGCGTGGCCGAGAGTGTACACGAGCAGCACGTCGAACGCCGCGCAGGCGAATCCCAGCAGCAGCCCGTCGCGTACGCCCTTTCCTATTCGGGAGTACTTCCCGGCGCCGCGGTTCTGGCTGGCGTAGGTCACGAGGGTCGCACTCAGCGCGGAGAACGGCATGATAGTCAGGCTGAATATCTTACGCGCCGCCGTGTGAGCCGCGATAATATCCTCGCCGAAGCCGTTTATGCCGTTCTGGAGCACAATAGAGCCGATGTCCACGATGGAGTACATCAGCGCCATGCCGCAGCCCGCGCTAAGAAGCTCCGCAGTAGAGGAAGCCGTGAACTTGAAATCCCGGGGTTTTACCATCAGGAACGCGCGCTTCTTTATCAGGTAGATAAGGCACACGACAACGGAGATAAACTGCGCGATGACCGTAGCGAGAGCCGCTCCGGCAACTCCGAGCGGAAATACCACTACCATCACAATATCCAGCACGATGTTGAGAATCGTAGAAATGATCAGGATAACAAGCGGGATAACGCTGTCGCCGACTGCGCGGAGTATCGCGGATTCAAGGTTGTAAAACAGCGTGGCGACCAGCCCGAAGCAGACTATCATGAGATAGGTCCGGGCTTCGCCGAAAATACCCGCCGGGGTGTCCAGCGCATGAAGAAGCGGGTCAATAAAAATCGAGATACCCGCGATTATGAGCGCAGTCGCCGCCGCCGAAAATGTGATCGTGCGGGCGATGGAACGGCGCATTTCGTCGTGGTCTCCGGCGCCGAAGTTCTTCGCAATGACTATCGCGAAGCCGGTAACGAGTCCGTTAATAATGTTGAACATCAGCGACACCACCGAAGCGGTAGAGCCGACGGCGGCAAGCGAGTTCTTGCCGAGCTGTCTGCCGATGATTATGGTATCCGTAAGCGTGTACGCCTGCTGGAACGCAAGTCCCAGAAGCACCGGAAGCGCAAAGCCGATTATCAGCTTTATAGGTTTTCCCGAAGTAAGTTCTTTCATTCTATCACCTGTTTTATGTCTGTATAATATTTCCTATGAGCTGGAATCCCAACACTCCGGCGATACATATTATACCGCCTATTATGTTCAGCTTTGTGCAGTCCTCTTTCCTGATAACGCCGATGAAGAACAGCACCGCAAGTATCATCGGCTGTATGAACGAATAATTCGCCATGCTCTGCTGCGCTACAATGTTTTCAAGAACCAGCCCTATCACGTTTGGAATTTTGGTAAGCCCCACGACGAGGACGCCTTTAGGCTGCTCCCTGCAAAGGCGTATCGGGTGAACCGCCGGAGCAAGTCCGACGGCGAGGATAACCAGCGCGAAAAACAGCGAGAAGCTCGGCGAAATGCTGTTCTTAGTAAACGTGATTATCAGCCCGTATCCGAACTTGCACAGCAGGTACCCCGCCAGCGGAAGCGCTATCTTCGCGTAATTTATTCTCCCTCCGGACTTGTCGGAGCGGGCTATCATGAACAGTCCCGCCGCAGTCACGGCGATGAAACCGAACTTCCAGGCAGTGACTGCACCGAGCGCCGCGCTTCCAAGTATCAGGTCAGTTCCGTAGGAAAGGAACACGGTCAGTCCCAGCCACGCTTTCAGCTCGAACGCGGACATTTCCTTCAGCACCACCGCCGCAAGCTGGAATTCCAGAAATTTCGACGCCGCCATCAGAAGTATCGCGAGGTACGCCGTGAGGCTCCCGTCGAAATACCTGCTGTCGAACGGCAGGTATGCGAGCATGAAAAACGCGGTGGCGGCCGCCATTATGAACGTCAGCGTACTGCCGTTCATTTTCAGCTTAGAGACCGCGTACTTATCGCTCAGCGAGCATATCGTGTAGCACGCGACAACGGCAAGCATAAGAAGCATGTCATTCCTCCGTTATCTCATAGCATAGGTTCTCATAGTGGAGCTGCGTTCCGATATCAATTCCGTCGGGCAGCAGGAAGAGTGCGATGAAAAGCTCGTCGCCGGTGTTTATGTCGGTAAGGGTCGCGTATTCGCCCTCTATCTTTGTGACTTTGTAATCGTGTGGTTCCATTGTTTTTCTCCGTTCCCATGCGCCCGGACGGCGCAGTTTTTTACTATAGGGAACCTCTAAAAACCGGTTTGAAAAGGGAAAATGGGTAGAGTGCGCCGAATGCGATGAAAGCCGACGAAGTAAGGCTGTATGCCTTACGAGGAGGTTTGAAGAAGCAGTCGGTGTGCTATACACATTTTCACTCAAACAAGGTTTTTAGAGGTGACCTATATTATTCTATCACAAGGCAGCACAAATTGCAAGGTAGTATTTTAATAAAGTTGCAGCCATTTGCGCCGCGATTTTCGGAAATTTGTTGAACTCCAGCGCAGCCATATTGACAGCCGCCCGGGAATCTGTTATAATACAAATACTGGAACACACGTGAAAGGCGGAGCATACATGAAAAAACTACTTTTTACATACAATCCCAACTCGGGGAAAGGCGCGGTCAAGGCGGCGCTTTCGGATATAATCAGTACGTTCACCACAGGCGGCTACGACGTTATGGTGCACCCGACCTGCTACGCCGGGGACGCCATTGATTTCATATCACAGCGCGGCCGTGATTTCGACCTTATCGTAAGCAGCGGCGGCGACGGAATGCTCCACGAACTTGCCTACGGAATGTCCGCCGGAAAGGTCGGCTGCCCCTGCGGGTACATACCGTCGGGAACGGTCAACGACTTCGCGTCCTCGCTGCATATCCCGAAGGATATGCAGAAATGCGCCGCCATGATAATGCAGGAGCACTTCCAGCCGGTGGACCTCGGGCGCTTCAACGGCGGCTATTTCGCGTACATCTCCGCGTTCGGGTGGTTCACCGACGTAAGCTACGTGACCCCGCAGAAAACTAAGAACGTGCTAGGCTCGTTCGCGTACTTCCTCCAGGGGCTGAAGTCCTTCGAGCCGCGCTATCTCAAGGAGAACTCCGGCAGGGTCAGGATCACCTGGGAGCACGGCGTTATTGAGGACGATTTCATCTACTGCATGATTGGAAACACGCACTCCGTCGGCGGCATGAAAAACCTCGTCCCAGACGGAGCCTCCCTCACCGACGGCATGCTCGACTGCATGTTCGTGAAATCCCCGAAGAACCTCGCCGACCTCGACGAGCTGAACCGCTTCATGCTGACCCACGACACTGACACAGACATGATAGTTTCGTTCAAATCCGCACGGCTCAGGGTCTCCTGCCAGAAGCCGTTCCGCTGGACACTTGACGGCGAGGACGGCGGTCAGTACACCACCGCCGAGATTGAAGTCGTTCCCGGAGCGCTTAATATCGCAATCCCCGTATAACAGAACAGCCGGTCGTCTGACCGGCTGTTTATTCTAAAGTTCGATCACTTCATCTGCGAGCGCCTCCGCCTCGGTACGGTCGTGAGTCACCAGCACTGCCGTCCTGCCGCGCAGCATTTCCCGGCTGAACTCCACGGCCTGCCGCTTCGTGGATTCGTCCAACCCCTTGAACGGCTCGTCCAGCAGGACCGCTCCGCCCTCTGCGAGCAGCGCCCTCACTAGCGCGACCCTACGCTTCATTCCGCCGGAAAGCTCCACCGCGAGTCTGTTTTCGCAGCCGGAAAGCCCCACCGCCGCGAACGCCTCCGATATCTCCCCGGCGCTGCGGAACTCCCCGCATACCAGCCGGACGTTCGCCGCCGCGGTAAGATTCCCGCACAGCCTGTCCTCCTGGAATACCGCCGAGAACCGCGTTCCCTCCTGACCGTACACCGTTCCGCAGTCCGGCGGGAGCAGCCCGGAAATTATCCGCAGCAGCGTGGTCTTTCCGCAGCCGGAGGCTCCCATCACCGCCGTAGTACTCCCCGGCTGGAATTCCACGCTGAACCCATCAAGCGCCGAAATCCCGCCGAACCGCTTTGTTACGCCCTCCGCGCGGAGCCGCGCCGGGGAGTTGTCAGGCTCCCGCAGCTTGCTGCAGCGGAACGCGTTCTTCCCGGAAACCGCCCGCACCGCAAGCCCCACGAGGAACAGAAACAGCTTCTCGCTGAGCCAGCTCAGGAGTATCACGGCGATGGTCCACGCGAATAGGTCGGCGGTCTCGAGGTACACTTTCGCTTCGTAGAGCTTCTCACCGATGGAGCCGGATGGTATCCCGATGACCTCCGCGGCCGCGCCGCTCTTCCAGCTCAGACCGATGGCAAGCTTCGCCGCCGAGCAGAATCCCGGCAGGAGCTGCGAGAGATACACCCCGGCGAACCGCTTCCACCCGGAAATGTGGTATAGTTCCGCCATTTCAGTGAGTTTCGGGTCCATGCTGCCGAGGCTCTCCAGCATGTTTGAATACACCACCGGAAGCGCGATGAGGAACGTCACCAGCACCGAAAGATTCCGGGAGCTGACCCACACCAGCGCAAGAACCGTGATACTCGCCACCGGAACGGCTTTCACGGCGGCAACAAGCGGCGCGAGGAGCGTCCGCACAAAGCGGAATTTCCCCGCGAGGAGCGCCAGCAGAGTGCCGCAGGTCAGCCCCAGCCCGAAGCCGCCGAGTATCCGTCCGGAGGAAAAAGCCACGCTCCGCAGGAAGCCCTCCGTCGGGATAAGCTCCAGAAGCCTGCCCGCCGCGCGCACCGGGGACACAAGAAGCAATTCCTGCCCGAGAAGCATTGCGCCGACCTGCCAGACTGCAAGCCAGAAAAGCACGCAAGCCGCAGCGATAAGCCGTTTTTTCATGCTGTCCCTCCTTAATAAAAGAGCCTGTCGGGTGCGGCAGGCTCATAATTATTTACGCGCCGTAATAGAAATCGTCCCCGGGGAGCGAGCCTCCGACCGCGGCGGGAGCGCTGTCAAACAGCACGCCGAGGTAGCCGGAAAGCTTCTCCTTCATCTCGCCGCCGGTAATGAACACAATGTTGCACTTCGGCAGAGCCTTCTCAGCGACCGCCGCCGGAACTATGTCGTATTTCCCGATAAGCTCCGCAGCAGCTGAAACGTTCGAGTTGACGTACTTCACTGACTCGCCGTAGCCGTCAAGGAATCCGTCCACAGCGCCGGGATACTGCTCTGCAAACTCGCTGCGCGCGATTACTACGCCGGTTATAAGCGCGCTTCCGTTGTTAAGCTCCGCCCATGCCTGGTTCATGTCAACCACTACGTTCACGTTTTCGTTCTTGGTCTGCGCGGTGGTAACGAACGGCTGTGGGAGCATTGCGGCGCTTCCCGGGTCGTTCATCAGCGCGGTCAGGCACTCGGCGTGCTCGGTTTTCCACTCTATCGTGACGTCCTTCTCCGGGTCTATGCCGTTCTGGGTCAGCAGGTAGTTCAGCGCGTACTCCGGGGTCGCGCCCTTGCCGCTTGCGTAGATAGTCCTGCCCTTCAGGTCGGAGATTTCCGCGATGGTCGGCTCTCCGTTCTCAACTATGTAGAGCACTCCCAGCGTGTTGACCGCAATCACCTTCACGCCGCCCTCCGTCTTGTTGTAAAGCACGGAAGCCAGGTTCGCAGGTACGCACGCGATGTCAACGTTACCCTGTATTATCGCGGGGGTAAGCTCGTCTGCGGCTCCGGCGATGGTGAATTCGCAGGCGCTGTTTTCGCTTTCGTCGTCCATCAGCTTGATCATTCCCATCGCGGTGGGTCCCTTCAGCGCCGCAATGCGGACTACATCGGGAGTTTCCTCCTCAGGCTCTGCGGAGGGCGCTGTGGAATTTTCAGGCTCGGCGGTCGGCTCCGCGTCAGCGGAGCTGTCAGCCGCAGAGGCGCTCTCCGCTGCGGAAGAATCGCTTTCAGGCGCGCTGACCTGGGGAGCGCTCTGGCAGGCGGTCAGCATTCCCATGCAGAGGACTGCGGCAAGCGCCGATCTGATTTTTCTTGTGATACTCATGATTCCTGTCCTTTCTTTGTTTCCGCGGCGGGGAGCTTCGAGTAGACCGCCTTCGCAGTCACTCCCGGGAGCCTTCCCAGCTTTCCGGACAGAGCCGATACGGCGTCCATCGGGGCGTCAAGGACAACGTTGATTATATTCAGACCCTTTTCACGGTAGGGAATTCCCATTCTGCCGATGATGTACTCCCGGCAGTCGTGGAGCAGCGCGTTTATTGACGCGGCGCTTTCCTCGTTGTCGATTATCATCGAGATCACCGCCACGCGCGTTTCGTCCTGCATAGTATCCCTCCATACAAAAAAGACCTCTCCCTCTGCGGGAAAGGCGCATGAAAAACTCCCCCGGAAACCGGGGAATCCAGCCTTTTGCCTCAAGCCCTGCGGGATTTCGGCAGCAGAAGTCAGCATTGTCCGTCCCGTCAGGCGCAAAGCGGCTTCCGGTGCGGAAGATATCAACATTAATATAGCACATTTTTCCGCAGTTGTCAAGCATAAGTCTGGACTTTTCGGCTTTCCGGTGATATAATATGATTTGCAAGTTCATAATGTAAGGAGCACACAAAAATGATAATAGACGCACACGCACACATATTCCCGGACAAGATAGCTTCCCGCGCCGCCGACGGCATCAGCAGCTTCTACGATATCCCGGTGAGGTTCGACGGCTCGGTCGGGCAGCTTCTCGAGATAAACCGCAAAGCCGGCGTCGACAGGGCGATAGTGCAGTCGGTGGCGACTGTACCCGAGCAGGTCCGCAACATCAACAATTTCATCTCGGAGCAGGTACGCCTCCACCCGGAGCAGCTCATCGGATTCGGAGCGCTCCACCCAGATTTCCCCGACATCGCCGGTGAGACTGAGCGAATAATCTCCCTCGGGCTGCGCGGAATAAAGCTGCACTCCGACTTCCAGCGGTTCAACATCGACGACCCGAAGGCGTTCCCGATCTACGAAGCCGCCGAGGGCAGGCTTCCGATACTGTTCCACTGCGGGGACGCGCGTTACGATTATTCCTCGCCGAAGCGGCTGTACAGCGTCATGAAGCGCTTCCCGAAGCTCACGATAATCGGCGCTCACCTCGCCGGCTGGACTAAGTGGGACGAAGCCGCCGAGCTGTTCTCCGGAGGCGTCATCTACGCCGACCTCTCCAGCAGCCTGTACGCCCTCGCCCCGGAGCACGCGGCGGAGCTTATCAGGAAAATCGGCGCAAAGCGCGTTATGTTCGGCACCGACTACCCAATGTGGGGCGCGGACGACGAGCTGGGGCGCTTCCGGAAGCTCCCGCTGACCGCCGAAGAGCAGGAGGACATACTGTGTCGAAACGCGCTGCGGCTTCTTGGAGAAAGTAATTGACAAGCCGCCCGCAACGGTGTATAATAATTTCAGGCACTATGCCTAATCTCAACTCAGGAAAGGCGCAATATGTCAGAAGCATCACTCACAATGGAAAGCATTGAGCAGCTCCACGCGCTGTTCGGCGATCTTGACTGCAATGTGAACACAATACAGAAGGCGTTCGGCGTGACGGTTTTCAGCCGCGGAAGCGACGTGAAAATAACCGGTGCGGACGAAAATTCCGTGAACGCCGCGAAGCGCTGTCTGGAGTCCCTCTCGAAGATGTATTTCAAGGGCGACCCGATAAACGACCAGAACGTGCGCTACGTGATATCCCTCGTGAACGACGGCACGGAATCCCAGGCGGACACCATCTCCTCGGACTGCGTGTGCGTAAGCTACGCGGGCAAGCCGATACGCCCCAAGACCCTCGGTCAGAAGAAATACTGCGAGATGATACGCAAGAACACCATCACCTTCGGAGTAGGCCCCGCCGGCACCGGCAAGACCTACCTCGCGGTAGCCCTCGCAGTAAGCGCGTTCAAGGCGCACGAGGTGCAGAGGATAATCCTCACTAGGCCAGCGGTCGAGGCAGGCGAAAAGCTGGGGTTCCTCCCCGGCGACCTCCAGAACAAGGTCGACCCCTACCTGCGCCCGCTTTACGACGCACTTTTCGAGATGTTCGGGCAGGAAGCGTTCGCGAAGCTCCAGGAACGCGGCGTAATCGAAGTCGCGCCACTCGCGTACATGCGCGGACGCACCCTCGACGACAGCTTTATTATCCTCGACGAAGCCCAGAACACCACCAGGGAGCAGATGAAAATGTTCCTGACCCGACTGGGTTTCAACAGCAAGATGGTAATAACCGGAGATATCACGCAGATAGACCTGCCGGAGACCTCTAAATCCGGACTTATCGAAGCGCTGCGCGTCCTGAACGGCGTTGAGGACATCGCCCAGAACCGATTCAGCGAAAAGGACGTCGTGCGCCACAGACTGGTTCAGGACATCGTAAGGGCGTACGAGAAGTACAGCCAGGCGAACAAGCCCGCCGAGCAGAATAAAAAGCCGTACCAGAACGGCAGGAGGAACGCATGAAAATCGTAACATTTATAAGCGACGAGCAGGATAAGCTCGCGCCCCCCGAGGACATTGAAAAGCTCATTGAGGACTGCACCGCCGCAGCGCTCGAGGAAGAAGGCATCGACGATTCCGCCGAGGTCTCCGTCACCTTCGTGGACAACGAAGGTATCCGCGAGCTGAACAAGGAGCACCGCGACATCGACCGCGAGACCGACGTGCTGTCATTCCCCCTCGGCGATGACGAGAACGGCTACGAGGTAGACCCGGACACCGACGCGATAATGCTCGGCGATATCGTGATATCCCTTGAAAAGGCGAAGCAGCAGGCCGAGGAGTACGGTCATTCCTACCGCCGCGAAGTCGCCTTCCTGCTGACCCATTCCCTGTTCCACCTGCTGGGCTACGACCACGTTAACAGCGAGGAAGAGGAAAAGGAGATGTTCGGCAAGCAGGACAAGGTGCTGGATAAGCTCGGCATCACCCGCGAATCATGATAAAATTTCTGAAAGGCTTCAGGTACGCCGCGGCGGGTATCTACCACGGATTCAATGAACGGAATTTCCGGGTGCATATTTGCGCCGTGCTGTTCGTGACCTGGTTCGCACTGAAGTTCTACGAGCTTTCCCGGGCGGAATGGGCGGTGCTGCTTCTGACCTTCGCGGCGGTGATATCAGCGGAGCTTTTCAACACCGCTGTGGAGCGCCTCTGCGACAAGGTCTGCCTTAAAAAGGACGAGCTTATCAAACTCTGCAAGGACTGCGCCGCCGGAGCCGTGCTAGTCTGCGCGATATTCGCAGTAATCATCGGAATCGTACTGTTCTGGGACGCGGAACGTTTCGCGCTCATCGGGGAGTACTTCCTCGCCGAGCCGGTGAGGTTCGTGCTGCTCGGAGCCGCGATAGCCGCAGCGGCAGTGTACGTTTTCCTGCCGGAGCGTTTCAAGAATGAGTAACCTGCGGCAAGGCTCCGCATATAATGATTCAGGGCGGCAGACATTCCGCCCTGTTTTTCTGGAGGTGACAGCTTATGTTTCCCGTGACTGGTCTTGTTTTCTGCGGCGGAGGCGGCAGGGGCGCGTATCAGATAGGGGTCTGGCAGGCGCTGAGGGAGCGCGGGCTGGATAGGTACACAGCCGCCGTGTCCGGAGCTTCGGTGGGAGCGCTCAACGCCGCGCTGTTCGCCTGCGGAGACCTCCCGCTCGCCGAAAGAGTGTGGACCTCCCTGAAGCGCGGCGACATCACCGACCCCGCCGAGACCGCCGGGCGCGTGATAAACTCGGTGCTGAACTTCCTCGGCTCCGACGACCGCACTATAACGATAGACCCCGACAGGCTGTCAAGGGGAGGGATATTCTCGCTGGAAGGCCTGGCGAACGTGATAGCTGAGAACGGCGTGAACGACTGCGTTTCCGGATGCGGGACTCCCTGCTTCGCATGCTGCCACAACACAGAGGGGAACTACCCGGAATATTTCGACCTGAGCGCCTACCCCGCCGGGAAAATAACGCAGTACCTCGCGGCTTCCTGTGCGCTCCCCGCAGTGTTCCCGGCGGTGGATATCGACGGCACCGTGTACCGCGACGGCGGCGTTTCCGACAATACTCCGGTGAAGCCGCTCTACGATATCGGAATACGGCGGTTCATCGTTTCCTACCTCGGGAGCGGCGGCGCTGACCTCTCGAATTTCCCAGGTGCGGAGTTCATCGAGCTGTTCCCGTCGGACGAAATATTCCTCGGGAAACGCGAAAACAGCGTGATAGCGCCGGGGACGCTGGATTTCGACGGCGAGAACGCAGCTCTGCGCATAGAGCTCGGCAGGCGCGAGACCCTGGAACAGCTTTCTGAAACCGACCCTTCGTCCTTCCTGCCCGCGAATATTTCCGGCTGACCTGCGCAAGCTATTTTCATTCAAGTTGCGGAGGTGCAGTATGAATCTAGTTCCATGCAGCGAAAACTGCCGCTGGCAGAGCGACGGAATGTGTACGCTGAAAGACCTCACCCGCCCGGCAAACTCCGCCGGGTCAGAGTGCCGATACTTCGAGAAAACGGATATCCAGCCATGCGGAAACAGCGCGGAAGCCGGAACCCGGAATATCGGCTGACGTAATAGAAACAGAGCCTCCGAAGCTGTTCCGGAGGCTCTGATTTTTATGGATTCGTTATGTCGTAGGATATCTTGAGATTGTGTTCCGAAGTCTTTTCAAGCGGCTCGGTGAGATTGTTTATCGTCGCGAGATAGCCCATTGAAAGACCCAGATACGGATTCCACGAGCTGTTGTTGCTGTCCGCATTTGACATGTTGAAGTAGCTCATAGGATAGAACGGCGGCTTGATATCGCAGGAGTACGCCGGGAGGTAGTCCTCGGGATTGTAGTACACATACATATTATCCGAGCTGTCGAAAACCGCTATCTTTCTCACGCCGACCGAGGCGACCAGCATGTCCTCCCACATTGAAAAGAAGCTGGAATTCTGGCTGTAGATGTTGTAGGTCTTCAGCCAGCCGCCTCCGAGCGTGAACACCTGTATGTTGGTATAGCACATCACGTAGAATCTGTCTCCGACGACCGCGCACGAGTATACGGTCGCGCAGTCCTTTATGTTCTGGGTACCGGTTTTCACGACAGTAAGCGTGTTAAGATCCACCGCGGCGTAGTCGATCAGGCGGTCGCCGCTGCCCTGCTCTATGCGCGTGTTGGTGAAAAAGTACATCAGCTTCTTCGACGTATCGACGAATGCTTTGAGTATGTAATTCAGCGTGATGGGAAGCTCAACTGAAACCGAGGATTCAGCCGCAGGCCATCCAGAGAGATTCCCAGGGTCGTTTATTCCAAGGTCGGCGGGATTCGGCGACCTGTATTTCAGGAACGTGACCGTATTTCCATTGTATGTGATATACAGATGGAGCCTGTCCTGAAAAGTACCGATATACTGCCCCCTCGCGTGGAAAAACTGAGTGGTCTCGCTGAACTGCGCCGTAATATTCGACGGATCCGCGAACAGCTTGCCTTCGTTGCCCATGTTCTCAAACGCCGAGTTGCCGAAATACTGGCTTGTAAGCGCCACGGACTTTATAACTCCGTTCGCCTTGTCCGTTCCGAAATCCCACGTGAAATGGTATCCGTTCGCCGTCGCGTAGCTCTCGTTAGTGTTAAGCGTTCCTCGGCGGACGTTGGCTCCGGCGTACTCTCCCCCGGCGGTCGCCACGGGAATATAGTCTCCGCTGAGCATTACGTTTTCGCGGCTCTCGCTGAGGGTGTTCCCCAGGAGCATTATCCCGGAAAACAGCTTCGACGCCGGCATGACGTTATTTATAAAATTGGGGAAATTAAAACTGTAGAGCATTGCGTACACCGGCGGGTTGAGTATCCTCTTTACCGCGTCGGTGACGAGATTGTGCTCCGTGACCTTCTTCACGACCCTACCGCTCTTTGCGTCGGTCAGGGTCAGGGTCGCCTTTCCTTCCATTATGTGACCTCCTTATCCATATGTGCCGCTGCGTTCTTCAGCGTCAGCTTCGGCTCCACCATGCTGAGGTGCGGCAGCCTCTCGTAAAGGGTTATCTTATCCCTGGAGCTTCCCACGTTACCGTAGATTCCATGCCCCACAAGCGTTGCGAGCATATCTCCGGCGGGAATATACGCTTCGCCGGATTTGGTCTGCGCCGTGACGTAAACGCGGTTCTTGCCCGCCGGGAGCTTCTCTGCGAGATGGTACACATGCAGCAGCTCGAAATCCGTTCCGGAAAGCGTCTGCACTATACTGCGCGGGATATCCTTCCCGTTGACGTTCACGCTGATGATAAGCTGATCCGCCGTGCTGTTCTTAACGGTGAAATTCACGTCGAGCTGCGCAAACATGTTCTCCTCGGATTCAAACTCGAAATCCGCGATTATCTGCGCCAGCGGCTTGACGTTTATCTGCCCGGAATTCTCGCGCTTGTAGTATACCGCATTTTTCTTGTGAAGCAGTTCTTCCAGGAGCTTCTCAAGGTCGCTGCTTTCCTCCTCATAGACCTTGTTCTTCGAATAAAGCACCGCCGACAGCCCGCCTTCGTAGGTGTATTCTATCTCGCTTATCACGATACGGTACAGCAGGCTTCCGTCGAGGAAGTACAGCGAATCGCCGGACTCCAGAAAAGGCATTCCCTGCATGTGAAGTTCCGCACCGTAGAACGAAAACGGCTTGTACATAACGTACATATCCTCGGTAAGCTTCTGAGTCATGAACGGGTTATAGATCTCTATCGTGGAGATATCCGCCCCGCCGCCCGCAGTGAAATCCTCGTCCCCGGTGTGCGCCTTCACGCAGGTAACCACCGAGCTTCCCATGTTTCGCTGGATCTCCCAGCAGTTCTTGTCCTGGAGTTCAAAATCTATCGGGGAATGGTATTTCAGCGTGAGCCTGCCGGTGCGGTCGATTTTGGCGCAGGCGCGGTTTATTCCGGCGATGTAGCCGATGAGGTCCTGCGCAGTGCTGTTCTCAGGTAGCTTCTCAAGCTTTATCGGCTGACCTGCTTCCGCGCATTCAACGCCAACGCTGCTGCATATGTCCCGGAGAAGCACGTTGGAAGTGACCGGAAGCCCCCCCTTCCAGCCGTAGTTTACATCAAGGCTATACATCTTATCATAGGCGGTCACGCTGACATATTTTCCGCGGACGTACCTTCGGCTTATATAGAACACGCCAAGCGGACACCACTCCTTGCCGTCGAAGCTGATGTAAGCCCTGACCTCTGCGCCCGAGGAAAGCTCCCCTGAATATCTAGCGGTAAAATGCAGGCGGTTCGAGCAGGTAGTGCCGACCGTGAACCAGTCGGGGTGTATCACATCGTCGAACGTCATATCGGTGATGCGGTCGTCGAGGAACTCCTCGCTCCCGACGGTGATTCTGCACCAGACCTCTCGGCCGTTATCCTGAGCCAGCTTCCTGAACTTTTCAGAAACCGTGATCATGCGTACTCACCTCACTTCTGAAGCATGACGAGCTCCACGCCGCCGTACATCGTCACGCCGTTTACCGTCGTAACAGTCGGGGCAGGCTCGTCGGAAATGTGGAACTCCCCGGTAACAAGCCCGCCGTCGGCTGACTCTCCCTCAGGCGCTGGGAACTTAACGGTCACGAATATTTCCTTAGTAAGGCTGCGGAGCTGCTCCAGTTCCTTGGAAGTCACCAGCCCGAACCTCACAGTAAGCCTGTATTTCCGGTTCACAAGGTCTATCAGCATATCGCCCTGTGTATTGTAACGGATATCGGTGCGGCGAAGCTCCCGCTTGGCGGAAAGCTCCGTCACGCTGTTGAATCCGATGTTGTTTATCCAGATCGTCATTCTGTCATCTGACCTCCTAGCTTTATCTGCGCGCCTTCTTGAGATTGAGCTGCCGCGCAAGCTCGCGGTTTCCAGCCCTGAGCAGCTTCGCCATGCGGTAGCTTTCCTCGCGCGAGCTGTCGGGCGCTGAGTTCTTCTTTGTTGTGGACTCCGCCATACCGCTCCTCCTTTCAGATATGTTCCCCGCCGGTTTTGCGCGCCTTTACGCGCCAGTGGTGGGGATCCTCTCCGGCGAAAAGCTCCGCGGAAACTACCTCGTAGGTCTCGCCGCAGTATTCCAGCGACTGACCCGCCGCGAATTCCGTACCCGAAGGCGAGGAGTTCACACAGTCGAAGTACATTACAAGCTCGGTGCAGTCGCGCGTGCGCCCGGTGGTGTAGTCGGTGATCGCGCTTACTCTCACGATACGCACGCTGTCCAGGTTATCCCTCAAATACCCGGAGCCGGTCGGAGTAAGCAGCACAGCGCCGTCGGTTAGCAGCTCAGCGGGAATCGGCTTAACTCCGTTCATTCCAGCACCTCCACTCCGGCGTACAGGCAGCCGGCGGCGCGCAGCAGCCTGATCACGTTGAGGCTGTTCTCATCGTCCGAAGCTGTACTTCCGCTGTCGCTGCTCTCGCTTGACTGCGTGCTGTAGGAATAATCACCGATAGAGACCTTCTCCGAACCGGAGTGTGAGCTTTTCTCGTAACGTTCGTTTTCCCTCAGCAGAATGTAGGTCTGAAAACCCGCCGCCTGCTTGACGAGCTCGGCGGGCTTCCCGCCTGCTTCTACCGACTTTTCGGCTCTGCCCTCCGTGAGCGCGGAGATAATGTAGTCACTTCTCTTGATGCAGCTCTCGACATCTCCGCCGCTGACCGCCGGAAATCCCATACTGCTGTATTCACTTGTTGTAATAAGCATAGCTCCTCCTTTCACAGAAAAGGGCGGCAGCCCCTGCCGCCGCCCTGTAAATCTCACATTACACGCCGAGTGACACTGCGATAACAGCCTTCTTGTTTTCGGGAACGAAAAGATCGTGATACTTGCGGTAGTCGATATCCCACGCGTCGGCAAACTGGTTCGCCTCAGGGGTTATGATCTTTACATTGTCCGTCTTGGAGACTGCGATGGGGGCTGACTTGGGGCAGATGATCCAATTAATATCCTTAGCAGAACTCTTCGCAGCGAATCCACCAGCAGAGTCAGTCTTGAAGTCATACTCAGACTTCATGCGAGCCGAAGGCACCGGGATCACAGGAACGCCGTTGATAGACTTAACGGTGAACTCAAGTTCGCCCTGCTTGAACTGAGTAGATTCCACAGCGTAGGAGATCTCCCCGGAAAGCATGAGCTTATCGTAAACAGGACGGCTCATTACGATAACGACGTCGCCCTCGTCGCCGGTAATATCGCGGACCTCACCGAGCTGCGCCAGCAGAGAGGACATCACGGTAGCCTTGTCCGGAGTGTAGGTATCCTTGATTTCAGCGGCGGCCGCCAGCTTGGAGTAGCGGTAAGCGTCGATCTCGGGAATCACCTGAGTGCGCTGGAACTCAGCCGCAACATTTGCCGCCGCCAGACCGAAGCCGCTCTCATCAACGTCGATAGCGTCGATACGGAAACGTCTGCCTCTGTCCTGGGTGAGCGCGAAAGTCTCGTAGGAATATGTAACAGCGCCGCCGGAGTAACCCGCGTCGCGGTCGTAGCTGCCCAGTCCCTGGAGAGACATCTTGGGCATCTTGATCTCGTTGCCGCCGTTGTAGATGACCTGGGAGGCGTTTTCCTCCATCCAGCCGGAAGTAGAACCCTCCAGCACCTGCTTGTCAAGCTCCTTCTGAAAAACCTTTGCATAAGTTATTGTGTTTGCCATAATAGTAAATCCTCCTAAAACAGTAGTTGATCCGTCCCCGGCGGAGCCAGCCCGCTGCCGCGCCGTAATTTTCCCGGCTGACCGCCTCAGTTGCGCCGCGCAGCCTTCCCCGGAGAACTGATTGAAATTATATGTGAACCCGCCACCCGCCCTCGGCATTATGCCGCGTTTTGATCCAGCCTGCGTCCTGCGGCTCTGAATTCCGGTAAGTCCGTGACCTTCCGCACCGCAAAGCTGTTATGTTCAGTTGACCGCGCCTGTACGGCTGTGTTCTGCGGTAAGCCCGCTGCTTTCCGTCGGCTGCGGCATTTTCTTGATGTAATGAGCAGTGATACGCGCTGTCGAACCCGCTCGAATTTAATCAGCGGCCGTTACTTTCGCGCGAAAATGCTTCTGATAGCCGCGAATCCATCACTGGCTCCCCTGCTCTCCGCCGAGAACTGAGGAACGCTGCGCCTTACAAGCCTGAGATGCGGATACTCGCGCAGGACCTCCGCCGCAGCGTCGTCAGGCCCCGTGCCGTCGGCAGACATTATACCCGCCGCAAGCTTAACTCCCTCGCAGAGCCTCTCCGGAGCCGCGCCGCCCGTCAGCAGCGCAAGTTTCAGCCTGAGTTCCATTATCTCTGCGCGAAGCTGCTGAAGCTCCTCAGCCTGGGAGCCCTCACCGGAAGCCGCCTCAGTCTCAGACTCCTCTACAGCGTCTGCGGGAATCTCCGCCGCTGTGCTTTCAAGCTCCTCCTGAACAGTGATCTCATTATCCATCGTTGTCCGTCCTTTCCATCGCCTGAGCCTCCTCAAGCGATATTCCGTAGATCTGTGAAAGCGCACGCGCCTTGGAAATAAGTCCTGCGCTGTATAGCTTCACAGCCCTGTCAGTTCTTGTGCCGTCGTCCTCTGCAGCACCGTCCGCGAATATCGCGGAAGCGCTCTCGCATACGTTGTCGGGAAGCTCTCCCGCCATCTTGCCAAGCCGGCAGATAAGCTCCGTCATTCTGCTGAGCGCGTCGCCGATCCTGCGGCGGTAAAACGCCTGCGTACGGTAAGTGCGGCTGTTTCTGCTGACTACCTCGGCGGCGGTCTTTATCGTGCCGTCCTTGAACGAGAGCGCTCCCTCGGAAAGCCCCGCCTGCATACACAGCAGGTCGAGAAGCTCCCCGAGCGCCTGCACATGCTCCGTTACCCTGAGTTCCCCGGTGTTGTCGGTGATCTTGAGTTCCTCGGCGTCAGACGTTGACATTGCCTGGAACACCTCGTCGTTCACATCGAAGTAGTGCTTCTTGTTGCCGGCGGCGTCCCATTCTCCGCGCACCGCGTAAGCCGGAACGATAATACGCTTCTTACCGAGGACGAACTCCCTTGAAAGGCTGTCGAACACAATGTCGATGCTCTTCAGAGTATCCTCCGCGCCGTCGAAAACCGAGCTTCCCAGCAGCGGGCATTCGCCAGAGCTTGCAGCCCGTCTGGAGCCTGCGCTGAGGTAAACGAACAGCGGAGCTGTCAGTCCCTTAACGCTGCTCTGACCGCTCAGCCCGGGAAGCACGGAGGTCATATCAGCCTTGCCGCCGTCCTCGCGGAACAGCCGATTCTCGATAGTGAGCTGATCTCCGCTCAGTTCCTGGGATTCAGCGAGAATGTAGTTCCTCCCGCCGGAAACTATCCTTGAAGCGAACGCTCCGCCGGTGATTTCACGGGAGTTCCACGCTGTCGGCAGGAAACAGTCCGCGGTAACGAGGTCGACCCTCACTCCGGGAACCCCGTCCGGCGCACTGTCGTCGTAGTACACCTTTATCACACCGCCGCCCAGCGCAAAGACCTTCTCCAGAAACACCGGGAATCTCTCAGAAAACCGGCTCTCAGTGAGAACCCGGTTCACGAAGCTCTCGGTATCGCTGTCGGAGTAGCACATTGAAGTACCCTCCGTGAAACACAGCCTGGCGAGTTCCCCGCACAGCGCCCGGGCCGCTCCCAGTGAAGCAAGCTTTCTGGTGCCGCCCTGAATGCCTCCCCTGCGGGCGTAGCGCCAGTCGCCGCCGCCGTTGTAGATGTCCTCCCAGCGCTGGATATCGGCGTAGCAGCCCGCAATGTCAGCCGAACCGCTGTTTCTGCCGGAGCGCAGCAGCCAGTCCTTTAAGCCCAAATCACATTCCTCCTTGATATTTATTTACCGGAAGTTCCAGTCTTTTTTCCTGTTCCTTCCCGCAATATGATAATACCCCCTGCGTTACTGCAATTTACTGCAAAACAAAAAAGACGGCTGAACATGCTGATTTGTTTTAAAGACTGTGATATACTATAATAGATTGTGAAAAATAAAAACGATAGTATGTTATATTCTTATTAACAACATACAAAACCCATCGGCGCAATCTGGTATTACGAAATAATACCATTCTGAACATTGAAAGATAACCAGTTCTGGGTATAATAAAATACAAGAGAGCGCTCAGAACAACAATACCAGAAGGAGACAACAACCATGTCAGACAGACTTGAACTTAATAAGAATCTCGCCCAGATGCTGAAGGGCGGCGTAATAATGGACGTAACAACCCCGGAGCAGGCGCGTATCGCCGAGGCCGCAGGAGCCTGCGCAGTCATGGCGCTGGAGCGCATTCCGGCGGATATCCGCGCAGCCGGAGGCGTATCGAGAATGAGCGACCCGAAGATGATCAAGGGCATTCAGGAAGCAGTGTCGATACCTGTAATGGCGAAGTGCCGAATCGGTCATTTTGCAGAAGCTCAGATACTCCAGGCTATCGAGATCGACTACATCGACGAGAGCGAAGTTCTTTCCCCTGCTGACGACAAGTACCACATAGACAAGACGAAGTTCGACGTTCCGTTCGTATGCGGAGCTAAGGATCTCGGCGAAGCGCTCCGCCGCATAAACGAGGGCGCCTCCATGATACGCACGAAGGGCGAGCCGGGCACCGGTGACGTAGTGCAGGCAGTACGCCACATGCGCATGATGCAGAGCGAGATCCGCAGGATCGGCTCAATGGCAGAGGACGAGCTGTACGAGACCGCAAAGAGCCTCGCAGTGCCGTTTGAGCTTGTGAAGTACGTACACGACAACAAGAAGCTGCCGGTCGTAAACTTCGCGGCAGGCGGAGTTGCGACGCCGGCGGATGCTGCGCTGATGATGCAGCTCGGCGCTGAGGGCGTATTCGTAGGCTCCGGCATATTCAAGTCCGGAAACCCGGAGAAGCGCGCTGCGGCGATAGTAAAGGCAGTAACCAACTTCACCGACGCGAAGCTGCTCGCAGAGCTTTCCGAGGATCTCGGCGAAGCAATGGTAGGCATCAACGAGCAGGAGATCGCACTCCTGATGGCGGAGCGCGGCAAATGATGAAAATAGGAGTATTAGCGCTGCAGGGCGCATTCATCGAGCATGAGAAAATGCTCGCCAGCCTGGGTGCTGAAAGCTTCGAGATACGCCAGCTCAAGGATATCGGCCAGCCGATGGACGGTCTCATAATCCCCGGCGGCGAGAGCTCCGTACAGGGAAAGCTGCTTCGTGAGCTTGGACTCATGGAGCCGCTGCGCGGGCTTATCAGCGGCGGGCTCCCGGTATTCGGGACATGCGCGGGGCTTATCCTGCTCGCAAAGTCGATAGACGGCGGAGAAGCTCCTCACCTCGCGGTGATGGACATAACCGCAAAGCGCAACGCCTACGGCAGGCAGCTCGGAAGCTTCGCCGCAAACGGCGTATTCAAGGGGATAGGCAGCGTCCCGATGACGTTTATCCGCGCTCCGTACATCAGCAGCACCCAGGGCGCCGAGATACTCGCGGAAGTCGGCGGAAAAGCCGTTGCTGCACGTCAGGGAAATATGCTGGTCACAGCTTTCCACCCGGAGCTCACAGAGGACACATCGGTACACAGCTATTTTCTGGACATGGCGGCTGCCGCGCGGGAATCTGCGGCGGTATAAACTGCATAAGGTCACCTCTAAAAACCTTGTTTGAGTGAAAATGTGTATAGCACACCGACTGCTTCTTCAAACCTCCTCGTAAGGCATACAGCCTTACTTCGTCGGCTTTCATCGCATTCGGCGCACTCTACCCATTTTCCCTCTTCAAACCGGTTTTTAGAGGTTCCCATAAATTACAGAGGGTCTGCCTTAACCGGCGGACCTTTTCGTATTTCTTCAGTTTTTCAGCGAACAATAGAAATAACTCTTGACAAAAGGCGGACTTTGCATTATAATGTATTGTGTATCGTTCACCAGGCAAAGAAAATGTGAAAGAGGAACTGAAATGGCTGAGGAAAAAAACATACATTCCGGGCACCGCCAGCGCATGCTGAAAAAGTACCTGGAGCATGGCATAGACTGCTTCGAGGATCATGAGATACTGGAGATTTTTCTCTTTACCGCATATTCCCGCAGGAACACAAACGACATAAGCCATCAGCTCATCAACCGCTTCGGTTCACTGGAAGGCGTGCTGAACGCAGGCTACGACGAGATAGTCGAGGAAAAGAACGTAGGAGTAACCGCGGCGGCGCTGATAAGCTTCATGAAGGACTTCGCCCGCAAATACAACCGCACTCAGCTGGCAGGAATGAAGCTATCCAGCTCCGAAAGCGTGCGGAAATTCTGCTACGAGCTTCTCAAGGACAGCACCACCGAGGAAGCGCACGTGCTCTTCCTTGATCAGAACCTCAATTTTGTCGGTGAATCCCAGATATCCCAGGGCAGCCCGAATTCAGTGGATCTCGACCTGCACGACATCGTAATAAAATCGGTGCGCACCTCATGCACTAAGATAATCCTCACGCACAGCCACCCGCACGGAGTACTTCTGCCGTCGTCGGCTGACATAGCGTCGACCCGCCGTGCCGCCTCCGCGCTGAACAGCATAGGCATCGAGCTGATAGACCACATCATCGTTAACGAGGAGGACAGCTACTCCATGCGAACTGCGGGAATGCTGCCCGACATCTGGTTCTGACCTTGAATAGCAGGTGTTTTTATGGATCATTTTGAATTACACTCGAACTACTCCCCTACCGGCGACCAGCCTCAGGCGATAAAGGAGCTGACCGACGGCATACTCCGCGGCGACAAGGAGCAGACCCTGCTCGGCGTTACCGGTTCCGGCAAGACCTTCACGATGGCGAACATCATCGCGAACTGCAACCGTCCGACGCTGGTTCTGGCGCATAATAAGACGCTCGCGGCGCAGCTCTGTTCCGAGTTCCGAGAGTTCTTCCCGAACAACGCCGTGGAGTACTTCGTGTCATATTACGACTACTACCAACCGGAGGCGTACATTCCCTCCACCGACGCATACATTGAAAAGGACAGCGCGATAAACGACGAAATAGACCGCCTGCGGCACTCCGCGACCATGGCGCTTGCCGAGCGGCGGGACGTTATCATTGTGGCTTCCGTTTCGTGTATATATTCCCTGGGCAGCCCGGAGGACTACCGCAGCAATACGTTGTCCCTCCGCGAAGGTCAGGAGATAAGCCGCGAAGACGTTATAAAACGCCTTGTCGAGATACAGTACGAGCGCAACGAGCTTTCGTTCACTCGAAACAAGTTCCGCGCCAAGGGCGACACGCTCGAGATATTCCCCGCCGGCGGAACCAACGAGACCGCGATACGCGTGGAATTCTTCGGCGACGAGATCGACCGTATAAGCGAGTTTGACGCGCTGACCGGACAGGTGCGCTCCACGCTCAAGCACGTTATGATATTCCCGGCTTCGCATTACATCGTAGGTCACGAGCGGCTCCACGACGCGCTCCAGGAGATAACCCGCGAAATGGAGGAGCGCGTGAAGTACTTCACGGAAAACAACAAGCTCATCGAAGCTCAGCGTATCGAACAGCGCACCCGCTACGACATGGAAATGCTCGGAGAAATAGGCACCTGCAAAGGCGTTGAGAACTACTCACGTATACTCGCAGGACGCGCCCCCGGCTCCACGCCGATAACGCTCATCGACCACTTCCCCAAGGATTTCCTGCTGTTCGTGGACGAGAGCCACGTTACGCTCCCGCAGGTTCGCGGAATGTACGGCGGCGACTTCGCCCGCAAGAAGAACCTGGTGGATTACGGATTCCGCCTGCCCTCCGCGTACGACAACCGCCCGATGAATTTCGACGAGTTCTACTCAAAGGTAGGACAGGCGGTGTTCGTTTCCGCGACCCCGGGCGACTTCGAGAAGGAGCATTCCACCCAGATAGTGGAACAGGTCATCAGACCCACCGGGCTGCTTGATCCGGATGTAATTGTAAAGCCGACGGAGGGTCAGATCGAGGATCTGATCTCCGAAATAAACACCCGCGTTGCGAAGAAACAGCGCGTGCTCGTCACCACGCTCACGAAGAAGATGGCGGAGGATCTCACAGATTACTTCACCAAGCTGGATATCAAGGTGCGCTACATGCACCACGACGTCGACACGATAGAGCGAATGGAGCTTATCCGCGACCTGCGCGCCGGGGAATTCGACGTGCTTGTCGGAATAAACCTGCTGCGCGAGGGTCTGGATATTCCGGAGGTGTCCCTCGTGGCGATACTCGACGCGGACAAGGAAGGCTTCCTGAGAAGCGAGACCTCCCTCGTGCAGACAATAGGCAGAGCCGCGCGAAACGCCGAGGGCGTTGTAATAATGTACGCCGACAGCGTGACCGAATCCATGGAGCGCGCGATAACCGAGACCCAGCGCCGCCGCGAGATACAGCAGAGATACAACGCGGAGCACGGAATAACCCCGAAAACGATAATCAAGGATATCCGCGACGTGCTCGAGATAACGAAGAAATCCGACGGCACATCGAAGCACGGAAAGCCGGCGAAGCAGCTCACGAAGCGCGAGCGCGAGGCGCTGACAGCGCGGTACACCGCCGAGATGAAAAAGGCGGCGAAAATGCTTGATTTCGAGCATGCTGCGTTCCTGCGCGATAAGATAAAGGAACTGCAATAAGCAGAAAGGAACAAAAGAGTAGCGACAATGGCAAAGAACGATAAAATAATAATCCGGGGCGCCCGCGAGCACAACCTGAAAAATATAGACCTCACTATCCCGAGGGATTCCCTGGTGGTAATGACCGGACTTTCCGGCAGCGGTAAGAGTTCTCTGGCGTTCGACACGATTTTCGCGGACGGTCAGCGGCGGTATATGGAGAGCCTTTCCTCCTACGCGAGAATGTTCCTCGGGCAGATGGAAAAACCCGATGTAGACAGTATCGAGGGACTTTCCCCGGCGATATCCATTGACCAGAAAACCACCTCGAAGAACCCGCGCTCTACAGTGGGAACCGTCACCGAGATATACGACTACCTGCGGCTGATGTACGCCCGGATAGGCGTTCCGCACTGCCCTGTCTGCGGCAGGGAGATAAAGCAGCAGACCGTCGATGAGATCGTCGATAAGGTGCTGGAGCTTCCCGAGCGCACCAAATTTCAGGTGCTTGCCCCGGTTGTCCGCGGACGCAAGGGCGAACATCAGAAGGAGTTCGAAGCCGCGCGGAAATCCGGATTTTCAAGAGTACGCGCAGACGGCATCGCATACGACCTCAATGAGAAGATCACGCTTGAAAAGAACAAGAAGCACTCCATTGAGATAGTCGTGGACCGCCTTGTAATGAAGGACGGAATAAAATCCCGCCTCACAGAGAGTATCGAAACAGCCGGCACCCTCACCGGCGGGTTAGTTTACATCGACGTCATCGACGGCGAGGAACTGCACTTCTCCCAGAGCTACGCCTGCCCGGAGCACGGCGTATCCATCGAGGACCTTTCCCCGAGAATGTTCTCGTTCAACAACCCCTACGGAGCCTGCCCGAAATGCACCGGCATAGGCAGCTCACTTCGGGTAGACCCCGACCTCATCATGCCCAACGCCGGACTTTCCATCAGGAACGGCGCCATAAAGGCTTCCGGCTGGAATTATGCCGAAGGCACCATAGCCGCAATGTATATCGACGCCCTCGCCGAAAAGCACGGATTCTCAGTCGATCAGCCAGTGTCCGAGCTGTCCGGTGAAGCGATAAACGAGATAATGTACGGTACCCACGGCGAGAAGATACTGATAAAGCGCCCGAAACAGCAGGGCGGAGGTCAGTTCTATACCGATTTCGAAGGTATCGCAGCCAACCTGGAACGCCGCTACGCCGAAACGAACAGCCAGTATTCCCGGGACACCATCGAAGAATTCATGAGCGAGGTAGAGTGCCCGGAGTGCCACGGCGAGCGTCTTAACAAAGCGGCTCTGTCGGTAACTGTCGGCGGCAGGAATATCATGGAGTTCTGCCGCATGTCCGTCACCGAAGCGCTGAACTTCGTGAACGGCCTGGAGCTTACTCCGCGCGAAGCGATGATAGCCAAGCAGATACTCAAGGAGATAAAATCCCGCCTGGGCTTTCTCCAGAGCGTAGGCCTGGAATACCTGACGCTTGCCCGTTCAGCAGGGACCCTCTCCGGCGGCGAGAGCCAGCGCATACGCCTTGCAACGCAGATAGGAAGCTCCCTTACCGGCGTGCTTTATATCCTGGACGAGCCGTCCATCGGACTTCACCAGCGCGACAACGATAAGCTGATAGCAACGCTGAGAAGTCTGCGCGACCTCGGAAACACGCTGATAGTAGTCGAGCACGACGAGGACACCATGCGCGCCGCCGACTGGATAGTCGACATCGGCCCCGGCGCGGGAGTCCACGGCGGCGAGGTCATCTACAGCGGCGAAGTCAGCGGGTTGCTGAAATGCAAGAATTCCATAACCGGACAGTACCTTTCCGGAAAGCTGAAGATACCTGTGCCGGAAAAGCGCCGTAAGCCGTCGGATAAGTGGCTGCACGTTATCGGAGCTGCTGAAAACAACCTCCGCAATATCAACGTAGACGTGCCGCTCGGTATATTCACCTGCGTTACCGGAGTTTCCGGAAGCGGCAAAAGCTCTCTTGTCAACGAGATAATCTACAAGCACCTCGTTGCAAAGCTGAACCGAGCACGCACCCGCCCGGGCAGGTTCACCGATATGACCGGCTCCGAATACCTCGACAAGGTGATAATGATAGACCAGTCGCCGATAGGGCGCACCCCGCGGAGCAATCCCGCGACCTACACCGGCGTGTTCAACGATATCCGCGACCTGTTCTCCCAGACAAACGAAGCGAAGGCGAAGGGCTACGGACCGGGGAGATTCTCGTTCAACATCAAGGGCGGCCGCTGCGAGGCGTGCGAAGGCGACGGAATCATCAAGATAGAAATGCACTTCCTGCCGGACGTATTCGTACCCTGCGAGGTCTGCAAGGGGCACCGCTACAACCGCGAGACCCTGGAGGTCCGCTACAAGGGAAAGAACATCTTCGAGGTACTCGACATGACCGTTTCCGAAGGCGTGGAGTTCTTCGCGAATATTCCGAAGATATACAACAAGCTCAAGACCCTCGAGGAAGTCGGGCTGGGATATATCAAGATAGGTCAGAGCAGCACGACGCTTTCCGGCGGCGAAGCTCAGCGAATAAAGCTTGCGGCGGAGCTTGCAAAGCGCTCCACCGGAAAGACGATATATATTCTTGACGAGCCGACCACGGGACTTCACACTGCCGACGTCCGCAAGCTCATTGAGATACTCCAGAAGCTGACCGACGGCGGAAACACCGTGCTGGTTATCGAGCACAACCTCGACGTGATAAAGACCGCGGATTACCTCATTGACATGGGACCCGAAGGCGGCAGCGGCGGAGGAACCGTCATTGCGTCCGGAACCCCCGAGGAGGTCGCGGCAAACCCGGTAAGCTACACCGGCGCGTATCTCAAGAAACTCTTATAAAACAAGATCCCTCTCCAGCCCGGAGAGGGATTTTTAAGCTAATTCTGTCAGGAATCATGCAAGTTCGCTCATCACGATATTCTTTATCCGTCTGGCGAGGCCGCCGGTTCTTCCAACGCCCGCCTGCTGCGTACCGAAAAGCAGCGTGATACCGTGGGCAGGCTCATTTGAGAAGAATGTACCGAGCCAGCCGTCCCAGCCGTACTCTCCCCTTGTCGCAAACAGCGTAGTCATGCTCTCATCGTCGCACACGCGCATAAGGTTGCCGTAGGTGTAGCCGCGCATCCAGCCCCAGCCGTCCTCAAGCTGATGTTTCTGGTTCGGCTTGAGACCTCCGTGGGTCAGGAACCAGACGGACTCCGGCTTTAATACCTGCCTGCCATTAAAGCTGCCTTTGTTCATCAGCATTCCGGCAAATTTTGCGTAGTCGTCCAGCGTGGAGCAAAGCCCCGCGCCTCCGGACTGAAACGACGGAATAATATCGCGGTCGTAAGCCAGACCGAGGTGATTCGTGCGAAGCTCGTACAGCCCGTTTTCGGAATAATCGTACACCTTAGCCAGCCGCTTGGACTTTTCCGCAGGCACCCAGAAGTCGGTGTCCTTCATACCCAGCGGCTGGAAAAACTCAGAAATGAGATAGTCCCGGAAGCTAATTCCGCTGACTTTCTCGATCACCGCGCCTAGGACGTCAGCAGAAGCGCCGTACATGAACCTTTCGCCAGGCTCAAAGCAAAGCTCTCCCTCAGACATCTTCCGCGCGAATTCAGCCGTTGTGACCGGCGAATCGGAATACAGCTTCTGCTCAATCTCCCAGAAAACCGCGCCGCTGTGCTTTCCACCCTCGCTGTCCTCGCAGGGATACGGTATACCGGAGGTCATATTCAGCAGGTCGCCGACTGTGATATGCTTGTGCGCCGGGACGCGCTCCCCATTGCGCCGCACATACGATACGGCGTATTCGGGCAGGTAGTCCGAAAGCCAGGCGCCCGCGTCGAGTTTCCCCTTTTCCATGAGCGACACTGCGGCAGCAGCGGTTATCGGCTTGGTCTGGGAATACAGCCGAAAAATTGTGTCGCGCTCAATGGGAAGGCGGTTTTCGATGTCGCGCATTCCGTAGCCGCAGTACGCCGATTCTTTGCCGTCCTTGATAACCAGGACGTTTGCACCGGCTGTGTCGCCGTTATGTACCGCTTCCTCAATAGTGGCAAGTATTTTTTTCTCCATGATACGATAACTCCTTTACGATTTGATCTCTCTGCTAATATATCGTACCATAAATCGGCGATTTTTACAAGGGCTTTTCAAAAAAACACCCAGAACCAAAAACAAGGTTCAGACAGCTCGATATTCCAAGATTACAAAAATACCAGTGCAATCCTGAGAAGTATCTGCGCTCGAAACGAAAGCTAACTCGCAATATATTCCACGAACTTTAAGTTTTCAGCATTGACTTTTCCCGCGAAAAGGTGTATATTATATAGGTAATGATATAAGATGAATAGCGGAGACAGCCGCTGAAAAAGGAGAACACAGTGAACATAATCATCGTAGGCTGCGGCAAGGTAGGACAGGCGCTTGTAGAGCAGCTCAATGACGAAGGAAACGATATAACGGTAATAGACAAGGTAGCCGAAAAGGTGAACGACGTATCCAGCCGCTGCGACGTAATGGGCGTTATAGGAAACGGCGCGACCCACTCGGTGCAGCGGGACGCAGGAATAGACACTGCCAACCTGCTGATAGCGGTCACGGGCTCAGACGAGCTGAACCTGCTGTGCTGCCTCATCGCGAAGAAGGCGGGCAACTGCCACACCATAGCCAGAGTAAGGAACCCCGAATACTACAGCGAGAGCCAGTTTCTGAAAGACGAGCTGGGTCTTGCAATGGTGATAAACCCGGAATTCGCAGCGGCAAGCGAGATAGCAAGGGTGCTGCGGTTCCCTTCCGCAATAAAAATCGACGTATTCGGCAGAGGCAGAGTGGAGCTTCTGAAATTCCGCCTGCCGGAAAACAGCCCGCTTGCAGGCTGCGCCGTCAAGGAGATAGTAACCAAGCTGCACTGCGATGTGCTGGTATGCACGGTTGAGCGCGGCGATGAAGTCCACATTGCAAACGGCGAATTCGTGTTTGAAGAAAAGGACGTCATTTCGATAGTGGCGGCTACCCGCAAGGCGGGGGAATTCTTCCGCAAGATAAAATACAAGATGAACTCCGTAAAGGACGTAATGGTAGTCGGCGGCGGCGAGATAGGCCACTACCTGTGCGAGCAGCTCATACGCTCGGGAATGTCCGTAAAGCTCATTGAGAAGGATCCCGCACGCTGTGAGACCCTGTGTGCCACGCTCGACGACGGAGTAGCGGTCATCAACGGCGACGCGAGCGACCAGAATATCCTTGTTGAATCCGGACTGGAGCAGACCGGCGCATTCGTAGCGCTGACCAACCTCGACGAGGAAAACATACTGCTGTCGCTGTTCGCGAAAAGCGTCTGCGACTGCAAATGCGTGACCAAGATAAACCGAATCGGATTCGACAACGTAATAAGCAAGCTCGACCTCGACACGATAATCAATCCCAAGAGCATTACATCGGATACCATCATAAGATATGTACGTGCGATGAACAGTTCACGAGGCAGCAACATGGAAACGCTGTACAATGTGATAAAGGGCAAGGTAGAGGCCGCGGAATTCATCATCAAGGAAGATTCGCCGGTGATTGACGTTCCGCTGATGGAGCTCGACCTGAAGCCCGATGTGCTGGTAGCCGCGATACTCCGCGACAAAAAGGTGATGATCCCCCGCGGACACGACAGTCTGCAAATAGGCGACGCGGTGATAATCGTTTCACGTCAGATAGGTCTGCGGAACATCACCGACATAATAAAGTAACCGGAGGTCGTTATGAACTACAGAATGATCTCCTATATCCTCGGCTGGATACTGATATTTGAAGGGCTGTTCCTGTCGGTTCCGATGCTGACCGCCATAGTCTACGGCGAGTCCGTGCTGCCAAGCTACCTTATCGCGATGGGAATTTGTTTTCTCATCGGAGGACTGCTGGTATTCAAAAAGCCGAAAAAGAAACAGCTATTTGCCCGCGAAGGCTGCGTTATAGTTGCACTGAGCTGGATAGTACTCAGTGCGTTCGGAGCTCTCCCCTTCCTGATGACCCGGGAGATTCCGACATTCATCGACGCGCTCTTTGAAACCGTATCCGGATTCACAACGACCGGAGCAAGCATACTATCAGATGTTGAAAAACTCTCGCATGCGTCGCTTATGTGGCGGAGCTTCACTCACTGGGTCGGCGGCATGGGCGTACTGGTGTTTATAATGGCGTTTATACCGCTGTCAGGCGCCCAGAACATGCACATTATGAAGGCGGAATCTCCAGGGCCGTCCGTCAGCAAGCTGGTTCCACGAGTTAAGACCACCGCGCTGATACTCTATTCGATTTACTTCGCGCTGACGCTTATCGAATTCATAATGCTCCTCTTCGGAGGCATGACGGTATTTGAAGCGCTGAATACCGCGTTTGCAACAGCGGGAACCGGCGGATTCGGGTTCTACAATTCCAGCATGGGAAGCTTCTCGCCGTACTTGCAGATAGTCATTACGGTTTTCATGATATTGTTTGCGATAAACTTCAACTGCTACTACATGCTTCTGTGCGGAAAACTCCGCGAAGCATTCAACCTTGAACTCCGGACGTTCCTGATAATCATAGCCTCTGTAATAACCGTCATAACGATAAATATACACGGTATGTTCTCGAGTGTTGGGGAAGCGCTGCGGCATTCAGCGTTTACAGTAGCTTCGCTGATTTCGACCACAGGCTTTTCAACGGTGGACTTCAACCAGTGGCCGGAACTGTCGCGAGCTCTGCTGGTTATAATAATGTTCATCGGAGCCTGCGCAGGAAGTACCGGCGGCGGTATCAAAGTATCGCGAATAATAATTCTGTTCAAGGGCATGTCGAAGGAGCTCCAGACTATGGTGCAGCCGCGTCAGATCAAGAAGATCAAGATGGATTCCAGAATTATTGATCACGAAACGGTGCGTTCGGTAAACGTCTATATGGTTGCATATCTGATGATATTTGCGATATCCCTGGTACTGATATCGTTTGATAATCACGATCTGATAACGAGTTTCACAGCCGTAACTGCAACAATAAACAACATAGGTCCCGGTCTTGACCTGGTTGGACCTACGTCCAATTTTGGACTCTTCACCATGCAGTCGAAAATCGTGCTGATATTTGACATGCTGGCCGGCAGACTGGAGTTGTTCCCGATGCTGCTTTTATTCACCCCGGCCACCTGGAAAAAGTAACGAATAAATACGAGACCGCTGAACGGAGATTCAGCGGTTTTTTCTATGCACTAAAAAGGGAATGCCCTCTCCACTAGGAGAGGGCATAAAAAATTACTTCTTACGCTTCTTGAGAGCCGCAGCAGCTCCAAGAGCGGCGACTGCACCAGCAGCGGCAATACCAGCTCCAACCGGAGCCTCGACGCCCATCTTAGGATTCTGTCCAAGCGGGATAATTCCATCGTCGAACGTTACAGAATCAGTGGGGTTATCCGGAGAATAGTCGTCAGGAACAAATCCCATAGGAACATCTTCCGGCGGAATCTCAATTATCTCCCTGTCAGACTCATCGGGGACATCATCGGTATCTGTGTCGGTATCGGTATCTGTGTCGGTATCGGTATCTGTGTCGGTATCCGTGTCTGTGTCTGTGTCTGTATCCGTATCTGTGTCGGTATCCGTATCCGTATCTGTATCTGTATCTGTGTCCGTATCAGTATCAGTGTCTGTATCTGTATCTGTATCTGTGTCTGTGTCCGTGTCTGTATCTGTGTCCGTGTCTGTATCTGTGTCTGTGTCAGTGTCGGTATCAGTATCGGTGTCCGTGTCCGTATCCGTGTCTGTATCCGTATCAGTATCTGTGTCTGTATCCGTATCTGTATCGGTATCAGTGTCTGTATCCGTATCCGTGTCAGTGTCTGTATCCGTATCCGTGTCTGTATCTGTGTCCGTATCAGTATCTGTGTCTGTATCTGTATCGGTATCAGTGTCTGTATCCGTATCTGTGTCAGTGTCCGTGTCGGTATCTGTATCAGTGTCGGTATCAGTATCGGTGTCCGTGTCCATATCCGTGTCTGTATCCGTATCTGTATCAGTGTCTGTGTCTGTATCCGTATCTGTGTCAGTGTCCGTATCCGTGTCTGTGTCGGTATCTGTGTCAGTGTCTGTATCCGTGTCTGTATCAGTATCTGTGTCAGTGTCTGTATCCGTATCAGTATCTGTGTCTGTATCGGTATCTGTGTCTGTATCCGTATCGGTATCAGTATCTGTGTCCGTGTCCGTGTCAGTGTCTGTATCCGTATCGGTATCAGTATCAGTATCTGTATCTGTGTCCGTGTCTGTATCCGTATCGGTATCAGTATCTGTGTCCGTGTCCGTGTCCGTGTCGGTATCAGTATCTGTGTCCGTGTCAGTATCAGTGTCTGTATCGGTATCAGTGTCAGTGTCAGTGTCAGTGTCAGTATCAGTATCTGTGTCGGTATCAGTATCAGTATCTGTGTCCGTATCCGTGTCTGTGTCTGTGTCTGTATCCGTGTCAGTGTCTGTATCCGTATCGGTATCAGTATCAGTATCAGTATCTGTGTCTGTGTCCGTGTCAGTATCTGTGTCTGTGTCCGTGTCCGTATCCGTATCAGTATCTGTGTCAGTGTCCGTATCAGTATCAGTATCAGTATCTGTGTCGGTATCAGTATCGGTATCGGTATCAGTATCGGTATCGGTATCGGTATCAGTATCGGTATCTGTGTCGGTATCAGTATCAGTATCGGTATCGGTATCGGTATCGGTATCGGTGTCAGTGTCAGTGTCAGTATCGGTATCCGTATCTGTATCAGTGTCTGTGTCAGTGTCTGTATCTGTGTCTGTATCTGTGTCAGTATCAGTATCAGTGTCAGTGTCAGTATCCGTATCAGTATCTGTGTCAGTGTCCGTATCAGTATCTGTGTCGGTATCAGTATCGGTATCAGTATCAGTATCAGTATCAGTATCGGTATCCGTATCCGTATCTGTGTCTGTGTCGGTATCGGTATCTGTGTCAGTATCCGTGTCAGTATCCGTATCAGTATCTGTGTCAGTATCCGTATCAGTATCTGTGTCCGTATCTGTGTCAGTGTCTGTATCAGTATCCGTATCCGTATCGGTATCGGTGTCGGTATCCGTATCCGTATCTGTATCTGTGTCAGTGTCAGTGTCAGTGTCAGTATCTGTATCCGTATCAGACTCCTGATCATCATCGCCTTCATCAGGAGGAGTTACAGGATCCTGATCATCGTCGTCTTCATCTACATCAAACTTATACTCACCGCGAGTAGACTGGTGAATCTCACCCTGCTGAGTAAAATTATCGCAGATAACCGCGCCGTTAGCGTTACCGGTATCAGTGGAAACGTGAGCAAACGGAGCCACAACAATTCCTCCGGCAGGAGCCGAAAGCTCACCTGCATAATCGCCGAAATTCCAAACGACATTAGAGCCGGTCTTGAACTGCTCGTTATTTATGTTCCTGATCTGGAGTTTTGACCCGCTGTAGTTGCTTGTATCAACGTTAATTACAACATCAACACCGGAATTAAGGCTCAGCAGCTCGGTCACCGCCCGTGGAAGCTCATTCTGATTGTGGTCGAATTCACTGGCGTCGATATTGAGGATCATCGTCTCGCCTGCGCTGACCTTACCGGTTCTGATAGCCTCAGAAGCGTCCCTGAACGTAGAAACAACGTCCCCGTTCTCGACCTTTCCAACGGAATCCATCAGCTTTACGCCGGTAGTTCCAAGCTTATCAAGATTAGCCGAGATATCAAAGGAGCTCTCGTCAGCCTGCGCGCGGCGCAGTGTGAAATCAGCCTTTTTATGCTCGGAACCCTCGATGTAGTATCTCTTTCCGCCTACCTCGAATCCGACGTTGTTGTTAACCGTAATCGGAGTATAGTCAAAACCGAGCACCAGCTCATACCTAGTGCCTAACGGGAGGTTGGACATCTTGAGCACAGCGTCGCCAAGATCCTCGGCACTGTCGAGATAAACTACGTACCTTCCGCTTTTTATCGTCTGCATGCTATGTACGCGATTGTAGTCCTGGTTGATCGCGCCGGTAGAGCCGAAGCACGCGTTGCCCTCGATGTGGTTGATAGAAGCGGTTCTGGCATACAGACCGAAGTCCTTGACTTCGTTGAGTGCGTCATAGTACTCCTTGAGCGCCTTTGCCTGGCGTGTTGCCACAAAGACGTTATCGTTGATTTTGGAATAAGCCGGGGTACCTCCGGTGTACTTTACATCGGTAAGATCCGGGTTTTGAACGAAATCGCTGCCGGAAGTCTCCTCAGCCGCCGCCATGACAGAAACAGCGTTGGACGCAAGCAGTGCTGCTGCAAGCGCAAGGAAAGCCGTAGTCTTTTTTCCGGGTTTGCGTTTGTTTTCGCTCATTATAAGATCAACCTCCTTAAGCTGGTCTCATGGGAAGCGCACCGTATGTCTCCTGACAACAAATGGGCATAACTATCCCTATTAATATATGATAATTATACACGATTTCAAGCGGAATGTCAAGTTCTGCAAAGGGAAAAGCCGCATTTGAGCTAACTGCCAAGACCGCGCGGCGAGTGGAGTTACACGAATTCACATAGTTATTCCTGATTTACATTACTATATCAGTAATTTACATAATACGTTTTGCCATGATATCCGGGTTGTAAGCGTAGTCGACAGCGGTCTTAGCGCTGATCCTGCCCTCGCGAAAAAGATTGATAATGCAGCTATCCATAGTCTGCATGCCTCCTGCGGACTGGAGTATCGTGTCGATCTGGTGCGTCTTTTCATCTCTGATGAGGGTGCGGACCGCGCTGTTTGTGGTCATTATCTCAAACGCCGGAATGAGGCCGCCGTCCACAGAAGGCAGGAGCTGCTGACAAACAACGGCGTTAAGCACCATCGAGAGCTGCACGCGTATCTGGTGCTGCTGATTTATCGGGAACACATCAATGATACGGTCAATCGTATTCGCGGCGCCGAGCGTATGCAGAGTTGAAAGCACGAGCTGACCGGTCTCTGCGGCGGTCATAGCAACGCTGATGGTCTCATAGTCGCGCATTTCTCCGAGCAGGATAACGTCCGGTGACTGCCTGAGAGCCGCACGGAGCGCGTCAATGTAGCTGTCCGTATCAATATTTATCTCGCGCTGGCTGACAATGCACCGATTGTGCTTGTGAAGAAACTCGATAGGATCCTCTATTGTTATTATATGCCCGCTGCGGCTTTGGTTGATACGGTCGAGAATGCACGAAAGCGTAGTGGACTTGCCGCTGCTCGCCACACCTGTTATTAGAACTATGCCGCTCTTGCATTCGCTGAGCTGCATGACCTGCTCCGGGATACCGAGCTTCGCCGGGTCGGGAAGGTCGAACGGAACATACCTCAGCACAGCCGAAAACGACCCTCTCTGCTTGTAGATGTTAACGCGGAATCGACCCACCCCGGCAACTGAAAGCGAAAAATCCTTCTCACGCTCTGGAAGCTGCTCCTCGGTGATATCCCTCTTTGCAAGGTGGAATATCTGAAGCACCAGATTCTTGGTGTCCTCCGGGGACAGCGCGTTACCGTCCAGCTCGTACATTCTGCCGTTCGCCTTGAAGCTCAGAACCGCGCCGCAGACGATAAAAATATCCGCAGCCTGATTCTCGGCGGCCTTTTTCAGTATATCCAGAATATCCATACAACGCTCCTTTTCAAACGTGTTTACCTATACCAGATCCCCGCCGTCCCATACCGACGGGTGACTTTCACCGGAGATCTCCTTCTCCGTACTGTTCCACTTTTCAATTCTGAACCGCTCTCCGGAAGGCGCGCTGAAAAACACAACGCTGACCGCCAGGGTCTGCCGCTCGTTTATCGCCTGCGAGTACTCCACCCGGACTCCCCCGGCGGTCCTCGCCGCGGAAACTCCCTCAACGCCGGATACAGCCTCGATGAACCCCTCCTCAAACGAGAATCCGTCAAGCGCCTCCGCTGCCAGCCCGTCAAGCCTTGAGAGCGTTTTCTTAGCCTCCGTGTCAGCCGTGTAGTACTGCTGAGTAAAACCGTCGCTGCGGTTTGTCATCTTGTCGCTGGAATACACCGCCTGGAAGCTCAGCACCGCAAAAATCGTAAGGCAGATCACAGTAAATATCAGCATTATCGAGATATACCCCACGCCGACCGTTCCGCCGGATCTCCCCTTTTTCTCCGTATTATCCAACCGCGCCACCTCCCGGAACATACGCGCCGCATTTCAGCGAATAGATCAGTTCCTCGTCATCGCCGGAATTATCGAAGAACTCCACCGCCAGCTCGGAGTAAACACCTGCGGCGGTATCCTGCTTCTGTTCGTCCAGCCGCAGGATCACGTCTGAGGAATCCGCCGGGTAAAACCCGCTGTCCAGACCTATCTCAGCGATTCCGGTGAAATCGCGCAGATCTGCGCCCAGAGCCAGGCTTACCGCCTTCTGAACGTCCCCGCCGACCGAGTAAGCTTCCGCAATGGACTGCGCGCACAGCGCCGCGCTCTGCCGCTGACGGCTCCTGCGCTCAAGGCTGTCCGCCGAAGCGAAAACGCGGATAATTACCGCAAAGGAGATGACGAAGAACAGCAGCGCAATGATCATCTCCGCATAAAGCAGAACATTGGATCTTCTGTTGACCTTCAGTCTTATCACCCTTTCCGAACCAGTATCACAGAGCTGCTGGAGCCGCTGCCTACTGTAATTTCATAAAGCCCGTCGTGCTCGCTGAACTCCAGCGAGGAAGCCGCCGAAATAAGCTCCCCGCCATCGGCTGTAAGCATCCCGCCGGGGACCGTGTTTTTCTCATAAATACCGCCGTCGCCGCAGTAGATCACGCTGACCGTTCCGGCGCTCTCGATTGCAGCCGCGCTGCCATCCTCAAGCAGGGTGACGTTTTCAGCCGCCCTCAGCTTATTTGATATGTATTTTATGGAAGCCGCCGTTCCGAAGGACTGCTGATATCCGGTCTTTATCCGGCTGTAGGTATCCGCAGCGACGGCGACCGCCATCAGCATACAAACCGCGAACAGCACGAACAGCAGCATGCTCCCGACCGCGGAAGCGGTATCTCCCATGCTCCTTGCCCTGTGATCCTTCATATCAATTCTCCCTCCGGATAACCGTGACAGTCGGGCGGACATTCGCCGCGAAGCACTCGTAATGCACCAGGTATTTGTCCTCGTCGAATACCACGCCGTAGCTTTCCGTGAGGTATTCCAGGCTCTCGGGGTACGCTCCTTCGACGGCGTAGCATAACGTCACGCCGTTTTCCACCGACTGCCTCACCTGAGCCAGCCGCTCCTCCTCGGAGGCGCTGGAAGCGTTGGAAAGCCCCATCACCAGCCAGACGATCATTCCGGCGAACAGCACCAGCCCCAGTACCCAGGGCAGAGCCGAACGCAGTCCGGCAAAACGTTTCATAGAAGTTCCTCCGTTCGCTCAGCCAAGCACTGACATAATGTTCATCAGCGGTATCATCAGCATGAGCAGTATCGCGCCGATGATAAGCCCCAGAATGATTATAATAGCTGGCTCAATGACCGCTGTGATATTCATAAGGCTGCGGGAAGCCGCCTCGCTGTAAGCGCCGCTGATACGCCTCCATACGCTCTCAAAGCTGCCGGAGCTGTATCCCAGCTTCAGCGAACGCGCATAGAGCGGCGGAAGAAATCCGCTGCTGATTATCGCGTCCGGGAAGCTCTCGCCCTCGATGACGCGCTTTTCGCAGTCCTCGTATTTTTTCTTTATCCTGCCATCGGTGATGAAGCTCTTGATATCGGAATGCAGCATCATCTCCGCCGGTGAAACGCCCGCCGAAACGGTCACGCAGACCGCCTTTGTGAGGTCTGCAAGCGCGAGCTTTTCAGAAATACCACGGGTGAACGGCAGAATGCTGAACAGCCTGCGGATACCTCCGCCGGACTTTCTCACCGCCGAAAGCACGGCAGTGACCGCAGAAACCGCGATGATGGCAAGCAGAACTATCATGATGATAAGGCCTGCCTGGTAAGCCATATCCACCGTATGCTGAACCGTAGCGCTGACGGAGCTGTCAAACTGCGAGAAAATATCCCCGAACATGGGAATTACCATCACAACGAGCACGATGATGACCACCGTCATCATCAGCAGAAGCACCATCGGGTGAAGCACCGCGGAGCGCAGCATTCTGCGTATCTCATCGCGCTCCTCATAGTATTCTGCAAGCCCCCTGAGGACGTCCTCAAGCTTGCCGCTTATCTCGCCCAGTGCGACCATATCCACCGCGTATTCCGGGAATCGCCCGCTGCTTCGCATAGCCTGCGAGAGCGGCTCCCCCCTGTCGACCCCGGAGGAGATCTCATTACATGCGCTGACGAGCACCCTGTCGTCAGAATCGGCGCACAGCAGCCCCAGACCCTCGGAAACGCTCATTCCCGAGCCGAGTATCATCGCAAGCTGCTCGCACAGGAATTCCACCTGTGAGTATGTAAGTCTTTTCGCCCTCATTCAAATTTCCTCCGGTCTCAATAGTAGTACAGCGCGGCGTAGTTCCCGCTGTTCTGTATGTAATCGGCGATCTTCTCCTTGTTTGAAGAACCCGCGTAGAATGTCGCGTCAACGATGTTGTAGCCCTTTTTTGAAAGCAGCAGCTCCGGGGTTATCCAGCCGGTTTCGTCCGTCCAGACCTCGTTCCACGCGTGGTAGATGTTATCCGCCGCATAGCCTACTGCCAGCCGCGCGGGAATTCCCTGCGACCTGACCATAGCTGCCATCAGCGAAGCGTAATCGTAGCATATCCCCGATCTCTTGGCAAGAACGCTGTCCGGATCGGGAACGTAGCCGCTCTTTACAGTCGCTGCGAGCTGCGTGTCGTAGGTCACGTTGTCAGTAACCCACACGAAAATAGCCGCCAGCTTCTCTATCTCATCGGATTTCCCCGCGCAGACCTCCGCAGCTTTTTTCACCGCCGAGGAGCTCTGCGAAAAATTCACATACTTATTCGGATACAAAAACGGCGAAGTTTCGCTGCGCAGCTTCACCGAAAACTCGGTCTCGAGCGACTTTGCGTACTTGTCGCCCTCGGTCTGCTCGTAAATCTGTACCTTGTAAGTCCCGCTGCCGCAGCTTATCGGGAAGTACTCCGCAGCTCCGCCGCCTGCGACGTCGTGATCGTAGGTCTTGTCGCCGCATATCATTCGCAGCTTGACCCGCTTTCCGGATTCCTTCCAGCATACCGAGATGTAGCCTTCGGAGCGGTTGCTGTAATCCACCAGCACATTTTCGTTGGAAGCGGTGTCCTTACCCGGCGAAAGCGGCACTCTCACCTCGGGTATTACTACCTTTACAGGCTTGGGAGGCTCCGTAGCCGCAGCCGTAGTGGTAACAGCCACCGACAGAGCGGTCTGAGCCGGAGTCTGCGAAGTCGTGACCGCCGTAACCGAGCTTACGTCAGAAACAGTTTCAGCCGGTTCATCGCTTACCTGCACCGTTCCATGCTCGATTTCCGCCGAAGCCTGCACGGAGCCGCTCTCCAAAGAGCCCGCCTCCGCAGAGCTTACATCCGCGGACGCCGCCTCCGACGTATCGAAAGTTCCAACGGCGCCGGAAGTCTCCTGCACGGTGACTTCCGGCTCAGCGCCCCTCGAAACCACAGAAACGCCCGCCGAGGAGGTGGAGGTCTGCGGCTCGGACTTCTCGGGCTTGTTGTCAGCGGCGCATCCGCTTAGTAATATCAGCGCAAGCAGCGCGGCGGCAAATTTTAATTTTTTCTCCACAGACCCCACCTCCTTTCAGCGGAAAAAATTTATCTGTTGAGCCTGAGATTTCTGAGCAGCAGGTAGTTGTCGTCCACCGTGCTGAACACGTGTCGGCTGCTGCCGCTGATTATTTCATTGATATACTCCCCTGCCTGGCGGTAGAATTCCTCCTCGTAGTGAACGATGTGGGCTCCGCCCAGCGGGAAGCTGTCGGAAGCATAGAAATGCTTCGAAATGTCGATGACATAGCACCCTGTAACGCTCGCGAAGCGCTCCTCGCACAGCGAGATGAACTTCTTCTTTATCTCGTACATGCCGTCGTCCTCAAGGTGCCTGAGCCTGTTGTCGAGGTCGATGTAGCTGTCCTTCGGCTCAGTCTTGAGGAGGATTATGTTCTCGCCGTACTTTTCAAGTATCATCTTTGCGAAGCGGGTCATATTGTCGAAGCAGTACTTCATGTCGCGCTTCTCAAAGAGGTAGCACTCCTGGCAGTCCTTCTGAATGCTCTTGTAGAAATCCGTCCGGCAGATGAAATCGTCAATCTCGAACAGACCTCCCTTGTAGTCTGCCATGCGGCAGATAAGATCGTACATATCCACGAGTATCCACCGTGATTCGCTTCCCTTGATATCTGCGTCGCCGCTTCTCAGGAAGGAATCCTGCAATGTGCGCCTGCGCCATTTGTTTCCGCAGAACGCCTCCGCGCCGTCGGGAAGCTCCGCCTTTACCGGCGGCTCAAACGCCAGAATAGGAGCCTGCTTGAAAATGTACGTGCCGATGTGCGCGTCCTTGCTGCGGTTCGCAGATTCCCTTGAAACGCAGCTTCCCCAGATGTCCAGGGTCATGCGGTTGAGCGAAGCAACGTAGCGCTTTATCTGCGGCTTTCCGCGCAGCAGGAACGCAAGCTCCGCGCTCTCCTCGTTGACCGAAGCGCCGATCTCCGCCGAAAGCAGCCGCACCATCTTCTTGATGATGTTAAACTTTCCGCGGAATGCAGGCTCGAAAAACTCGTAGGATCTGTCAAGGTGTCCGCCAAGCAGAGCGTTGATTATCTCCGCCGCCCTGACTACCTCGTCGGCGCCGGGGTCGCTAGCAAAGAACTCCCTGACAGAGCAAAGCTCGGTACTCCCCGCGCGCTTCAGCTGCATAATGCGGCTTCCGTTCCTCGCGGCGAACTCCACGGAGGTGTACGCTATCAGGAGGTCGGCGGCGCAGTTCATATCCAGCAGCCAGTTCTGGTAGGAGCGCGCGGTCATATTCCGGTAGTACTTCATAACGCGCTCGAACCATATCTGCTCATCGGGAATGTAAACGCTGGTCCTGCCGCCGCCGGCGCAGAGCTTCCCTGCAGCGCGGTAGCAGTCGAGATAGTAATCGCGCTCGAAATCCTTGCCGTCGCCGCCATCCATGAAATAGCCGCCGGAAAGGTCGACCGTCATCGGGGCGGTCAGGGTGATGAAGTAGTCCTCCATAGCGCGCATTGTTCTGTTGATGTTGCTGCGGAGCGTAACGTTGCGCAGCTCCGAGTGTTCCGCAGCGCGGCTGCTGAGTCTGTGCCGGAAAAGGATTATCCTGTCCTTCGGGATAGCCGAAAGAAGCTGTTCCGCATAGCGCTTGACGAGCGGCTTCCAGATGTTTTCTCCAAACGGCGGGTTGACCTTCGTGAATTTCTCGCGGTTCACAGTGAAGTACGCAAGCTGCCTGAACGCTTTGCTATCAGTGAAGCAGCAGAACTCCTCCCCGGGCGCGCCGTTAGTTTTCCATACGGCGACAGAAGCCGCCGTGAAGAAGTCCACCGCGCAGAAATCCGGCGCGGATTCCCTGACAGCCGCCGCAATATCCTTGTTCATATCCAGCCGGAGCCGCTCGTCGGCGTTATCCGGAAGCGCTCCATCCGGCGCAGCCTTTGCGCAGCCGAGCGAGATCTGCGAGAGCCGCAGCCCGGATTTGTCCAGCCGGAATTCCGTACCCTGCGTGAAGATCCTTCCGAGCATAGGAGATCCGCTCAGAAACACCTTCGGGCGGTATGCATAGCAGTTGATCCGCTTGCCGATGACCTCTTTGGTGCGCTGTAGGGAAGCACGGCTCTCCGCGCTGTGCGGCGGGCTGACCGGAACTATCTCAGCGCCCCAGTCCCTGTCCTCCGTCATGCACGGAATGTAGGAGTATTTTGCAGAGATCCCGTCAGCACCTCGGGTGAGTTCCACGCGGAGTATTGCGCTGTCGCGGTTTCCGCTGAGCTCCGACATTGTGGTGAGGAAATTCCCGAGCGAATACGCGCAAGGAACCAGCCTGCCGTCCGCCGCGCCGATATAGCTGAATCGCTGGACCATATGCGGGTGGGAGCCTACGATGAGGTCTGCCCCGGCGTCCGCCATGAACTGAGCCTCCTCGGCCTGATCCTTCCTTATCCGCGGGGAGTTCATACTCCCCCAGTGCTGATATGCAGTGATGAATTCAGCGCCCATGCGGCGTGCGCTGTTCACAAGCTCGGTGAAGTAGTCGCGGCTGTAAATTCCGGCGGGGTTGACCAGACAGCTCTTTGAGAGGTCCCAGCCGGTGTTGTTGGTTATCATGGTCGTAGCGATGACCGCGACTTTTATCCCCTTTACGTCGGTCATAACAAGGGAATGCCCCATGCTGCCGATGTTGAGCATACCGCAGCGCCTTATCTCGGAATCGACCGCCTTCAGACCCTCAACGCCGCAGTCGGAATTGTGGTTGTTCGCGGTGACGACCGCGTTGAATCCTGCGGCAGCGACCGCGGAAATAAAAGTAGACGGCGAATTGCAGTTAGGCGCGCCGGTCAGCAGCCGGAGCTGCTCAAACTCGAACGGAGCGCGGTCGATACTGGTGGTCTCAAGCACTCCGGCGGTGAAGTCCGCCCCGGAGAGAATATCCCTGACCCGCCTGAACGAATCGAAGTAGTCGTGCTGGTGCCCGGAGGCAAGCCGCTGGTGCTTGACCGCGCACATAATATCCCCGGTGAACATCATGACAGCCTTCTCGCGGCGCACGGAAAGGCCGCGCCCGACCTCCACGCGGGTAACGAAGGTCTGGCGGTTCTCGGAGGTTATTGTAATATGCGCAGTACCCTCTGCCTTTCCGGTGATCTGCCCGAGCGTATCCACCGGAACTATCTCCGGAGCGTCCGACGAAAAAGAAGCCTGCGGGACGCGGTTAGCCTCCTCCCAGAAAAGCTGAGCGGTCTCGCCGAGGTCAAGACATACCACCTTCTGCGCGGTAAGCTTAAGCGATATCGGAACGAATCTGACTTTCTGCGAGCGCTCGCCGAGCATCTCCCTGCCGTCCTTTACCGAATAAGCGCAGACCTCCGCAAAGTACTCCCTGCCGTTGGTGAAGCCGAGTATCACCCTGGAGCAGCCCTGCGCGTAGCGCGTCTTGAACACCTTATCCGGCTCGCTGCCGTCGTAGAAGAACATGCGGTAGCCGGCTGCGCCACTGACCTCGTCCCAGGTGAGCTGGGCAGACCTGTCCCTGCCGGTTATCCTGAAATTCTGCGGTGCCTTTAAAACCTGTGCCATTTGTCAACCCTCGTGTTCTGCTTTGTTGAATGAATTCCTTAGCTCCTCGAGCCTGCCGTAATTGCGGTAGAACGAATAGTACGCCCCGCAGAAATGCTGAATATCGTCTATTCTCATTCGGAAGCCGTCGTGCCGCACAAAGAACCCGCCCATATCGCACGCCGGGAACTTCAGATACATGACGAACTCCGGATAGCCGTAGCCGTTGAGCATGTAATCAGCGCGGTGGTATATAGTTTCCACGAACTTCTCAGCCCTGAACTTTTCAAGGTAGCTGCACTCCAGCCCCTGTTCAAGAATGCGGGAATACATCTCGAACGTTACGCACAGCAGCTCCAAGTAAGTATGGTAGGTGGTGTCCTGATTGTAGATACGGTCGAGATTCACGTTTGCGTTCTTCAGCCCGAAGCTCAGGTACTTATCCTCCGGAAGGTGCTTCGTAAGCTCGTTCATCGCGTATGCGACCCAGTGGTCGCGGTACTTTTCGTAGCCCTCGCGGATAAAACGCTCAGCGGAGAGCGCTGCGGCGTCCAGCCACTTTTTGTCGCCGGTAAGCCCGTACAGCCGGGCAAGCGCGAATGTAGACTCGCCGTCGTAGTACACGGTTCGGAACTTATCCTTCGGCGACAGCGTGGGGAAGTTCAGCACATGGAAGAAGCTTCCGTCGCGCTTGTCGAACAGCTCCATAATGCCGTTTCCAAGCTCCTCACAGAGCTTTCTGTACCGCTGTGAGCCGGTGGCGTCCATGTATTCCGTCAGCATGATCACCGCGATGGCGTTTCCGCCCACCTTTACCTCGCCCTTCGACTTCTCCGCAAGGTAGACCGTGTTTGTAACGCCGGGGCGGTCGGGGTACTTCTTGAACGTGTTCGCGACCATGTACCCTATCGCCTTCTGAATCTGGTTCAGCGTGAATTTATCCTTCGTAAGCCTGTAGGAGCAGATAAGGCTCCAGATAGACGAAGAATGCCGCAGGATATTGTACCCGGGAATCTCCTTGTGGAATATCGGGTAGTATCCGTATTCAAACTTTCCGTCCAGCCCCACCATATTTTCAAGGTACTGCGACGCCGTTTCAATGACCTCGAGCGCGGTCTTGTCGTCGAATTTCGAGATGATACGCCTGCCGCAGTTGTTCCCGCTTTCGTAGAGCGGATATACCCCGCCGCCGTCGGTGAAGAAGCTGCGGCAGTCGAAAAGCCGCACCTCCTCCGGGAAGGCGGTGAGCGTCCTCAGACCGCATGCCGAAAGGCGCTTGTTGACCCTTGTCAGCTCTATTTTATGCTCCTTGTATGTAATGACCCTCGAGCCGTTGATCTCACCCTCGATGAGCGCCGTCTGCATGCCATCGTCGAATGAAATTCCGCGCCGGAAGAACTCATTGCGGCTCTTTGCGATAAGCTCCTCAAGCTCCGCGAACGAAACCCTTTCGCTTTTCACCGTGACATCCGACTTCACCCATGCAGGCATAAGCCCGCTTTTCCTGACGTACTCCCGGGCCGCACGGCAGGCGCTTTCCCATGCCTCCTCCGGGGAATCCCCGGCTCCGCGTAACACGGAGGCGCGTGTATTGATATCGCATACGGATATGAACGCGGCGTACTTCCCGCCGTTCATGGCTTCCGCGGACTCCGCCGCGAGCTTCTCAAAACCGCCGTTTTCCGCATAGCTTTCCCGCAGGATATCCAGCTTTTTTTCAAGGCTGTTCATGAACTCAGCGATAACATGTGGATCAGATACTGCCATAGACACCTCCGGAAATTACACCTGTGATTTCTTTGATTATAGCATATCTGCACTTATTTGTAAAGAATAAATTAGCTTAGATATCTATTATATCCTCGTCGCTTTCATTTTTGAACTGCTTGACGAGCTTATCCGCAGCCCTGACGCCGATGATCACCGCCGCAAGGATAGCGGCGCTTGAAATCAGCCTGAATACTTCCTTTACCATGAGTTGCCTCCCATATACTCAAATCGTTCTGACATTTCATCTGCGCTGTCCACCGGATAATGGTCGGAAAACTGCGCCCACCAGTAATCCTTGTTATCGCTGATATCCGTGAAATGAATATCCACGCGATAATACTCCAGCCCCGAATCCGCCCAAGCCCTGTAGGACTCATACATCGGATAGTCCTTCCATGGCTCCTGCTCGCCTTCCTCCGCCGGAAAAGTCAGCACACAGCGGACCTGCTCCACCGGGAGCCGCACATCGTGTATGTATCCCGGCTCGAGGTGCTGGCAGCTATGCTTCATCTCGATTTTCGCCGGGGAATCCTCGAAGAACGGCTCGACCAGGTTCTTCCTTGCCTCAGACAATGCACAGGCGATATCGTGGTCGTCAGAAACGACCTCACCGCCGGAAGCCATCACGGTGAACTCCACGCCGTCCAGCGAAAAAACAGCGCCATTATCGCCGTTCACGCTGAGGAAATCCGGAGAATACAGCTCTTCCGACAGCACCGCGCCGGAATAATTCGCGTCAACGTAATCCTGAGCGGCTTTTATGTCCCGCTTTGAACCAACCTGCCCGAGCATTGACGGAAACACAACCGCCGCCGTTATGACGACAGCGCCTGCCGCAAGCACGCCAACTTTCACCCATAGCCTGACCGAATTCTGCTTCTTCAGCTCGCCGGAAAGCTGGTAATTAATGTTTCCGCACTTCCCGCACGCCGCCGACCTTTTAAGTTGACAGCCGCACTTTTCACAATATAATTTTTTCATAATACCTCACAAACCATCCCAGAGGAATCTATCCAGATCAACGAATCCGTCCTCCGAAACCTCGACTCCCTCCGCCCTTAGAAGCTCAGCCTGACGGTCAGCGCCGCCAAAAGCGAACGCCGGAGCCGTCTTGCCGAACCGATTCAGCACGCGGTGACATGGGATCACACCCGGCTCCGGATTCGCATGAAGCGCATAGCCGACCGCCCTCGCCCAGCGCGGATTCCCGGCGAGCATGGCTATCTGACCGTAAGTCGCCACCTTACCGCTGGGGATTCTCCGCACAACGTCATAAATACGCTCAAAAACCGTTTTTTCCGACATGTTCCCTCCCGAAAACAAAACGGCAGACATCACTGCCTGCCGTTACCGATCAGTTCTTTGCCGCTTTCTTTGCAGGCTTTTTCTTTCTGTCATGCTCGATGACAGGCTCGCCGGTACCGTTTACACAGTCGGCGGTGATCGTGATCTTGCTTATCGTCTCGTCGCTGGGCGCGGTGAACATGATGTCGCGCAGAGTAGCTTCAACGATGGAGCGCAGACCTCTCGCACCCGTGTTGCGCTCGATGGACTTCTTCGCGATGGCGCGGAGCGCGTCCTGATCGAACTCAAGGTCGATGTTGTCGGCGTTGAACAGGTACTTGTACTGCTTGATGAGCGCGTTCTTCGGCTCGTCAAGTATACGCACTAGGGCGTCCTCGTCCAGGGCGTCAAGCACGGTAACGACCGGCAGACGACCGATAAGTTCGGGGATAATTCCGAACTTCACAAGATCCTCCTGGCTTACCTGGTGGAGTATCTTGTAGCTCTCCTTCTCCTTCTTGGAAGCGACCTCGGCTCCGAAGCCCATTGCAGAGCTTGAAACCCTGGAAGCGATCATCTTCTCAAGACCCTCGAACGCACCGCCGCAAATGAACAGTATGTTCTTGGTGTTGATCTGAATGAACTCCTGGTGGGGGTGCTTTCTGCCGCCCTGGGGTGGTACGTTGGAGATGGTACCCTCGACGATCTTCAAAAGCGCCTGCTGAACGCCCTCGCCGCTTACGTCGCGTGTGATGGAGGTATTCTCGCTGCGTCTGGAAATCTTGTCGATCTCGTCGATGTAGATTATGCCGCGCTCAGCCGCTTCGATATCGTAATCGGCAGCCTGAATGAGTCTCAGCAGAACGTTCTCAACGTCCTCGCCGACATATCCCGCCTGGGTCAGCGTTGTTGCGTCCGCGATTGCGAACGGAACATTCAGCAGCTTCGCCAGGGACTGTGCCAGCATTGTCTTTCCGACGCCGGTAGGACCGAGCAGCAGCACGTTGGACTTCTGAAGCTCTACTTCGTCGTCGGCTTCCTCGTCGTTGAGGAAGGTTCTCTTGTAGTGGTTGTAAACGGACACGCTGAGGATCTTCTTTGCCTCGTCCTGTCCGATGATGTACTGATCGAGATAAGCCTTGATCTCCTCGGGCTTCATAAGCTCGCTGCCGTTGGAGATGAACTCGGACTTGCTGTCGGACACAGCCGAGGGAGCACGACCGGGCTTGATGTCGCCGCTTTCCACAAGCATATTGTAGGAAGCGAGCACGCACTCGTTGCAGATCACGGATTTTTCGCCAAGACCTCCGTAGAGGATACGGCGTACTTTATCCTCGCTCTTTCCGCAAAAGGAGCAAACCATCATAATATCTGTATTCCTCTCAAATAGCGAAGCGCCCGGAAAGCGGCAGCCCTCCGGGGCGTTCTGTGTTAAATTACTTGATATCCGCTCTGTTTCTGTAAACCTTGTCGATCAGACCGTATTCCAGAGCCTCGTCCGCGGACATGAAGTTGTCACGCTCGGTGTCGCGGCAGATGGTCTCGTAGTCTTTGCCGGTGTTCTCGCTGAGAATGCGGTTCAGACGTTCCTTAGTCCTCTGAAGGTAGTTGGAGTGGATCATGATGTCAGTTACCTGACCGGAAAGACCGCTGCCGGAAATAAGCGGCTGGTGGATCATAATTTCACTGTTGGGAAGTGCGATACGCTTACCCTTAGCGCCGGAAGAAAGCAGGAAAGCACCCATTGAAGCAGCCATACCGGTGCAGATGGTCGAAACGTCGCACTTGATGTACTGCATGGTGTCGTAGATCGCCATACCGTCAGAAACAGACCCTCCGGGGCTGTTGATATACAGGTAGATATCCTTGTCAGGATCCTGCCCCTCAAGATAGAGGAGCTGTGCGACTACAACGCTTGCTGTCGCCGAATTGACCTGATCATGCAGAAGAATGATACGGTCGTTAAGAAGCCTGGAGAAAATATCGTAGGAACGTTCTCCGTGGTTGCTCTGCTCTACTACATAAGGAATATAAGCCATAAAGCTCCTTTCCCCGCTTGCGCGGCTGCCTGTGCCGGTTTCCATAAAGATACGCAGGCTGTCTGTGCGAAGCCGCCCAGACAGCCGTTGTAATGCTGCTGTGATTACTCGGTAACTTCCTCGATCTTAGCGGAATCGCGAACGAGGTCGAGAGCCTTCTCGATCTTGAGGTCATTCTTGATAGCGTCAGCGGGAACAGCTGCCTTGATCTTGTCAGCTTCCATCTTGTACTGCTCAGCCATATCAGCGTATTCCTTCTCAACGTCCTCATCGGAAACGGTGATGTTCTCAAGCTCAGCGATCTTCTCGAGTGCAAGGCGGAGGTCAACCTGGCGCTTAGCAACCTCGGTGAAGTTAGCTCTGAACTGATCCATGGTAACGCCTGTGTACTTGAGGTAATCCTCAACGCTGATGCGGTTTCTTGCGCTCCACTCGCGGACGATCTCGTCGATACGGCGCTGATACATAACCTGCGGAACCTCAGCCTTCATCTTGCCGATAACTGCGTCAACAAGCGCGTTGTCGAGGTTTGTGGAAGCCTCGTCAGCGGCTGCCTTCTCAAGCTTGGACTTGATGTCAGCCTTGTACTCGTCGAGGGTATCGAACTCGCTTACATCCTTAACGAACTCGTCGTCAACGTTCGGAAGCTCCTTACCCTTGATCTCGTGCAGCTTGCACTTGAATACAGCGGGCTTGCCAGCGAGGTTCTCAGCCTGATAGTGCTCAGGGAATGTTACGTTAACATCGAAGTCCTCGCCGATATTCTTACCAGCAACCTGCTCCTCGAAGCCGGGGATAAAGGAACCGGAACCAAGCTCCAGCGGGAACTTCTCACCCTTGCCGCCCTCAAAAGCTACGCCATCGAGGAAGCCCTCGAAGTCGATAACAGCGGTATCGCCGATCTGAGCTGCTCTGTCCTCAACGGAGATGCTTCTTGCGTTTCTGTTGCGGATCTTATCGATCTCAGCGTCAACAGCAGCGTCATCTACAGTCTTGGTCGTTTTCTTGACTTCTAATCCCTTGTAGTCAGAAATTTCTACTACCGGCTTAGTGATGATGTCAGCCTTGAACTTAACGCCGTTCTCCTTGCTTACCTCGACTACCTCGGTGTTCTCAACGTCAACAACGTCGAGACCGGTCTTGTCGATAACTGCAACGATATTCTGGTTGTACAGACTGTTTACTGCGTCATCATAGAAAACGCTCTCGCCGTACTGAGCCTCGATAACCTTGCGGGGAGCCTTGCCCTTGCGGAAGCCGGGGACAGTGATGCTCTTCTTTCTCTTGTTGTAAGCTGCGGAGATCGCGTTCTCAAACTCCTCTGCGGTGAAAGAGAACTCGATAGCTGTAGTATTAGTCGCTGTGTTGTTCTGGGAAATGATTTCCATGGTATTGTATTCCTTCCTTGTCCAAGTGGACGTATTTTCAGATCCGCAGTATTATCTGCGTTCAATTAAAACCGGGTCGAAACCCACACCGTCGGCGGAGACCAGACGGTAATCTATTCCGTTCCTGATGCCGTTGATGGAGCCTTTAATGCTCGAACCGTGGAGATGAGCGTAGTAGCACCTCTTCACGCCGTAGCGCTGAAGGACATCGGTCAGATAAACGTTTTCTTCCGCGCGGTAAATCGGCGGATAATGTATGAAAGCAATAAGCTCGCCGCCGAGCTTGACGCCTTCCTTCAGTGAAGCCTCCAGCCGACCCGCCTCACGAAGCAGCACCTTCATATCCGGCTTCTCGCCGTTTTCGCTTATCCAGCCTCTGGTGCCGCAGATGGACGCTCCCTCGACCAGATATGCATTGTTAAAAAGAAACTTTATCGAGCTGAATCCGTTGTCGCTCACAAACTTTGTGATCTTGTTCATCGTGGACCACCACAAATCGTGGTTGCCCTTGACGAAAATTTTCTGACCCCGCAGCTTCGAGTGGATAAACTCGAGATCCTTGTAGCTCTCTTCCAGCTTCAGCGCCCAGGAGTGGTCGCCCAGCAGGACGACCGTATCTTCATCGGTGATCTTGCTGTTCCAGTTGGCTTCGATCTTTTCAACATGATTTCCCCACCCGGGAAAAATATCCATCGGCTTGTCAGTGCCGAGCGATAAGTGAAGGTCGCCTATTGTGTAAAGCAATGTCAGCCTCCGTTCTGAACCATCAGGACTTCAGGAAGCTGCAAACCACTTCAGGCATCTCCTGCTTTTCAACGGAGCCTGTGAAGCGGATCTCCTTGTTCTTGGTGGCTGCAAGAGGCGCAGGCATCTTTGTGCCGGTCTTTGCCTCAAGCTCAGCGATGTTCTTCCACTCGTCCTCAACGGGAGTGCCGCCGATTGCTTCGTAAACTGCGCCGCTGAACTTATAGGGGTTAGCGGTGGAAGCGATAACGGTCTTGGTATCATCGCCGGTTGCCTTCTTATAGTCCTCATAAACCTTGACAGCGACAGCGGTATGCGTGTCGAGCAGGTAGTTGTAATTCTCAAATGTGGACTTGATCTCTGCCTTGGTCTCAGCGTCGGAGCAGCAGCCAGCCCAGAACAGCTCGCCGATCTTCGTCTTTACATCAGCGGAGATCTCGTACCTTCCATCGGTCTTGAGCTTGCCGAACCAGTCGTTGATAACAGCGTCGTTGTCGCCGGAAAGGTGATACAGCAGACGCTCCAGGTTGGAGGAGATCAGGATATCCATAGACGGGGAAACAGTTGTGTAGAACTTTCTATTTCTGTCGTAAACGCCTGTGTTGATGAAATCAGTCAGTACGTTGTTGCTGTTAGAAGCGCAGATGAGCTTGTTTACCGGAATACCCATCAGCTTTGCATAGTAAGCCGCAAGGATATTGCCGAAGTTTCCGGTAGGAACGACTACGTTGATCTTCTCGCCGTATTCGATCTCCTTGTTCTTGAGCAGCTCTGCGTATGTAGAAACGTAGTAAACGATCTGCGGAGCCAGTCTGCCCCAGTTGATGGAGTTAGCGCTGGACAGCAGGATATTGTTCTTTGCAAGTCTGTCGGCGATGGCCTTATCGGTGAAGATAGCCTTAACGCCGTTCTGGCAGTCATCGAAGTTGCCCTTTACAGCGCAAACATTGACGTTCTTGCCTTCCTGAGTGGTCATCTGGCGCTTCTGCATCTTGCTCACGCCGTCCTCAGGGTAAAACACGGAAATGCTCGTGCCGTCAACGTCCTTGAAGCCCTCGAGAGCAGCCTTGCCGGTATCGCCGGAGGTCGCAACGAGAATAGCGATCTGCTTTCCGTCAACGGTCTTCTTTGCAGAAGTAGTCAGCAGATAAGGCAGGATCTGGAGCGCCATATCCTTGAATGCGCAGGTCGGACCATGCCACAGCTCAAGCACATATGTGCCAGGAATGAGCTTTGCAAGCTCAGCGATGTTGTTGGAATCGAAGTTCTTGTCGTTGTACGCAGAATCCACGCAGTGACGGATCTCGTCAGCGGTGAAGTCTGTCAGCAGACGGCTGAAAACCTCGAAAGCCCTGTCGGCATAGCTCATGTCGCACATTGCAAGGATCTCGTCCTTGCTGAGCTGAGGAATGCTCTCGGGAACATACAGACCTCCCTCGTCTGAGAGACCTTTGGTGATAGCGTGCGCGCTAGTCACATTCAGGGCAGAGTTTCTCGTGCTTCTGTAATTCATTGTTATCGTCCTTTCATAGACTGTTTTCTGCTTAGTTGACCGTGTAAACGCCATCGGTAGTGAATGCGTCCTCGTAGATGCGGATATCCACCACCCGGGGAGGTTCCCCCGCAAGCGTGACCTCGGCGATATCGTACCTCGGCTGAAGTCCGGTATCATTATCAGTAAGCCACAGATCCGCCGTCAGTATGATTCTGACCTGCTTGCGGCGATCCACCGCTTCAAGCCCGGAGACCATGCTCCCGCGCTTCCGTGCCTTGACCTCAGTAAAAACCACGAATCCGCCGCATTTCGAGATCACGTCGACCTCGCCGCAGCGCCTGTGATAGTTCCGCGCAAGTATCTCATGACCGCGCTGCTCAAGCAGAGCGCACACAGCGTCCTCGCCCAGCCTGCCCTTCGCCTGATTACCGCGCTTATCCATGTTTCTCACGCTTTTCGAAGTACTTCATAAAGAAGGACTTCCTGTGTATTTCGCACAGTCCGAACTCGTCGACCGCAGCGTAGTGCGCCTTGGTTCCGTAGCCCTTGTGCTTTTCAAAGCCATACTGCGGATATTTCTCCGCCATCTGCTTCATGTATCTGTCCCTGGACACCTTCGCCAGAATGGAAGCCGCCGCGATACTTGCAGACTTTGCGTCGCCCTTTATAACGTAACGCATCTGCACGTCCATCGCCGGAAGCTGGTTTCCGTCGACAAGCACGATCCCGGCTTTCACACCGAGACCGCTGTAAGCCCGCTCCATCGCAAGGAAATCCGCCTGAAGTATGTTCAGCCGTTCTATCTCCTCAACGCTGGCGCTTGCTATGCAGTACGCACGCGCTTTCGAGATTATCTCATCGAATAGTGCCTCGCGCTTTTTCTCCGTCAGCTTCTTGCTGTCGTTTATACCCTCGATGAAAACTCCCTCGTCAAAAATCACCGCAGCCGCGAAAACATCGCCGGCAAGCGGACCCCGACCAGCTTCGTCAATCCCGCAGACAACGCCGCATTCCGACCTTATCGCGCTGTCAAAGCCGAACAGGTCAGGCTCGTTTTCCGCGTCAATCAATGTAAGCTGTTCCGGCTCATTTTGCCGGAAGTTCGAGGGTGATCCTGCCAATTCGTCCACCTCTGTATTCGTCAAGAAACGTTGCCGCCGCCCTCTCGGTATCCGGAACACCTCCGGAAACGAGCATTCCGCGCGCCTTTGCGATATCCGTCAGGATATCCGGCTCGCCGGACAGCTTGTAGCGCGCGTTCAGAAGCTCCGGGTATTTCTCCCTCAGAACCTCCCCCAGCGCCCTTGCAAGCGCTTCCGTGTCCATAACATCATCTTTTATCGCCCCTGTGAACGCAAGCCGCTGAGCCGCAGTCTGATCGTCAAACTTCGGCCATAGAATACCCGGCATGTCCAGCAGTTCAACATCTTTGTCGATGGAGACCCACTGCTTGCCGCGGGTAACGCCGGGCTTGTCGCCCACCTTGGTTTTCTTGGTTTTCGCCATTCTGTTGATGAACGAGCTTTTTCCCACATTCGGGATCCCCACGACCATCAGCCTGAGCGCTTTTCCGATCATTCCGCGCTTTTTACGGCGCTCGATGAGTTCGGCAAGCAGCGTCTTGACCTCCGGTAAAAACCGATTCAGCCCCTTTCCGCTTCGGCAGTCGCATGTGAGCACACGTATCCCGCGCTTCTCATAGTACTGCTTCCAGAGCCTGGTGGCGTTCTCATCGGCGTAATCGCACTTGTTCATCAGAATAATGCGGGGCTTATCCTTGACCAGATCGTCCAGTATAGGATTCCTGCTGCTTTCCGGGATTCTTGCGTCCGTGATCTCCACAACCGCGTCGACCATCTTGAGGTCAGCCTCAATAAGCCGCTTCGTTTTGGTCATATGCCCCGGGAACCACTGGATATTTCCTACATCATTCATAGCCATGTAAAATTCTTTATCGGGAACAGGCGTACAAACGCTCTGCCCATGATCAAATCAGTGTCAACATCTCCAAGCATAAGGCTGCGGCTGTCAAGCGAGCGGTTTCTGTTATCGCCCATGACGAACACGCAGTGCTCCGGAACAACATGCTCCTCGCCGGAATGCCGGTCGAGCTTTGCAACTGTCGGAGCGGCGATGTAGTCCTCGTCAAGCAGCTCGAACTCAGTCTCGCCAGCCTTCTTGAGGAACACCTGCCCATTCTCAAAGTCAAACTTGATTGTATCGCCCTCAAGTGCGATAACGCGCTTGATGATAGGCTCTCCGTAGTTCATTGTTGCCTGGTTCGGGATCCTGTCGGCCTCGAGCACAACGATATCTCCCCTGCTGGGCGTATAGAAGAAGTTGGTGGAAAGCACCCTGTCATTATTCTGCAGTGTATTCATCATTGATTCGCCGTCAACGGTTATCGACCTGAACACGAACAGATTCAGCAGAAGCATCGCAAGAACGGCATAAACAAGGCTTCCAGCCCAGTCGAGCGCGCCCGCGAAAGGCTTGTACGAAGCCTTTTCAATATCAGAAGCCGCCTCTGCTGCCTTTTCGATTAGAGGACGGTGATCCGCCTGTTTCTGCTTCAGTTCTTCAGTACCAGACTTCTCTTCCAGATTCTCGTTATCAGACATTGCACATACTCTTTCTCAATATCCACGCTAAGCCCCGCCGAAGCGGAGCGTTGCATGAATGGGGAATTTGGTTTAACGAATTAAACCTTGGACTTAACCTTAGCAGCCTTACCAACTCTGTCGCGGAGGTAGTACAGCTTAGCTCTGCGAACCTTACCGTTTCTAACGAGCTCTACCTTCTCAACTGTCGGAGAATGCAGCGGGAATACTCTCTCGATACCGCAGCCGTGAGCTACACGTCTAACGGTGAAAGTCTCGTTGATTCCGCCGTGCTTCTTAGCGATTACAGTACCCTCGAATACCTGGATACGGAACTTCTCGCCTTCCTTGATCTTAACGTGAACCTTTACGAGGTCGCCGATCTCGATCTTGGGAGCCTCAGCCTTCATGCTGCCCTGCTCAATGAGTTTTAATGCGTCCATAATTTTCCTCCTGATTTTTCGGACATTCTTGATAACGACTTATTCGTACACAAAAGTGCCGGGGAAACCCCGATAACAGCGGACTGTCCGTTTTTAATGTTTGGCTTAGCGCCGCGCATTAACACACATTATTCCGCAAAAACGCAGAATAACGGATACTAAATGCTTTAATATTATACCATCTTTAAAGAAAAAAATCAAGACCTTTTCGCAAACATTTCATACAAAATTGCCTAAAATCCCAAGTTTTTTATGTATAGTTCGTCGAATTCCGCGTAGAGTCGGTGCGAAACGTCCTCGGCTGAATCGCACAGCGCGTGTACTCTCTCCAGGAGCTGCGGCTGAACAAGGCAGTCGATAACGCCCTGTTCGCCCGGGAGCCTGCACCAGCCGTACTTCTCCGCAAGACCCTTCGGAACCGCTCCGAGACCCGCCATAACCGCTGCGCCGCGTTCCGAGCCAAACGCTTCTCCGGAAACCACCATGCGCCCGAAAGAACCAAGTTCCGACGCGGTTTCGCCGAAAAGCTCCAGTCCCGCCCGAATAGAAGCCTTATCAGACTGCACAGCCCTGACGTCCGCCTGCGAAATGTAGAAATCCTCGCCGATGTAGAACAGGTCGCGGTCGGTCATGATGCCGTCGCCGTCAAGCGCCCCGGCGTCCAGCATGACTCTGACCGCATTAGCCGCCGCTGCCGCAGAGATTCCCATGCTGTCGCCGTCGCCAGCGACGCTGTAGCAGATTGTTCCGTCCTTCTCCCGGTCGAGAAGCTCGATTGCGCCGGACTCCAGCGGCATTCCGCTTTCGAGAGCCGTGCCGTCAAGCCCTCCTTTCAGGGGTATCTCCGCGAACATCATCTTGTCGCCGGAAACCGCCGCCATTCTCAGTGAGCCAGTCACGTCTGCCGCGATAACACTGCCTTCCTGCTGGATTGCCGCCGCCAGAACCGCCGTGAAATCCCCTCCTGCCCCGCCTGAAAGCATTGGAATAATAGTTATTTCGATGTCCGGCGGCAGATAAATATCAGACGGAGAAAGCAGCTCTTCCACAGCCATCGTAATGTCGGCGGGAGCCGCGAACCCAAGCCGTTTAACGGCATTTCCAGGAACCGCGCCCTCCCGGAGCAGCCGTACAATCAGCGCCGAAACGACCTCGACCGCATTCTCATTCGTGAGAGTCACACCGAACGTCACCGCCCGGGCGAACCGTCTTTCAAGTGCCGTATCATAAAGCACCACGCTGACGGAGTGCCGCGAAGCCAGACACGCCAGCACAAGCTCGGCGCTTCTCTCGCTCCGGTATTTTTCGAAAACCGTTCTTTCCTTTACCATCTTACCTCCATAGCCAAAAGCCGCCCTTTTTGCGGGGCGGCACGCATTTTTTACTTTAGCAGGATTCGCTCGTCGCAGTACTCGCAGATCATTATATCGCCGTACTTGCGGAAGCTGTGCGGCAGATAATGCTCAGTCTGGGTAATGCAGCGCGGATTCGTGCAGCGGCATTCATGATGGACCTGACCAGTCAGCAGCGGATTTGCGGTGATCGTGTTGTTCAGCGTCATGAGTATCAGCGCCATTCTGACGTACATTCCGCACTTTGCCTGGCGGAAATACGCCGCGCGCGGGTCGTCGTCGATCTCTACTTCTATCTCGTTGACCCTGGGAAGCGGGTGCATTACTATCATGTTCTTTTTCGCAAGCTGCATTTTCTCGCGGGTCAGAATGTAAACGCCCTTCTGCTTCTCGTACTCTTCCCGGCTTGCGAAGCGCTCCTGCTGGATACGCGTCATGTAGAGCATGTCGCACTCGCCGATCGCTTCCTCAATGGTGGCAGCCTCCTTGAACTCGCAGCCGCGTGCATGGAGCACGTCCTTGATGTACTGCGGAAGCGCCAGGGAAGGCGTTGAAATAAGAATGAACTTGTTGTTCTTGTAGCAGGAAAGAGCCTTTAATATCGAGTGTACCGTTCTGCCGTACTTCAGGTCTCCGCACAGCCCAACGGTCAGGTTATCCAGACGACCCAGCTCGGTTTTAAGGGTCAGAAGATCCGTGAGGGTCTGGGTCGGGTGGAGATGACCTCCGTCGCCGGCATTGATGACCGGGCATTCAGCCGAAAGAGCCGCAGCCCGCGCCGCACCCTCCTGATTGTGGCGCATAACAAGCACGTCCGCATAGTTGCTGACTATTTTAATGGTGTCCTTCAGATTTTCGCCCTTCGACACCGAGGAATTCCCAGGATTATCAAATCCGATGATGCTTCCGCCCAGGCGTATCATAGCGGTCTGGAAGCTCATCTGCGTGCGGGTGGAAGGCTCATAGAAAAGTGTTGCCATGATTTTCCCGCGGCATTTGTCCGCGTAGCTCTCCGGGCGGCGCATGATGTCCTCAGCAAGCTTGACCATCGCGTTCCACTGTGAAACGCTGTAGTCGTCCATGTCGATTAGATGGTTAAATCTCTGGTTCAAATTGATCACCTTTCCTGTTCTTTATTAGGTCTATTATACCACTTTTTACGTCCTTTTTCAATATCTTTTTTGCATATATCTAACATGTATTTTCCGCACAGAAAAAGACGGCCTGAAAACCAGACCGCCTTTATAATCCGAATTAGCCAAGAACGCTCAGCAGAACGCCCGCCGCAACTGCGGAACCGATAACGCCTGCAACGTTCGGACCCATGGCATGCATGAGAAGGAAGTTGGAGGGGTTGGTCTCCTGACCGACCTTCTGGGAAACACGCGCTGCCATAGGAACCGCGGAAACGCCAGCGGAACCGATCAGCGGGTTGATCTTTCCGCCGGAGAGGAGGTACATCAGCTTGCCAAGCAGAACGCCGCATGCAGTACCTATGCAGAACGCGATAAGACCGAGCGCGATGATGAGCAGTGTGTCGACCTTGAGGAAGTTCTGGGCAACTGCGGTAGCGCCGACAGTAACGCCGAGGAAGATCGTGATAATGTTCATAAGTTCGTTTGTAGCTGTCTTTACGAGACGGTCGCAAACGCCGGATTCCTTCATCAGGTTACCGAGCATAAGCATACCAACAAGGGAAGCAGAGTCCGGAACGATGAGAGAAACGATAACTGTAACCGCGATTGGGAATACTATCTTCTCGAGCTTGGAAACCTGACGGAGCTGACCCATCTTGACCTCGCGCTCCTTCTTGGTCGTGAGGAGCTTCATGATAGGCGGCTGAATTACCGGAACCAGAGCCATATACGAGTAAGCAGCGACCGCAATGGAGCCGAGCAGCTCAGGAGCAAGTCTGGAAGTAAGGAAGATCGCTGTAGGACCGTCCGCACCGCCGATGATGGCGATGGAGGCAGCCTGCTTCAGCGAGAACCCGTCGCCGAGACCGAGCGCGTTGATAGCGCATGCGCCGAGGAAGGTGAAGAAGATACCGCCCTGTGCGGCAGCGCCGAGCAGGAAGCTCTTCGGGTTTGCGATCAGCGGGCCGAAGTCTGTCATAGCGCCGATGCCGAGGAAGATGATAGGCGGATAGATACCGAGCTTAACGCCGAGGTAGAGCATATCCAGCAGACCGCCCTCGTGAAGCACCTTGCCATAGTCAAGGCTGACTTCCTTAGTGTAGGTTATCAGAAGGTTCGCGCCCTCCTGAACGTATTCAGGAGCAAAATAGGGGTTGGTGGAAGGATTCCACAGCTCAGCGTGATAAAGTCCGCTGAACGGAAGATTCGTGAGCAGCATACCGAATGCGATAGGAAGCATCAGCAGCGGCTCGTACTGCTTTTTGATCGCCAGATAGAACAGGACGAAGGAAAGCAGAATCATAATTATGCTCTGCCAGCCGTTTTCTACTCCGAAGCCTGCAAAGCCGGAGGTCGACGCGAGCGATTTTATGGTATCAACAAATATTTCCATGCTTCAATTTTCCTTTCTGTCTGTTCTCAGAACGGGCGCGTATTCTCGCCGATTCCGGCAAGGCTCCACGCGGAGCGCGCTCTCTTGTCGCGCTTCTTTACGTCGCGTATAGTGTAGGAGGTTCCCTCTTCCTCGGCGTAAGCAGCGATAGCCGCACTGATAACAGCCATTATCTCATCGTCGTTATCGTCTTCCTCAACGATCTCCTCAACGGCAGCGGGAGCAGCGGCAGGCGCAGGAGCGGCAGCCTTCTTGGCAGCCTCAGCCTTTGCAGCCCTGTTCTTGTCGATGGTCTGGAAGGTCTTGCCCAGTGCCCAGAACAGGAAGATAAGGATAGCGAGAATAAAGAATACAACAAGTATACCGGTCAGGGTGATAATGCCCACGGAACCCCAGTAATCCGGGTCAGCAAGCTGTGCATGCGCGTCTCCCAGTCCCTGGATACGGTCAACTACGCCCTGAGCTTCCTCAGTTACCGCCTCAGCAGTAGAGTGAACAGCATTATAGACGTTTTCCCACGGTCCGGAGTACGCTTCTGCTGTGCCAGCCGCTTCCGCTGAAGCCGCAGCCGACAGAATGGATAAAGCGATGTTCATATTAAGTCTCCTTTTTTGCCGAAATCGCCGTTCGGATTTTCAAATCAAATTTATTATACTATATTTTGCGAAAAAATTCAACCGAAAACATTGTGTTTTTTTTGACAAAACATAAAGCATATCTTTGTGAATTTTTAGGCAAAATGTTAAACCAGTTTAACGTCACTGGAAATCGCTCAGCAGAAACCGCCGTCCACGCCGAGCACCTGACCGGTTATAAAACGGTTCTCAGCCAGCGCCCTGACTGCCTTCGCGACCTCCGAAGGCTTCCCGAGGCGGCACACAGGAGTCTGGTCTGCAAGCTCTCTTAGTTCCTCGGCGTTGAGGTGCGAACTGTTCATCGGGCTGTCGATAACCCCAGGCGCGACCGCGTTCACGGTTATCCCGGAGGCTCCAAGCTCCCTGGCAAGAGCCTTCGTAAGCCCGACGACCCCTGCCTTAGCCGCTGAATACGCGCTCTCGCACGCGCCGCCGTAAACTCCCCAGACCGAGGACACATTCACGACCGCGCCGCTTTTGCGGTTTATCATTGAGCGTATTACGGCGTGGGTCATATTGTAAACGCCGTTCAAATCGACATTCATAACGCGCTGCCAATCCTCCGGAGTAATATCGGTAAACAGCTTTATCTGCGATATCCCCGCATTATTTACCAGCACGTCTATCCTGCCGTAGTCCTTCAGAACCTTTTCCGCCGCCGCCTCGCAGGAAGCGTAATCCGCGACATCGCAGCGCACCGCAGAGCAGCGCAGCTCTCCGCAGAGCCGCTGAGCCTCGTCCGCCCGGGAATTATAGGTGAACACCACGTCGTCCGTCGCCGCGAATTCTGCAGCGATGGCGCTTCCGATGGCGCCGGTTCCGCCGGTAATTAGTATCGTACTCATGCGCTTACTTGCCGTCCACTGTTATCTCGCCGTCCTGCGAGCCTATGCTTATTTCGGAAAGCTGCTTCTCTGCATGGTCGATTATCAGCTCTGCGATTTTATCCTCGATGTCGCTGCGGATCACGCGGCGGATATCTCTGCCGCCGTACTTCCCGCCGAACGCCTTCTGAGCCACAGCCTTGTACGCGTCGTCGGTGATGCGGAGCGCGATTTTCTTCTCCGCGAGCGGAGCCTCCAGCTCGTGCAGCATAAGCTTCGCGATCTCCGCGTAGTTCTCAACTGTTAATGGGTGGAAAACAATGATCTCGTCCACGCGGGCGATGAACTCCGGTCTGAGGAAGTCGCGGAGTCCCTTCATTGCGCGCTCCTTGCTGATATCGCCCTCGGTCTTTGTGAATCCAACGCTGTTTGTTCCGGTGGAGCTTCCCGCGTTGGAGGTCATGCAGATGATAGTGTTTTCAAAGCTTACGGAGCGGCCGTGCGCGTCGTTTATTTTGCCCTCGTCGAGTATCTGGAGCAGTATATTCATTACGTCGGGGTGAGCCTTCTCTATCTCATCGAAAAGTATCACGGAATAGGGCTTGCGGCGTACCTTTTCAGTGAGCTGACCCGCCTCGTCGTAGCCAACGTATCCGGGAGGCGAACCGATTATCTTGGACACGCTGTGCTTCTCCATGAACTCCGACATATCAAGCCTGATGAGCGGCTCTACGGTGTCGAACATCTCGCTTGCCAGAACTTTAACAAGCTCGGTCTTGCCGACGCCGGTCGGACCTACGAAGATGAACGAAGCGGGTCTGCGGCGCTCCGTGAGCTGAACCCTGGTGCGCTTTATAGCCTTTGCGACCAGCTCGCACGCCTCGTCCTGACCGATAACGTGCTCCTTGAGGTGCTGCTCCAGCGTACCGATACGCTTGTACTCCGCCTCCTGTATCTTGTTGGCGGGAATTCCGGTCCACAGCTCGATGACCTTGGAAAGATCCTCCATCGTGACCTGAACGTTCTCGGCTTCCTTCTTTATCTTGTCAATGCTGTCGGAGGTCTGTGCGATCTGCATTTTGATCTCCGCCATCTTTTCGTAGTCCTTGTCGCTTGCTTCCGCGAGTTTGCTCTCGTCCACGCGAAGTTCCGCCAGCTTGGATTTCAGCTTTTCGTACTCGGTTATCGCCGGGCTTCCAAGACTTGCGCAGGCGCAGGATTCGTCCAGCAGGTCGATAGCCTTGTCAGGCAGGAATCTGTCGTTGATATAGCGCTCCGAAAGCACCGCGCACATACGCGTTATCTCCGGGGAAACCTTCACCTTGTGGTGCTCCTCGTAGTATTCCTTGATGCCCTCAAGCAGCTTCACGGTGTCCTCGATGGACGGCTCGTTGACCGTTACCGGCTGGAAGCGGCGCTCCAGCGCGCTGTCCTTCTCGATGTACTTGCGGTACTCGTTGAACGTGGTCGCGCCTATAACCTGGAGTTCCCCGCGGGAAAGCGCCGGCTTGAACATGTTTCCGGCGTTCATGGTTCCCTCGGAATCTCCGGTGCCGACCAGGTTGTGTACCTCGTCGATGAACAGGATAACGTTTCCGGCGTTCTTTACCTCGTCGATAAGGGACTTCACGCGGCTCTCAAACTGACCTCTGAACTGCGTCCCCGCTACAAGCGCGGTAAGATCGAGCAGGTAAAGCTCCTTGCCCTGGAGCCTGAACGGAACGTCCCCGCTTGCAAGCTTCAGCGCGATACCCTCGGCGATGGCGGTCTTTCCGACGCCTGGTTCGCCGATAAGGCAGGGATTGTTCTTTGTCCTGCGGGAAAGTATCTGGATAACTCTGCCGATCTCCTTGTCCCTGCCGATAATGCGGTCGATTTTACCGTCCTTTGCACGGCGGGTGAGGTTTGTGCAGAATGTTTCAAGAGTTCTGCGCTTCTTGTCGGTCTTTTCCTGCTTTTTCTTCGGGGACTTCGCTTTCGCTTCCTCGTTCAGCTTATCCATATCGTCCTTGCTGAGGGCGCCCTCGAACGGCTCGAACATCTTCTTGAAGAACTCCGGCATGGTGTTTGCCCCGCCCTTCTGGAACAGTTCGTCCTTCTTGTCCGGGTCGTCGGAGTCGTCGACGTCATCTTCGGAGTCATCATCGTCCGTATCGGAGTCGTGCGGCTTGAATCCGTTCGTGATGTCCTCAAAGCCTATATTCTTGAGCAATTCCGGATCGGGATTGCCGTTCTCGTCAAACATGGAATCGTAGGCGTTCTCAAAATCCTCCTCGGAAATACCCATCTGCTTGAGGTACTCGTCGACCTGCGGAAGCCCCATTTCCTTGGCGCATCTCAGGCACAGACCCTCGTTGCGGCGCTCGGTACCCTGCATTGAGGATATGAACACCACCGCGGGACGCTTCTTGCATCTGGAACACATCATCATAGTTTATACCACCTTTGCATGAAATCGCAGCCTGGCTGCACTTTATGTCAGAAAATTCAGGAATTCAAAGTTGTAGAAATACCTGAAAATGAAAGTCGAATCAATCGCGGTATCGTTGAGCAGCAGAACATTTCCGCCGCTGAGCGTAACGATGAACCGCACGAGAATGCAGATAACGCATATCGAGATAAGTCCGCTGACAGCTCCGCAGACGCCGCCGAGCAGTCCGTTGACGCTGCCGATGACCGGCACCTTGTTGACCACCTTGAGCAGCCGCGCGACTATATCCAGAACGCAGCTAACCACAATGAAGATGACCGCGAAGAAAATGGTTTTCATCACCAGCGTGAACGCCGGACGGAGCATATGATCGATCACCGCGCTCTTGACCGACGACGAGCAGTCTATCATAGTCAGCACAAGCGACCTTACCATTGATATCTCACCGTCGCTGATACCCTGGGAGATATCCTGGAACTGAGCCGGGAATAATCCCCCGATAATGCCGACGTACTCCTGAATGCCGCTTATCATCGGGCTTGCGGCCAGCTTCACTGCGATGACCTGCGCTGTCGCGAGTTTTCCAAGCCCGTACGCGTTGATATCCGCCATGGTGAACTCAGCCGTTTTGCCGTTCATGTGGGCGTAGTCCTCGCTGCTGCCGAATCCGAACTTGCTGAGGTCTGCGCTTTCAAAGCCTGTACCGCTGAGGTCCACGTTTGAAAGGTCGATCACGACCTTATCGGTTCCGGAGTAATCCGGAGTTATCTCAGAAACCGGCGTCCCGGAGATCTTCACGCTGTCGAAATCCATTCCTGAAAGCCCGCTGAGCGTTATGCTGCTCATATTGTCGTCGAGGGTCTGGCTGACCGTCTCGGTGAGCGGCTTCTCGACCATCGAGGTATACACAAGCTCCGTAAGCGGAGCGCTGAACGTCATCGCGCAGAAGAATCCAACGAACACGGCCGCAATTCCAACGACCGCGCTGACGAATCCGCGCTTTGCCCCGCTGAATATTGCGAACACCAGGACTACCGCTATCAATATATCATAAACTATCGCAAACTGCGATCCCATAAACAGCCTCCTTAATCAAGTAAGATCCACCTTCTGAACGGTGTTGTAGCCAAGCAGATAGGCGCTGCTTCCTATAACAAGCATGTCTGAGTAATCGTCCTGCAGCTCCTTTTCGGAGACTACGTTCAGTCCATCGTCGAACACTGTTAAAGTGCGCTTGCTGAGGGAATACACATTCTTTCCTTCAGCGCGCACCCTGGTGACGTTCTGAAGTCCGGCAGCGGCGGTCGCTTCTAGCGTATCGTTGTAGACCGTCAGGACTTTTCCTCCGGCGCTGTCGCTGAACATCACCGCATGTAGCTCCCCGCCGGGTATCTGAGAAACGTTCTTGATGAACTCCGTCTGAGCCGAGATGCCGCCGGTATCCGTGTCGAGAATGTACGCTCCGCCGGCGGTAACTGCGAACAGCTCCTTACCGGACTGCTCCAGCGAAAACACCATGTGATTCCCGAGGTAGGTCTCCCAGGCGCTGCCCTCCGCGTTGTCAAGGTCGAAGCGCAGCAGCCTGTACTCCAGCTCGCCGTTGTCCGCGCCGCAGACCGCCGCGAAAATGCTGCTGTCGTCCTGCGAGAACACCACCCGGTCGATGAGGTACAGCGGCGAAGCCCACCGGAATATCTGCTGACCCTCCCCGTTGAAAACGAACAGACAGTTGGAATATTTTGAGGACTTCGTGACCACCGCGCTGCGCTCGCCGTTGCTTACCTGCGCGAAGTCTATCGTATCTTCGGTGGCGGTGCTGAATATCTCACCGGAGCGGTTATAGAGCTGAAGCTCCCTGCCGTTGCGGTCGTAGATGAGCGCGCGCCGGGAGTTGCTCGACAGCGCCGGGGACTGCAGTCCGTGCTGGGCGCTGGTTATCATCGCGCCGTCTGAGTTGTAGGTATAGAAGTAGGTATCCGTCAGCAGGCAGAAATTGTCGCCCAGCTCGTCAAGGACATAATCGGTGCTTCCCGGCAGGTCGACTGGAAAGCCGCCTTTGCCGACGTCAAGCGCGGCGTCCTTCAGCGGAGCTATTATCTTTCCCCAGTTGAGCGCGATGAACAGGGCGATAAGCCCGAACAGCACAAGTATGGCTATGTTGAGCCTTACCCTTCTGAGCCTCCGCTTTTTTCTGAACTCGTTTATGTCGTTTCTTTTATCCATTCTGTACTTCTGCACCAGCCTTCCCCAAGCTATTATACATCGGTCAATATATTACACGGTTGAGGTACAGACCCTCCGGCGGTAGCGTCTTGCCTGCAAGGCTGCGGTCTCCGGTCTGGAGCGCCCGCCTTATGTCGTCGGTGGTTAGCTTACCTTCGTTTATATAGATGAGCGTTCCCGCGCATATCCTCACCATATTGTACAGGAATCCGCTGCCGCTTATCCTCAGCTCGCACACGTCGTCCTCCTTCATTGAAGCCGTGAAGCTGTATATCTCCCTCACGGTGGACTTCATGCGCGCCTTTCCCTCCGCCCGGCAGAACGCCGCGAAATCGTGCTCCCCGACCAGAAGCCGTGCCGCTTCGTTCATCTTATCAAGGTCGAGCGGATAGGGGTAGTGGTACGCAAGGTTCTGCAAAAAAACGTCCCTCTGAACGGTATTCGCGATGAGGTATACATATTCCTTGCTTTTTGTGCAGTATCTCGCGTGGAAGTCCTCCGGGGCGTCCTCGCAGGAAAGCACCGCGATATCCGGCGGAAGCAGCGTGTTCATTCCTTTCACGAAACCTTCGCAGGGTATCCTGCTGTCAACGTGGACGTTGAAGCAGAACTGCCGCGCATGTACTCCGGTATCCGTCCGGGAGCAGCCGTATATCACCGGCGCGGGGATCTTCAGCAGCTTTCCTATGCTGTTCTCGACTGCCTCCTGGACGGTCAGGGCGTTGTCCTGCCGCTGGAATCCGTGGTAGGCAGCGCCGTTGTAGGCTATGAAAACCTTTAAATTTCGCAAATCCTCACCTCGCTGGGCAGTTACGGCAGAACCGGGAAGCAGTTTATAACGATGACCGCCGCCAGAAGCAGCAGCATGCAGCCGATGGCAACGTAATCCCTAGGAGCCGTGTGCATTACGCGGAGCCTCGTACGGCCCTCGCCGCCGTGGTAACAGCGGCATTCCATCGCGGTCGCAAGCTCGTTGGCGCGCTTGAACGCTGAAACGAACAGCGGTATCAGCACCGGTATCAGTGACTTTGCCTTCTTGACAAGTCCGCCGGTGTCCATCTCCGCGCCGCGGGCCTTCTGCGCGGACATTATCTTGTCCGTTTCCTCCACCAGAGTCGGAATGAAACGCAGCGCAATAGTCATCATCATTGAAAGCTCGTGCACCGGGACGTGTATCTTCTTCAGCGGCGAAAGGAGCCGCTCGATAGCGTCGGTGAGCATTATCGGGGAGGTCGTGTAGGTCAGCAGGGACATGCCGACGATAAGCGTGATAACGCGTATCAGCATGAACAGCGCCGTATTCACGCCCTCCGGGTATATCTCAATGAACTCCCACTTGAACAGCGGAGTTTCACCCTTGACGAAAAACAGGTTGAGAATGCCGGTGAAAATCATCAGCGGAAGGATAGGCTTCACGCTTTTCAGGATCATGACGAGCTTTATCCTCGCCAGCATATAGCACATCACCATGAAAAGCATTCCCAGCAGCAGACCGGTGTAGCTCTGTGCGGTAAACAGAATAACAAGGTACAGTATATCCAGAACGAGCTTTACGCGGCTGTCGAGCCTGTGTATGACCGAATTACCCGGGAAGTACTGCCCTATCGTAATATCCTTTATCATCTTTTGTTCTAGTCCTTACTTATCTTATCAGCGGAAGCAGACGCTCAGCCGCTCTCTGTGTGGTGTAGATGTCATTCCCGATATCCGTGCCTAAGGATTTCAGAATATGGCTCATTCTGGTTATCTGCGGAACGTCGAGACCTATCTTCGCAAGCTCGTCCGTCCGGGCGAATACTCTGTCCACCGTGTCGTAGCAGAACAGGCGGCTTTTGTTCATTACAAGCACCTTTCCGGCGTACTTCACAATGTCCTCCATCGAGTGAGATACAAGCAGTATCGTCTTGCCGTATTCGTCGTGATATTTCTTTATCTGCGCGAGAATCTTGTCGCGCCCCTTGGGATCGAGACCCGCCGCCGGCTCGTCGAGGATAAGCACCTCGGGGTCCATCGCGAGGACTCCCGCGAGGGCGGCTCTTCTCTGCTGGCCTCCGGAAAGCTCAAACGGCGACCTGTCCAGCAGGTGGACTATATCCATGCTCTCGGCGGCGCTCCTGACGCGCTTCTTTATCTCCTCTTCGGAAAGTCCCATGTTCTTCGGACCGTAGGCGATGTCCTTCGCAACGGTCTCCTCAAAGAGCTGGTGCTCCGAATACTGGAACACAAGCCCCACCTTGAAGCGTATGCTACGTATATTCACGTCCTTGCTCCAGATGTCTGCGCCGTCCACCAGCACGCGCCCGGAGGTCGGCTTCACAAGCCCGTCGAAATGCTGTATCAGCGTGGACTTGCCGCTTCCGGTGTGTCCGATTATCCCGACGAACTCGCCCTGGCGTATCTCCAGGTCGACGCTGTTCACCGCGGTCTTTTCAAACGGAGTGCCTATACTGTACTTGTAAGTCACCTTGTCGCATTCCAGCACTACCGGGCGCTTGTCGTCCTCTGCGGCTTCCTTCGCCGGAGGTATCTCCGCGCTCCTGCCCTTTGTGAGGCTGAACAGAGCCTCTGCGCACTCCTGTTCGCCGATTATTTCCGTGGAAATGTCCACGCCCTTCTCGCGAAGCTCCTCGCACAGCTCAGTCACCTGCGGGACGTCCAGCCCGACGGAGCGCAGCTTCTTAACCTGTGAGAAAATCTTCTTCGGAACGTCGTCCATGATGATATTGCCGCCGTCCATCACGACCACGCGGTCAGCCTGCGCGGCTTCGTCCATGTAGTGCGTGATGAGGACTACCGTTATGCCCTTTTCGCGGTTGAGCGTGTGGATAGTCTCCATGACCTCCCGCCTGCCCTTGGGATCGAGCATTGCGGTAGGCTCGTCCATGACGATACAGCGCGGCTGCATCGCGATAACTCCCGCGATGGCGACGCGCTGCTTCTGACCGCCCGAAAGCTGGTGCGGAGCATGCTCGCGGTACTCGTACATATCGACCTGTTTCAGTGCGTCGTCGACGCGCTGGCGGATTTCCGGCTGCGGAATTCCCATGTTCTCCGGCGCGAACGCAACGTCCTCCTCGACAATGGTAGCAACGAGCTGGTTATCCGGATTCTGGAATACCATGCCCACCGTCTGGCGGATATCAAACAGCTTGTCCTCGTCGGAGGTATCTATGCCCGCGACCGTGACCTTGCCGGAGGTCGGCGTGAGTATCGCGTTGAAGTGCTTCGCAAGCGTGGATTTTCCGCAGCCGTTGTGACCCAGCACCGCAAGGAACTGCCCCTCCGGAACGGACAGGGAAACGTCCTTCAGCACCGGATTGCGGCCTACTTCCTTGCCGTCCTCGTCGTAGCTGATGTAATCAAAGCAAAGGTTTTCGACTTCTATAATGTTCAAGTGATTCACCCGTTATCTCAAAAATGTACTATTGCGGTGCTTCCTGCAGGGAGCGGCATACCGGTCTGCTTTACCGGCAGCCCTATCTCCTGGGAATCCACCGTGATATCGAACCGCTTACCGACGGTCATTTGCAGGAGGTAGCTCATAACGCTGGCGGAAAGCCCGGTCGTGTAGCTGTTCAGAAGCACGAACAGCGGCTTGTCCGAAAGGAGCTGTGTGCAGCTCTCCATCAGGTCGTAAATGCAGTCCTCCAGCTTCCACATTTCGCCGTTGGTTCCCCTGCCATAGCTAGGAGGGTCGAGAATAATGCCGTCGTAGTGGTTCCCGCGGCGTATCTCGCGGCTGATGAATTTCTGCGCGTCGTCGACGATCCAGCGTATCGGCTTATCCGAAAGCCCGGACAGCTTCGCGTTGGTGCGCGCCCAGTCAACCATACCCTTTACCGCGTCTACATGGCATACGGAGGCTCCTGCCGCCGCGCATGCGAGCGTAGCTCCGCCGGTGTAGGCGAACAGGTTCAGCACGTTTATCGGGCGGTCTGCGCCGCGGATAGCGTTCATGCAGTAGTCCCAGTTGACCGCCTGCTCCGGGAACAGCCCGGTGTGCTTGAATCCGGTGGGCTTCACCATAAATGTGAGTTCCCCGTACTTTATCTGCCAGCTCTCCGGGAGTTTCCTGCGGTAATCCCAGGAGCCTCCGCCGGAGGACGAGCGGTTGTACTTTGCGTGGGCGGTGCGCCATTCCGGAGCCTCGCCGGAGCATTTCCAGATTATCTGCGGGTCGGGACGGATAAGGGTGACGTCGCCCCAGCGCTCCAGCCGTTCGCCGTCTGATGTGTCGATAAGGCAGTAGTCCTGCCACTTGTCTGAAAGTCTCATTCTTTTGTCCTCTGTTCCTGCTTATTCTTAACGCTCACCCAACTTGACGGGGTGGCGAACAACAGTCTTTAACCTCTCCGGAGCACATTTTCGCGGGTCTGAAAGATATATTTCATGATGCATGCGTTCAGCGCGTATATCCGGAACATAGCCATTCTGTGCCGCATGCTCGTGCATCGCTTCTATTGTTTTCGGCTCGTCGTCATATGGACCGATATGCATGCACTGCACGCACAGCCCTTCATCATAAGTAAAGAACTCCACTTTGGAAAGGTCAAGCTTCTTTTTTCTGGCAGCTTCCCCGACCGCCCAGTTAAATTCATCAGCAGTAACAAAATCAGGAAGCCTGATTGCCGAAATGAAGTGAAAGTTCTCCTTATGGGAATAGTCGATGGAATCCGAACCTTCCTGCCGCCAGAATCCCTCAAGCGGAGGAACCACATAATCAAAATAGCCCGCCATTCTGTGGCTGCCCAATTTGCTCATCTTTATAGTGAACGCAACCGCATACAGCAGCCCGATGGATTCCTTGTACTCGCCGTTTTCGCTGTTGGGGTCGCCCGTCCCGCGAACTGCAATATAGTTCATCTTGGGAATGTTGACAATGCCCGGCTTTCTTGGCGGCATATAAAACTCTTTATATTCCTTTTTGAAATCAAACGGCATATTTTAAATCTTCTCCCACTCAACGCACTCCGGCAGCTTCATTTCATTCATGAACGCCTCGGCTATCTCGAGTATCTTCTCCTCCGGAACTATCTGCCCGCGGTTGAGCTGATACACCTCGCCGTCGATGTTGACGTCAATGGTTCCGTGGCGGGTCTTGTCGCCGATGGAGACGTAAGCCGTGCCGCCCTCGCTCTCGAAATAATTGATGGAAGCGCCGTCCTCGCAGCAGAGTATCGCCATGCAGGGGTAGGAATCCGTGCCCTCGCCGAGCCAGATCTCGCCGCACGCCGCATTCAGCGCGGTTTTGAGTTCATCTTTATCATTTGCGGGAAAGTTCCCGTTATTTGCACAAACCAGCATGTTTCCTCCGTCAGGTAAGGCTGCGCTTGACTTCCTCCGCGATGGAGTCCGCCAGCCGCTTCACCATATCCATGTCCTTGCCCTCGACCATAACCCGCACCAGAGGCTCCGTGCCGCTCTCGCGGACGAGTACTCTGCCGCTGCCGCCGAGTTCCTTCTCAGCCGCGGAAATGCAGTCCATTATTGCCGGAACGTTGTTCCACTTGCCCTTGCCGCTCTCGGTTATCTTAACGTTCACGAGAAGCTGCGGGTAATCCTCGATTCCCTCGCAGAGCTGCGCCAGGGACTTTCCGGTCTCGGTCATGACCTTTATGAGCATAGCCGCCGTGAGCTGACCGTCGCCGGTGGTCGCATGGTCGAGCATGATTATATGTCCGGACTGCTCGCCGCCGATATTGTACCCGCTGCGCTGCATTTCCTCGAGGACATATCTGTCGCCGACCTTGGCGCAGACGGTTTTCATGCCGTTCTGCTTCATGAAATCGTGGAACCCAAGGTTGCTCATAACGGTAACGACAGCGGCGTCGCCCTTGAGTATCTTCTTCTCTTTCATGCGCTTGGCAAGCACTGCGATTATGCGGTCGCCGTCGATGACCCTGCCGTTTTCATCGACCGCAAGGCACCTGTCGGCGTCGCCGTCGAACGCGAATCCAGCCGCCATGCCGCCGTTCTTAACGTACTCGCAGAGCTGACCGATATGCGTGGAGCCGCAGTTGTCGTTGATGTTGGTGCCGTCCGGCTCGTCTGCGATGAACTCGCAGCCGTTCCCGAGGTACGCGAAAAGCTTGCGCGCCGTAGCGGCGGAGCTTCCATTCGCGCAGTCGAAGCAGAAGCGCTGATTGACTCCCGCGTAGTCCCCCGCGCCGGAACATTCCCTGATGTGCTGAATGTAGTCGGTGCAGGCGCTGCTGAGCCTGGAGATCCTCCCGACCTCGATGCCGTCACGAAGCCTGATCTCGTCCTTCCGGTCGAGGATAAGAGCCTCTATCTCCTCCTCAACGCTGTCCGGGAGCTTGAATCCCTCGGAGGAAAACAGCTTTATGCCGTTGTATTCCACGGTATTATGCGAAGCGGAGATCATAACGCCCGCGTCCGCATTGTACCTTTTCACAAGATAAGCCACCGCAGGAGTAGGCACAACTCCAAGCAGCAGCGCGTTTGCTCCCACGGAAGCAAGACCAGCGGACAGCGCCGCCTCCAGAATTTTAGAGGAAATGCGGGTATCCATGCCAACGATGATATTCGGGTGAGCCTTGCCGCTCTCCTTAGTAAGGACGTAAGCCGCCGCCCTTCCTATCTCCATTGCCCTTTCGCATGTGAGTTCCGTGACTGCAACGCCGCGCGCGCCGTCCGTGCCAAAAATTCTTCCCATATTATTGCCCCCGTTATGTATATTTAATTAGAGTATGCTCTATTATCAGAAATCAAGCCGCTGCTGACCGTCCTGGAGTATCCCCAGGTGTCTGTAAGCGAGCGCAGTAGCGGTGCGCCCGCGCGGAGTCCTTGCAATGAACCCGAGCTGCATGAGGAACGGCTCGCAGACCTCCTCCAGCGTCACCGACTCCTCGCCAAGCGCGGAAGCCAGCGTTTCCAGCCCGACGGGACCGCCGTTGTAGCCCTTGATTATCATTTCCAGAAGCCGCCTGTCGAGCCTGTCAAGACCTAGCTTGTCGATATCCTCGCGACCTAATGCGATGTCCGCAAGCTCCTGGGTTATCTTTCCATCGCCGAGCACCTCCGCATAGTCGCGGACGCGCTTGAGCAGGCGGTTAGCAATACGCGGCGTGCCTCTGGAGCGCTTTGCGATCTCCATCGCGCCGTCCTTTGTGCAGGGTATCGCGAGGATTATCGCGGAGCGCTGCACGATGCTGCAAAGCTCCTCCGGAGTATACAGTTCCAGCCGCTGGATAACGCCGAATCTGTCGCGCAGAGGCGCAGAAAGCTGTCCGGAGCGCGTAGTAGCGCCTATAAGCGTGAATTTCGGCAGGTCGATGCGGATAGACCTCGCAGAGGGACCGTTGCCCATGATTATATCGAGAACATAGTCCTCCATCGCGGGGTAAAGCACTTCCTCAACCTGACGGGAAAGGCGGTGTATCTCGTCGATGAAAAGCACGTCGTTGGGCTGGAGGTTGGTCAGCAGAGCCGCCAGATCCCCCGCCTTCTCGATCGCCGGACCGGAGGTCACGCGGATATTCACGCCCATCTCGTTCGCGATAATACACGAAAGCGTGGTCTTACCAAGTCCGGGAGGGCCGTAGAGCAGAACATGATCGAGGCATTCACCGCGCTTTTTCGCAGCCTCGATGTAGACCTTCATATTCTCCTTGACCTTATCCTGACCGATGTACTCGTCAAGTACCTTCGGGCGCAGGGAATACTCGATATCGGTATCTGACTCATTATATTCCGGCTCGACTATTCTGTTACTGCGTTCGGGATTTCCCCCGAGTTCAGACATTTCCAGCATCTGTATCTTCCTTTACTGTTTCCTCAGTTTCTTCCTTTTCGATGTATCTGTAATAATCCCGCGGCAGGTCGTTTCCCGTTGCGTTTTCAGCGTGGTTGAACATTCGCAGCGCGGTCATGCGCTTTGAAAGCTCCTCTGGATCCTTGTAGCCGCAGAGTATCGCCTTGTCGTAGGCTTCCTCGGCGTTCTTCTCATCGTCGTGCATTGCGTACCATGTGGCAAGTTCGGCGTAGACCAGCGGGTGGTTTTCCTGGATAGTCACCAGCTTCTTGAGGGTCTCGAGCGCGCGCTCGTCCTCTCCGCGAAGCGTATATATCGTCGCCAGGCTGTAGTATGAGTACCCGTAGTTAGGGTCGTACCTGAGCGCCTGTTCAAAGCAGTATTCCGCACTGCTGAGCTTACCCTCGTTGTAATAAGCATGCCCAAGCCGCGACTGCGCGTCCGGATTGTCCGGAGCTATCTCCGCAGCCTTCCGAAGCGCCCACATGAGCTGCCCTTCGTTCTCCTGCGTCTCGTACAGCTTGATGAGCCACTCCACGCAGAATAGCTGATTCTGGCGGTTATCCGAAATGCTGAGCGCCCGCATGAGGTGTTCCTCCGCTTCGGGATAGCGCCCCCGGGTCAGCATGAGGATTCCCTTGTAGGCGCAGCGCGCCCCCTCATCCTTTGCGGCGACTTTAAGTCCGTGCTTTCCGAGCGCCCTGAGAGCCGCCCGGCGTTCCGAAAAAGACTCCTTTGCAAACGAGCAGAGCGTACTTGCCGCGAGGGCAGCCGCCGTGCCTCCGCCGAGTATCAGCCCGGATATGCACATCAGCCGGAAATTTTCGTTCCCCTCTGCATACACGAAACCCAGAAACAGGAAAAACTCAGCCGCCGCAATAGCCATGAATGCCTTAGCGGTCGCTTCTGCATTCTTCAAAACGCTCACCTCCCAAACGCGATTTCGCTGACTCAGCCCAGATGCTTGAGCGCGTATTTTATAAGCTCCTCAACGCTGCTGTCAGGGTCTGCGCCGGTGAGCGCCGCCTGAGCCTGCGGCAGAGCGAATCCCAGCACGCACAGCGCAGTTATAGCCTCCGCAGCGGCGTTGCCGCCGACCGAAGCCGCAGTGACAGGCTCTGCGCCGAAATCGGAAGCGGAGATGTGCTGTTCCTTCGCGACCTTATCCTTGAGCTCCATAACGATACGCTGGGCGATCTTGTTTCCGATACCAGGAGAGCGGGTCAGGGTCTTGCTGTCGCCGGTGGTTATGCACAGCGCCAGCTTGGACGGAGTGAGGTCGGAAAGAATCGCCAGTGCCGCCTTTGGTCCCACGCCGGAAATCGACGTGAGCTGCCTGAACGCCTGAAGCTCCGCAGTATCAGCAAATCCGAACAGGTCGATGGCGTCCTCCCGGACGTTGAGCTGCGTGAATAGCCTGACTTCCCCGCTGCCGCCTATTTTTTTCAGCGTGTTCATGGTCGTGCGGCAGGCGTAGCCTACCCCGCCGCATTCAACTACCGCGAGGTTCGGCTCTGTGTGGATAAGTTCGCCGTGTAAGCTGTATATCATGTATTTTACCTCTTGTCACTCTTGTGGTATATTTTTCCCATTGCGCCGTCGTTTTCCGCAGCCTTTGCAATGAGCCTCGAAAGCTGCGACCCGCTGGAATGTCCGTGGCATATCGCGAGAGCCACCGCGTCCGCAGTGTCATCGGGCTTGGGTATCGCGTCCAGACGGAGGATATTCTTCACCATCTCCTGCACCTGGTGCTTCTCAGCCTTGCCGTAGCCTACGACCGCCTGCTTCACCTGCATTGGCGTGTATTCGTAGATCTCGATGTCCCGCTGCACAGCCGTCAGCAGGATTATCCCGCGCGCCTGCGCAACATCGATTCCGGTGGTCTTGTTGTTGGTGAAATATAGCTTCTCAATGGACATGCAGTCCGGCTTGAACATATCGAGCACGGTGCACATGTCGTCGTAGATCTCCATGAGGCGGCGGTCGAAGCTGGTTCCGGCGGCGGTGGTTATCGCGCCGTAGTTCACCACGGAGAACCGCGTTTTCTCATAGTCTAGAACTCCATACCCAACGATGGCGTAGCCCGGGTCGATACCGATAATCCTCATGTGTAGCTTTCGTTGTCGGTGATGTACTCGCGCACTCTGAGCGGTATTCCCATGCTGTCCGCGAGCTGCTGGCAGCGGTCGATCTCGTCCTTTGTGATAACGTCGACAACGGTGAACTTCACCTGGACGCCCATATTCTTCATATCCCTTGCGAAATCAAGCATAGCCTTGAACGCCGGCTCGCCGAAATGCGGCCTTGTGATCTCGTTGTAGCGCTTCGCGTCCGGGGCGTTGAGGCTGATGGAAGCCACGTCGATAAGTCCGCGGAACTGCTCAATATCGAATTTCGGGTGGATCATGCGGACAAGTCCGTTTGTGTTAAGGCGTATCTTCATATCAGAGTGCTCCCGGATATACTGCGCAGTCTTAACGAGCATGTCCGCGCGGACGGTAGGCTCGCCGTAGCCGCAGAATATCGCGTGCGTGCAGCCGGTCTTATCGAATTTCTCGTATGCATCCACGATCTCCTCGAAGGAAGGCTCGTGCTCCAGCCACAGGCTGCCGTTATCCTTCACGGAATCGGAGTTATTCCGCAGGCAGAACACGCAGTCGCAGGGACAGCCGTTAGTTATGTTAATATACATCTGACCGTCGAATTTGTAAAATATAGTCATTAAAAAACACCTCTTGAATACAAATATTCATTTTATTATACCACTATATCGGGTATTTGTCAATGAAAATCAGGTGACATTTTGCGGAACAGAAAAAAGGAGCCGTAATAATTACAGCTCCAGATCCAAAATATATCGAGCGAAAGCCGATACCACAAATCAATCTATTACCTGTCCGTCGGTGGTGATGATATCCACCTTCACCGGAATATACTTGCCGGAAGCGGCGACTGCGCGGTTAACGGCGTTTTCTATACCTCCGCAGCAGGGTACTTCCATGCGCGCTACCGTAATGCTCCGGATATCGTTGGCGCGGATTATCCCGCCCAGCTTCTCAGCATAGTCGGCGTCGTCCAGCTTGGGACAGCCGATGAGGGTAACTCTGCCATTGATGTACCTGCGGTGGAAATCTCCGTAGGCGTAGGCGGTGCAGTCGGCGGCGATAAGGAGGTCGCAGCCTTTGAAATAGGGAGCCTGCACACCCGCAAGCTTGATCTGAACCGGCCACTGGCTTAGCATGCTCGGAACCTCGCCCTCTGCCGGAGCGGTTCTCGGCTTCATCTGAGCCATTCTCATTCCGGGGCAGCCGGTAAATTTCGGAGCCTCCTGGGCGGGCTTCTTCTGGGACTCGATGTGGCGCTTTACAGCCTCCTCATCAAACTCGGGAGCCTCGCGCTGAACAAAGCTTATCGCGTTCATCGGACAGGCGGGCAGGCAGTTGCCGAGTCCGTCGCAGAAATCCTCGCGAAGCAGCTTCGCCTTGCCGCCGACTATGCCGATAGCGGCTTCCTTGCAGGCGTTGGCGCAGAGTCCGCAGCCGTTGCACTTTTCTTCATCTATATGTATTATCTGTCTTACCATGTTAAATGCTCCATTTCCTGAATAATTGCGGTTTTTAACCTGTCTATATGATACTATACCCCGCCGGAAAAGTCAATAGAAGTTTAAGCCACCGCTGGTATTTCTTGTCAAGAGCAGGACCGCGCCGTAACTTTCCAGCCCGTGTTCGTTATAATCACCAAAACATAGGCAGATAATATTTGCAAAACCACTAAAACAAACTAAAAATCAGCGAGTTTCGCCGAAATCGGTGATTTTTTTTCAATCCCGCTTGACAGGCTGTGTAATATGTGTTACAATTACTGTTGTAAATTCTGACGATATTCGCAGACATAACAAAGGAGGACACGAAAAATGGGGGAAATCCATGTTGGTGATAAGGTCGTTGTAAGACTCAAGGAGTATTTCAGCGGCGAAGGCAACATAAGACCTCTGGTACAGGGCGAGGTCAAGTTCGTAAACACCACAGCGAACTTTGCCGTTGTGGACGTAGGCAACTACCGCGTAAGCTACTGGCTCAACGAGATCAGCGAGTTCAACGAGAACGAGTACGAATTCACCAGCCGCAACCGCGTAAAGCGCACTTCCATCTCCACTTCTCCCGAGGAGACCGAGCAGCTTTGATAACCGCGAATAACAAGCACCGGACAGTCTGACTGCCCGGTGCTTTTTCATGCAAAAACCGCTGACAGCCTGACTGCCAGCGGTTAATTATCATGCCCCGAAAAGCTCCTTGGTGAGCCATACGTGCGCGGTATCAAGCGCTTCGTAAAGGCTGTTCATCTCGCCCTTTCTGATCTTTGCAAGATCCTCCGGGGTAGGAGACGTGGGAATCATCTGAACCATGACCTTGGTAGGTATCTCGGCGTCCTTGTATTTCTCGCTCTCGCGGATAGTAAGCTTGGTGACGAACCTGTCGCCCATGCTTCCGTAGTAGATCTCGTTTCCGCTTCTCACCATCGGGAATCCACGGTAGTAAATAAAGTTACTTTCAGCCATTGTAATTACCTCCATATATAAAAGTTTATTTAACACGGTCAGGAAACGCGGCAGGAAGCCGCGCTCCGTTCTGCTGGATCTCCGTTACCAGTTAAGCTCGATATCGCCGCCGTTCAGCAGGGCGTCAAGGTTGCTGAGCAGCCTGTCAGTGTAGACCTGGCGCACCTTGTAGAGCACGTCGCCGTTTACGCGCACAATGCTCTTACGGTCGTCAGACTTGTAGAACTCCAGCACGTCGCTGCTTCTGCCGTAGGTGTCGTAATACTCGCTGCGGTAGTCGAACTGCACCTTGATGTAAGGCTCGTAGTCCGCTTCATCGAAGAACAGCTCCTCGCCCATCGAGGTTATAAGGTGCTGATAGAAGCTCTTGAACCTGGTATCGTCCAGCGGCTCCCCGTTGTAACGGAAAGTATGGTTGTCAGCGTCGCCTTCAATGGTGAATGCGTATTCACCGTCCGGAGTTGACACGGTCAGCTTGTCTACCGTATAGATGTACGGCGAGATAGGTCTGCGGGACATGATATCCTGAACGCTGAAGGTGTACCACGGCGCATTCGAGGTGCTGATAGCATAAATAAGTCTGTCGCCCTCGAACATAGCGTAGTATCCGGTCACGGAAGAAAGGCTTCCCTCGTCGGAATCGTTGCTGGACTCCCTTATCTCGCTGCCGAGAAGCAGTACGCGCGCCTTGCCGCCGTACTTGAAGCTGACGCGGCAGTAGGGGTCGTCAAGACCTGTCGCTGCAAGCTCCTCGTCGGTGGGGTCGATATACTGGCAGGAAGCCGCGCTGAGCGCGTACAGCCCGTAGCAGATCGTCTGACCGCTGGTAGTGTCAAGCTCCGCGGTTATCGGGGAGGTTATGCGGTGGGAGTTGAACGTGGTCACAACGGAATCCTCGTCCTCCGCCTCCGCCGCAACATCGAACATATATTCGATCTCAACCGGCTCGCTGAGGTCCTTGCGCTCGATGGTAAGGTACTCAAGCTCCTGCGGGTTGTTTGAATCGTAAGCGTCGGTAAGAACCAGGCTCACGAAATCCTTGATATCATAGAACGCACTGCCGGTGCTGTAGTAGCTTACCTGCATAACGTCGCTGCTGCCCTTAACGCAGCAGTATACATAGTTGGAAGCCGCCGGGTTCCGGATACCGAAGCAGATCTCGTTAGAGGTCCCGTCGTCGAACGTTACCTTAACGGTGGAAAGCGGCTCTGCAAGCCCGTACTTCTCAAGATCGGAAGCGCCCTCCTCTACCATCGAGGAAGCGGAAAGCCCCGCCATGCTGCGCACGAACGCGCCTATAGTGGAATCGTTGCGGCTTATACCGTCAAGCTCCGGGCTTGTCCAGTAGTACTGCGTGGCGGTGCTGACGTTTCCGTCGTCGTCCGTGGAAGAAACCTCCCTGGAAGCGCGGTCGAACGAGAAGCTGCCGGTCTGGTTGGAGACCTCCAGCTTCAGCACGTTTTCCTGCTCGCAGCTGTTTATAACGACCTTTTCGTCGGCTCCGGAAGAAGCTGAGCTGCCGTCGTCAGCGGCCGCCGAGGACTCGGAAGTCCCTGCCTCCCCGGAAACAGCGGAGCTGTCCCCGGAACTGCCGCTGTCCTTCGGGCTGGTCATGACCAGCACCAGAAGCACCGCGCCCAGCACGAGGAGTACAGCCGCCGCAATGATAACGGTCTTTGTGGTTTTAGAAAGCTTCGCCATTTATCTGTGCCTCCTGCGCACCCAGATAACTACACCGGCAACGATAACGACTACCGGCACGATGATACACAGAACTACAGCAAGGATATTCGCGTTGCCCTGGTTTACCTCAAAGCCGACGCTGCTGAACGACTTTGCCGTGATAGTGATACCCTCGGTCTTGCCGGAGATATAGTTGAACATGTTTATCATGAAGTCCTGGTTGTTGGAGTTCGCATAGCTCATGAACATGCTGTTGCATATCATGTCGGAACCGAACGCCACAACCCTGGTGACTTCCTGAGTATTGCTGTGAACCTTGTACGCTGCAACAGCGTCATTGAAGGAGCCGGATTCTGCGCCTGACTTGTCGAATTCATCGTCGGAAAGGGTGCTTATCGGGCGGAGGTAAGCTCCGTCGTAGCTCTTTATCAGAACCTTCTGCTCAACGCTGCCCTTTGTTCCGCCCTCCCAGAGCTGCTGAACCGGACGTATATACGCGTCGTATGTGATGAGGCTGCTGCCGTAAGCGCTGCCGGCGTAGTCGGTATCCTGGATCTGCTGGAGATGTACATACTCCATGTTGCCGTAGGAATACTCGGTGTTGCTCTGGAGCACAAGACTGTCGCCGATGGATATACCCCACTCCGCGAGGAAGGACGCGAGGTTCTTCATGGAGGAATCCTCGGGGTTCTCCGGCGCGTAGTCAGGCTGGCTGTAGGAAGCGAAGTAGATGAGGTTCTTGCCGAACGCGCCGCCGTTGTCAAGGAATGCGGACAGCTTTGTAAGGCTGTCGTTGTCGTAGTCCATAGAGGGCGCGTACATCACGATGTAGTCGATATCGCCGTCGATCTCAGCCACCTGCTGGAGGTTGATGGTCTCGATATCGTAGCCGTTCTTGCTGAGCAGGGACGACAGCGAGCTGCTGTCAGCCTCGCCGAAGCCCTCGGTGAACGCAACGCGCACCGGATCGGTGTTGGTGACGTACATTATCGCGGAAATAGCCGCCTGCTCCACGTTGCTGCCCTCGATTATCTGAGAAGCGTAGGAGCTGTTGACGTACTGGTTTACGTACTGTTCGATGTAGGTCTCGGGATAGCCGTACTGCGACAGGTTATCTCGGAACGTCGGGCAGGAGAAGTACTCGCCGGGAGTGATTATGCGGTGGCGGTTGGTGTCCTTGGACTCCACCACTATATAATTCTCGGAAAGCGTCTCGCCGTTGAATCTGGAGGTGAAATCCGGATTCTGGTCTATTTTGAGGTACTGGAGCTTGAAATGTTCGTTCTCCATAGCCATCTTGTTGAGAAGCTCGTTGACGCTCTTATAGAAGGAGCTGCCGCCCTCGAAGCTGGATTCGGTGTTCATGACGGAGACGGTAACGTCCTTGTCAAGCCCGGCGAGGTAGTTCGTGGTGGCCTCGTCCAGGGTGTAGATACCAGTGTCGGTGAGGTCGGCGGTGGTGTCGATACGGTCGGAGATTATGCTGACGATAACGTTCAGCATTACGACTGCGGCGATGAAAAGCACCGTCAGCACGACTGCCATCGTACCGTGCTTGAGGTTGCGCTTATTGAAGGTGTGCTTGCGCGCGGCAGGATTTCCGTTCTGTATCTCAGCCTGCTTCTTAGCGGGCTTTGCAGTTTCCTCCGGCTTGGTTTCCTCTGCGGGGGAAACGTTTTCAGCGGCAGGCGCAGTCTGCTCCTGCTCGATGTTTTCGTTATTTGATTCGTTCATGTCTGCTCCCCCTTTCTCAGCTCCAGCGGCGGCGTTCGATAACGCGCATCGTCAGGAAGTTGAAAACTACTATCAGGCTCAGGAAGAACAGGATATTCTTCAGGCTGAAAATGCCGGCGGTGAACTCCTGATACTTATAGAGCACCGCAAGCGCGTTGATGATGTCCTTGAGGAACGTCACCGAAACGAAGTTTGAAATGACATCGAACAGGCACAGCAGGATATTTACGCCGATGCTGCCGATAGCCGCGATCATCTGGTTCTCGGTAAGGCTGGAAATGAAGATGCCCACGGAGATAAACACCGCGCCCATCAGCACGATGCCTGCGAAGTTCCCGAAGAACCCTGCCCAGCCGAACTCAGTACCCGTACCGGAACCATTGACAGCCGCAGCCAGACCCAGTGCGTAGACAAACATAACTGCCGCGCCGATAAGGAAGATGAAGAACGCCGCGAGGAACTTCCCCGCAACCAGACCGAACAGGCTCACCGGGGATGTCAGCGTGAGCTGATCCGTTTTCTGGCGCTTGTCGTCCGCCATGGTCCTCATGGTGAGTATCGGAATGAGAATCATCATTATAAAGAACATCCACAGAAAAACGTACTGCATGTCTGCGGAACCGCTGGAAAGGCAGGTTATCCACAGGAACAGCCCGGAAAATCCGTAGAACACCGCAAGGTAAACATAGCCAAGCGGCGAAGTGAAATAGGAAGCGAACTCGCGCTTCAGAATAGCCGTCATCTTGCCGCACCTCCGTTGTCGATATTGCCATAGAAATCACCGGTGGTGAGCTTGAGGAAGATCTCCTCAAGGGTAAGCTCGCTGCTTCTCATGAGCAGTATCGGGTAGTTTCTCGCCGCCATGCGCTTGAATACCTCGCGGCGAATGTCGCAGCCCTCCTGGGCGTTGAGTTCATACTCGCCGATGGTCTTATCTATAGTGCGGTTGAGGTGTACCTCCACCATCTGGGGGATCTGCTCAAGCAGCGACTTTACTTCCTTCGTCGGACCCTCTATCTGCACGGTCAGCTTGTGGTCGGCTGAGAGGTTGTGCGAAAGGTTCTCGGCGGTGTCGTTTGCAACGAGCTTTCCCTTGTCGATAACGACGATCTTGTCGCAGACCGCCTGCACCTCGGACAGGATATGCGAGGAAAGAATTACGGTGTGGTTCTTTCCGAGCTTCTTGATGAGCGTGCGTATCTCGATTATCTGCTTCGGGTCAAGACCTACGGTCGGCTCGTCGAGTATCAGCACCTTGGGATTCCCGACCAGCGCCTGAGCCAGACCCACACGCTGCTTGTAGCCCTTGGAAAGGTTGCGGATAACGCGCTTCTGCACGTCGGTGATCTTCACGAGGCGGCATATCTCATCGAGATGTGAGCGCTTCGGAAGCCTGCACTTTTTCAGGTCGTACACGAAATTAAGGTACTCCATGACGGTCATGTCAAGGTACAGCGGAGGAAGCTCCGGCAGATAGCCGATGTCCTTCTTTGCACGCACTGGATCCTCCAGGATATCGACGCCGTTGATGAGCGCCTGTCCGCCCGAGGATGAGAGGTAGCCGGTCAGCATGTTCATCGTGGTGGACTTTCCCGCGCCGTTAGGCCCCAGGAAGCCGAGTATCTCGCTTTCACCGGCGGTGAAGCTGATACCGTCCACGGCTAATTTGCTGCCGTAGCTTTTGCTTAGATTTTTTACTTCGATCATATTATGTCCTTTTCCGCATGTTGTTCATACGGCTGATTAGTTAGGGTATATATCCATAGCATACCTGACATATACCCGGTCATATATCAGCTTAACACACTAAAGTGATGAAAGTGTGAATCAGGCATGAATATACAGTTAAAATTGACGCGCCCGCGGCGTTTGTCAGCCGATCTCGGCTGTGAGCTTCCCGACAGCCTTGTGCATGCGGTCGAGGGTATCCTGCTTGCCGAGTATCTTCGCAAGCTCCACGCCGCCGCCGGGGGTGACAGCCTTGCCGCTCAGCGCAACGCGCAGCGGATAGAGGTACAGACCGTTCTTCACGCCGTCTGCCTCGATCTGCTTGAAGAGCGCGTCGTGGATATTTTCGGTGGTGAAATCCTGAATACCCTCGATAACGGGAATGAGCTTCTTAAGAGCCTCAAGGGAGGTCTGCGGAGTGGTTTTCATCTTCTTGCTGACGTACATGTCGATGGAATATTCCGGCATCTGGTCGATGAAGTCAACGCGCTCGGGGATATCGTTGAAAACCTCGGTTCTGGGCTGAAGTCCTGCGCAGAGGAGCGGCATGTCGATATCGGTGCGCCTGCAGGTCTGGCGGATCCACGGCTCTGCGTACTCGATGAACTTCTCAAGCGGCAGGTTGCGGATATAAACAGCGTTTATCGCAGTGAGCTTCAGCGGGTCGAATATCGCCGGGGACTTGGAGATACCGGAAAGGTCGAACGCCTCGATCATCTCGTCCAGTGTGAAGATCTCCTGCTCGCCCTTCGGAGCCCAGCCCAACAGCAGAATATAGTTCAGTATAGCTTCGGTGAGGTAGCCCTTTGCGCGGAAATCCTCAAAGGAAGCGTCGCCGTCGCGCTTGGACAGCTTGTGAGTAGCGTCGCGCATGATATGCTCAACGTGAATATAAACCGGAGGCTCCCAGCCGAACGCGGAGTAGAGCAGATTGTACTTCGGAGCGGAGGAAAGGTACTCGTTGCCTCTTACGACGTGGGTAATGCCCATAGTGTGGTCGTCGACCACGTTTGCGAAGTTGTAGGTCGGCATTCCGTCGGACTTGAGCAGCACCTGGTCGTCCAGGTCGGTATTCTCGACCGTGATATCGCCGTATATCTCATCGTGGAACGTGGTGGTACCCTCGTTCGGGATCTTCTGGCGGATAACGCAGGATTCGCCCGCGTCGTGGCGCTTCTTAGCCTCTGCGGGGTCGAGGTCGCGGCAGGGGCAGCGGTTAGCGGAGGCAAGACCGTTCGCGGTATCCTCGCTGCTGTCCTCGCTCTTGGTGCAGAAGCAGTAGTAAGCATGGCCGCTCTCGACCAGCTTCTCCGCGTATTCCTTGAACATACCCATGCGCTGGCTCTGAATATACGGGCCGCAGGGGCCGCCGATATCCGGACCCTCGTCCCAGTTCAGACCGCATGTCTTGAGGGTTCTGTATATAACATCAGTTGCGCCCTCAACGTAGCGTCCCTGATCCGTGTCCTCAATACGGAGAATGAACTTTCCGTGGTTCTTTCTCGCGATGAGGTAAGTATACAGCGCGGTGCGCAGATTGCCTATATGCATGTACCCAGTAGGGCTGGGCGCAAATCTTGTCCTGACTTCCATTTCTGTATTCCTTTCCTGCCGGTCTCCCGGCGTTTTGTGGCAGCTTCTTAAAACCGGATTCACAGTTTCAGAGGCGCATTATTTAAGCGCTTCTTCCTTGTCGCGCGCTATCTGTGCTTTCAGCTCGTCAAGTCCGGCGAACTTGGCCTCCGGGCGTATAAAGCGCACCAGTGCGACCGCTATGTCCTGACCGTAAAGGTCGCCGTCAAAGCCGATGATGTAGGTCTCCATCACTGCGCCGGAGCCGTCCCGCCTGTGCTGGACGGTGGGCTTCACGCCGATGTTCGTGACCCCGTGGTACTGCTTCCCCGCCACCTCTACGTAGCTCTTGTAAACTCCGTAGCGCGGGATAATGTTCGTGTCCGGAATAACCTGGTTTATCGTCGGGAAATCAATAGTCCGTCCGATCTCGTTTCCCCGGATAACCGGCAGCCTGTACCACAGCTCATAGCCCAGCAGCCGGTTAGCTTCTTCTATTTCTCCCCGGCGTATATGCTCGCGGATACGCGTGGAGCTTATCATCTTGCCGTCAAGGCAGACGTCCTTCACCACCTCGACGCGCATTCCATACTTCGCGCCGATCTCCCCGAGCCTCTCCGGAGTGCCGCTGCCGCCCTTTCCGAACCGGAAATTGCTTCCGCAGCAGGCGAAGCCCGCGTTCAGCCGGTCGATAAGTATTTTCTTCACGAAGTCCTCGTCGGACAGCGCGCAGACCTCCGCAAAATCCGGCGCGTAGATGTACTTCACGCCGATCTCCTGCATAAGTTCGCACTTATTCTCGAACGAGATTATATCCTCCGGCCCGCGGAACTTCGGCAGCGTGGTGTCGCAGTTGAACGTGAACACCGCCGGTTTGAGCCCCTCCTGAGCCAGCGCCGTGCGTATAACGCCGACGTGTCCCAGGTGAAGCCCGTCAAAGTAACCCAGCGCGACGGCGGTCTTTTCCTCCGGGCGCAGGCTGCTGTTAGTTATGTCTATCAAATTAAATCCACCATTCATACCGGATACCCGGTATTTTTATTCCGAGCGGAACTGCTTGATCGAAACCAGTTCCCCTTCAGCATTGATCTTTCCTACTCCGAGGAACTCCCCGCCGGCGGTAACTCTAGCCAGCTCGTCCACGGGGGCGCGCTTCAGCAGCCTTTCAGCGTCCAGACGTACGCCGTTGAGGTACATTCTTGTCTGCACCTCGTCCAGGGGTATCTCAGGAAGCGGCGCGAACAGCTCCGAAACCGGAAGCAGCCACTTTTCGAGCCTCTCCGGGGAAGCATTCCGCACCTCGTCCAGCTCGTGGCACTGTTCCAGAGTGAAGCCGCAGCTTTTCGTCCTGCACAGGCTTGTCATGACCGCGCCGGTGCAGACGCTCTCGCCGATGTCGTTTATCAGCGTGCGGATATAGGTGCCGCCGGAGCAGTCCACGTCGAGCACTCCGTCTGTCCCGTCAAAGCTGACCAGCTCCAGGCGGGATATCGTCGCGGGACGCGGTTTGCGCTCCACTTCGATACCGCGGCGTGCCAGGTCGCAGAGCTTCTGCCCGTTGACCTTCAGCGCGGAGTACATCGGAGGCACCTGCATGATGTCGCCCCGGAAATCGTCCAGGGCGAACCTCATCTCGTCCTCGGAAATGCCGTTCTCACAGCGCGAGCGGAGCTTCCCCCAGATGTCCTGGGTATCCGAAACGAATCCCAGCCGGAACCCGGCCCGGTAGCTCTTGCTGTCGTCCGGAACCAGGTCGACCGCCTTCGTAGCGCCGCCTACGAACACCGGGAGCACCCCGGTAGCCATCGGGTCGAGGGTCCCCCCATGCCCGATTTTCTTAGTCCCGAAAGCCCTTCTCATGGAAGCCACCACGTCGAACGAGGTAAACTCCTGGGGCTTGTTTATGCAGATTATTCCGGTCATATCTGGTTACCGAGCGCCTTCGCGCATGCCCATACTATTTTCTTCTCCGCGTCCTCAAGTGTGGTTTCGAACGCGCAGCCTGCGGCTCTTGCATGGCCTCCGCCGCCGAACTGCTGAGCGATAGCGGAAACGTCCGCGTTCTCGCTCGAGCGCAGGGAAACCTTGTAGAATCCCGGAGTTTTCTCCTTGATGCAGATACCGATATCCACGCCCTCTATCTGGCGCGGTATCGCGGAAAGCGCGCCGACGTCCTCGCTGTCTATGCCCTCGATGGAGTCGATGAGCGACTGCGTAACATCTATCACGGCTATCCTGCCGCCCACGTAGTAGCGTATTCTGCTGAGCGCGAGCTGCTCGAGCTTCAGTCTGCCCTGGCTCTTCATGTCGAACATCGCATAGTTTATCGGCACGATGTCGGCGCCGAGCTTTATCAGCTCCGCGGCGTAGACATGGGTCTGCGGCGAGGTGTTGCTGTACTTGAAGCAGCCGCTGTCCGTCGCGATTCCCGTGTAAAGGCTGTCCGCGATAGAGCTTGTTATCCTCACTTCCTTCATGGAGCTGAGCAGCTCGAACATCAGCTCGGCAGCCGCCGCGTACTCCGGAGCAAGCAGCAGCCGCTCAGCGTACTCGGTATTGCTGACGTGGTGATCTATGCAGAGCTGGGTTTTCTCGCCGACCTCGCGCATGCCGTAAAGCAGCTTTGTATCTGCAACGTCTACGGCGACGATGGTCTCAGGCTCGAACTCCTGCTCCTTCAGTTCGCGGAACATATACCCGAACTTCTTCGGTAACGGGTCGGGGCACGCGGTCCTGGCTAGCTTGCCTATCTGCTGGAGCGCGCCGCAGAGCGCAGTTCCGCAGCCGACCGTATCTCCGTCGGGGCTGCCGTGCATAAGGATAAGGAAGCGGTCGTGCTCACGAAGGAAATTCGCCGCTTCGTTAAGGTCAATTCTCCTCATCAGGCTCCTCCGCTTCTTCGTTCGCCGTATCCTCTACAGGCTTGGGAAGTCCTGCGATTATCTTTTCAATGTGCTCGCTGTATTCAAGGGAATTATCCGGCAGGAATATGAACTCCGGCATTTTTCTCATGCGGATCCTTGCCGCGATCTCTCTCTTGAAGTAGCCGGAAGCGGCGGTCATGCCCTCCACGGCCTTTGCGGTCCTCCCCTCGCCGCCGAGGCACGCGATGTGTACCTTGCAGTAGGAAAGGTCGCTGGTAAGCTCACAGTGAGTTACCGTTACAAAATTCTTTGATACTCTCGGGTCCTTCACGCCGCTCACAGCCGCGGAAAGCTCCCTCTTTATATCCTCGGAAAGTCTTTTTAAGTTGAAATTAGCCATAAAACCTCCCTGTGTGCGGCTCACGCCGCGTCAGAAAACACCGCCGGGGCGCGGAACGCTCCGCACCCGCAGCCGGCGTTATCAGTCTCTGTATTCTTCCATTGTATACGCCTCGAAGATATCTCCGACCTTGATATCGGTGAACTTCTCAAGGCTGATACCGCACTCGTAGCCCGCAGCGACTTCCTTGACGGAATCCTTGAAGCGCTGGAGACCTGCGATCTTGTCGTCGCCGACGATGATACCGTCGCGCACGATACGAACCTGACCGTTTCTGGTGACCTTGCCGTCGAGGACGTAGGAACCAGCAACGATACCAACGTTGGTGATTTTGTAGACCTGGCGTACCTCAACTCTGCCGAGGTCGACCTCTCTGAACTTCGGAGCAAGCATGCCCTTCATTGCGGCGGTGATATCCTCGATAGCGTCGTAAATTACGCGGTAAAGGCGGATCTCAATGCCGTCGCGCTTTGCGTTGTCCTGAGCGGACGGGTGAGGTCTTACGTTGAAGCCAACGATGATAGCTCCGGAAGCCGCAGCGAGCATAACGTCGCTCTCGCTTACCGCGCCGACCGCGCCGTGGATAACGCGTACGCGCACTTCCTCGTTGGAGAGCTTCTCAAGGGACTGCTTGACAGCCTCGACGGAGCCCTGTACGTCTGCCTTGACGATGATCGGAAGCTCCTTGACGGTGCCTTCCTCGATGGAGGAGAACAGGTTGTCAAGAGTTACCTGGTGGTAAGCCTTGAACTGCTCTTCCTTAGCTTCCTGGCGGCGCTTCTCAACGAGTTCCCTTGCGAGCTTCTCGTCCTCTACAGCGGCGAATGTATCGCCTGCGGAGGGAACGTCCGCGAGACCCATGATCTCAACAGGAACGGACGGGCCAGCTTCCTTGACGGTTCTGCCCTTGTCGTCGCGCATTACGCGCACTCTGCCGACGGACATACCCGCGATGAGCACGTCGCCTGCGTGGAGAGTACCGTTCTGAACCAGCACGGTAGCGATAGGACCTCTGCCCTTATCCAGACGTGCCTCGATGACAGCACCAGTAGCGAGTCTGTCGGGGTTAGCCTTGAGCTCGAGTACGTCTGCGGTAAGGCATACCATCTCAAGCAGTGTGTTGATGCCCTCGCCGGTCTTAGCGGAAACAGGAACGCAGATAACGTCGCCGCCCCACTCCTCGCAAACGAGGTCATACTTGGTCAGCTCTTCCTTTATCTTGTCGGGGTTTGCGCCTTCCTTATCCATCTTGTTGATGGCAACGATGATAGAAACTCCGGCTGCCTTCGCGTGGTTGATAGCCTCAACGGTCTGCGGCATGATACCGTCGTCCGCAGCAACTACCAGGATAGCGATATCGGTAACGCTCGCGCCGCGCGCTCTCATTGAGGTAAACGCCTCGTGACCCGGGGTATCCAGGAATGTGATGTCGCGGTCGTTGATATGCACTCTGTACGCGCCGATGTGCTGTGTGATACCGCCAGCCTCGGTGGTGGTAACGCTTGCGTGTCTGATATAGTCGAGCAGCGAGGTCTTGCCGTGGTCAACGTGACCCATTACAACAACGACCGGATCACGCGGCTGAAGGCTCTCGGGATCGTCGGGAGTATCCTCGAACAGACGCTCCTCGATGGTAACGACAACTTCCTTCTCGACCTTTGCGCCGAGTTCCTCGGCAACGAGGGAAGCGGTATCGAAGTCGATTGTCTCGTTGAGGTTAGCCATAACGCCGAGGTTGAACAGCTTCTTGATGACCTCAGTAGCTGTCACTTTCAGGCGGGAAGCCAGCTCGGAAACAACGATCTCGTCCGGGATCTGCACCTTGAGCTGCTGCTTTCTTGCGCGCTCAAGCTCCAGACGCTTGAGCTTCTGAGCCTCGGTCTCGCGCTTGCTGCTGTAGGGCTTGCCCTTCTGCTGAGACTTCTGCTGTATCTTCTGCTTGCGCTGGAAGCTCTCGTTGCTCATGCGGGAAGCGGGAGCGATTGTCTCGTAGCGCTCGTTGTACTTGTCAAGCTCAACATAGCTGCCGCGGGTGTCGACCATCTTTGTGACCTGCTCGCCGCGCTGAACAGCCTCGCCCTTCTGCTTCTGCATGGGCGGAGTGTTCACCTTGATCTTGGAGGAGTCGATAGCGGGCTTCTTGATGTTCTGCTTTGCAGAATCAGCCAGCGGGTTAACTGCTTCCTTGCGGACCTCGCCGCGGTTGTCGCGGTTGAAGCCGCCGTTTCTGTTATTGTTGAACGCGGGGCGGTCGCCGCTGCGGTTGTTATTGAACGCCGGACGGTCGCCGTTTCTATTGCCGTTGAATGCAGGGCGGTCTCCGTTTCTGTTATTGTTGAATGCAGGACGGTCGCCGTTGTTATTGTCACGGTTAAATCCGGGACGGTCGCCGCGGTTGTTGTTGAACTGCGGTCTGTCGCCGTTATTTCCGTCGCGGTTAAATCCGGGGCGGTCGCCGCTGCGGTTATTGTTGAACGGTCTGTCGCCGCGGTTGTTGTTATTGAACTGCTGGCGGTCGCCGTTGGCTCTGGGAGCGGGTCTGTCCTGACGCTCCTGCTGAGCAGGCTTCTGCTCGGGCTTGGACTCCGCCTTTGCTTCCGGCTTCGGCTCGGGCTTTTCTTCCGGCTTGGTTTCGGGCTTTGCTTCTGCCTTGACCTCCGGATTTGCCTCAGACTTGGGCTCTGCCTTGACTTCAGGCTTAGGCTCCGGCTTCGCTTCGGTCTTTGCTTCCGCCTTGGGAGCGGTCTTTGCTTCCGGCTTGGTCTCGGACTTTACTTCGGGCTTTGCCTCTGTCTTTGCTTCAGCCTTAGGCTCCTCTGCGGGAGCTTCTTCCTTCTTTGCGGCAGGCTTCTTTCTTGCAGCAGGCTTCTTCTCCTCTGCCTTGGGCTTCTCGGTTTTCTTGTCAGCGGTAGCCTTGAAATATTCGTCAAAGTCCTTGACTTCGCCCTTCTTCGAGAACACCTCGAGAACGTAGCTAACCTCCTGATCCGTAAGGGAGGTCTGCGCCTTCTTAGTTCCCTCGAACGCACCCTCGAGCAGCTCAATGACTGCGCTGCGGTCTGCGCCGATATCAGCCGCTATATCCTGTACACGATACTTTTTGTTATTTGGCAATGTAACTTTCCTCCATACTATTCACTTATATGTCTTGTGATAGAGCCGTAAAGACCCGCGTCGAGCACCAGAAAGATACCCGTGCGCTTTCCGACAGCTTCCTTCGCGTCGTCCATCGTGAAATCTCCGTGGACGACCGGTGTGCCGCGCTTCTCTGCATGAAAGCAGATCTCCTTTTCTGTTTTCGGCGACACGTCCGAAGCCAGAATAATGCCCGCTGCCTTTGACTTAGGCGCATTCATTTCCTGCACAGCCGCGTCAAAGCCCATAACGAGCTTTCCGGCACGGCGGCAAAGGCAGATCGTCGAAAGTTCCTTATTTATCCGAGGTCAGCTCCTTTTCGAGAATTTCATATATATCATCGGGAATAGCGCATTTCAGACCGCGTTCCAGCTTTCTGCCCTTCCTAGCCAGTTCAAGACATTCCCTGCTCCGGCAGAGGTACGCGCCGCGTCCCGGTTTCTTTCCGGTGAGGTCTACGGAGAGCTCGCCCTCCTTGCTGCGGACTATCCTCACCGCGCCTTTTTTTCCTATCATTTCACCGCAGCCTATGCACTTACGCATCGGAACGTGCTTTTCCTGCATAGCGGCTCCTTATTCCTCAGCGGAGGACTCGGCGGGAGCCGCTTCCTCTGCGGGCGCTTCTGCGGGCTCCTCGGGAACGTACTCGGTCACGATGAGATCCTCAGGAGTTACCTTGCTCTCAGCCTTGATGTCGATCTTACAGTTTGTGAGCTTAGCGGCGAGCAGCGCGTTCTGACCCTTGTTGCCGATCGCGAGGGAGAGCTGATTATCAGGAACGATAGCCTTGCACTCCTTCTTCTTGGGGTCGGGGTTGGTAATTACCACGCGGAGTACCTCAGCGGGCTTGAGCGCCTGCTTGATGAACTCCTCGAGATCCTCGCTCCACAGAACAACGTCGACCTTCTCGCCCTTGAGTTCCTTGGTAACGGCGTTGATACGGGACTTCTGAGTACCTATGCACGCGCCCACTGCGTCAACGTTGGGGTCGTTGCTGATGACCGCGATCTTGGAGCGCGAACCAGCCGCACGGCTGACAGCCTTGATCTCAACAGTTCCGTCGTAGATCTCGGGGCACTCAAGCTCGAACAGACGCTTGATGAGACCTCTGTCGGTTCTGGTGATGCGGAGGCTCTGCTTCTTCGCGCCTTCCTTATATTCTTTGGAAACGCCGGTGATATATACCTTGATGATATCGCCGACATGAAGCACCTCGCCGGGGATCTGGTCTGCTCTCATCAGCAGTACTTCGTTGTGGTTGATCTCAATAGTTGCATGGCCTGTCTTGGGTTCGATCTTTGTAACGAGCGCGGATACAGCCTCGTTCTCATACTCGCCCCACATCTCGCTGAGCTGCTGACGCTCGATGTCGCGGAATCCCTGCTTGATGAGATCCTTCGCGTTCTTGGCTGCGATGCGCTTGAACTCGTGCGGGTCTATCGGAACGCGGATCTTGTCGCCTACCTGCGCCGCCGGGTTGAGCTTGCGCGCTTCTTCGAGAACTATCTCGATCTCCGGCTCATACAGGGTGTCGACCACCTCGATGACTTCCTTAAGTACGCTCACGTTGAAGATCTTCCTGTCGAAATCTATGTTGACGAACACGCACTCGCTGTCCTTGTCCTCAACATGCATGCTGGTCTTGAGGCTCTTTTCGATAGCGCTCTTGATCTTCTCAGCGAACACGTCCTTGTCGATACCCTTTTCAGCAGCGTAAGCGGCAAGCGCGTCAAAAAATTCAGTGATGTCGTTCTGGGGCTGCTGTACTTTCTTCTTAGCCATTTTCCGTTAATTCCTCCATTAAAATATTAAGCTGCGGTCAGTCGCCGTCTTCTATCAGTTCGTGATCGTCAAAATCGTCGTAGTTCATTGCCGAGATATCGGCGGCGGGAAGCGAGATTTCCCCGAAATCGCCGGTCAGCGTGATCTTTTCGCCGTCGTATCCCGAAAGAACGCACTTGAAGTCCTTGGACGGCGCGCCATCGCACAGCTTGTAGGTCTTGACCCTCACCTTTTTTCCTATCGACTGCTCAAGCTGGGCAAGTCTTCTCACGGAACGCTCAAGCCCCGCAGAGCCTATCTCCAGATAGTCGATCTTGTCGATGAAATACTGCTCGTCGATGATGGAGTTTATCTCCCCGTCGATGGATTCGCAGTCATCGATGGAAACGCCGTGCGGCTTGTCGATGAAGATACGCAGATACCATTTTGCGCCCTCCTTCGCGAACCAGACATCCCACAGTGAGAAACCGTGGCCTTCGACTATCGGTCTTACCGCGGCCTCAGCCGCAGCCTCGATAGTGCTGAACCCCTTTGCAAGTGCCATTAAGCCAGCTCCTTTCAGAATATGCAGCAGGACAGGCAAAAACCGCCTGACCCCGATTAAAACTTAAAGACTGGAGCGAAACCCCAGTCTTTAGTCTAATCTATCTTGTATTATTATACCACGTTTATTTCAGAAAATCAATAGGTTTTTTGAAAAAACAGCGTATTTTTCAGGTAAAATCAATGTTTTAAGGCTCAGACGTGTTGACAAATCCCCAAAATCGTGCTATAATCAAACCAATGAATACGAAAAGCTGTGACAAGAAACAGTAGGCACATCGGATTTTCAGAGAGACGGCGGCAGGTGCGAGCCGTTATTGAAGATATGCCGAACCCGTCTTAGAGCTGCGCCCGGAACCCGCAGGAATGCGGAAGTAAGCGGCGCCGGTGCTCACCGTTACATGAGAAAGCGTTGCAGACGCTGAGCGCGGGGTCTCCCCGAATCCAGGTGGTAACACGGACTTTGTACAGTTCGCCCTGAGCCTTTTTAGGTTCAGGGCTTTTTGTATTCTTTGAGAAATTTCGAAACAAGACGAAAGGAAGAAAACACATGAAACTTGAAAAGTTAGTAGGCGACCGCTTCAAGCAGCGCCCCTCCGACTGCAATATCGACAGCCACGCGCTGATGATACGCGGCGGCTACATGAAGTACGTTGCAAACGGCATTTTCTCCAGCTACATGCCCTTAAAGCGCATAACCCGCAAGATAGAGCAGATAATCCGCGAGGAGATGGACGCTATCGACGGTCAGGAGGTATCCTTCCCTGTTGTAATGCCCGCGACCCTCTGGCAGGAATCCGGCAGATACGAGAGCATCGGCAGCGAGCTTCTCCGCTTCACCGACCGAAACAAGGCGCAGATGGTCCTCGGCATGACACACGAGGAAGCCGCTGTGCAGCTCGTCCGCGAGTATGCGAACAGCTACTCCAAATATCCGTTCATGATCTACCAGATACAGACCAAGTTCCGCGACGAGGCGCGTCCCCGCGGCGGACTTATCCGCGTGCGCGAGTTCACTATGAAGGACGCGTATTCATTCCACACCTCCCAGGAGGATCTCGAGGAATACTACATGCGCTGCCACAAGGCTTACGAGCGTATCTACGCCCGCGCCGGCATTCCCGAGGTAATTTCCGTAAAGTCCGACTCCGGCATGATGGGCGGCAGCATTTCCCACGAGTTCATGCTGCTCACGCCTATCGGCGAGGACTCCATCGCGATATGCAAGGACTGCGGATTCCGCGCCAACATGGAAGCGGCTGAGTCCATAATCGAGAACACCCGCGACGCCGAGAGCCAGCCCCTCGCCGAGGTACACACCCCGAATATCCACACCATCGAGGATATCTGCGAGTTCCTGCACACCCCGCAGGACAAGAGCTGCAAGGCGGTAGTATACCAGCGCAACCACGACGACAGCTACGTTGTAGTGTTTATCCGCGGTGACCTCGATATCAACGAAACTAAGCTCACAAACTTCCTCGGCTGCGATATCCACCCGGCTGTTATCACTCCGGAGTGCGGACTCAACGCGGGCTACATCGGGCCGGTAGGTCTCCCCGAGGGCATGACCGTGCTGTTTGACAAGTCCCTCCAGAACACGAACAACCTCTCCTGCGGCGCAAACAAGGAGGAGTACCACTACACAGGTCTCGACATCGACCGCGACTGCAAGAACGTTGAATACCACGACTTCGCGAAGATCATCGAGGGCGGTATCTGCCCGAGCTGCGGCAAGAAGCACATCACCATTTCCCGCGGCATCGAGGTCGGCAACATATTCCAGCTCGGAACCAAGTACACCAAGAGCATGGGCATGACCTACCTTGACAAGGACGGCAGCACTCAGACTCCTATCATGGGCTGCTACGGCATCGGCGTAGGCAGACTTGCCGCTTCCGTATGCGAGGCTCACCATGATGATTACGGCCCCATCTGGCCGATGGCTATTGCTCCGTGGCAGGTGCACATCTGCGCAGTACGCGCCGACGACGCCGAGGTCAAGGAGAAGGCAGACGCACTCTACGAGGAGCTCCAGAAGCGCGGCGTAGAGGTGATCTACGACGACCGTGCAGTAAGCGCAGGCGTAATGTTCTCCGATGCCGACCTGCTGGGAATCCCGCTCCGCGTTATCGTAAGCCCGAGAAACCTCAAGGACGGCGTAATCGAGATCTCCGCAAGAGACAAGAGCTTCAGCGAGAAGCTGAACCCCGCCGACGTCGCAGACCGCATTCAGGAGAAAATAGCTGAACTCATGCAGTTCGACGTAGAATAAAACCAGTCCCCGGGGCACCGCTCCGGGGATTATTATAGCGAAAACCGGGACAGGAAAACTGCCCCGGCTTGTTTATTTGTTGACCTCGACAAGCATTTTGTCGAATTCTTCCTGGGTTATCGGCTTGGAGTAGTAGAACCCCTGCGCCGAATCGCAGCCGCAGTCGCTCAGGAACGAAGCCTGCTCCGGAGTTTCCACGCCCTCCGCGATGATATCGAGACCGATATCACGAGACATTGAGATCGTGTGCGAGATAATCTTCCGTCCGCGGCTGGACTCCATGAATTCCGAAAGGAACCCGCGGTCTATCTTGAGTACGTCGAACTGCGTCTTTTGCAGCATGTTCAGCGATGAATACCCGGAACCGAAATCGTCCATCAACATGGTGAATCCCGCGTCCTTCATCTTCTGAACTACGTCGGAAACTCCCTCGGCGTCGGTGGTTTCAGTTATTTCAAGCTCCAGCAGCTTTATCGGGATATCGTACTTGTTCACGAGGTGCAGCATTTCGCTTACCACATCGAAAGTATGTATGTACTCCCGGGAAATGTTCACCGATATCGGAACCGGCTCTATTCCCTTGTCTATCCACTCGCGGATTTTCCTGCACGCGCTCTCCCAGATTATCTGGTCGAGCTTCAGTATAAACCCGTTTTCCTCGAACACCGGAACGAAATCCGCCGGAGATATCATGCCCTTTTCCGGGTGGATCCACCTTGCAAGCGCCTCCGCGCCGATTATCCGCTTGGTGGAAATGCTGAACTTCGGCTGGAGGTACATCACGAACTGACCGTCAAGCAGCGCGTTCATCATGTCGTCCTCGATGGACTGCTTCTTGTGAAGCTCGCTCTTCATTCTTCCGTTGAAGAATCCTATGTTGTTCAGGGCGTTCCCCTTTATCGACTGGCGCGCCAGCGCGGCGTTGTCGCCGTGCCTGCGTATATGCAGCGACCTGTCCTCGACAATCGCAACGCCGAAAATCAGCCTGTACTCCATGTTCTGGAATCCGGTCAGCATGCTTTCAATCCTGTGAATAAAATCAAGCAGGTCGGAGTCGCTTGAGAACGTAGTCACCACCATGAAAACATCAGCGTTCAGCCGTGCGAAGGGCTGTTCCTCGCTGCAAATCAGTCCCAGCGTGCCGTACAGAAACTCAAGAAGCTCGTCGCCGGCTTCAACGCCGTACTTTTCGTTGATAAGCTTGAACCGCTCAACATCGAACTGGATAAACGCTATCTCCTCGTTAGGGTGGCGCTTTATCATCTCCGCAGCCTCGTCGCTGAAAATACGCGGGTCGCGGTCTGACGAAAAGCCGCTCAGCACGCGGCGGTCAAAAAGTTCGCGGCTCGTGTAAGGTCTGATGGTGCCGTGTACGGCGATTATCCTGCCGCCGTCGTCCTTCAGAAAATGCGCGTAGAACCCGCACAGCCGGAATTCTCCGTCCGCTGACAGCTTCATGCGAATATCTGCGGCGAGGCTCATTCTGTCGCTCCCGGAGATCGTCCCTTCCTCTACGCACGAGGAAAAGATATTGAAGGAAGGCAGGGACTGCGGGTCGATCAGACCGCTTTCGCGAAGATACTCCAGCGGATCGCCCGAGACGTCTGCAAATATTCCGGAGCCGGCGGAAACGACAGTCCCCGCTGCGCAGTCCCAGAGAAAATGCGCGGAATTCTTGTCACGTTCCAGCATTTCATAAAAAAGCTTTATGTCCTTTTCTGTGATATTACTCATTGCACCACCGCCTTTCCTTGGTTTGTTCTAGGTAACCTCTAAAAACCGGGACACGAGCAGATTTCGTACATGACTTATATCAGATGCTAGGCGTCAAACCGCAGGAATACTGTATGTATTTCAAGGTTTGACAACGAAGCAGATGATATAAGTCATAGAAATCTGCCGTGAAGGAGGTTTTTAGAGGTTACCTCTATTAACTCTTATACAATTATACCACATACGCTCGTATTTTTCAATAGTTTTTGTTAAAAATGCAATAGACAGTTTAAATTCTGTGTCAAATAATATCGCAATTCATTCCATTCTTATACTTTTATAATAATCCAGTGCAGAAAAACTGCGTTCCGTGCGGGCGAGGAAGTAGTTTTCGGTAACTATGCCCAGCAGCTTTGCAGCCTGCGGCGAAACGCTGAAACGGAACGCCTCGTCAAGCCTTGCGTAAACGATATTCTGCATAGCCCCGAGAAGCTCCCGGGTAAGCACGAAGTAACGCCCGCTGTATTCCCTGTCGAAGCAGTCGCCGCAGATGAGTTCGCCGCTGTCCGGCAGGAAGAACATCTCGTCATGCTCTCCGCAGCCGCAGTTGCAGCAGCCGCGAAGATCCGGAAAGTACCCCAGCATGCAGGAAAACCGCAGCTCGAACGCCGCCTTTACACATGCGAGCCGAGCCGTATCCCGCGCCATTTCAGCCTCGTAAAGCGATATCGCGAAGAACCTCACCAGGCTGTCAGAACCCTCCGCCGCCTGCTCCTGCGGGGTGCAGAACTTCACCGCCTGCGCGAAGTAGGAACCGAGCGCGAGTTTCTCAATATCGCTTCCCAGCTCGTGGAAGCTCCGCTTAGGCTTCGCTGAGTTCACCGAGTACCGCTGCTTGGTTTTATTAAGGCAGAAGGTGGCATAGGAAAACAGTCCGCATGACCCTAAAAGCGAGCTGTTGATCTTCTTCACACCGTGGGCGGTCGCCTCGATTATGCCCTGCTCGTCGGTGAGGATATCAATAAAACAGTTGCTTTCGCCGATATCCCGCCGCCCGACGACTATACCGTCATAGGTAAAAAGCAAATCCGTACCTCCAGTTTAGTCCTCGTCGTACATTCCAAGGTCGGAGATAACGCGTTCGCGGTTTCTCCAGTCCTCCTTGACCTTCACGAAGCATTGCAGGTTGACCTTAGCCTGAAGCAGATCCTCCATATCCCCGCGCGCCATGGTGCCTATCTGCTTGAGGCGCTCTCCGCCCTTGCCGATGATCATTCCCTTGTGGCTTTCCTTCTCGCAGATGATTACGACGCTGATGTCGATTATCTCAGTGTCACCCTTCATGCGGGACTTGAATTTCTCGACGTCCACAGCAACGCCGTGGGGTATCTCCTCCTGCATGACGTGGAGTATCTTCTCGCGGACTATCTCTGAGCACATAAAGCGCTCGGTGCGGTCGGTGGCGATGTCGTCCGGGAAGAAGTGCTCTCCCTCGACTGCGAAGCGCTCCAGCACCGGCATTATCTGATCGGTATTTATGCGGTTCTTGACGGATATCGGGATTATCTCCTCGAAGTCGTAAAGCTCGGAGTACTGCTGGATTATCTTGAGTATCTCGCTCTTGTCCTTCAGCAGGTCTACCTTGTTGAGAAGTAGCACCACAGCAGTCCCGTGGGAAGCGAAGCTGCGTATCAGATCCTGCTCGATGGAGGATATCTTCTTTGTTACGTCCGCCATGAGGATAGCGCAGTCCACGTCGTCAACGCTCTGCCGTATGGACTTCACCATGTGCTCGGAAAGCTTGGTCTTGGGCTTGTGCATACCCGGCGTATCCATGAAAACGTACTGCGTATCGCCCTTGGTGAGCACACCGTTTATGCGGTTTCGCGTAGTCTGAGGCTTCTCGCTGACTATGGATATCTTCTCGCCGACCAACAGGTTGGTGAGAGAGGATTTTCCGGCGTTTGCGCGCCCGGTAATTGCAATGAATGCGTTCTTAGTCATTATCTTTCTTCCTTGTGATACTTGTAAACCAGCCTGAACTGCCAGAAGGCAACAGGCGTTTCCGCGCTTATATCAGCTTCCTGAACTGCGCGCCACTCGTCAGGCGAACTGCACTCCGCAGTAAAGCCGCACATTTCCTCAGTGACCCCGCTGAACGGCACGGTTTTCACGTTGAAAACCTGCACCACGCACTTTCCAAGACCCGCGCCATCGGTGACGATCAAATACTTGCCGCGCCACGGAAGCTCCCCGGACTGAACGCTGATGTCAGCGCGCTTTTTCCCGCGCATAACAAGCTTCGCGAGTCTGTCCGCCTCGTCAGCCGTTTTCCCGAACCTGACGACGCCGGAAAACCTGGTCTCCGGCGGGATATCCTTATCTTCCAGGAATGCGCTCCAGAGCCTCTCGTGCTGTTCAGCGATAAACTTCCCGTACATATCCGGGCGCTTTCTTGCAGTAACCCGCAGCGCTTCACGGTTCTGCCACTCGGTGACGGTGCGGTGGTCTCCCGTGAGGAGCACCTCCGGTACCCTGCGCCCGTGCCATTCCTCCGGGCGGGTGTACTGCGGGAACTCCAGCAGTCCGTTGTAGTGGCTCTCGATGCTGTAGGCGTCCTCATTCGGAAGCACCCCGGGCTGGAGCCTCGCCACAGCGTCCGCGACTATCAGCGCGGGAAGCTCCCCGCCGGTCAGCACATAATTCCCGACCGACAGCTCCTCCACTTCAAGCTCGTCCAGCACGCGCTGATCTATGCCCTCGTAGTGGCCGCACAGCAGGATAAGCCACGGCTCCTGCGCGAGTTCCTGCACCTTCTGCTGGGTCAGCACCTCGCCCTGCGGGGACATGTAGATTATCCGGGGTTTGCCCTCACCCTGGGACTTTATCGCGGAAATGCAGTCGTAAACCGGCTGAGCCTGCATGAGCATTCCGGTGCCGCCGCCGTAGGGCTTGTCGTCAACGCGGCGGTGCTTGTTTTCGGTGTATTTCCGGATATCGTGGGTGTGCACCTCGATAAAGCCGTTTCTGATTCCCCTGCCGACTATGCTCTCGTTAAGCACGCTGCCGCACATTTGAGTGAACAGCGTTGCAATGTCGATCCTCATTCGCCGTCTCCGTCTCCGTCAACAGCGTCCTCAAACAGCCCCGGGAGCGGTCTGATGATCATTTCGCCAGCGTCGATGTCGGTCTTGAGCACGACTTCGTCGATACACGGGAACATAAGCTCCGTGCCGTCCTCCCTGCGAATGGAGTACACGTCGCTAGCGCCGTTCTGGTAAACGTCGGTGATCTTGCCGTAGACAATGCCGGAATCCGCGTCCTTTACGGTCAGCCCGATTATATCCTGAATGAAGTACAGCCCTTCTTCAAGCTCCGCGTCCTCGCGGTCGAGGTACAGAACCTTTCCGATGAGCGGCTGAGCCTGCTCTATCTTGTCGATACCGGCGAACTTCATCACGACTACGTTCTTGTGCGGGAAAGCCCTGGTTATCTCCATGGGGGTCTTTCCCTTGTCGAGGTAGAGCGTGTCGAAATCGCACAGCACCTCGGCGCTGTCGCAATAGTACTGCACCCGTACTTCCCCGCGTATTCCCTGGGTCGCAACTATTTTTCCTATCTCAAGAAACTGTTTTCTCATGTCGTTTCCTCTTACAGACCTATCTTGATGATCTCGTCGAATCCCTGCTGCTTTGCCTTTGAGTAAGCCTTGTCAGCCTTCTTGCGGTTGGCTGCGGCGATGAGCGTAACGTCGCTCTCAGCCTGGAGCTCGTTGGATTTCGCGATAGCTTCCAGGATTGCCTCCGGGCTGTGCAGAATAGCCACTTTCCTGCGGCTGCCTGCAAGCTGGATATTGTTCTCGGTAACGATGGAGAAAATACGCTCGAAGCCGATGGAGAAGCCGACCGCAGGAACAGTGTCCCCGGTGAATCTGCCAATGAGGTTATCGTAGCGTCCGCCGCCTGCGACGGTCCCGCCAAACTGCTTGCTTGCGACCTCGAAAACTGTGCCGGTGTAGTAACCCTGACCTCTTACAAGAGACGGGTCGAACTCAACGGTGTAGCTGTCGGAAAGCTTGTCGGCAGTCTCAATGATAGTGCGGAGCTGCTCGAGCGTTTCCTTGGCGTCCTCGGAGCAGTACTGCGCCATGTCGTCGAGGGTGAGCTTACCCTTTGCGAGAAGCCCGGACAGGCTGTTGACCGCTTCCTCGGGCATGCCCTTTTCGCGGAGCTCTGCGGCTACGCCGTCGGCGCCTATCTTGTCGAGCTTGTCAAAGCTTACGGAAACCGTGTCAAGGGAATCCTCCGGGAATCCCATCGTGAGCAGGGAGTTTCTCAGCACCCTGCGGTCGTTAACACGCACGGTGAACTCCCCGATGCCGATTTTTGAAAGCGCCTTAGCGGTGACGGAGATAAGCTCGATCTCGCAGCACCATGAATCCGAGCCGAGTATGTCGATATCGCACTGAACGAACTCACGGAGCCTGCCGCGCTGGGGACGCTCCGCACGGTACACCTTGTCGATCTGAATGCACTTGAACGGGGACGGCAGACTGTTGCGGTTATTCGCGTAGTAGCGGGAAAGCGGCAGGGTCAGGTCGTAGCGCAGACCGAGATCGCACAGTTCCTTTTCGTCGACCGGGTTCTTTGCAAGCGCTTCTGCGAGCTTATCGCCGCGCTTCATTATGCGGAAGATGAGGTTAAGATTGTCGCCGCCGTCGCTCTTGTCGAGGTTCTCTGCGCTCTCAATGGCGGGGGTGTAGATACGTGTGAATCCGCTTGCGGTGTAGGTTTCAAGAATGAGGTTCATCAGGCGGTCGCGCTGTGCCGCTGCCTCGGGTAAATATTCCTGCATGCCCTTCTGGGGTTTTATGTTCATGTTCGTGTTTCCTTTCGTTTATAAATACTGGATAAATCCGGTCTTTTCCGTTCTGTCGTAGCCTGCGCGCTCGTAGAAATTCAGCGTGCCGGGAAGCTTCGAGCCGGTCATGAGAATGAGCCGGTAGCAGTTCTCGCGCTTCGCGATCTCTTTTGCGTACTCAAGGCAGGCTGTCGCTAATCCTCGTCCCCGGTAATCCGGGTGAGTGACGACGTTTTCGACCCATGCGTACGGGCGCGGGCCGTGGGTGAGGTTCGGGACGATAACGCAGGTGACTGTCGACACCAGCTTTCCGTCCTCCTCGGCTGCGATAAGGTGGTAGTCCGGGTCGTTCACCAGGCGCTCCCACAGCGGGCGGGTAAGCTCCGCAGGCGGGACGGAGGTCTCGTGCAGATGCAGATACAGCTCCATGAGCTGTTCGTATTCGTCCATGCGTACTTCTCTTATCACAGGCTTTCCCCCTTTTCTTTACATACAATTTTATTTTACCACAAAATCGTCCTTATTTCAAGAGGGAAAACAAAAAACCTGCGAATTCCGCGAAATACACAAAAGCCGCCCTTTCGGAGCGGCTCTGTATGTCTAAATGTGACCCTTCCCGGGAAGTCTGGAAGCAGTGATGTTGTATAAGGCAACAATGCGCAAATTGCCATCAAAAGCATGAAACGCAGCGAAGTTCATCAGAGTTACCCATCAGGCTGTCAGATGAGGACTGTCAGCCAGAATCAGATTCTGTATCAGGTAGAGTCTCAGCATTAATTCCAGGTCGTATGGCTTTTCCCCGCGTTCTCTTTTTCTGAATAATCAACAAGTCTGTAAACTTCTAAAGAATCAAAATTAATCTCCACTTCAGGAAAAATCATTCCTGCATTTAAGGCATTTTGAAGAGTTTTTGCATACTGTTGCCTACTGTCTGTATTACTGATAAAGAAAGAGGTTTCTTGAGCTTGTGCTTCTTGTTCTTGCATTAATTCATTTGTGTTTATGTGTATCAACTCCTTTTCTGGGTATAAAGAAAAGGACCTCAAGTATGTGACTTAAGGGCCCTTATAAACTCACTATGATTAGCCATGTAAAACTACATCCGATATGATGGGTTGCTGTAAGCAACCTGTGAGAAGCTAGTTATCAATTGCTGCTAAAGCTGATGTTACGGTGATTGTTTTTCTTAAGGTGTCTTTTATTGTTCCTCCTTTATCTGATGTTATTATAACATATTATTTTGTAAAGTATATCCTTTGTTATGGTGTACTGTCTGTATCCAAACGTATATCTGCATTCACTGATGCTGCTAAAGATGCTACTGTAAGTATTGCTGTGCTTATGATTGCGGTTAGCTTTTTAAACATTTTCGTATGAATTCTCCTTTCTTGATAAGGATTTATTTAGGAAGATTGTCACCATTGAGAACTGCTCGTTTGATAGATTCTGGAATAACAGATCTTTTGACAATATCCTGGTGCTCATTGAAATAATCATGCGCAGCATATAATGTTGCTTTATCCAGAGTATCACAAATCATTCTGGTATTGGACAGCAGTTTGTGATCTTCTACACGCACTAGAGCATAATGTCTAGGCATATATCCTCTAAATAATGTTAAATCAAATGCAAGCATTCCATTTTCAAGGAAGTCAACTCCCTCTTCTCTTAAATAGGCAAATGGATCTTCATAGCTATTGGCAACTACTAAATAGTCTGCGAGTGCATTATTAAGTTTCACGACTCCAATAATTTTCATGCTATATTTACCTCCTGAAGATAATTTGCTGTGACTAGTTAGTACTGATCCTCTCTTCTTAGTGAAAATGAATATTTGACATTTTGTTGATTCTGTGATATACTGAATGTAGGACCCATACTGAAGACTGAAAACAGATTGGAGGTGAGGCTTATAAAAAACATGTGGATTGCGTTAGCACTTGTAGCAATTATGGTTATCTGCGGAGTTGTGTGGTTTGTAACCACGCCTCTTATAATGAAGATTATTTGTGTTGCTATTTTTCCTGGATGTCAGATTGTCGTTGGTGTACATAATGCTTGGCGATCAGACAGGTAATTAAGCTATAGCCTTATTTTAACTCTTGGCATCTATTTCACGTTTTCAGTCTTCAGTATGGGTGCTCTTACTAACTCAAAAGAAATGAGACATTAATACATCGATTGCGATATTATTTATTAAGGTCTCCCATATCGGCTTTACATTCTTCCATCAACTTTACTAAGTTTCTAGCAGCTTTAAACTTCGTATCCATTATCCGAATATTATAAAGTGTTAATCTCCATGCTTGTGTATAATAGCATAGCTTTTGAAGTTTCTTATGTGTCATCGGTTCTTTAGATAAAAACCAATTCGCAATATCAAAAATAGAATATGTCATAATAAATTCCCCTTTCTAGGCATAAGAAAAGGACCCAGGCTGTTTGCTTAGGTCCTTTCATGATTATGTTTTTATTGACGATTTAGTAAACCTTCAAGTGCATCCCATTCTGCATCTGTTACATCATCGTCTGGATTATATTTGCCGTCCATGATGTCTTGGGCTTCCTGGTTGATACGGGCAGCTTCGGCTGGGTTAAGCCTATGCTGTCCATCATAAATTATGCCACCATCTGGAATCTCATCTATGTGATTTGCAAAGTAATCCCATTCCTTCTTTGTTACCTCATATGCTCCACCAGGCGTCTTTTTATTATCTGATAAGTCTGGCTTTTCAGATACTGGTGGTGTAGAGGGTTCGGGTGGGATAACTGTTACTACTTCTTCGGTGTGAGCAGGCTCTGGCTGTGATTCTGCAGTGTGTGTTTGCTCGATAGGCTTAGTAGTGTCCTTATCGTTAAGCGTTGAATCTGCTAAAGATTCTGCTTCAGCAGGTAAGATACTGTCTGGTGTAATGATATCTTTATTATCTGTTACAATATTGATGAAGTCATCATACACTTCAATATCATAACCTAGATAATGCTCAACAGCTTCTGGTGACATCTTAAGCACATCCCCTGCTAAGATGATTTCCTTTGCGCTGATATTTTCATCTTTCTCGCCTGTCGAGTATTCTATAGTAATTGTGTCAGCTTCAGTTTTGAATTCCAGCTTAAGATTGCTTACTGCAGCTGTATGGAGATAAAGTGCCTGTTCATCTGAAGCATAATTGGCAACACCATAGCTTGGCAGCACAGAAGACACCTCGATCATGCCATCTGGAGTCGTTGTCATGCCTGTTTCAATATTATTTACATAAATAGCATATGTGGCAGAATTAAGGGTAGCTTCTGCATCCTGTGCCTTGCGGTCCTCATAAGTTGCTGGCTGCTCTTTACCTGCTGAACGTTTGAGAAATGTGCTTAAGATATCTTCTGCAGTCTGTGTCAATCCGTAGTAGATACGCTCACCAGTACCTGTCTTGCGCAGAAGGTTGTACATGTCCTTGGAGGCTAGTTTACCATCTGCTAAGTAGCATACTGTACGTCCGGAGATGATGTACTGGTTGCCTGATGGGTCTGTATAAAGTGGGAGACCAGGGATACCTAGGAAGGTTTCACCATTAGGGTTGTCTCCGCCTGGGTCTGCTTCTGCTAAAGCTTTATCCTGGGTTTCCTTGACGTCAGGATTGTCATACCAGTACTTGTACTTGATTGAGAAGGTGTTGGCGTCGTGGGTTTCATCGTTGATTCCTGGGTTGATGTCATCTGTCAGTTCTTCTGTATAAGGTGTTGAGACCTCTGTGGTGATTGATGGTGGGTAGAGATCTACATCCGATACGGTGGGTTGCTGTGAGCATCCCGCGAAGAAGCTGGTTGTCAAAGCTGCTAAAGATACTGCGACAACTGTTTTGCGTACTGCGTCTTTTATTGAGAACATATCTTGTTCCTCCTTTGTCTGATGTTATTATAGCATGGTAACCTCTAAAAACCCACAAAAATTAAGGCAAATAGAGGCATTTAGCATAA